>Ga0209772_10000265_pt1 | contig 13167 bp, 15 predicted proteins | sample BogFormECP03_OM1_FD_188235 | JGI IMG/M metagenome (GOLD analysis project Ga0209772, IMG submission 188235) | Bog forest soil microbial communities from Calvert Island, British Columbia, Canada - ECP03_OM1 (SPAdes) (version 2) | ecosystem: Environmental > Aquatic > Freshwater > Wetlands > Bog ... | reverse complement strand
CCGGAGGGCGCCGTCGAAGCTGTCCTGCCCACGCAGGTAGCCGTGCTCGGCGTCCCACGCGCCCGACTCCAGCGCCGAGGCCAGCCGCTCCACGATGCGCTGCTCGACGCCGGGCTCGAGCAGGGCCCACATCGATTGCGCGCCACGAACAGCTGGGTCGAGCAGCGCCTCCGGACGCCGCCAGAAGGCCTCGAAAAAACCGTCGACACAGTCGCCGGGCGTGGCGATTCGCTCTACACGCGTGCGCCCGCCGAGCGCCTCGGCGACATCGTCGATCGCGGGAAACCGTGGGCGCTCCTTGACGAGCCCCTCGTGCAGCAGCTCCTGCTGCCAGGCCGGCAAGCCGTCGAGCTCGAACGTGAACACGACGACCTCGTGGCGGGCGACCCGGCGAAGCTCAGCGAGCCCGGCCTCCGGAGGCTCCCAGTGGTGGATCGTCACGCACGCCATCGCCGCATCGACCGCGTCATCGTCGAACGGGAGCGCCTCCGCGCTTGCGGCGATCGCCGGCGCCGCGCCGAGGGGACGCTGGGCTCGCATCGTCGCGCTCGGCTCGACCGCGAGCAACCAGCGATCGCGCGGCTCATAGGAGCCGGCGCCGGCTCCTACGTTGAGCACCGTGCGCGCGTCCCCGAGCGCGGCGTGGATGCGAGCTGCGATCCGTGGGTCGGCACGCCGGTGCAGCGCGTAGGTGCGCCCATGTCGCTCGTAGTCGACGCGAGCCGTCACCCCACCGACCCTAACATCGCCGATTGGACCTCGACGCTGCGCTCGATCGCACGTCAACCAGGCGCGCGCGATCAGGCGTCGATGGCGGTCCGCTCGAGGGTGCGCTTCGCTCAGGATGCGCGCGCGATCGCGGCGTCCATCGCGGCGCCGGGATCATCGACGATCTTGCCGTGCCCTGGAGCGAGACGAGACGGATCGAGCGCGCGTAGCGCGCGGGCGCTCTCGAGCGCTGTGGGACGGTGCCAGGTTGCGTGCGCGAGGACGGGAAAACGCGGGTTGGCGCGGGCGGCCGTCTCGACGCCGCCTAGCGTCGAGTAGGCATCGCCGCAGATCAGCGTCCGGTCGCGGGTGTCCAGCAGCGCGACCTGGCCGGGAGTGTGCCCCTTGGCGTCGATCACCCGCAGTGAGCCGATCTGATCGCCGGCCGAGATCGTCCGGGATGGTTGCGTCTTTGCCCCCGGCAGGCTGCCGCGCGGGTCGACTTGCGGCTCGTCAGGGTCGAGCGAGCGATCCTTGTGCAGTAGTCGCTCGTCGCGCGCGGAGATGAGGATCTCGGCGTCCGGCAGCGCCGCGGCGAGCGCATCCAATGAGCCCACGTGATCGCCATGAGCGTGTGTGAGGATGATGCGGACGATCGGCGCGCCCAGCGCCTGCGCGGCTCTGAGGATCGCCTTCGAGCTGCGGGGGATCATCGTGTCGATGAGCGTGAGACCGTCGTCCTCCTCGACGAGGTAGCAGTTGACGACGCCGAAACGGCTGACGCGAACAGTCCGACTCATGGCGCGACAGTATGCCTGGGAATGCGGCTCGGCAGCCGCTCGCCCGAGCGGTCGACTGCAGAAGGCGAGTTAGACTGGCCCGCCGATGTAGTCGAGGAGGAGTTTCCATGCGCGCGGTGTTGATCCATGAGACGGGAGGCCCGGAGGTGCTGCGCCTCGAGGAGGCCGCGCGACCGGAGCCGCAGGACGGACAGGTATTGATCAGGGTTCACGCGGTGTCGGTGAACCCGATCGAGTGGAAGCACCGGCGTGGGTTGATTGCAAAGCAGTTGCCTGCGGTGCTGGGCAGCGATGTCTCGGGGACGGTCGAGGTCTCACGCGCCGATGGCTTCGCCGTCGGAGAGGATGTGTTCGGGCTCGCGGCGAGCGGGGGCTATGCCGAGCTGGCTACGGCCGCCGCCGACAGGATCGCGAGCAAGCCGGCGGGCATCAGCCACGAGCAGGCGGCCGCGATCCCCGTCGCTGGCCTCACGGCCTGGCAGGCGCTGTTCGACCACGCCGGACTGCAGCCCGGGCAGACGGCGCTGATCGCGGGCGCGGCGGGCGGCGTGGGACATTTCGCGGTGCAGTTCGCAAAGCACGCCGGCGCGCGGGTCCTCGGCACGGGCTCCTCGCGTAACCGCGACTTCGTGCTCGGTATGGGCGCCGATGAGTATTTCGATTACACCCAACAGGACGTCGCTGAGGTTCTCAGCGACGTGGACGTCGCGTTCGACACGGTCGGCGGCAAGACCACCGAGTCGCTGCTCTCGACTGTCCGCAGCGGCGGGACGCTGGTCACGATCGCGGGCGCTCCCCCCGAGCAGGCAGCCGCCCAGCGAGGCGTGCGAGCGGAGCGGTTCGGCATGAACCCGAACTCCCAGCAGCTCGCCCGGATCGCCGATCTGATGACGGCGGGCGAGGTGCAGGTGGAGATCGCCGAGACTTTCCCGCTGGCCGAGGCAGCGCACGCGCACGCTCTCAGCGAGGCCGGCCACACACGGGGAAAGCTCGTCCTCGTGGTCGGGCCCTACTGAGCGGGCTCCGCCACGAGCAGCCGTCCCACGCTGTCGGCCACGCACACAGGCTTCTCGGTCCCCTCGGCCTCGACGGTGAAGCGGGTGACGACCTGGTACCAGCCACCGCCGACCTCGGATACCTCGACGATCTGCGCCACGCAGCGCACCCGCGCCCCCACGATCACCGGCGCAGGGAAACGGACCTTGTTCCAACCGTAGTTGACGCCCATGGTGAAGCCACTCCAGTCGTGGAGGTCGCGGCGCAGGCCGTCGATCAGCGACAGCGTCAGGTTCCCGTGCGCGATCGTCGTGCCATAGGGGCTCTCGACCTTGGCGCGCTCTACGTCGACGTGGATCCACTGGTCATCACCGGTGAGGTCGGCAAACTGGTTGACCATCTCCTGGGTCACCTCGTGCCACTCGCTCGGACCTACGACCTGATCCTTGAGCGCTCGCAGGTCTTCGATCCCGTTCGCGACAGCCTTCGGAATACTCGCACTTGCACTCATCTTGTCTCCCTTCGCCGCGCTCGCGGCACGCTGGTTGTTGGTTTCTAGCGCAACACGCGCGGTGCGGCGTGGCGCGACGGCAGGCCCGCTGGGCGCCCCCGGCGGCGGGCGCGCTCGGCCCTAGCTGTCGGGCCAGGTGGCCGTGCTCATCACGCCATCGCCGTCGGGCGGCTTTGGGCCCCCCACGGCGATGAGCTGCAGCCCGTCGGGCCCGCCCTCGAACGCGCGCACGACGTCGGGTGCGACTCGCAGGAGATCCCACGTACGCAGGTCGTGTAGCTCATCGTCGATCAGCACGCGCCCCGACCCGGCTACCACGATGTATGCCTCCTCCTGCTCGCGATGGCTGTGTGCGGCGGGACTGCGCACGTTCGCCCCATAGCGAAAGAGGCTGACGCCGAGATCCCGCGAGTCCATGTGCTTGCGGGCAAAGCGCCCTTCGATGCCGGGAGCTCGATCCCCGACCGAGTCCTCGACGTCCAATAGGTTCACGGTGGCAAAGCGGGACATCGAGTCTCCTCTCGTCGAACGGCATGGGCTGATCCCACCTTAGACGCTCGATCGCGGCGGGGATCGGCCGTAAGGAAGCTAGTTGCTTCGAGACGAGTCGTTGGGAAACGTCTTCAGGCGCCGGCTCCCTCGCAGGCGCCGTCGAGCACCATCACGAAGTGGGGTCCGATTTCCGGGATCTCGAACTCCTCGGAGGCGACGCGAAAGCCAGCGCGTTCATACAGCGAGCGGGCAGGTGTCCGTGCGTTGCACCACACGCGCGAGGCGTTGCAAGCCATGGCGTGAGCGACGAGGGCGCCGAGCACCGCCGTGCCGGCGCCGTTGCCGCGCGCCTGCGGAGTGGTTGCCATGCCGCGGATGCGCCAGGCGCCCGGCCCTCCGTCACGCCCGGTCAGTCCGACAGCGACCAACTCGCCGTGATCGAAGGCGCCCACCGCAAACGCCTCGGGCGGCTCATCGGCGACGAGGCTCTCGACGGTTTTGTGCGGTCGCAGAACCTGTTGGCGAAGCGCACGAGTGTCGGCGAGTGGGACCTCGCGAACGTGCACTAGGCGGGCTCTGGAGGTGGATCCTCGCCGTCGGCGAGGATCCGGTGGACCCAGGCGACGTCGTGCCAGGCGCCGTGCTTGAAGCCGACGCGGGCGAAGGTGCCAACGGGTTGGAAGCCGAACGCGCGGTGCAGGCCGACGCTGGCGTCGTTGGGCAGCGTCATGCCCGCGACGGCGGTCCGGTATCCACGGTCGATCAGTTGGGCGAGAAGGACGTCGTAGAGCGCCCTGCCGCCTCCGCTGCGCCGGCGATGGCCGAGCTCGAGGTACACGCTGACTTCGCACGCCCAGCGGTAGGCGGGCCTGCGGTTGAACGTACCTCCGTATGCGTAGCCGACGACACGCCCTTCCTCTTCGAGGACGACCCACGCATGGGTGGCCAGTGCGGCCGCGATGCGATCGGCCATCTCTTCAGGCGACGGCGGCTGACTCTCGAAGGTGATCGCAGTGTCAGTTACATAAGGCGCGTAGATCGCCGCGCATGCGGCCGCGTCCAGTTCCGACGCTGGACGTACGTTCGCCTGGCCGGGGTAGGACTGCACGCAATTACAATAGATCGAGGTGAAGAGGTCGTGCGAGTAGGAAATTCGACCTCGCGCCGGTTGCCTTGAACCGCTAGGCTCGCCGCAAGGCGAAGCGGACCAGGGAGAGAAGTGGCTATCACCAGTCCCGTCGAGAGCGAGCTACCGAGCGACCTGCCGGCCATGAAGGCCTCTACGGTGTGCGAGGCGTTCCAGATCACAGCCGGCGAAAACGCCGATCGCGTGGCGCTTCGCACCCCCGGAGGGAAGATCCAGCTGACGTTCGCCGAAGTCGCCAAACGCGTGCGCGACATCGCGACCGGCCTGCACGCGCTCGGCGTTCACAAAGGCGAAACGGTCGGGCTGATGCTCCTCAACCGTCCCGAGTTCAACCTCTGCGACGCGGCCGCGCTGCACCTGGGAGCGACGCCGTTCTCGATCTACAACACGTGCTCGCCCGAGCAGGTCGCCTACCTGTTCGCCAACGCCGGCAACCGGGTCGTGATCACCGAGCTTCAGTTCCTCGACACGATCGCCGCAGCGGCGATCGACTCGTTGGAGCACGTCATCTGCATCGACGGAGCGCCAGAGGGGACGATCGGGCTCGGCGATATCGAATCGGCCCCGGCTGGAGACTTTGACTTCGAGGCGACATGGCGTGCGGTGACGCCCGGAGACCTGGTGACGATTTGCTACACGTCGGGCACGACAGGGCCGCCGAAGGGCGTCGAGCTGACGCACGCAAACGTGCTCGCCGAGTGCCGTGCGGTCTCGACGGTCATCCCCGTCGGACCCGGCGATCGCGTGACCTCATATCTCCCCCACGCGCACATGGCAGACCGCCAGACCGGGCATTACTCGCTGATGCTGTTCGGCCCGGAGGTCACTGTGATCGCCGACCCGCGTGAAGTCATCGCTGCGCTGCCAGACGCGCGTCCCACGCTGTGGGGCTCGGTGCCGCGGGTTTGGGAGAAGATGAAGGCGGGACTCGAGGCGGCAATCGCAGCCGATCCAGACCCGGCGCGCAAACTGGCGGTGCGCAGCGCGATCGACGCGGGCCTGCGGCGCGTGCGCGCCGAGCAGGCGGGAGAGCCGGAGTCGGCCGAGCTGATCGCCGAGCACGCCGCAGCCGACGGGCTCGTGTTGGCGAACCTGCGCGAGCGCCTCGGCCTGGCAGACGCGAGCATGGTCTATGTCGGCGCCGCGCCCACGCCTATCGACGTGCTCGAGTTCTTCTACGCGCTCGGCCTTCCGATCTGCGAGGTGTGGGGCATGTCCGAGCTGACGTGCATCGCGACATGCAACCCACGCGAGAGACCGCGGATCGGCACCGTCGGCCCGCCGCTGCCGGGGATCGAGGTGCGACTAGCCAACGACGGCGAGCTTCTGTGTCGCGGGCCGATCGTCATGCGCGGCTACCGCTCAGACCCGCAGCGAACCGACGAGGCGATCGACGCGGACGGCTGGATGCACACCGGCGACATCGCCACGATCGATCCCGACGGCTATGTGCGGATCGTCGACCGCAAGAAGGAGCTGATCATCAACGCGGGCGGCAAGAACATGTCGCCGGCGAACATCGAGGCGCAGATCAAGGCCTCGAGCCCGCTGATCGGACAGGCGATCGCGATCGGGGATCGCCGCCCCTACAACGTCGCGCTCGTGGTGCTCGACCCCGACGCCGCCGCCGCGTGGGCCAGCGGGCATGGCCTCGCCCCCGACTCGACGCTCGCAGCGCTCGCAGACGACCCGAGCGTCCGCGCGGAGGTAGCACACGGCATCGAGCAGGCCAACGATCACCTCAGTCGCGTCGAGCAGATAAAGCGCTTTGAGATCCTCCCGCTCGACTGGCTGCCCGGCGGCGAGGAGCTGACGCCGACGATGAAGCTCAAGCGCAAGCCGATCGCAGAGAAGTACGCCGCCGAGATCGACGGCCTGTACGGCTCCGGCTAGCGACCTCTCGCCCGGCGGCCGAGGACCCGCGCGGCCTCCGAGTCGCTAGGCTCGGGCGATGGCAGAGGAGCCAAAGCTCATCATCGAGCTGCCGAGCGGCGGCGCGGTCGAGCGACAGCTGAGCGAACAGACGCTCGCAAGCGTGGCAAGCGGCGAGGTCGTCGTCGAGGCGGGCCCGACGGACGCCGCCGGCAACCTCGAGTCCCCTGCCGCGGGCCAGGTCGTGCTGTCCGTCCTCTCGCCTGAGGCGCTGCGGCGCGACGCCGAGGAGGTTCGCCAGGTGATTCGCCACGCCGGCACTGGCGTCGAGCCGCTCGTCATCGTCGTCGAGGCCGCCGAGGAGCTGCGCGATGACGAGCTTGCCGCGGTCCTCGACGCGGCGAGCCACACCTCGCGCTCGGTGATCCTCCGCGTCATCCGAAACGCCTAGCCGACGCCAGTAGTCGGTTCATGCCGGCGCCCTGCGCGCCCTGTCGGGTCAGTTCGCGCGCTGGAGGCCGTCGGGTCCTCAGGCCGGGTCCTGAGTGCTGTACGGGTCGTCCTCGCCGCGCACGTCTCGGTAGCGTCGGTCGAACAGCTCGAGCACAGCCGTCACATCAGACGGTCCGTTGACGCTGTGACTCACAACGTCAGATCCGCGTGTCGAAGCGACCGGCTCGGCGTCGCCATGCTCGACCAGCTCGTCGCGCTCGGGCGAGGAGACGCGCACCTCCGCGAGGCCGCGATCTCGGTCGAGCTCGCCGAGCTCGATCCCCTCATAGCGGGCGAGCGCCGCGCCTGCGGATAGTCGCTCGATCGTCACGCCGGGCCAGCTATCGAGCTCGTTTGCGATCTCATCGACCAGCTCAGCATGCGCCATGGGCCGATCCTAGCGCTCGGCGGCCGCCGCGGAGGCGCGACCAGGGACCCGCGGGCCATCCGCTCAGCTCGGAGCGCTCTCGCCCGCCTGCGACTCGAGATACGCCTCGCCCAGCCGTTTCGGCGCGCGTGTGAGCCATGCCTCGGTGATCAGCTCCTCGAGCTCCTCGATCGCGATTCTCTCCAAGCGCACGAGGATCGCTGAGTAGCCGTCGAAGTGGGGCGTGGTGAAGTACACGTTCGGGTCGTCGGCGAGCAGCGCCTCCTTCGCTCCGAGGTGCTCGACCCGCGCCCCCAGGATCGGCCCATCGGGAGCGAGCTCTCCCAACGCGGCGATTTCCTTCTGACGAAGCGGGCGCTCCCACACGAAGCCCTTGTCCTTCACACGCCAGTGGCGCAACCCCCGCGACTCTCGCTCGCTCGTCTCGGGCAACGCAAGCGCGATCCGCTGGACATCCTCCCAACTGGCCATACACGTCACAGTAGTCGGCGTCGGCCCCGGCATGGGCCTGCGCCGGTGGGGACTGTGGAACGATCCGATCGGTGGCACGACAGGTGAGCGCTGACGCCAAGGCCGCGATCCTGCAGAGGGTGCGCGCGATTCCCCGGGGCTACGTGCGAACCTACGGCGACGTCTCCCCGGGCGCGCCACGCCTGGCGGGTTACGTTCTCAGCCGCACCGACGCAGGCGATGCGCCTTGGCATCGCGTGGTGCGCGCCGACGGATCGCTTGCAAAGGGAGCCCGCCAGCGGAAGCTGCTCGAAGGCGAGTCGGTTCCCTTCCGCGGCGAACGGGTGGTGTTGGCGAAGGCGCGACTAGACGACCTCGACGCTGGGTGAGGGGGACGGTTCGGTGCGGCTGGCCGCTGCCGGTTGAGTTGGATTGAGCCGCTGGCGCGAGGGCGCCGACCATGTAAGCGCGAGCGGTTGGCCCTCGCCGTCTACCGAAGTTGAGAGCCTGAGCGTGGGGGTCGCGCGTGCTGAGCGAACTGGCACGTAAGCGGCGATCTATGGCACGACGAATGAAAAGCTCACGAGGTCCGACGGCGACGACACGAGCATGCCTGCGGTAACCGTGTAGACAAACGTCCGGATCTCCAACTGACCGCGTTGGCAGTCGGGAGCGCCACTCATCCACGTGACATAGGGAAGCAACGCTTCCGAGGACCCGGGAGGAAGCGCCGCCGGTGGCAGTTCCGCTGGACTGACGACGAGGTTCGTCCCAGCCGGCGGTGCGCTGCTGAGCAGCAAGCAGTAGGTCCCGGCGGGACTCCCACTGAGTCCTGGCTGCACGCTCACGTTGTGGAGGTAGGAGGTCGACGCGGCTTCTCCGTCCGCCACCGGGATAGCGCGCCCGTCCACAAAACCATCCGCACGAACGCTGCCGCTTGCTCCGGGCGCCCCGGCCGGCCCAGTCGCACCCGGTGTGCCCGCCTGCCCTTGCGGCCCGGGAACTCCTTGCAGTCCCCGCGGGCCACGAGATCCACGCGGCCCACGTGCCCCATGTTTCTTTGCGTGGGCGCGGCGCCTCGTGCTTCGGTGTCTAGACGGAGAACTCTGGGCACCTGCCTCAGACGGACTATTCGCCCCAGCGATAATTCCCAGCAGCGCGAGCACAACTATGCCTCGTCGTCTCATATGGCACCTATCCTCGTCGTCTCGCGTAAGGCTTCGTTAGGGGACAAGGTAACTGTTGGTAGCTTCGAGCGCGTAGTGCAGCTCGTAGCCAACTGAGACGCCCCCTTCCGAGCACGATTTTTCGTTCCCTGCGAGGTCGATGTCAGTTGCTCGTGCTTCAGTTGGTGGTTCCGTATTCCAGGTCGCCCACGGACCGCCACTGTCGCCAGCAATGCCCTCCGCGCACATCCAGTCCGTGTGTTCTATGCTGAGCGTGCCACGGCCCTCCTTGGAGTAATTTATTTCCGTTGTTACGTTGGAATACATGACTGAGCCGCACTGACTCCCCGACGCCGCTCCCTCATGACACAGATACTTGCCATAGTAGACTGACGCTTCACCCGTGATCGGCAGGCTTTCATTCTTACCCCATGATGCAATGTCATACTCCGTCGAGCATTTGCCGACCGGCGGCGCTGCAACGAGACCGGCGTCTTTGCCTCCACCTAGAACGTGGCTTAGTACAGGCAATACGCATTCCGTCGTTTTCCAGGGTTTGCTCAAGACGCCACCTTCGGGTTCAAAGCAATGTCCTGCAGTCAGGATGGTAGGGGCGCTGGTAGCCGTAGACTTGACGACGAAGCCGGCGGTACAGATGTGATATTCCCCGCTGCCATTTGATTCGCTGTTGATACGGACCCCGCCGCGCTGTGGGCTGTTGCAATACGGGAAGCTGCATCCCGTCGCCACAATCTGGAGACTTTGAGGCGCCACGGGCACGACCGTGGTAGCAACCTCGGCACTCGTCGCCATCGTGTCCGCCTGCATCACAGCGCCAGGAGCCGCATCGGAGGCCACTGAGATGGTGATCGAATTGGTCCGTGGATCGATCGCGATCAACCCCTGCTGTTTCGCTCTAAGCGAGGAGAGCTGTGAGTTGAGCGTCGCCTCCGCAGCTTCGAGTTCGTGCCAGGTATGAACGACCGGGTCGAAGTCGGTCGCATTTGTGACGCCGTCGTTGGCGGTGACCTCTTCGGCGATGACCCGGTCGGCCGCCGACGTGACGTCGACGTGGAACTTAGCATTTTTTAGATCAAACCAGAGGCCTGCATAGTCAACACCAAGTTGGCTTTTTAGTTCGTCGGCGATGTTCTCGGCCCGCCCCTGTAGCTGGAGGTCTCGTTCCGCCTGTTCGAGAGAAATGCCTTCCTGCTGAGCCAGCGAGGCGGCCTCATCTGAAGCGCCTCTGCCTATCGCAGGAGCAGTCGGCCCAAGGAACACGAGGCCACAGCACACCGGTACGACGGCCAAAGTCCTGATTCGTGCAAACACCGGAGCTGCCCCCTCTTTCGTGATGGGCGTGTGATGCCAACAATGCGAACTGTATCAGCATAGGGGATCTAAGATGCGCCGCTGGAGACCTGATCTCGTGGGCCGTGCGGGCGGGAGTGGGACGTGGAGTTTCCGCGGGCACGGGACGGCGACGGAAACCGGTCGAATGGTCTCGCTCAGGCAGCTTCCGACTGTCGCGACGCCGATTCCCCGTGATCGGAGGCAGACCAGTCTGAGCGCGAGCGATGCCAGTCGAGGTGTCTCTGACTGTCGATGGCGCCGGGAACGGTCGTGATCTTCCCCGAGCGGCATGTCTCGATCTGGCCGAACCACCGCGGCCCGACCAGCCGTCGGTGCGGACGCCCTCCCACACACGCTAGACATGCGTTGGCATACCGAGCCCTACGCGTGCAGGTCGTCCGCCGCCGAGTTTCGAGGGCGCCGTCACAATCACACCCACCGCAACCCGGGAGAACGAAATGCAGATCACCAGGAACTCCATCGAGACCGCCGCCGGGCCGAGCGACTGGTTCACCGGCGCGGTGTACATCGACACAGTCGCCATGCCCTCGGAGCCATCCCGTCTGCAGGCGGCGAGCGTCCACTTCACCCCCGGCGCTCGGACGGCGTGGCACACCCACCCCAATGGCCAGACGATCTACGTCACCGAGGGCATGGGGCTCTGCCAGCGCCGCGGCGGCCCGATCGAGGTGATCCGGCCCGGCGATCGCGTGTTCTTCGAGCCCAACGAGGAGCACTGGCACGGCGCGGTGCCGGGCCGCTTCCTCACCCACCTCGCGATGCAGCAAGTCAACGACGAGGGCAGCGCCGTCACGTGGGGGGCACACGTCACCGACGAGGAGTACAACGCTCCACGCCCGTCCTAGTCCTCGTGCCGCTGCTGGTTCACGTGGGTGGGAATATGAGACGCTTCTCGCATGCCTTGGTCCCCTGAGCTGTTCTCAGTGCCGGAGCTCGAGCGACTGCAAGAGACGCGACGGCGCCCGCTGGTGTCCATCCCCTACTTCGACGGTCTACTGACAGGGGAACCGGATGCGTTGGTGAGGTCGTTCGCCGCCGCGCCCGAGCTGCACGACCCCATTCGCGGACGCGTCAAAGGCGCACGGGCGTTTGAGGCGTTCGTGTCCGAGACGAGCTCGTGGTTGCGCCGGCACAACGTCTCCGTCGAGGAAGTCGAGCACGTCATCACTGAGCGACGGGGCTTTGAGGAGGTGGTTCTCCACCTCGACGCTCACAACGGGCGAGTGGACCTTCCAGTGGCGATCGTCGCCGACCGCCGGCCCGATGGGCGAATCGAGGAGCTGCGGATCTACTTCAGCAACTGGCCACTCGCTGCCCGCCACGCCAACCGTCCGCCGCTGCTGCAACCCGACCCCGAGCTGCGCGAGTCAGACGTCGTGGGCGACTACCAGCGCGCCCTCGCGACGGGCGACGTCGAGGCGGTCGTGGCGGCATTCGAACCGGACGGCTACGCCCGCGAGCCCGCCGGCGGGCGACACCTCCACAGGGGTCGCGACGGCCTGCGGTCGTTCTACGAGCTGCTGTTCTCCAACGGCGGCGGCATCCCGCTTGAGCACTGCACAGCGATCGACGACGGGCGCGCGTGCGCGCTGGAGTACAACGTGGTGCGCTGGGGCAAGACGGAGCTGCCGCCGGAGGCCGGGATGGCCGTCTACGTGCGGGGTCCTGGCGGCAGGCTCGCTGCGGCTCGCATCTACGACGACACCGATCCTCCGCTCGGCACACGCGCCTAGCGTCGCGACCAGCGCATCTCAGGCGCCGCTTCCGTCAGCTCGCCATTGGCGGCTCTGCGCCGACCGCCTTGGACATTGCCGCCATCTCGCCGCGGAGCGCCTTCAGCGCGGCGACGTAGATCTCTGAGAACGTCGGGAACGGCTGGATCGTGTCGGCCAGAACGTCGAGCGGGATGTGGGCGCGGATCGCGAGCGTCGCCTGCTGCAGCCACTCGCCTGCCTCGGGGCCGAGCGCGTAGGCGCCCGTCAGCCGCTCGCCGTCGCTCAGAAGCGTCAGGAAGCCGTTCTCCTCGGCGTACGCGCGCGTGTAGGTGGCGGTCTTCGCAACGTTCGACACCGGAACCATGGCGCTGAAGCGCGCGGCGGGAGTGCCTACCGCCGCGGCCTGCGGGTCGGTGTAGACGACGCGCGGGACGGCCTCGTAGTTGGCCTTACGAGGCTCGCCGAGGATGTTCGCGGCGACTACCTCGCCCTGGTACTTGCCCACGTGGGTCAGCGGCCAGAGGCCGTTTACATCGCCGATCGCCCACAGATTCTCTGCCGCGCGCAGGTGCGCGTCGACCGGAACTCCGTGTGCGTCTGCCTCGACGCCGACGGTCTCGAGGCCCAGCCCGACCACCCGCGGGCGCCGGCCGGTGGCGACGAGCAGCCGCTCACCGCTCAGCTCGCGCCCGTCGTCGAGCTCGAGAACGTAGTCCTCGCCGTCGCGTCGTGCGCCGCTCGCGTTGGCGGATAGGAACAGCTCGATCCCCTCGCGTCGTAGAACCTCGCCGAGCGCCTCACCCAGCGGCGCCGGCTCGCGCCCGAGCACGTGCTCGGCCATCTCGACGAGTGCCACCTCGCCGCCGAGCCGACGAACTGCTTGCGCCATCTCCACCCCGACCGGGCCGCCGCCCAGGATGAGCAGGCGGCGCGGAATGGCCTTCATCGACGTCACCTCGCGATTGGTCCAAACCCCATCGAGCTCGCGCAAACCCGGTACCGGCGGCACGACCGGGTCGGCGCCGTTCGCGAGCACCACATGGTCTGCGGTGTGCC
>Ga0209772_10000264_pt1 | contig 13182 bp, 10 predicted proteins | sample BogFormECP03_OM1_FD_188235 | JGI IMG/M metagenome (GOLD analysis project Ga0209772, IMG submission 188235) | Bog forest soil microbial communities from Calvert Island, British Columbia, Canada - ECP03_OM1 (SPAdes) (version 2) | ecosystem: Environmental > Aquatic > Freshwater > Wetlands > Bog ... | reverse complement strand
GTGACGCCCATGCTGCCGAGCTGGTCGAGCGCCGAGCGAACCCTCGCCGGCTCGTTTTCGCCGGTCGCGAGCAGGACCTGCACGCCGGCCGCTTCGAGCGCGTCGGTGTCGCCGCGCGCGGCGCCGCGGGAGACGATCATCGTGAGCGGTATCTCTGCGGCGGCAGCGACGAGCTGGGACGTGGGCGGCAGGCGCGCGAGCGAGTCGAAGACGACACGCCGGGGCTGCTCCTCGGGCTCGGTGGGAGAGCCGGCGGGGCGGGCGGTGAGCTGTGGGTCATCGGCGAGCGCCGTGCCGATGCCGACGACGACGGCGTCGACCGACGCGCGCCAGCGATGGGCCAGCTCGCGAGAGACCTCGCCGCTGATCCACTTGGAGTCGCCGGTGCGAGTGGCGACCTTGCCGTCGAGCGTCATCGCGGACTTGAACAGGACCCACGGACGCCCGACACGCGCGCGCTTGCGAAAGGCCTGGTTGAGCAGCCTGGCGCCCGCGGCGAGCTCGCCGTCGGCGATCACCACCTCGACGCCCTCGTCGCGCAGGATGCCCAGGCCGCGGCCGGAGGCCTTCTCGGTGGGATCGTCGGAGGCGACCACGACACGGCCGATCCCGGCGGCGAGGATCGCCTCGGTGCACGGCGGCGTCTTGCCCTCGTGACAGCACGGCTCGAGCGAGACGTAGAGGGTCGCTCCACTGAGATCCTCGACGCCGCATGCCTCGATCGCGTTGACCTCGGCGTGCGCGGCGCCGTATTTCTCGTGCCAGCCCTCCCCCAGGATCTCACCGTCGCGGGCGACGACAGCGCCGACGACGGGGTTTGGCTTCACGGCGCCAAGGCCTTTGCCCGCCAGCTCGATCGCGCGCGCAAGGTGAAGCTTGTCGGTCTCGGTGCAGCTGGGCATGTGGCTTCCAGGATAACCCCGCGGGCGGGGGCTGCCGGCTCAAGCTCCGCAGCGTCGGCCGTGCAGTCGGTAGATGGTCATGACGGGGCCGGGCCGGCGATAGGCGAGCGGGTAGTAGTCGAAGCTGCGGTCGAAGTTGAAGGCGACGGGAGCGTGTCCGGAGGCATAGGGCGAGGAGCCGTAGACGACCTCGCCCTGCTTGGCGAGCGCGCGGTAGTAGGCGATCGCGAGCGGCACGGCGGCGGGGTCGGCGAAGGCGCGCCCGGATTGTGTGGAGCCGCTGATGACCCAGCAGTATCCGTGGCTCTCGTAGTAGCCGAGCAGCGCGGGCGCGAGGGTGGTCTCGTAGTTCTCGATGCCCACTTCGCGGACCTTGGTGGTGAGCTTGCCATCGGGACCTATGCGTGAGACCAGCGAGGGATACTTGTTCCAGCGATAGGGATTGGCGGCGGTGGAGGTGCCCGGCGCCGTTTCGCGCGCCCAGTCGTCGGGCGAGACGGGCTCGACGACGATCGCGGCGTGGGCGGGAATATGGGAGAGCATCCATGCTCGCGTCAGGTTGCGTGTGTCGGCTCGCGAGAGCACGAGGCCGGCGTGGACGCTGTAGAGGATCCCCTGTGCGAGCAGCGCGAGAACGATCAGGAAGCCGAGCGCGATCCGCACTGCCCGCGGACCGCGCGAGCTCGACGGCTGCCGCGGCTCCGATGCCGCGCCGGCTGCGGAGACCGCGAGGTGGGCGGCCGGCACGCTCTCAGCAGAGCGGACGCGGGGCCGCCACCTGACGGCGAGGCGAACGCCGGCGTCTAGGACCTGGACGGCGAAGAACGCGGCGAGCAGGCAGAGGATGGGGAAGATCGGCAACAGCCAGCGGCCGAAGTAGCGCCCCTGGAGCCCCATGAAGGCGAGGTAGAGCAGCGGCGCGGGTACGAGCAGCCAGCCGAGCTTGGCGTGAGAGCGCCAGATCGTGAGCGCTCCGCCGAGCGCGGCGAGCGCGGGCGCCCAGCCGAGGCCCCAAGTGAGCGACCACAGGTAGTAGGCGAGCCCGCCGTCTTTGGGCGCGCCGAGCTTGCCCTGGGCTTCGGCTGAGAGCGTCGACTGATGGACGAGTTCGCCGTGGAAGCTGTGGTAGTCGAGCAGCGAGTACGGGTTGGCGATCAGGAACGCGAGCAGCGCGACGGCGCCGGCGAGCAGGGATCCGGCGAGGACGCGCCTACGCGCACGAGCGTCGGCCGAGTGCAAGCGCGCGAGGACGGCGGCGAGGAGCACGACGAGCACGATGCCGGCGGTGTACTTGCTCGCGCAGGCGAGCCCGAGGCCGATCCCGGCGAGCAGGTAGTCGCGTGTACGCCCGTGGCGCAGCACGCCCGCGCTGCCGAGCAGCGACAACGTGAGCGGCGCGAGCGTGGGAACGTCGTTGAGCGCGAGGTGGGCGTAGAAGACGGGCAGGAAAGCGACCGCCTCGATCGCGGCTGCGAGCAGGCCGACGCCACGGCCGAACAGCCGCGCGCCCGTGGCGTAGAGCAGCCACAGGGCGAGCGTGCCGAGCACGGCGGCGGCGACGCGCGCCAGCGTGTAGACCTCGCTGGGGTGAAGCGCCAACGCGCGCTGAACGCCGTCGGCGCCGCCGTAGGCGACGGCGAACAGCAGGTGGAGCAGGTAGGTGAAAGCGGGCGGGTTTGCGAAGTAGTGCGGGTTGAGGCTGCCGTCGGCGAACATCTTGACTGCGCGCGGAACGAAGTGGTCGCCCTCGTCGGTGTTGTACGCGTAGGGCAGTCCCTGTTGCACGCCCCAGATGCGAAGCGCGAACCCCCCGAGCAGCACGAACGCAAGCCCCGGCCACGCCCAGCGGCGCGCGCGGTTGCACGAACTGGCCGGTCGCGGCGGGGTCTTTGATCGCTCAGCAGTTTGCATACACCGCGTAGTAGCGGCTGGTGTAGATACGCCGGAAGCCCGCGAGCGGCACCTGATCGCGCGGGTCATCGCCGACGTCGACGATCGCCTCGATGAACACGGCGCTGCCGAGCGGGTAGACGGCGACGCTGCCCGCGCGGATGCGGTCCTCGAGCGTGTGCGAGCCTTTCGTCACGTCGGCGCGCGCCTCGCTGCGGGCGACGATGTCGTGTTGGCCCGCGCTGTCGAGTATCCAGCGCCCGTCGGGGATGAGCTTGTTGTCGGGCAGCGACAGCAGCGGACAGCGTCGCAGCTGGGCCTTGACGGCGGGGTCGGCGAGCGCGCGGGCGAGGCCTACGTGGAAGTCGTTGTGATAGGCGAGCGTCGTGCGCAGGCTAGAGAGGCTGAGCGTGGTGGCGACGGTGTCGACGCCATAGATGACCAGCGCGACGGCGCCCGCGATCCACACCTGGCGCAGCCTCGATCCGGGGGCGAGCATCGCCCAGCCGCCGATCGAGACGGCGCAGAATGGCAGCAGCATGATGGCGGCGCCCATCAGGTAGCGATCGACGACCGAGGCGCCTACGGCTCCCTCGGCGACGTAGACGCCGGTGAGCAGGAGCAGCGTTGACAGGGGCACGAGCACGCGCCGGGGCGCCAGCCAGATGGCGAGCGGCACGCCGATCAGCCCGCCGAGGATCACGGGCAGCTTGTCGATGCGCACGCCGTAGTTCCACACCGACCCGACGACGCTCGAAAGCCCCTGCGTGCGTTCGAGTTCTTGCGCGAGTCCTGCGGTGGCGTGCAGCGAGTAGATGGGATTGCCCGTGACGACCCAGTCGACGGCTGACCAGAGAACGGGTGCGATGAGGGCGAGCGCGAGGTACTTCAGGCGTGTGCGGTTGGTGGCCGGCCACGCGCACCACAGCCAGTAGGCGCCGCTGAGCACCCAGGCGTCGGGTCGCAAGAGCCCGGCGGCGGCGAGCGTCAGGAAGACGGGCCCGCCGCGGCGGGGACGTTCGACCTCCAGCACGGCCGCCCAGACGATCAGGGCGACGTAGGAGATGTCGAGGTAGCCCTGTGCGGCGAGGTTCTCGACGAAGAAGCGGCTGAGCACGAGGAGCGCTGCGATCAGCCCGACGACAGGGCCGAAGCAGAGGCGTCCGAGCCTGTAGCTGCCGGCTACTAGCGCGACGAAGGAGGCGATCGAGCCGAGCACCATCAGCCGCGCGCCCCCCTGGCCGAAGATCGAGCAGAGCATCCCGAAGGCGATCGCGAGCGGGTGCTCGGTGGGACCGCGGTAGACGCGGAAATCGGGCTGGTGCAGGTGCAGCAGGTCGCGACCCCAGAGCAGCGCGTAGAAGGAGTCGTAGGTGGGATACGTCGGGAAGGCCAGGTAGCCGACGAGGGCGCCGAGGCAGAGCACGGCGAGGCCGATCTTGGCCCAGGTGGCGGCGGGCGCGGCGCGCAGCCGCGCAAGCCTGATCTGGCCCGGCCTCGGCCGGGTTGACGTCGCGCTCTCCATCTAGTCTTGGCTGTCTTGGACCGGCACCGTGGCTGTCTCGCACCGGCGCCTGCGCCGGGTGGGTGGGTTCAATACCTTCCCGCCAAGACCGTAACCTGCGCTTTGGGATACTGCGGAAGCCAAGTCTAGGCAATCGAGGCCGATGAAGCTCATCATCCAGATCCCCTGCTTCAACGAGGCAGATCAGCTGCCGAGGACGCTCGCGGACCTGCCACGCGAGGTGGCGGGCTTCGACGTGGTCGAGTGGCTGGTGATCGACGATGGCTCGACCGACGAGACGATCGCGGTCGCGCGCGCGCACGGCGTCGACCACCTCGTGCGCTTGACCAACAACAAGGGCCTCGCCGCCGGCTTCCAGGCTGGCATCGACACGGCCCTGAAGTTGGGCGCGGACGTGATCGTGAACACCGACGCCGACAACCAGTACTACGGGGCGGACATACCGAAGCTCGTGCGTCCGATCTTGGACGGGCGGGCCGACATGGTCGTAGGCGACCGCGAAGTGACGGGCATCGAGCATTTCTCGCCGCTGAAGAAGGCCTTGCAGCGACTCGGCTCATGGGTGGTGCGCCAGGCTTCGGAGACGTCGGTGCCGGACACCACGTCGGGCTTCCGCGCGTACAACCGCGAGGCGGCGATCCAGCTGCTGGTGGTGTCCAAGTTCACGTACACGCTCGAGACGATCATCCAGGCCGGCAAGCAGCTGGTGGCGATCGACCACGTCCCGATCCGCACGAACGCGAAGACGCGCGAGTCGCGCCTGTTCCCGTCGATGAGCGCCTACGTACGCCGCAACGCGATCTCGATCTTCCGGATCTACGCCCAGTACGAGCCGCTGCGCGTGTTCTGGAGCCTCGCGGTGGTGATCGGGCTGGTGTCGATCGCAGTCTGGATCCGCTTCGTCCTCGCATATGCCGACGGCAACGGCAAGGGTCACGTGCAGTCGCTGATCCTCGGCGCGGTGCTGTTCATCGCAGCAGTCGTGCTGTGGGCACTGGGCGTGATCGGGGATCTGCTCGCGGCGCAGCGGGTGATGACGCAGAAGACCTTCGAGCGCGTGCGGCGTATCGAGCTGGAGCTGGGCGTGGCGCCGTCGCACTACGAGCCGGGGAGCGCGGCGCCAGGGCCTCCCGACGCGGACGCGACGGGCGGCGCGCCCGCGCAGAACGCCCCCGGCCGCGCGAGCGAAGCCTCGCGGGAGGCACAGCCCGCGACGGGCGGAGCCACGCGGGAGGCACAGCTCGCGGCGGGCGGAGCGAGCGGGCCCACGCGGGAGGCACGGGTGCCAGCGGGCGGAGCCGACGATCATCCTGAGGGCGAGCTTCGCCAGGAGGCTGTGCGGTTGTGAGCGGCGTGACCGTCTCAGAGGACGGGATCGTCACGGGCAACACCTACGACAAGTACGGGTCGAGCAACCCGGTGGTGCGCCGGCTGATGGGCGGCTTCGAGCGCTCGCTCGATGAGCTGTTCGGGCTGGCGGCGCCGAGCTCGCTGCTGGATGTGGGTTGCGGCGAGGGCGTGCTCGTCCACCGCTGGGCCGCGTTGATGGGCGAGGGGCGCGTGGTGGGAATCGACCTCGAGGAGGAGTCGATCCAGGCCGGCTGGGCCAAGCGTCAGGCGCCCAATCTCGAGTATCGCGTCATGCACGCCCAGACGCTGCCTTTCGCGGTCGACGAGTTCGATTTGGCGAGCGCCATCGAGGTGCTCGAGCACGTGCCCGACCCGGAGCAGACGGTCAGCGAAATGGCTCGCTGCGCGCGGCATCATCTGCTCGTGTCGGTTCCCCATGAGCCGCTGTGGCGGATGCTGAACATGGCGCGTGGCGCCTACTGGTCGGCGCTGGGCAACACGCCAGGCCATCTCAACCACTGGTCCAGGAGGTCCTTCGTGAAGCTCCTCGCGCGCCATGGCGACGTCGCGGAGGTCCGCTCGCCGTTCCCCTGGACGATGTTGCTTGTCCACCTCTAAGGTCACTGGCGTCGAGCGACCGGCGTCCCCCGCGCGGCCGGCGCGCAACTACGGCAGCGGCGCACGGATCCTGTCGATCGGGATCGCCGCTACGGGCCTGTTGACGTTCGCTTACTTCTCGATCTCGAGCCATGTGCTGAACGCCTTTCAGGCCAAGCGCATCGACCTGCTGTGGACGGTCATGTTCGTGACGATCTCGGTGATCTACCGCCCGATCGAACAGCTGCTCTCGCGTACGATCGCCGAGCGCCGAGCGCGTGGTCACACCGAGCACTCGCTGAGCGTGCCGATCGCGATCCAGGGCGGCTTCGCGCTGGGCTTCCTGATCGCGGCAGTAGCGCTGCGAGAGGAGCTGGTCGACCACGTGTTCGACGGTTTCGTGGGGCTGTATTACGTGCTCCTCGTCGGCACGATCGCCTACGCAGCCAGCTACTTTGCGCGCGGCTGGTTGGCCGGCCATCAGTACTTCGCACTGTATGGCGGCCTCGTGTTGATGGAGGCGGTGTCGCGCATCTGCTTCGTGCTGGCCGTGCTGATCGGCATCGCGCACGGCCAGCTGGCAGTCGCGCTGGGCATCGCGGCGGCGCCATTCGTCTCGCTGATCGTGGTGCCGTGGGCGTTCGCTCGTCGTCGCAGCGAGCGTGGTGGCGCCCCGGAGGTCGCCCATGGCGCTCCGGAGATCGAGGAGGTGGATGCCGCCCTTGCCGGGCCGGGCGCCGAGGGCGTCCAGGAGGCGGTGGCCGCCGATGAGCTCTCGCTGCAGCGGGGCTCGAACTTCGCACTCGTCGTCTCGGGGATCATGGTCGCCGAGCAGGTGCTGCTGAACGCAGCGGTGCTGACGGTCGATGCGACTTCGCGGGTTCACACGCTTGCAGGCGTGGTGTTCAACGTGATGCTGATCGCGCGCGCGCCGCTGCAGCTCTTCCAGGCGATCCAGACCTCCCTGCTGCCGCACCTCACGGGCCTGGAGACGACCGAGGGTCATGCGGCATTTGCTCAGGCGATTCGGGTGACGCTGCTGGCGATCGCGGCGTTCGCGCTGGCGGTCGCTCTCGGCCTGCTGGCGATTGGGCCGTTCGTCATGGGCCACCTGTTCGGACAGCCGTTCCCATACAACCGCTTTGGACTCGCGGTGATCGGTATCGGCATGGGCTTCCATCTCGCCTCGGGAACGCTCAACCAGGCGGCGCTCGCGCGCAACCGCGCTCGCGCTGCCGCGGCCTGCTGGCTGGTGGCGGCGGCGGGGTTCATCGCGTGGATGTTCAGCGAGGTCGTGCACGGGCAGGTCCTTCGCGCCGAGATCGGCTACGCCGGCGCGACGCTGCTGCTCGCCGCGATGCTCGGCGAGCTCTATCGCCGTGGCCATTCGGCGCGCCTGACGCCAGGGTGAGTTTCAGACGGCGTCGAGCGCTTGGGCGATCGCCATGTAGGCCTCGCCGGGATCGGGTGAATGGAAGATCGCGGAACCGGCCACGAACAGGTTCGCTCCGGCCGCGAGACACGACGGCGCGGTGTGCGTGTCGATGCCCCCGTCGACCTCGACGGCGACGGTGTCGGGAAGGATTGCGCGAACGCGCGGGAGCTTCTCGAGCGAGTGTGCGATGAACGGTTGCCCGCCCCAACCTGGGTTGACGGTCATGCAGAGGGCGAGGTCGATGTCGTCCGCGACCTCGGCGAGCGCGGCGACCGGCGTGCCAGGGTTGATCGCGACGCCGACGCCGGCGCCGCTCTCGCGGATGAGATTTGCGGTGTAGGCGATGTGCGGGGTGGCCTCGGCGTGGAAGGTGATCGAGTGAGCTCCCGCTTTGACGAACTCGTCGACGTGACGCTCGGGGCGCTCGATCATCAGGTGCGCCTCGAGCATCGCTCCGGCCGCTTGGACCCCCTCGGCGAGCGCCGCGACGACGACCGGCCCGAGGGTGATCGGCGGCACGAAGTGCCCATCCATGACGTCGACGTGAATGACGCGCGCGCCCGCGTGCAGCACCTCGCCCACCTGCTCGCGAAGCCGCCCGAAGTCGGCGGAGAGGATCGAGGGAGCGACGCGGATCCCGCGCAGGAGCTCTCGTGGCGAGCTGCCCGTCATGGGCGCCGCCTGACACGCCGTCGGTTCTCACGCCTCATGGGCGCCGCCTGACACGCCGTCGGTTCTCACGCGTCATGGACGCCGCCTGACACGCCGTCGGCATTCGCGCGTCATACGGCCTGGAGCATGGAGTCGCCGCAGTTGTTGCACTTGAGGATCGCCGTCGAGGACATGCGCACGATCGTCGAGTGCTCGCCGCAGTTGGGACAGACGGACGTCAACTCGAAGCGGTGCAGGCAGTAGACGCAGCGATAGCGTCCGGGCAGGTTGGTGGGACGCAGCCACGGCTCGCCGCAGTGCGGGCACTGCGGCCCGAGGTCGATCGCCGCCTTGGCCGGCGCGTCGGGCTCGCCCTCCATCGCTCAGCTCCGGCGCAGCCGGGCGATGAAGAAACCGGCCGTGCGATCGCGATGGGGCAGCGTGAGCACGGGCGGCGCGTCGAGACTGAAATCGGGGTGGGAGTCTAGGAAGGCGGCGATCGAGCCCTCATTCTCGGTGGGAGAGATGGTGCAAGTAGAGTAGACAAGCACGCCTCCCGGACGGAGGGAGGCGCTGCCGGCGGCGAGGATGTTGGACTGGACGGCGGCCATTTCCGCGACGGCATCGGGCGCCACGCGCCAACGCAGGTCCGGGCGTGCTTGGAGGGTCCCGAGGCCCGAGCAAGGCGGATCGACGAGCACTCGGTCGAACAACTCCTCCTCCCCGGATCGTGGTCGCCGTGGCAGCGCGGCGTCTGCGACCTCGACGCGGATGTTCGCGGCGCCCAGCCGCTGGGCGGTGCGAACGAGCGCGCCGGCGCGGCGGCGGTTGCGCTCGACGGCGACGACCTGTCCGCTGCCGGCCATCAGCGCGGCGATGTGAGTGCTCTTGCCGCCTGGGGCGGCGCACAGGTCGAGCACGCGCTCGCCCGCGCACGGGCCGAGCGTATGCGCGACGAGCATCGCCGCGCGTGACTGTGCGATGAAGGCTCCGGCGTGCCAGAGCGGGGAGCCGTGCAGGTCGAGCGGCTCCTCGAGGACGATCGCCTCGGGGATGTCGGGGTCGGCGTGTGTGGGCACAGGCAGCTGTGCGGCGAGCGTGGGAGCGTCGGTGCGCAGCGTGTTGGCTCGCAGCGCGAGCTCCCCGGGCTCGTTGTCGCAGGCCATCAGCGCGCGCGCCTGCTCAGCGCCGAGCTCGCTCCACCAGAGGCGGGCGATCCAGGCTGGGTGTGAGTGCTTGATCGCCGCCTGCTCGGCGGTTGTGTCGTCGAGGGCGCCCAGCAGCGACTCGGCGCCCTCGCGCGCGGCGCGGCGGAGGACCGCGTTGACGAGCCCGTGGCCGCCGCGCGCATGCTCCTTGGCGAGCTCGACAGCGTCGCCCACGACGGCGTAGTCGGGAGCGCCGCGCAGGTAGAGCAGCTCGTACAATCCCAGCCGCAGCGCGGCCAGCAGCGGCGGGTCGAGGCGATCGGCGGGGCGCTCGGCGAGCTCCCCGATGAGGTGGTCGAGCGTTCCCTTGCGCTGCACGGCGCCGTAGGCGAGGCGCATCGCGAGCGCCCGATCGCGTGGATCGAGCCCGGTGGACTCGGCTCGGAGCGCTTCATCGGCGTAGGCGCCATGCTCGAAGACGCGGCGCAGGACGGTGTAGGCACACGAGCGCGCCGGCGCGATGGCGCCGGAGCGCGGCTTGGGGAGGCTGGACACGATCGGCTATTCCTATCCGCTGCGGCCGGAGCGCGCCGGGGTGAGCACCTCGGCGAGCTGCGCTGCGAGGCGCGCGGGGTCCTGCTCGGCGAGCGTGGAGATCGTGACACGAACGGCCGGATCGCTGCCGGGAAGGCGGTATGGCGCGCCGGCGGCGAGCACCCACCCCCGTTGCAGCAGCGCGCCGACGACGCCGGCTTCATCGGCGACGGGCACCCAGACGTTCAGGCCGGTGGCTCCGTATGCCCGCACGCCGACGTGGTCGAGGCGCTGCAGTAGACGCTCGCGCCGCCCGGAATAGGCAACGCTTGCGCTCGCGATTCGCTCGTGCACCGAGGGGTCGCTCCACAGCTCGTGCACGAGGCGCTGCAGGATGTGGCTGACCCAACCGGGCCCACACTGCTGGCTGCCCTGCACGCGGGCGACGGTATGGGGATCGCCGGCGAGCACGGCAAGGCGCATGTCGGGTCCGAGCGCCTTGGAGACCGAGCGCGTCGCCGCCCAGCGATCGACGCCGGCGACCGTCGTGTGAAGCTCGCTGCCCGCAAGCGGGCCGAGGTGGTCGTCCTCGATGACGACCGTGTTGGGAAAGCCGGCGAGCACGTGCCGTAGCTCCTCCGCCCGTGCGGCGTCGAGGGCCGCGCCGGTCGGGTTCTGCCCACGGGGCGTGATGATCGTGGCGCGCGCCCCGCGCTCGAGCGCACGATCGAGCGCTTCCGGGAGCATCCCGCGCTGGTCGAGCGCGACCGCCTCGAGCGACAGGCCGCGCGCCCTGAGCAGGTCGAACAGGGCGGCGTAGCCGGGGTTCTCCACGGCGACTCGGTCGCCGGGACGCAGGTGAGCCTCGAGCACGCGCTCGATCCCATCGAGCGCGCCGCTGACGACACAGAGCGCATCTGCCGGGATGCCGTCCGCGCGCAGCTGCTCTCGCGCGAGCGCCGCGAGCTGGGGTAGAACGTCGGGCTCGCCGTAGAGTCGCATGATCGGCTTCAGGCGGGCGAGCGCAGGTGCGAGCTCCGGCAGCAGCGCTGGGTCGGGGTTGCCGAGCGAGAGATCTCGCGCACCGGGCGGCACGGGCAGCACGACTCGCGAGGATCCGATCGGCGGCCCGTCGCCGATGCGCGTCCCGCGCCGTTGCTCGCTCACGACGATCCCGCGGCGGCGCAGCTCGGCAAGTCCGGCTGCGACCGTGGCCGGGCTGAGGCCGAGGTCCACCGCCAGCCGCCGCACCGAAGGCAGGGGTTGTCCCGGCGCAAGGGCCCCGCTCGCTACGCCTGCCTCGATGCTGTGGACGAGCTCTGCTGCGCTCCCCGCCCGCATCCGATACTGTTCCAGGTCAGTCAATACTGTGTACTATTACAGATTCGGAGGACGCCGACATGACTGCCCAGAGCCCCGGCGAGGACGTGGCCGCACGCGATCCCGGCGACGACACCGCCGTCCAGAGTCCCGTTGCGGCGGCCGTGATCGCCGTCGAGCCCCCATCCGACCGTGTGCGCCTGCGCCGCAAGCGTGAGCGCGGCAGCTATGACCGCGCGGCGATCGACGCGATCCTCGACGAGGCCCTGATCGCACACCTGGGCATCGTCGAGGACGGACAGCCGGTGGTCACCCCCACGCTCCACGCGCGCACCGGCGACGTGGTCTACTGCCACGGCTCGACCGCCAGCAGGACGCTGCGAGCGATCGCGGGGGGCGCGCCGGCGTGCTTGACCGTGTCGCTGCTCGACGGGCTCGTGTTGGCGCGGTCGGCGATGCACCACTCGGCGAACTATCGCTCGGTGATGCTGCTCGGCGGGGCGATTGCGGTGGAGGACGAGGACGAGAAGCTGGCGGCGTTGCAAGCAATCGTCGAACACATCGTGCCGGGGCGCTGGCCGGATGTGCGCGCGCCGAGCGAAAACGAGCTGAAGGCGACCTCTGTTCTGGCGATCCCGATCGAGGAGGCCTCCGCGAAGGTCCGTGGAGGACCCCCGCTGGACGATGAGGCGGACCACGAGCTGTCCGCGTGGGCGGGGGTGATCCCGTTGCGCACCGAGGCGGGCGAACCCACCGCCGACCCCCGCCTGCGGGCTGGTATCCCGCAGCCGGAGTATGTGAGCGCCTATGTGCGCCCGGGCGGGCCGTGACCGCGCAGGTACGCGGAGGCGTCCATCGGCCGTCCACCGGGCGGCTGCACGACGAGCAGCTCGAGCTCGCCATCGGCGCAGTCGAGCAGCAGGCGCCCTGCTCGTGCGCTCACCCCCAGTTGCTCGGCTCCGGGTTGACGCTGCTGCGCCTGCGGCGCGCCCGCGTCGCTGTCTGGGCCCGCCGCGCGAGGTGGCTGAGCCTCGGCGAGAGCGGCGCGGCGCACGCCGAGCATCGTTCGGTCGGCCAGCTCGACCCGCGCGCCGATGTGCGGGTGCAGGGCCCGCACGACGCGCTCGAGCTCTGCGGCCGGCCTGCGTGGATCGAGCAGTCGATCTGAGGGTCCGATCTTCTCGGCGTAGGTGACGCCCAGCTCGGGCTGATCGAGGAACGGCGGGGCCTCTTCGAGCGCGCGCAGGAGCAACTCGCCGGCGAGCGTCTGCAGGCGGCCGGCGAGCGAGCCATAGGTGTCCTCGAGCCCGATGGGCTCGCTCCCCATCAGGCACACGGGACCGCTGTCGAGCCCGGCGGTGAGGCGGATGATCGACACCCCCGTCTCGCGGTCGCCGGCCATGATCGCGCGCTCGAGGGGCGCCGCGCCTCGCCAGCGTGGCAGCAGCGAGGGGTGGACGTTGAGGATCTCGTGTTCTGAGAGCAACGGCTCCTTGATGAGCGCGCCGAACGCGCAGACGATGACCGTCGGGCGCGCGCCGTGGTCGCCCGCACCGCTCGAGCTAGTGGCGGGCGCCTCGGCGGCTTGGGCGATCAGCGCCCGCGCCTCAGGTTCGTTGACGCTTCCGGGCTGGCTCAACGGGATCGCGAGCTCCCTCGCCTGCTGGGCGACCGGCGGGGAGGTCAGTCGTCGCCCGCGACCGCTCGGGCGATCGGGGCGGGTGATGACGAGCGTTGGGCGGTGGGCCTGGCTGTCGGCGAGGCGCTCGAGGATCGCGGCGGCGAACTCGGAGGTGCCGAGGAAGATCGTGCTCAAGCGCTCTCCCCTCC
>Ga0209772_10000262_pt1 | contig 13205 bp, 8 predicted proteins | sample BogFormECP03_OM1_FD_188235 | JGI IMG/M metagenome (GOLD analysis project Ga0209772, IMG submission 188235) | Bog forest soil microbial communities from Calvert Island, British Columbia, Canada - ECP03_OM1 (SPAdes) (version 2) | ecosystem: Environmental > Aquatic > Freshwater > Wetlands > Bog ... | reverse complement strand
CCCGCCGCATCGCGCTGCTCCGTTATGCGTTGCAGTTCGGCGCGGGCCTGCGCGAGTTGGTGCGTCGCCGCGACTACTTCTTTCTCGGCTTCGACGTGTTGCGCCAGCGTTACCGCCAGCCATTCATCGGCGCGCGCGATTTCCGTTTCGTAATGCTCGATTTCGCCGTGGGCCTTCGAGGCTTCGGCTTCCAGGCGCGCGGCTTCCACTTCCTGCATGCGCAATTCGCGCTTCAGCGCCAGCGGGCCGGCATCGTCAGGACGCCCGCCACTAACCGTCCGACCGTGATAGCAAGTGCCATCGAGGCTGAGAAAATGAAACTGCGGATGAATCGATGCGAGATTTTCGGCGATGGCCGCCTCTTCGACTAGATAGGCGGACTGCAACTTAGAGAGAAATTGATTCATCGCGGGGCCGAGCGGTTCGCGGAACTTCACGAGCCGATCGAGACGCGCGAGCACACCGGGAGTTTCCGGCATAGCATCGGGCATTTCACGCGGCGCGATATTCAGGCTGCTCAGCGAATCGACGAAGAAAGTAGCGCGGCCACCCATCTCGTCTCGCAAGAGAGAAACGCCGGCGCGCGCGGAATCGAAAGTCTCGACGATGACGTATTCCAGCTCATCACGGAGAAATTGCTCAATGGCGCCTTCGAATTTCTCTTCGACTTCGGCGTAATCGGCCAGCAATCCGACGGCGCGGAAGCCTTTCGAGCCAGATCCATTCGTGGCGAAAAGCTTCTGCACGGCGTCGGCGGAATAGGCGCGCTCTTCGAGAATTTGCGAAAGGGAAGCGCGGCGTGCGCGCGCAGCGGAAAGCGATTCGCGAGTGGTTTCGGAGGAATGCTGCAATTCCTGATGCGCACGGCGTAGATCGGCCAGCCGAATTTGAGCCTCGCGCGCGGCCTGCCCGAGTTCCTGCGAGCGTGCAGCGGCGGTCTGCGAGCGAGCGTCGGTCGAAAGCGCCCGCTCCGATTGCGCGGCGCAATCCGCTTCCATCTCGGCCAACGCGACGGCCCGCTGCGATTCTGTCGCGGTGAGCCGCGACACGGTTTCCTGGCTCTGCACCGATTCGGCGTGGCTGCGCACAGATTCTTCGCCGAGACGCACGGCGGTGATTCGAAGCTCTTCGATCCGCGCCTCGAGCGATTGTTGTTCGCCGGCCTCGCGCGCGGCGGAATCCGTAGCTTCGCGCAAGGCGGATTCGATATCGGCGGTGTTGGCGCGCAACTCGGCCACCGATTCCTGATGCGCGGCCATGCGATTCTGCAGCTCAGCCCATTCGCGCTCGACGTGCTCGATTTCGATGACAACCTTCGCCGCGCGCATCTCGACCTGGCGCGACTGCTCCTGATTGAAAATGATGCGATTTTCGGCGCGATCGAGATCGAGCGCCGTCTGGCTCAAGATATTTTGCGTGCGGCGCAACTCGGCTTCGAGTTCGTAATTGCGCGCGCTCAACCTCTCCTGCTCGGTTTCGAGTTCGCGCAGCGAACGCGTGGCATCAGCTTCCGCCGCAGCCATTTCGTGCAGCGATTTTTCCAGGCGCTCGGCTTCGTTATCGAGATGCAGCGCTTTGCTGGCCAGCACGGTGCGCAAAGCCCCGCGCATTTGCTCGCGCAATTCGGCGTAGCGCCGCGCCTTCGATGCCTGGCGCTTCAGCGAGGCAAGCTGTTTTTCGACTTCAACGAGAATATCGTTCACGCGCGACAGATTCAGCCGCGCGCCTTCGAGTTTGGCTTCGGCCAGCCGCCGCTTGGTCTTATACATAGTGACGCCGGCCGCCTCTTCAATAATCGCGCGGCGATCCATCGGCTTCGAATTCAAAATTTGCCCGATGCGGCCCTGCTCGATGATCGCGTAAGAATCCGGGCCAAGTCCCATGCCCATGAAAACTTCCTGAATATCGCGAAGCCGCGCCACACGCCCATTCAGCAAATATTCACTCTCGCCCGAGCGATACAAGCGGCGGCCAATCACCACTTCGCCAGGCTTCGACATATGAACTGGTTTCTGCTTTCCGCGCTTCTTGCGAAATTTTCCGGCAATCGTCGAATCCGCGCCCCCGCCATCTGCACCGTCCGGCGCGTCCACCACCACTTCGATCTGCCCGTCCGCAGCAGCAGGAATTTCCTCGGCGGTATCAAAAGAAGCAGCGATTTCTTCGCCAGCCTCGAGCGGCGCGCCATCCAAAACCTTCGCGGCAGCCTCGGAAAGCTCCGGGTCAACCAGAGTAATGATGACCTCGGATAGGCCGAGAGGTGGGCGCTTGGCAGTGCCATTGAAGATGCAGTCGGACATGCGCTCGGCGCGCAGCAGCTTGTGGCTTTGCTCGCCCAGCACCCAGGAAATGGCGTCCACAATATTCGATTTGCCGCAGCCATTGGGCCCGACAATGCACGTTATCCCATTGCCACTAAAGGTGATATGGGTCTTCTCACAGAACGACTTGAAGCCCAGCAAATCCACTTTACGCAGTTTGAGCACGCTAACCCTCGAACGAGATTTGTCTCCCCGCGGGGACGCGAGAAGAGACGGCTATGCCACGTTTTGAGATGGAGTCGTACCGAGACAAAAAGCTAGGAGGGTCGATGGTCCGTGGCCCTGCCGCCTGGCGCGTGCGTATCGGCGGTTACGGGAGAAAAGATAGCACCGGTGGTGGAGGATGTAAAGCGTAAGTCTATGGATTGTGGATGTTGGAAAGTGGCTGGAGTTTTCTAGCCCCGGCGATTCCGCACAGCAGGAGTGCCTGTGCTACTGGAGCGCGGAAGTCCTCCGCGCCCCTTGAATGACGACTCTTTTTGACGGAGCCTTATGCGCTCTTGATAGCCTTGATGATTACCAGCAGGATTACGGCGCCGACGGTGGCCATGCACAATTGGCCCAGCAGGCCCCAGGCCGAGAGTCCGAGCAAACCGAAAACCCAGCCGCCGATGAAGGCGCCCACGATGCCGACGATGATATCCACGATGAGACCGAAGCCGCGGCCTTTCACCAGCGTGCCGGCTAGCCAACCAGCGATCGCTCCAATAATTAATGTCCAAAGCAAACTCATAAGTGTTCCTCCGATTGAAGATCGCAGTACGCGTGCAGTCTCGAATTCGATGATTAAAGATGTTCCGCGAGGGTTCGAGTGAGCGGATTCTATCACCGGATGACGCGCACGGGGCTACTAATTGGTGCGCGGCGGCTGACACCGGGGCCGAAAAGCGGGAGGGCTAAAGCACCCTCCCCTACCGGGGGCGTTTGACTCGCGATGACTCGCGACGTAGCATCGCGACGTTGGCGGAGGCGAGCATGCCGCATTTGCCGCAACGATCGAGCCGCGGACTGTTGATCTCGCTGGCGTTCCTCGCGTTGGTTTTCATCCTTACGATTACGCAATATCGTCCGCCGGCGCCCAAGCCCGCGGATGCGCCGGTGGCCGAATTTTCTGCGGAGCGCGCGCGGGAAATTTTGCGCCAGCTTGTGGGTGATGCAGTGCCGCATCCGGTCGGGAGCGCGGCCGACGGGATTGTGCGCGAGAAGATTACGCGGATCCTCAGCGACCTCGGCTATCAGCCGCAAATTCAATCCGGATTCGCGTGCGATGAATGGGGAGTTTGCGGCGGGGTAAAGAACGTAGTCGCGCGAATTGATGGTGCCGGCGTTCCCGGCGCGGTGCTGGTTTCGGCTCACTATGATTCCGTTCCTGCGGGCCCGGGCGCATCCGATGACGGCGTGGGCACCGTCGCCGTGCTCGAAATTGCGCGCGCTCTGAAAAATCATCCGCCGCTGCGCCATCCCGTAATCATTTTGCTGAATGAAGGCGAAGAAGCCGGCCTGCTGGGCGCGAAGGCCTTCGTCGAAGCGCATCCGCGGGCGCACGAGGTGAAAGCCGCGGTAAATCTGGATAATCGCGGAAGCTCCGGCACTAGCCAGATGTTCGAAACCGGCGACGCGAACGATTGGGCCGTGCGGATTTACGACGGCGCAATCTCCAGGCCCATGACGAATTCCATTTCTTACATGATCTATAAGCTGCTGCCGAACGATACGGACTTTACCGTTTACAAAGCCGCGGGATATCAAGGGTTGAATTTTGCATTCATCGGCAGCGTGCAGAACTATCACACGCCGCACGACAATTTCGAGAATGCCAATCCCGGCAGCATCCAGAGCGAGGGAGACGATGGCCTCGCCTCAGTTCTCGCGCTCGGCGATGAGGTTCTCACCCGTCCTCCTGCCGGCGAGGCCGTTTATTTCGACGTCTTCGGCCGCGCGATTGTGCGTTGGAAAGCTGGCCGGTCGTACGCAATCTCAGTGGTGCTTGCCATCCTCTTGCTGATCGAGATCATCATTGTGATTCGGCGCTTCGCCGTGCGGTTCTCGGGCATTGCCATGGGCGTCGTGGGCTGGTTCGCCGCGGTGGTGCTCGCGTACGGTTGGGGCTATTTGCTATTCAAGCTGCTAGGAGCGGCGCATCGCTTTCCGCCGGCGTCGGCGAACTATCCGTGGATCGCGCATCCGCTGCCGGCGCAAATCGCGTTTTTCGCGATGGGCTTTGCGGGAGTAGCAGTGGCCGCGCTGCTCACCGCGAAGCGCGCGGGCTTCTGGGGATTCTGGATTGTGAATTACGCGTTCTGTGCCGTCTTCGGCATCGTTGCCGCAAAGTTCGCCACGGGCGCGTGCCATGTATTTTTGGTTCCGGCGCTCGGCGCCGTCGTCGCGGTAATTCCGGCGTTGCTCGGAAAGGACGATTCCGCCGGCAATCGGGAATTCGCCGCGATTTTGCCGGCGGTGCTCACATTTGTCATGTTCGTGCCGCTACTATGGCAACTGTACGAAGCACTCGGCACCGTTCTCTTGCCGGCAGTCGGCGCCGTCTTCGCGCTAGCTCTGGCCAGCATTCTTCCGCTGCTCGCTCTGGATACGCCGCGCGAGCGACGTGCAGTAACGGAAGATTCGATCGGTGTGGCGCTCGTTGCGGCGATGTTGGCGCTTTTCATGGCGCCCTATTCGGCGGCGTCGCCGCAGCGCGTGGACGTGCAATATTGGCTCGATGCCGACGCTCACGCTGCGAAGTGGGTAGCTTCACCGGATTCTGGAAGTTTGCCAGCGCCGCTTGCTGCTGCGGCGGCATTCGGTCAACGGCGCACCGCCGTATTCCCCTGGAGCCCGGAGCGTCGATACGCGGCCGACGCGCCGGATTTGAAGCTGGCGGCTCCAGAGCTCACGATTCTAAGTGCGGAGGCGATCGGCGAAAAAATTCGCTATGACGTCAAGCTAGCATCGCCGCGCGGAGCTCCGGAGATGTCCGTGGTCTTTCCAGTTTCGGCGGAAACCACTGCGATTGAAGTGGCCGGGCATCCGCTGGAGGAACCGCGCGGACGCGTGCTCGAATACCTTCAGCATGCGGTGCCCGGGTGGAGATTTTGCGAAATCCCGACGGTGGACGCAGCGGGCGTGGAGATGAAATTTACGGTTTCCGGTGCCTCGCCGGTAGAAATCTACCTCGGCGACAAATCGTTTTCGCTTCCGGCCGAGGGGCTAGCGATCGTATCGGCACGGCCCGCGGATACAATCGCATCGCAAGATGGGGACGTCACGCTCGTGACGCGCCGCGTCAAGCTCGAACCGCCGCACGCAGCCTCCATTCTGAGCCATTAATTGTTCACCGGCACAATTCGCCCCGCGCAAAGTCGAAACCACTTCCAGCTTGCCGTTTGACTCGCTGAACCTCACCTGTAAAATGAATCGCTTATATCGGTGCCGTTGTGCGGCGCCGATCGGATGGATATGGGCGAAATTCTGTTGCACAACACGTTGTCGAATCGCAAGGAGGCGCTTCAGCCGCTGCATCCCGGCGAAGTGCGCATGTACACCTGCGGCCCGACCGTTTACGATTTCGCGCACATCGGAAATTTCCGCACGTTCGTGTTTCAGGACATTCTGCGGCGATTTCTCATCTCGCGCGGATACCGCCTAAATCACGTAATGAATTTGACCGATGTGGACGATCGCATCATTCAAAATGCGGCCGCCGCCGGCGTGAGCATTCGCGAGTACACCGAGAAATACGTGAATGCATTTCTCGAAGACATGACCGCGCTGAATATCGAGAAGCCGGAAAAGATGGTGCGCGCCACCGATCATATCGGCGACATGGTCGAGCTCATCCAGACATTGCAAGGCAAGACCTACACGTACGACAGCGAAGGCTCGATTTACTATCGCATTTCGAAGTTTCCGGAGTACGGCAAGCTCTCGAAAATCGATATGTCCGGCATCCAGGCAGGCGCGCGAGTGGATGTGGACCAATACGAAAAAGCCGACGCGCGCGATTTCGCCCTCTGGAAATCGCCGAAGCCCGGCGAGCATTTCTGGGAGACACCCATCGGCAAAGGCCGCCCCGGCTGGCATATCGAGTGTTCCGCGATGGCTATGAAATATCTCGGTGAGACGCTCGACATTCACACCGGCGGCGTGGATCTCGCGTTCCCACATCACGAAAACGAAATCGCGCAGAGCGAAGCGGCCACCGGCAAGCCCTTCGTGAAAATGTGGCTGCACGCTGAGCACTTGATGGTGGAAGGCGAGAAGATGTCAAAATCGCTCGGCAATTTCTACACGCTGCGCGATCTCTTTAAAAAAGGCTACAAGCCCTCGACAATCCGCTTCCTGCTGCTTTCGGTGCCGTATCGCCGCCAGCTCAATTTCACCGTGGATGGTTTGCGGCAAGCAACCAGCTCAATCGAAAGGCTGCGAAATTTTGTCGCGCGGCTCGAGAACGAAAAATTTCCCGCAGGAGAAACGCCGGCGATGGCCGGCCTGGTTCGCGGCGCCGAAGTGGACTTCGAAAAAGGCCTCGAGGACGATTTGAATACCGCGCAGGCTCTCGCAGCGGTGTTCGACCTTGTGCGCGATGTAAATACCGCGATCGATCGCAGCGATTTCCGCCAGCAAGATGCGCCCGGCGTGCTCGCAGCATTGCAAAGATTCGATCGCGTCCTGGCCGTACTCAAGGATGACGACGACGAAAAACTTCGTACGCTCGGCTTCGGCTCAAAAGAAGCCGGGATGAGCGATGCGGACATCGAGGCCCTGGTAAAAGGCCGCCAAGACGCCCGCCGCCAGCGCGACTTCAAACGCGCCGATGAGATCCGCCAACAACTTGCAGACAATGGTATAATTCTTGAAGATACCCGCGACGGCGGGATTCGCTGGAAACGCAAGTGAACTCACGAACTCACAATCCGCAACCGTTCCACAGTTTGCCCTCGAGCGAACGCCCCGGTCTTTTCTCCGTCGATTAGTTCCTCTCAATCCTGGATCAGCAAAGCCCCAAGTGCGCGCGGTGGCCCGTTTGCGCGTTTGGAAAATCCATTTGGGAGGAAATCATGCCGGAAACACAAGTTTTGGAAAAGAATTTGCCGCATCTGGTGACCGCGCTGCCGGGCCCGAACGCCAAGAAACTCGTCGAAGCGGACGATAAAATTATTTCGCCGTCTTACACGCGCGATTATCCGCTGGTGGCCAAGCGCGGACGCGGCGCCATGATCGAAGACGTGGACGGAAACACGTTCCTCGATTTTGCCGCAGGCATCGCCGTGGTCGCCACGGGGCATTGCCATCCTGAAGTAGTCGCCGCAATTCAAAAGCAGGCCGCTGAGCTGATCCACATGTCCGGCACGGATTTTTATTATCCGTCACTGGTGGAACTAGCGCAGCGGCTAGCCGCGATCGCGCCCGGAAAATCGGCGAAGCGCGTTTATTTCGGCAATTCGGGCGCGGAAGCCGTCGAAGCGGCCATCAAACTGGCCAAGTTTCACACCAAGCGCGACAAGCTGATTGCGTTTCACGGCGCGTTTCATGGGCGCACCATGGGCGCGCTTTCGCTCACCGCGAGCCGCGCTGTGCAACGCAAAGGATTCGGCACGCTGCTCTCCGGCGTGTTTCACACTCCGTATCCCGACACCTATCGGGGAACTTACGGCGTACGCCCGGATCATGCTTCACAAGATTGCTTGGACTATTTGGTGAATGAATTGTTCCGCCGGCGCGTCGATCCCGAAGAAGTGGCGGGAATTTTCATCGAGCCGATTCAAGGCGAAGGCGGCTATTTGCCCGCCCCGCCAGAATTCCTGCAAGGCCTGCGGAAAATTTGCACCGAGCACGGGATCATGATGGTCGCAGACGAAGTGCAATCGGGAATGGGCCGCACCGGAAAATGGTGGGCGGTGGATTATGCGGGAGTCGAGCCGGATATTATTTGCACCGCGAAGGGAATCGCCTCGGGTATGCCGCTAAGCGCCATGATCGCCCGAGCCGACGTAATGGATTGGACGCGCGGCGCGCACGCATCCACTTTCGGCGGAAATCCGGTCTGCATCGCGGCGTCTCTCGCTACGCTCGATCTGCTCGAGTCGAAATACATCGCCAATGCCAAGCGCATGGGCGACTACATTATGAAGAAAACGGCGGACTGGCCCGAGCGGCACAAAATCGTCGGCGAAGTCCGCGGACGCGGCCTGATGATCGGCATCGAATTCGTGCGCGATCAGAAGACCAAGGAAAAAGCCCCCGATATACGCAACCGCATAGTAGAAGAAGCGTTTCTCAAGGGGCTGCTAGTGCTCGGCTCCGGCGATACGACCCTGCGGCTTTGCCCGCCGTTGCTGATTGATGAACCGCAGGCCGATTTCGCATTGAAGACGCTCGACGGGATCATCACCGAAATCGAACGCGTTCTGTAACTCCAACAATTAACGGCAATCTCGAGGGGACAGGCATTCATGCCTGTCCCTTTTTCATTTCATAGCGGCATCCGTAATTGCCGCTCGCTGCCTCCGCGTCGCAACCTGCTAGAATACGCCGCGTATTGCCAGGCCGAACCGTCGGCCGCTCGCCGCGACGGCATGTTCTCATTTTCAAAAGCGTGGAGGTGCGATTGGCGCGTGTTTTAGATGTCGGCTGCGGCCCGTCAAAATATCCCGGCGCCATTGGCGTGGATATGAATCCGAAGACGGCCGCCGACGTGCTCTGCCATCTCGATCGTGGCCGGCTGCCCTTCGAAGATAGTTCCTTCGATGAGATTCGCGCCGTACATTTGATCGAGCATGTCGAAGATGTGATCGCCACGATGGAGGAGCTGCACCGCGTCGCCCGGCCCGGCGGAACGATTTTCATCGTCACGCCGCATTACACCGACCTTGCCTCATACACCGATCCCACGCATCGCCGCCATCTCAGCACAGAATCGTTTCATTATTTCTATGCCGGTGGCCTGCATGGCCAGGAAATGTGGTACACGCGGGCGCGGCTCCGCGAGCTGCGCTTGCACATCAAGCTTCTGCGACTCTGGCGCCTGCTCGGATTCGAATTCATGGTGAATCATGCGCGATGGTTCCGGCGATTCTGGGAGTATTACCTGAGCTTCGTGATTCGCGGCAAAGTGATGGAATTTACTTTCGAAGTGGTGAAGTAAAAATGCCGATTGTCGCTCGAATGATGTTTGGCCTCGTGAATTTCGCAGCGCGCAAGGGAATCAGCGACGCTGAATCCCCAGCAGCGCCGCGCGAAAGCAAAAAACTGAGCGCGCGCCGCACCGGAGTGCGCGGCGAAACTTTCGCGTATTGGTATTTGCGGCGCCACGGCTACATTTTCGTCGCCCGAAATTACAAAGTGCCGGGAATGAAGGGCGAAATCGATCTGATCGGCTACGATGGCGAGATTCTCGCGTTCGTCGAAGTCAAGACGCGCTCGTGCGACGGCCCGGGCGCGGGCCTGCCCGAAGACGCCGTCAACAAAGCGAAGCGCCACGTGATTTCGCGAATGGCCCGCGCTTTCCTGAGAACCACGCGAACTCACCGCGAAATCTATCGGTTCGACATCCTCGCCATCGAATCGCGTCGCGGCAAGCGCCCCGTCGTGCGTCTCCACAAAGACGCCTTCGCCGAGCAGCATTGAGAATCTACAAGGCACATTCCGCCAGTCCAGAGCAGAAAAACTTGCCCCCCGTAGTAAGATTGTGGTTTCGTCCGCATCCGGATTATGTGTCCGTGCGCCCCCAGCCGCGGGATGCGATGAGCTGTTTCGCCACACAGGGAGGGCGAATTGCCTGAGCTGCGCAAAGATCCGATTACTGGCCGCTGGGTGATTATCTCCACCGAGCGCGGAAAGCGCCCGAACGATTTCGTCCGCGAAAGTGTGGAGATGAAGAACAAGGGCATGTGCCCGTTCTGCCCCGGCAACGAGGGCAAGACGCCGCCCGAAATTCTCGCCTATGGCCGCAATGGCTCTGGCCGCGACACGCCCGGCTGGACCGTCCGCGTAGTCCCCAATAAATTTCCCGCGCTAGGCATCGAAGGCGGCCTGGATCGCGAAGGCGAAGGCCTCTTCGATCGCATGAATGGCGTCGGCGCCCACGAAGTGATCGTTGAAACGCCGGATCACAGCCTCACTATGGCCACCATGCCGGATAAAGCCGTGGAAGAAACGCTATGGGCCTACCGCGATCGCATGGTGGATTTGAAAAATGACCGCCGCTTCCGCTACGTCCTGCTATTCAAAAATCACGGCGAGCCGGCCGGCGCGTCGCTCGAGCACACTCATTCGCAGTTAATCGCGCTGCCGATTGTGCCCAAGCGTGTCCGCGAAGAGGTGGACAATTCTAAGCGCTATTACGATGAAAAAGAGCGCTGCATTTTCTGCGACATGATCCGCCAGGAAATCGAAACCGAAAAGCGAGTAATCATCGAGAACGATCAATTCATAGCCTTAGCCCCGTACGCCCCGCGCTTCCCATTCGAAACCTGGATTCTCCCGCGCCAACACAGCTCCGCCTTCGAAAATATGCCCAGCCCGCTCTACGGCGGCCTGGCCCGCCTACTCCGCGAATTTCTAGGTCGCCTAGATTCCGTCCTAGCCAAGCCGTCTTACAATTACGTAGTCCACACCTCGCCCATAGGCGAAGAAACCAACGACCACTATCACTGGCACATAGAAATGATGCCCAAACTAACCAAGGTAGCCGGCTTCGAGTGGGGCACAGGCTTCTACATAAATCCCACGCCCCCCGAAGAAGCCGCCCGCTTCCTGCGCGAAGCCGCCGTCGAAGCGAAGACGTAGACAAGTTGCAGCCAAGTCTTCACGCGGGCCATGTCGAACAGCATGTTCGGAGCTGTTGTCAATTAAGCTAAGTCCCCGCGGCTAACAATTGAAAGCATCCCATCCGCCCGCCATGCTAGTTCCATGCTCTGCCGCTCCTGCGGTACCTCTTGCCGCGACGGTTCACAAATCTGTCCCAGCTGCGGCTTGACTTTGGAGCCGAGCAGGGAGCATCGGTTCATACGCGCGCTTCTCACCTTCTCGGTAATCGTGATCGTCACCGCGGTGCTCGGAATTTTCTGGGGAATCAGCAGGCTGAAGGACGCTGGACTGTGGCCGCTCGTGCCCACCGTCGCAGGCATAGCGACGCCAGCCTGCCAGCAGGCATTTGCAATGGCGCAGAATTCGCCGGAAGTGCAAGCGGCGCTCGGCAAACCCATCCGAGAAAGCGGCGTCCCAGTGGGAACCGCAAATCGCACTCGAGGCGCGGCATTCGCGGAATGGACCGACGAACTCGCCGGTCCAAAAGGGACAGGTCACCTCTGCGCAGTCGCGAATCGCGTCGGCGAACGATGGACATATTCGCGACTCGTGTTCTTTCCCGCCGCCGGTGGCCCCGCGATCGATCTCACGCCTGCGCCCGAACTCGCAACGCGGCTCGCTCTGACCGACGCAAAGGTTTACCTCGTACCTCTCGATTTGCCGGCTGATTATTCTCTCGATTGGGCCCCGGCGTATTACAAAGCGAAACTCGGAATCGAAGTGAAGGTATTGCCGGCGGTCCCAATGGATGATTGGGTGACCGACGCGACGAGAAAACAGGCCGTCGCGGAACGATTGATCCAAGTGATGGAGCGATCCGAGAAAGAAATCGCGCGCGATCCGGCGGCGATACTGTTGGGCGTCACACAGCGCGATATGTACATCGGCAGTTGGACCTGGCGCTACGCGATTAATTTTCGCGATCAAGGCCGGCGCGGCGTGGTGTCGCTCGCCCGGCTGCGCACCCGATTGCCAAATTCCGACGAGAACCGCGTATTGCTTGCCTCCCGAGTGCAGAAGTCACTCACGAAAAATATTCTTCTTCTCGCGTTTCACCTTCCGCAAAGCGACGACCCCAGCAGCATCGTCTTCACCATAAATCAGGCGTCCGAACTAGATCTCATGAGCGAGAACATTATTGGAGGCGGCGGCAAGTGGATGGCGAGCGGCGCGGATCCCTTCGTTACTGTGGGGGTGGCCGCCGGACATCGCGAGAATTGGGGTATCCACAGTCTAATGAAACCGCCGGCTGATACTTCGTCGGAGGTTTTTGAGACTGATCTCCAGGATGGAATATTTATACAGCGCCGCACGGATTTCTATCTCGACGGTCCGCACCCGTTCCAATTCGTCCGGGTGTTTCGGACGAAAGACGATGCATCCCGGGAATTCGGGGTAGGCGCGAGTGATTCGCTGGATATTTTCGTCGCCGGACAGATGGGCCGCTGGAACGACCTGTTCGACGAAGCCGGAAGCCGGATTCATTTTGTCAGAGATCCGCGCAGGTTCGAAAAGGTCGAACAGGTCTACACTTCTGACGCGGGAACGAGTATTTTCTTCAACCCGTATATCGAGTTTACCGCGGACATCTGGCAACTGCGAACCAGCGACGGCTGGTCTTATACATTTCCGTGCCGCGACGATTGGAAGGGAACAAAAGTTACTATTCTCACCGGCTATTCCGATCCCGAGGGCGGCAAGTATGCGATGATGCGCAATTCGACGGGCGACCTCGTGAGCATCACCACGCCGTCCGGATACTCGCTGACGTTTCAGCGCGATTCCGCGGGGCGGATCCAAAAAATTACCGACTCGCGCGGACGCTCGGTGCAATATTCCTACGACAGGCTGGGACGGCTGGTGCGATTTGCTGATTCAAGCGGAAACGAGGAAAGTTACACGTACGACGCTGCCAATCACATGCTCCTGATTTCCGACGAAAACGGGCGGCAAATCCTGAAGAACGAATATCAAGGCGACGATGTGGTCCAGCAGACTCTGTCTGACGGGCGCCAGCTCAAATATCGCTACACCGTCGGTGCGGACAAGACGCTTTCGCAGGGGGTTTTCACCGAC
>Ga0209772_10000260_pt1 | contig 13250 bp, 15 predicted proteins | sample BogFormECP03_OM1_FD_188235 | JGI IMG/M metagenome (GOLD analysis project Ga0209772, IMG submission 188235) | Bog forest soil microbial communities from Calvert Island, British Columbia, Canada - ECP03_OM1 (SPAdes) (version 2) | ecosystem: Environmental > Aquatic > Freshwater > Wetlands > Bog ... | reverse complement strand
AGGGCACAAAGGCACGACGACACGATGACACGATGACACGACGACACGACAGCACGACGCCACGACGGCATGATGGCACCACGAAACAACGACGCGACGAAACGGCGGCACGACGGCACAAGGGCACGACGACACGAGGGCACGACGACACGAGGGCACGACGACGCGATGGAACGACGACACGAGGGCACGACGAGACAAGGGCACAAAGGCACGACGACACGATGACACGATGACACGACGACACGACAACGACGACAATGCCCCAAGAGGACGCCATGATTTTTGAAAATTTTTGTATTTACAATGTTCGTAAATTAGCTGTAATTTTTTTAAAATGATTCAGAGGTGTTCGGGCTTTTGACCTGCGTGTTTTAAAACATTGATTGTCGCAGCATTTTAAAATTCTAAAAGACATGGGCTGAATTTTCAACATGTTGTGCGGGAGCTTCCGCCGCTAAGCGCCATGGAGCTATATAAGACTTGATGCTGGTTGTTTGGCTTTTTTCTTCTTCTTCACACCTCCTCCACAGGGCTAGCCATCCGGCGGGCTGACAGTTATACAAACATGAGACACATTCCACACCCCAGTGGCGTCCTCGTGTGCGGTGGGGATTAACAAACCGCTCTTGTTTTGTCGTGGTTGAGGTGTCACGGACGACTGTTGAGACTTCAAGACATAATTGGTGCTGTGATCAGTTTCTCTCTCTTTCCTTCTTTTTCTCTTTCTTTCCTTACACTGATATCTTATCTTTTGAGCCTGGCGCGGTCGCCCTCGCACCTTCTGGCCCACCTCGCGTCCCACCTTGGTGCTGTGATCAGTTTCTCTTTCTTTCCCTACACTGATATCTTATCTTTTGAGCCTGGCGCGGTCGCCCTCGCACCTTCTGACCCCCCTCGCGACGCCCTTCTCGCGTCCCACCTTGTCGCGTCGCCGGGCGTCCCCCAATACGTGTCACCTTCTGGCCCCCATCGCGACACCTTTCTCGCGTCCCATTTTGCATCACCCAGCCTTCCCCAATGCACGTCACTCCGCCTTCCCCAATGCGCGTGTCCCAATACGTGTCACCTTCTGGCGGTCTCATCTTGTCGTGTCACCCTCCCTTCCCCTACACGCGTCACTTTCTGAGCCACCTCGCACCACCCTTCTCACGTCCAACTCTGTCACCTCGGGCGCCCATTCTTATTACATAGGCACCTGTCATACCATTGCCATACCGTTATCCGAGAAATCCGACGCCTAGGGGATCTACTTTTCGCGCATCTGGAGGTTGGCTCGAGTTCGATGATATGCCAACAGCAGCCAGGGAAGGAGACCGAGAGGGGCGAGACGATGGGTCTCGCTCATCGAGCGTCAATTCTGTCAGCGACGCGGCAACCTCGTTGGCGAGTATGGGCGTAGGGGGGAGGAGGCCGGGGCTTGGCGCCTGCTCATAGTAATATAAGGCGATGGTTATTGTGTCGCCGGTTTTCCTTCTCCCCCGCTGTTTCACCTCGCGCCACGGTTATCGTCTCAACGGGTTGGAGGGAGTGGGGTTGCTCCTGCACGTCGCGGCGTGATTTGGACAAGGTGGGGCTGGCCGCGTAGTCGCGTACGGGTGCTGTGGGCCCTGGGTACCCTTACGCATCGTTGGGGGGATTCTGTTGATAGGGTACGCACATCTGAACGATTTAGATTCGCCAAATCCGTATAGGAGAATATTGAGAAGGCCCGACACAGAACCCAAAGTCTTCAAAGGCGATCACGTGTGCAGGTTTGTACATGTACAAAAAATGCACGTGACATTTCACGAGCAAAGAAGAGTCGGTACAATGGCGCAAGGGAACATCAATAAAATACGATGAAAGCATAATCAAAACCACCAAATTGGATGGAAAGTAGCGTGAACGACAAAATGGGGCAAGCATAAATGGGGAAAGAGGACGCCACGCGCATGCCTCGTGTTTGAAAATTTCCCAATAACAACACGACTCAACAACCAACAGACTCGACGCTGCACTCAAACCCATCACGATCGACGAATCGGCAATGTCTGAAACTTCAGAAAACGAGAATATGATTAAAGGCAAGGTAGGTGCCAACACGAAAAAAGGAAAAGGAGCCGGTAAGTGGGAAACCGTGCTTGCGCAACAAAATTTGACACTAGGAACATCTACGCGTGGCATGCGGGCGGTAAAACCATTAACACATGATATGAAGGGAGCAAGAAAGGAAAAGGAGGTATGAAAACTACATTCATTATCGTAAAAGAGAGTATTCACAGCGATACGGAAAGGCGCAGGCACAAACGAGCTCCCTCTCCTCATTGACGTGGATGCGGCGATTCAAGACGTCCTGATTGGGTACTCTAAGGTACCATTGGAGCGTCTCAGTTCGACGCAAATTACGTTTGGCGGTGAGTAGGGGAGAGAGAGCGATGTGACCTGGGGACTTACAACAAGAATTAGCGGAAGTTGCGCGTCAAATTAAACAAGAAGATGCAGAGCTGCTAGGACTGTCTCTGTTTAAAAGGATTTACCGTGACGCTGAAGGTATGAAAATTAATAATCGAGAAAAGAGAAGCTAACCAATGGAGTTGAACGAGCAGCGGCGATGCCACTCGTGGTAGACGACTTGCAAGCAAAGCATCTGCCAGCAGATCTCCCAAAAATGATCAGCGAGGCGAATTATGACGAACTTCCTATAACAGGAGGAAGTTGGTTCACGCGTCAGAAGAAAATGACGATTATTGCGCTAGGTGGCCAGGTAAATTTATTCCATAAAAATTTCAAGCGACAACTCAGCGCAGAATTAACTAATGGATTATTCAACAGCATCGCGTTGCTGGACATGTATGGGCGCGAGAACAACAGATGAGTTTGAAGAACGCGGCGGAGGAGTATCTGGCGAAAGCCGAGCCTGCGCTGGCGGCCCACCAGGAAATTAACGACCTGACGCAAGGAGGCGAAATTCCGGAAGCGATCAAAGCTCTAGGACGAGCGTCTGTCTGGAAAAGGCAGCCTGAGCTGTGGCAAGAGACCCTGGAGAGCAAGATTCAGCGTGCGGCTGAGAACCTTGCGATGGCGGACCGTTTCCTGGCGGCATCGACGCACATCCCGTGTGGACTGTTTAGCTTGGTGAGTAACAGAATCTTCCAAGTAAAATCGTAAGGTTTGATCAAGACAAACAGTCGAAGATCGAGGAATACGAGGCCAAGTATAAAAATGGACGAGTTCTCCGTCAACGGCTCTCGGAAAATACGTCCAAGCACCACCGGAAAAAGACTAACGAAGAGGAGGCAGGCGAACATTATAGTCAACACCTCGAAATGATATCCGAGAAGCACGAGGAGGTTCAAGAAAGCCACGCAGAGGCGGCTGAGGATGTTAATGTCGACAGCTTCCACTTGAGCCAGTTTATGGTGGAGGACTTCATCCAGATGAAGAACGAGTTGGCGGCGGAGCAAGTGACGCGAGGGGAGGTTGTGGGTGGCGAGAAGACGGCGGATAAAGCCAAGGGCAAAGCAGCAGGTCAAGGAGCGCGAGCAGAGGCCCGAGTGCGAACCATCCAAGGAAACATCTTTGCTCAACTTGCCCTTGCCTTTATGAACAGATCTGATCATTACCATCACGCCCATCTATTCGATATCAAGCTGCACCAGGTCTGGATGCCAGCTTACCAAGGAGTGAGCACATTTATCACAAAGATAGGAAACCAAGACGCTGAAGCAACAATCACAGATGATTATGGCGTATGTAATTAGCTGGTTCTACTGGCTATATTATGTTTTCTCGACGGACGACACGTTCCCAAAAGATGCGGACGTGAAGAACGCCCTCAAAAAGTCAAACGACAAGAAATCAGAGGAGATCCTGTCGGAGTGTTGCGTCCGCTTCTGGCTGCAACCAGCCACAACGCTTCAAGGACTCCTTCCAGGAATATTGGATGCATGGGACAACGCCTACACGGGAAAGCTACCTAATTTCGAAGGCACATCGTTTTTCAACTCACACGATCCCGAATGGATGACTGCATACAGGGAATATGCGGATGCAATGATCGACGAGATGGCGAAGCTGTCTCAAGCTAGCAGTTACGCCAAGCTGCCAACAAGAGCTGTTGCAAGGATGAGATATTTTCTCCACGCCATGGTGGGCTACCATTACACGACAGTGTTCCCAACCAAGACGTTCATTCAAGAGATGGCAACAACATTCCATAAAGCAAGGGAAGCGTTTTGTGATGTGAGTCAATTTAGCACGTTATTTTATGGTAAATCATGGCGGGATCCGTGATAATTTACAAGTGTAAATTATCGCGTGTATTTGGAAATATACATAACCATTATTATTATTTGCATTCAGATTGGGTTCGGTTGGGGTTCAGCGATGAAACTTATCATATTCATTTTAGCTCCCATTTTGGAACAATGGGCCAATGACCTTGGGTGCAGCCACCGATGGTCGCGGTTCTACTCGAACATATGATGCATCCGTCTTGTTTCTCGAGGGTTTTCTTCAGAACAAGCGTATAGCAAGCCTTCCGTTCTTTCAGTGGTGCACGTTACCCGTTCAAGTTCGTCTCCCCTTGCTTGTGTCATTCTTTCAATTCACAAACTGCTCCACAGCTGGTCAGTCTATTCATGCGTTGCTCACAGTCAATGGAACAATTCGCCTACCATGTGCAGCGCCGTCTCCTCCGCATGCCCTCGACAGTCAACTTTTTCCACTCGGCTCTTTCCAATCGCTCATATCCGTGGTTTCATTCACGCACTCTTTTTGGACGCGAAGGTTTATTACAGGACCAAGTTAAACTCCTTGCTGACGAGTACTCCGCCCCCCTCGACACCCTCTGGAACGATGCGTCGGTTTTTCTCAAGTACGCTCCTTATGCCCTTCTTCCTTCAGCACCGATTCGTCTTCAGACCGGCGCCCCAAATACTCCATTCACTCTTTTCCTCAAGCAGGCCCTTTCCCACCATCCACCTCAGGTCGTTCGCTCACTCCGCCGTGGCTCTGACAAGATCACGGCAACTTCGTTTTTTGTTTCGTTCTGGATCTCACAATATGCAATAAGGCCTTACTTTGAAGTGGGCAGGGGCAGTTGTTGTTCTGTTTGCCATTGTCCTCTAATTTCTTCTCACAGGTTTCCAACAAGAAAACTTTTGAGCACGAGATGAATCTCATTCGCTTTAATATCACTCTGCTAGTCAATCAGATGCTTTTGCTTGGTGGGGATGACACTGTGGAGTACGCGTGGCTCGATCGCATTCAAGCCGTTGATCCCCGGACCGTGGATTTCCAGGGAACATTGATTGAGCCACTGGATTATAAAGAGGCGGCTTCCAACACAACTCTGGTGCAGCAGGAAATTGACACTTTTAACGCCATTCAAAAATATTTCCTGAAGTCGAAATTGTTCATTGGAATGGATAAAGAACCCTACCGTCCTATGCTGGAGCTTATGGACGCCACTGTTGTCGTAGGTCCCTCTGTTCACTTGTTTTTGGAAGATTGGTCTCATGTGTTCATTGGTAGAAAATGGCTGAGCTGCGCGCAACGATGCTTGATGTCTGCGACGTAAAATCATTCATGCCAGCCACCAGCATTCTGGAAATAATAAATGCTTCAACGTCAAAGGTAGTATTTACTTGGCCCTCCTAGGCGTTGTTTTATTTGTTAATTTATTTGCGTTAGCCAAAAGAGTCATCCAAGACAAAAGGGAAGGCCAAATTGAAGCCAATAGTTGCGCCAGGCGATGAGACTCCAAGTGAGCCTGAAGACAGGAATCTTACTCATGATTTACGAGGGTTGTCCACGGTGCGCCTGCCTCCAAGTTCTGTTGACAATGGCGAGGATCGAGGCGGTGATAGCGGGGTGGGTGAGGAGGACGACAACACCAACAAGAATGACTCTCATCCAGGGGAAGGCGGTGACGACAGGAGCAGGGACAATGGCACAGAACAGAATCTCAGCAGCAGTGGGACCCCTGGTGAGGGCCAGGATGAAGATGATGACAATGGTCTTGGCAGGACTCCCATCATTCCTGCGTCACAAGATCGCTTGGACAATGACGACTCCCTGACTCCACCTCACTCCCCACGCAAAGAGTTCAGCAGAGGTGCTGATGACTGGCTTCCTCCGCCATCTAGCTCTACTGAGCCTGCATCTTCCAGAGTTCCAGGTTCATCCCGGCAACAGTGTGCGTCGCGTTATCCTTTTCTTGCGTCACGTAATACTCAGGTCTTCTGGACAAGTTGTAGATAATGAATTGTTCCCTCAGTCTCCCTCAGACTCTGGAGATGATAAGGTTCGTCATGTCAGATTCATGTGCAATCAACTGGACACTAATATCCTCCTTCTTCTCGCAAAACAGCATTGTGAGTGTGATATGACTGTTTCCTACTTTGTCACTGTATGTCAATTCAGTTGCTGATTTCCTGGGCCCTCCTCAGTTGGTGCAAAAGGTCTTCGGTCAAGGGGTGTATGTGTATTGGTACCATTCTTCCTCATGTGGCATTTTCTGATAATTGCATGATCTTTGGTGTCTGACAGCTAACAAAACGCGCAGATCCGCCGAGTCCTGAGGCTCAGGCTAGGCCTGGTACATCACCAACCAAGAGACCCCGCCGCACAGTCACTCAGCAGGTGAAGGGGGGGAGGTCAAAATCATCACGCAATTCTTCACCCCCTGACTGGACATCATGAGACATCCACTGCTCCTCTCCTGTTTCTCCTCATTCTTTCACCACCCACGCTGTACTACATAGTTTATGTCATGTAGTGTTGAATAAACGCTCTAAAGTGCCCCAATGCGAGCACACAGCCTCAGTGGCTGGTTTCTTCAGCACCTTATGCGCTTTGTCTCTCTTTGTAATTCTGGTGGTTTAACCACCCTATCTCTTTTGTACATAAGTAGTTAGTTCTACTAGGACTAAAATCTCGAGCTTTGTGTCTATGCAGTGCAAGTTGGCTACCTTGTTCAATATCTCTCTCACACCACAACACGTAGATGTACCCAATGTCACAGGGTCAGTGAGACACCTATCTGATGAAATATGTCTCCAGGATCCTCATGATTCGCTAGGAGATGAGTGACACACGCAGCCAGAGAGAATGGTGACGCCCACTACCCCAATGAAAAGCATGAAAAATAAGTGTGGAAATGAATTGGAATGAATTATGTACTTAGGAGTGTAAAGATTAAAGTGCCATCCATGGATATCAATCATATCTAAAACCCCCCTGTGACCCGAATCAGCTGAAGCCCTTCTGATCCAGACACTGCTTGCACAAGACGTGAAACTTTCTCAATATCAGAACCAGGCGCTTGAAGGAGTCTCAGCCATTGAGTACATTTTTCATGCAGTACTTGATCAGATTGCCATATCCAATCCTGACCACATGCACCACCAAAGAATGCCTTTGGTGATTTCCATTGCAAAACCCCTATTTTCACCAAAGCAGCAGCTTGCATTCCCTTTCTAGCTATGTATTGTATTTCGTGTCAATGAAGTGCATAGCTGAGTAAAATAACTGAATGACTTACTCATTGAGTCTACCCAGTCGGCTCCCAAAACGACACGACGACCAGCCATTGGAGTCTGTAAACTGCTGCGAAGAGGGGAGCTGGAGTCAAGCATTGTAAGCAGGTAGACAAGCCACAATCCAAAGCAGATTGGGCCAGAGGGTAAAGGACGGCGAGTTGAACTTCGCGTGCTGGTCCAAGGAGGGGGTTGGTTTCTGGGAGCAGACTTGGTGGCTACCATGTATGATGGAGCCATACGGAACATGACGGATGAAATGATAAACGCGAGCTTGTGGATCCGGTTTTGGGCACTATAGGCTGAGAATGCCCAGTTATAATTCTGCTGCACAACGTCTTTCATTGTAGTGATCTCTGAGGCGATATGCTCAAGCTCATCAGGACGCAGCTTGACAAGGAGATGAGCAGGGAGATCCAAGATGGAAGTGGAGCTAGGGACCCAAGAATCAACAAATGGAGGGGGTTGACGAGTTTGGTGTGGTGCCACAAGTGACAGTGAAACACCAGACTCAGTCTCATCCCATGTTTCATCATCTGATACAATGATAACATTGCAGGGATGCCGTGGTCGAGAGGCAGAAGGGAGTGTGGACTGACGGGACGTTGCGATGGTGATCCAGGAGTTAAACACTGAATATGCAGAATCAGAACCCGATTGCACATCTGACCAGGGAAGGAGGGTGATTCTCAAGTGATTGAGAACTTGGGTGGCCGTGTCGCCAACAAAAGCCTGCTTTTCGTTGTCGGAGGGGTTTGCAAGACTCATCTGGTCACACACCATGTGAACGAGAGCAGGTAAAATGTGGTTAAACGCACCACCTCTGAAAAGAGGAGCGCCCATCATAATACGGGGACGACCAGATATAGTTGGGGCTTTGTTAGCCTTAACAAAGAGTGATTGACCAATCACGTGGGGGGTGATTGGAAGGCGGTTGACGCCTGGCAAGGGCGGGGGGTGACCATCAGCAGGAGAGGTGTCCATAATGGCGTAAACGAGCTTGCGATATTGTGGCGAGTAGTGAGAGAATTTTTTCTGAATATCGTCGACGAGTAACCACTCGTTAAGATTTGCGATGCGCTGGTTAGACTGTAAAGTGGAGCCGAATGAATTTTCAGTGCGACGAACTTCTGCGTGAACCCCATCAGAGATGGCATTCTCTGCATCGCGTAGCAAGAGTTGAATGCCAAATTGGAAGGCAAGGGCAGCCCGATAGCGCCCTGGTGACGTTTGCAAGTGGGCATAAGCACTGGAAACCCCAGAACCAGTGGTGATAACGTGATGAAAGGCAAATTCGAGAGCGTAGCGCTGTGTATTACAGAAACGTGAGCTGATGATCGGCCAAGGAATAAATGAACCAAAGACCAAGCAAGAAAATCAATGGATGCAATACGAGAATGTCACTTGTAAATTATTGGGTGGGTTCAGCATTGACTGATGTTCCGCGATAATTTACAAGCGGAAATTATTGCGGAGAGCCGGTACCCATTGAGCTCATGCGATAAATTACATTACATTCGGAAATTATCGCGGAGAGTCGGTACCTGCTAAACACGCGATAATTTACAAGCGTTCGCGTAGATTGAACAACGGGTTTCCTCGTGGAGCGTTGGAAGAAATTGACGACGATGTCGTAAGAGTGAGTAGATGACAAAACGCACCTCAACAAAACGTTCTTTGTATTCGATTTGATGGGTCCGTGTGGACGCCTGGAGCGGCCGTGACGTTTTCGTGTCGAGTGGCCATTGACTCGCGATGACCTTTAGCCGCTGGTTGTCGTCGTCTTCGTCTGGAACCTGAATCACCGATGAGTTGAAACATGGCATTAATCCAGCATGGACCGCAAGTCCAAACCAAAAAATTGTGCCCAGTTTTTTCGGCACGACCTTCATACTTCCGGTGTATGCAACGGCGGTGCATCGATCGAGAAGCGCAATGATTTCCGTCCAGTAATAAGGCAACGCTGCGGGAATTTCAGCGCGCTGCGCTGATTTCATCGTTTTTTGCAACTGCTGGTAGGCACGTTTCTGCGCGACGTTGACGGGGTAAGTCGTGTACTTCAGCAGATTCGGGAAAATATTCGGACGGAAGATAAATAAAAAGGGTTTGATGCGTCGAATACTGGGGCCACCGTTCTGCCAGCTATCATGCATTGGTTTCAGAATGTTGAGTAAAAAGCCTCTGCGATGCACAGCGTCGTTCAACAAATATACACCTCTTGAACGGCGGTAACGCTCTCACCTGCCATTTTGATATTCCTCATCAAGTTCCTTGCATTCCACCACAAAGCACTGTTCAATGCGCAATGCTATTGGGATATCCACGCCATCCATTTGTGATTCAAGGACTTCGAATGGAAAGTCATGAGAGAGCTTCATTGCCGCCTTGGTTGCCGCTGCTCGTTCACTTGGAGTGGCCGCAAAAACGCCAGATGCGGCAGCAGTTACCTGTCCATGCAGCACGCGAAATTCGTTTGCCCGTGGTGCAAAGTGATGGGTGGAAAGGTTGTAAATTTGGGTGTGAGTCGCATATAGGGGGGACTTATGAGCGGAGTGGGCAGGAAGAATAAAACCATCGTCGTCGACATCGTCATACCCGAAATCATCCGTCTCTTCAAGTGGGATGATGCTTCCTATCTCGCGATTGATTGCGTTGATGATGGACGCGAACATTGGCAGGGGCTGTCGCGTTTGTATGCACCCGACATTTGGTAAATGAGCGATTGGGTACTTGTCTATTGAGTTGCTATGGATATAGCGTCGTTCCTCCAATGGCACCAGTGGATCTGAAAACATATGGTGAACCTGGTCCAATGTGATAAACACAGCGGCAGGTTCGGCATTGCCGAGAGGCTGGCCACGAAAGCGACGAATACTCTTTCCATCCTCATCATAAATGGGGATCGCATGCTTATCCTCATCGACGTAGGGGTAGGAGGGGAGATCTTGAATAATGTCTTCAAATTTGCCAGTGGGCTCACTATAAACATTGACATATCCGTCGAGGATAGACTGCGGAGGGATCTTGGTTAGCTTCCCTTCGCATGCCCTGGTGCTAACTCATTAGTAGGAGATAAGACGCATAATGAAAACACGTACTCGACATCTGTGGCGAGCGCAAAAGAAATGCTGGCAAGATCCTTCCACCGCATGCGCTCCTGCAATTGCTCAGCAGCATGCGATGAAAACGAAAGGAGTTCATCCTGCCCATAGCGGCTTGCGACGATGAGTGGGATGCGGGTTCTAAAGAAAGGATCCTGCCAACTGGAAGGGGCGGCGTGTTGCCATGCTCTATAACGTTCGCGAGTGAAGGTGTGATGGAGCGCCTGAACCTGCAGAAGGTCGAGTTGAATCGAGCGTGTAGCTGGCCTATGAGGGTGAATGTATAAGCAACAGATGGAAGATAATTGTGGGAGGGAAATACTTGAAGTCTGCGACGAAATTCCAGTTGGGGGGGTTTTTGTCGATGTTGACAGAATAACGACGATCTGCACGAAGATGCATTCCAGGATAACCGATGCAGGAGAGACAGTACAGAATCCATGAGTAAAATTGGCGCAAGTGTTTTGCAGACAGCTGTGTGGGTTGGGAGAACGAGGAACCTGCAGGAAGAGTGGTGGCATCCTCTTCCAGTTTGTCGTCAGGAACAAAAATCGCCCAAATATCAAGTGAGTCAGTGGAACCAATGAAGCACGAGGCGTGGTCTGGGCGGAATCCGAGTTTCCCATGCTTAAAGTGAAAATGGCGTTGAGGAAAACGGAGAACGAGTTGGAAATTCCACCAGGAGGGGGAAGCAGCCTCATCTGGAGGCAAAATGACAGAGAAACCAGGAAGACGAGGGACGGCGGCGAAGAAATCAAGGCGAGAAGATGAGCGGAAAATGGTATTGGACGTAGGGAGGATGTAGTGAGGGTCGATTGCTATACGAATTTTACGGTTGAGGAGGCGAAGAGCCACATCAGCCCGTTTGTGCAAGAAAACGCGTTCGAGGGTAGAGAGTTTTATTTTTTCAACAGGAGCCTTGTCCCATTGGTCAAGCGCTGAACCAGCTGCAACAGCTGGGTCTGGCGCAAGCACACCAACCTGATCCTGAGCAAAGACGCTTCCTGGAGAAAGAGGGTTTGCAAGGAGTGTTGTGGCCTGATCAGCAAAGCCCTCTGGAGAATTGATTGCCCTATTTGATGTGGCTATCAGAGAGAGCCAGGGAAGGAGGGAGCAAGAACAAACCCGGCGATGTCTCCAACGTCAGAATCTATGCTGTATTGGGACATTGCGAGCAGCTTGGGGAAGAAGATTCTAAGAAAGAGAATCAAGAAAACATGTAAGGCATCAGTGAACCTGAGAACAAACACGTAGCACAAGAAGCACAAGACGAACGATGCTTGAGCTTGAGCGGGGCAGCTAAGAAAAAATTTAAGCTGGCAATATAACACAGCAATAAACAATGATGAACAACAAAACAGAATTAAACGTCGCTCTCAAGATAGTTCACGAATGAAAGCCCACATTAAGCCACGACAGCCCTCTAAGGCTGCGTTCTGATACGGGGACTAAATTTTCGTCATTCCCTCATTCCCCAATTCAAATTTCAGTCCCGTCCAATTAAGTTGGGAATGGAGGGAATGAAAACTAAATGGGGGAATGGTGGGAATGAAATTTCATTCCCCCTATCAGAACGCGGCCTAATAGACAACGCGAATGGATATGACATTTCGTCTAATCAAAAACCGATGATACGTGCATGAAAACGACGCAAACCGTGTAACTACAAGTATACGATGGTGAAAGAATGAGCGGAGGAGGAAGAAGACGAGAAGCGGACACATCAAGGCGTCCACTCGGGAGAGGAGGAATCGCGTGCCGACCTCGACCTTGTGTTCATTGGCAGTTTGGAGACTGCGCGGTGAGGCTTCTTTGCTGGTGATGAATCAGGCTTTGTGTGTGCCTCAGGACTTGGCGGATCCACACGCTTGGTTGCCTGTCAGACACCAAAGAACACGTAACCAGAAAGCGCCGTGAGTAAGAATGATAGCAAGTACGTACGCCCTTTGACTGAGAACTTGCGGCGACAGCAGGCTGTTTCTCAGCGACCAAGTGATTAACCACGAATTGGACATGACGAACCTCATCATCATTCTCAGAACTGGATGGCAAAGAGAACTGTTTCTCATCTGCTACCCATCTGGAACACATGAGTACGAACAGAAATATGAAAAGGACAAAAGACGCACAACGACGGTAGGATGGAGGCGGAATACCAGATGATGCTGGGACTGAAGGGCTTGAGGGAACATGACTCTCTGGGCATCATCGCCAGGAGTGTCTTGCATGTCCTCCAACTCACGTGAAGAAGCCAGGAGCCAGACTCAAAGAGGGACCGTTGTCCTTGCTGTGGCGTGACAGGGGAATGACTGCAGTCCCGCCATGGCCCTCTTTGTCGCTGGAACCATCCTCTGTGCTGCCGCCCGCGTCTTCAGCTTCATCTCCATCATCATCCGCATCAAGGTCCCTTTCCGTCTCATCCTCATTGTCGCCATAGTCACCAGCGGGACTTGGAGAATAGCGTACGGTCGACAAGTCTTGTAAGTCACCAGCAAGGTTTCGGACGGCAGCAGACTCAACCCACTGGGAGGATGAAGGAACTGATTCAGTCGTACGAGGAGCGGGGCGCGGCGGAGATGTATCGTCCCCCTCACCACTCGGAGTCCCCTTGTCAGACATTATTTGG
>Ga0209772_10000259_pt1 | contig 13258 bp, 11 predicted proteins | sample BogFormECP03_OM1_FD_188235 | JGI IMG/M metagenome (GOLD analysis project Ga0209772, IMG submission 188235) | Bog forest soil microbial communities from Calvert Island, British Columbia, Canada - ECP03_OM1 (SPAdes) (version 2) | ecosystem: Environmental > Aquatic > Freshwater > Wetlands > Bog ... | reverse complement strand
CTTCCCTGCCGAAACGCCGCCGCTGAGAATGAGCACATCTTCTTGCAAGCCGTGCGCGATCAACGTGCGCAACTCCGCTTTTTGGTCCGAAGCTTTGCGCAGACGAATGGGCTCGGCGCCGGAAAGCGCGCACTGAGCACTGATCGAAATGCTATTGCTGTTGCGAATTTCGTAAAGGCTGGGCGCATCGCCGGCGGGAATCAGTTCATCGCCAGTCGAAAGAATCGCCACGCGCGGCCGCGCGTAAACCTGCGGCCGCACCGCTCCAACTTGCGCGGCCATCGCCAGTTCGGCATAACCCAAGTGCGTCCCGCGCAGCAAAACAGTCTCATTCCAGCGAGCCTCACTTCCAGCCGGCACGATGTAATCGCCGGCCCGCCCGGCTCGCTCGAAAACAATTGCATCGCCGTCCGGCCGCGCATACTCGATCATCACCACGGCATCGGCGCAGCGCGGCACCGGCGCCCCAGTCATGATCTGTACACATTCGCCCGCGCCAAGTTCGCCCTCGAACGCAGCTCCGGCCTTGCTCTCGCCAATCAATCTCAAACGCGCAGGCACTCGCGCCACATCTGCCGCGCGAACGGCAAAGCCATCGCGAATTGCGCGATTAAATGGCGGATAATCGCGGTCAGTGGAAACCTCTTGAGCCAGCACACGCCCAAGCGCCGCGGCAGGATCTCCCACGATGTCGATTAGTTCGTGCGGCCGCCGCGCCAAACCTGCCTCGCGGCGAGCCCGCGCTATCTCAATCACTTTTTCTCGAGCAGCTTCAAAGGACAGCATCGGCGGCTAAAGCCAGGAAGCCATCTTGGTGCCGGAGGGAACGATCGTGGCGTCGCGCTCGGGACCCGTGGAAATCATGCCAATCTCTACTTCCAACGCGTCGGAAATGTATTTCAAGTAATCGCGCGCGGCTTGCGGCAAATCCTGCTCGTCGCGAATCGGAGGCGTCGGCGCCATCCAGCCAGGCAGCGTTTTATATTCCGGAGTCACCACGGCGAAATTTTCTACTTCCGCTGGCATTTCATCGATGATCTGGCCCTTATAGCGATAACCGATGCACACTTGAATTTCCTGCTGCGTATCGAAGACGTCCATCTTGGTGACCACCAGGGAATCGATGCCATTGATCATTTTCGCATAGCGCAGGACCACGAGATCCAGCCAGCCGCAGCGGCGCGGGCGGCCAGTGACGGCGCCAAATTCATTGCCGCGGCTGCGAATGTCGCCCGCCTCGAGATCGGGCATCTCGGTGGGAAACGGCCCGCTGCCTACGCGCGTGGTGTAAGCCTTCGTCACGCCAACCACGCCGGTAATGCGCGTGGGAGGCACGCCGAGGCCAGTCGAGCAACCACCAGAAGTAGCGCTCGACGACGTGACATAAGGATAAGTTCCGTGATCGATGTCCAGCATGGTGCCCTGCGCGCCTTCAAACAGGACCGACGCGCCCATATCGATGGCACGATTCAACAGCACCGCCGTATCGGTAACGAATCCACTAATCAGCGCGCCAAGCTCCAAGTAGGTTTCCAGCAATCCCGCAGTCTGCAAGGGCTGCCCGTAGGTAGCGCGGCTGATGGCATCTTTCTCGACGATCACGCGCTCGAGCTTCTCGCGAAATTTCTCCGCGTCGCGCAAATCACCGACGCGAATCCCGCGGCGCGCCATCTTGTCTTCGTAAGCGGGGCCGATCCCGCGCGAAGTGGTGCCAATTTTCGCCGCGCCGCGCGCCGCCTCGGCGGCCTTGTCCATGTCGCGATGGTAAGGAAAAATCAGGTGAGCGCGGTCGCTTAGAAAAAGACGCCCGCGACATTCAATCCCAGCCTTCCGGAGGTTCTCGACTTCCGCCACAAGCGCCGCGGGATCCACAACCGTCCCCGGCCCAATTACGGCCCGCTTTCCAGAGCGCAAAATTCCCGAAGGAATCAATTGCAATACAAATTTCTGATTTCCAACGATTACGGTGTGCCCGGCGTTATGTCCGCCCTGCGAGCGCGCGATATAATCAAAAGCGCCGGCAAGATAATCGACAACTTTACCTTTGCCTTCGTCGCCCCACTGCGCGCCGACAACCGCGATTTCTTTCTTTCCCAAATCTCCCTCGCAAGCATTTTCGTGCGGCAAAAATCAGCCACAAGTTTCCCCATCAGATTCACTCAATGTGGAGAAACAGGCGGGCAAGAAGCAGGAATGATCCTACGCGCGGCACTAACATAACGCAAGTATCGCACCCCGTGAGTAGTGTCTTAATTTCGAGATGGGATTCCTAGGCATCTTCGGACGCCTCGAGGGGGCCTGTCTAAGGAGTGCCCAGCGCTAAAGCGCATCCTTCATGCGGACGGCTTTTTCCGGAGCGCTAAAGCGCTCCTCCCCCGAATAAATTCGGGGGCTGCCACCGTGACGCCGCGGCTCCGCCGCGATGAATGCGGGGTTCCCTCTACGAAATTCCGAGCGCGATCAAATCAGGGACGCTACCGAACTCCGGAATAGTTTGAATCAAGCCGCGTAGTACCTGCACTTTTTCTATCCTCAAGTTCAGTATCGAGGTGGGAAGCCTGCCGCTAACCTGAATGCAACGAAGTCGTGTCCTTAGAGGGGTGCGTCCATGAGCGACCAGAAAGCGCCTGGCCCAGTGCGGCCAGCTGAGAACGAGTCTCTATCGTCCGGAACGCGTCGCGCATTCCTGCGCAACGTTCGCGGGGCCGCCATGGTTGCGGCGACTGCGGGGGCGATCGGCATCGAGCCGCTGATGGGTGTGAAGGAATCCATTGCCGGCGCGCAACAAACCGCGCCCTCCGGCCCGCGACGCGCCAACGAATCCTTGGAACTGCGCACCAAGATCGCACTCCAGGAGCGCGCGGTTCCTATTCCCAATCACCTTGCAAATGGCGACCTGCAGCGTTATCCGGATCAAGCCAATACCTACACCAAGTGCCTGCCTCATGACGCCTTCGGCCGCGTGGATCTGAACTCCTTTGCGACGCTACTCAACGCGCTTGGCTCCGGCGAACCTGCGGACTTCGAAAAAATCATCATGGGCGGCACGCGCACACTCAACGGCCCGCAAGGCGGATTTGCCTTCGATCTCGAAGGCACCGACGGCTATCAATTTGGCGCCCCGCTGGTTCCGACTGCGCCCGCCCTAGCCAGCGACCTCAACGCTGCCGAACTCCTCGAGCATTATTGGGCTTCCCTGCTTCGTGATGTCCCCTTCACCCAATACGACTCCAATCCCATCGCCAGCGCGGCTGCCGCGGAGATGTCCGGGCTGTCGGTCTACCAGGGCCCCAGGAACAGCGCCAATCAAGTTACGCCGGATTTGCTGTTCCGCGGCATCTTCCCCGGTGAGTCGCTGGGGCCCTATGTCTCGCAGTTTTACGTGACGCCCACTTCGCTGGGGCAGCAGCCGATTAGCCAACAGACGATTACTTATCTCCCCAACATCGATTTCTTGGCCGACTTCGGCACCTGGCTGACCGTTCAAAATGGCGTGAGCACCGGGCTCGCAAACAGTCCCGATCCCCAACCGCGCTATCTTCACGATGGCCGCGGCCTGGCTGCCTGGACGCACGTGGACGTGCTCTACCAGGCCTACTTTGTGGCTTTTCTGGTGCTCGGCTCGATCAACGCGCCGTTTAATCCCGGCAATCCCTATATCGGCTCGAAAACTGAAAACGGCTTCGGCACTTTAGGCGTTCCCGATGTCGCTGCCACACTGGCTGAAGTCGCGACGCGCGCGTTGAAAGCGGTATGGTTCCAGAAATGGCAGGTGCACTTGCGGGCCCGGCCCGAAGCCAATGGCGGCATCGTCCACTTGATCAAGACCGGCCAAGGTGCGCAGACGGACGGCAGGCTGAGCAACGTAATCCTGAATTCGCAGGGCTTGCAGCAAAGCTTTAACAAGTACGGCACCTGGCTGCTCTCGCAAGCCTTCCCCGAAGGGTCGCCGGCGCACCCGTCCTATCCCACGGGCCACGGCACGGTAGCTGGCGCTTGCATCACCGTTCTAAAGTTCTTCTTCGATGGCGGCTTCGTGATCCCCAATCCGGTGATTCCCAGCGACGACGGACTCACGCTAAATCCGTACACGGGTTCGGACGCAGGGCAGCTAACCGTAAATGGCGAGCTGAATAAGCTGGGACACAACGTAAGCTTCGGGCACGGCGTGCACGCCGGCATTCACTGGCGCACCGATACAGACGTCTCGCTGCTGCTCGGCGAAGCCGTCGCACTCAGCGTTCTCCGCGATCGCGCCCAAACCTACAACGAAAACTTCACCGTTCACCTGACAAAGTTCGACGGCACTACAGCTAAAATCTCCAATCAATAACCGCTCGAGGGACGGTTGTCCCGAAGCGAAGTGGCAGCCCCCGACGCCGCTCCGCGCGACTCTCGATTGCGTCCGCCTTCTTGGACCCATCGCGCGCCTCGCGGCATCGAATGTCGGAGGTGAGTCCGATGGCAAATCGACCATTAAGCAGCGTCTCCGGAACGTTCGCACCGGAATCGAACACAGTACTCGGCGCCGAGAGCGCATTGACGGAGATGATCGTCGTGGCAGGGCGCGCGCTGTTTGCGTTTATATTTATTTTGGCGAGCCCGCGCCTATTTCAGGCCGGGGCAATCAACGCGGCTGCGCAACATGGCGTGCCAATGGCGCAGATTCTGGTTCCCGTGGCTGGAGTGCTGGCGGGGCTTGGCGGTCTGAGCATTTTGCTGGGTTACCGCGCGAAGATTGGTGCGTGGCTGATCGCGATTTTCTTGCTGGTGGTGACGCCGATTATGCACAATTTCTGGGCCGTTGCCGATCCCGCGATGGCGCAGGCACAGATGGTAAACTTTATGAAGAATGTTTCGATGCTGGGCGGGGCGCTACTGATTACCCAATTTGGCGCCGGGCCCTGGAGCCTTGACGCGCGACGCAGATGAACTAAGCTTGATCCGGCCTTCGAAGAGACCAGCCCATTGAGAAAACGCATCGCGATTTTTGTCGCTGTGATTCAGTCCATTTTGTTTGCCGGCCACTGGTTGGTGTACGAAACGCTTTCCGCGTTCTGGCTTCAGCCTGGGCAGGCTGGTCCGCTCGGAGTTTCCTATAGCGCTTGGATCTTCGCTCTGCTGTCGGTGAGCTTCGTATCGGCGTCGCTGTTGGCGTGGCGTTACAATAACGCGCTCATGCGCGCGTTCTACTCGATCGCGGCAATTTGGATGGCGCTCTTTAACTTCTTATTCTTCGCCGCCTGCGCGTGCTGGGCGGTTTATGGCGTTTCGCGCATCTTTCGTTGGCAGATCGACGGGCGCTTGCTCGCGGCGCTATCTTTCGGGGCGGCGCTGGCGGCCGGCATTTACGGGATTGTGAACGCGGCGTGGCTGCGCGTAAAGCGCGTCCGCGTGCGGCTGCCCGGCCTGCCGGAATCGTGGCGGGGGCGCGTCGCTGCGCTGGTGAGCGACACGCATCTCGGACACGTGCGCGGGGTCGGATTCATGCGGCGAGTCGTCGCGCTCGTGAACCGCGCCAAGCCCGATATTGTATTTCTCGCCGGCGATGTGTATGACGGCACCGCGATGAACGCCGAGAAGCTTGCGAGCCCTCTGCGCGAGATTGTGGCGCCGCACGGAACTTACTTTGTGACTGGCAATCATGAAGAGTTCCGCGATCCGGGCCAATATATTGCGGCGATCAGCAAGGCCGGCGTGCGCGTGCTCAAGAATGAAAAAGTCACGGTGGATGGACTGCAGATCGTCGGGGTCTTCTATCACGACTCCACGTGGGAACCGCGCCTGCAGGAAGTGCTGCAAGCCGCGTCGGTCGATCGCGCCCGCGCCAGCATCCTGATTTCGCACGAGCCGCGGCACCTTGCAGTCGCCGAACGCGAAGGAATCTCGTTGCAAGTTTCCGGTCACACGCACGGTGGTCAAATGATTCCCTGGACGCGGTTCGCCTCGCGAATCTTCGGCCGCTTCGTGCATGGACTGCAGCGGTTCGAGCAAATGCTGGTTTACACTTCCTACGGCGCGGGGACGTGGGGACCGCCGGCACGCGTCGGGACCTATGCGGAGATCGTGCTCATCGAATTTGAATGACCGGCACAGCAGTGTGATCGAATAGCGCGGCCAAAAGACGGGGAGGATGCAGCAAATGAAGAAACGCAAGCTGGGAAAATCGAGTATCGAAATCGCGCCGCTGGCTCTCGGCGGAAATGTATTTGGCTGGACAGCGGACGAACCAACTTCATTCCGATTGCTCGATGCTTTCGTGGACGCTGGACTTAATTTGATCGATACCGCGGATGTCTATTCAGTGTGGGTTCCGGGACATCAGGGCGGCGAATCCGAAACGGTGATTGGGAATTGGCTGAAGCGCTCGGGCCGGCGCAAAGACGTGGTCATCGCGACAAAAGTTGGCAACGTAATGAATCCGGAGAAGAAAGGCCTGTCGAAGCCCTATATTTTGCGGGCTGTGGAGGATTCGCTGCGGCGCTTGCAGACGGATTCGATCGATCTCTACCAGTCGCATGTGGACGATCCAGCGACGCCGATCGAAGAAACGCTCGAGGCGTACGCTGAACTCGTTCGCGCGGGCAAGGTCAAAGCGATTGGCGCGTCGAATTTTACGGCCGAGCGGCTGACAGCGTCGCTCGAGATCAGCAAGCAGCGCGGATACCCGAGTTACGTCAGCTTGCAGCCGCATTACAATCTTGTGGAGCGCGCGGACTACGAGACGAACCTTGAGCCTGTCTGCGTAGCGAACGGGATTGGAGTGATTCCATATTTCGGGCTGGCGAGTGGATTTTTGACCGGCAAGTACCGATCGGAAGCGGATCTGACAAAGAGCGCGCGCGGATCGCGAGTGCAAAAGTATCTCAACGAACGCGGATTGCGCGTACTCTCGGCACTCGATGAAGTCGCCCAGCGACACAACTCGACGCCGGCGCGCGTGGCGCTGGCTTGGCTAATCGCGAGGCCTAGCATCACGGCACCAATTGCAAGCGCTACCAATCTCGATCAATTGAAGGATTTGATTGCGGCGACCGAGCTGGAGCTTGACCGGGAGTCCATCGAAATTCTGAATCGCGCCAGTACTCCTGCTCCGGCTGCAGCGACTGCGTAGAGGCGAAACACCGAGAACGTCGGTTCGCGTTACGCGAGGGCAAATAGGCCACGTTTTCGCAGGCGTAACACGGTAGGGCGCAGCAAGCGGCGCCCCTACGGGAACGGGCCTAGACCGGTTGCGCTCTTGCGCGACCGGTCTCGCCACACTTCAGCCGATGTGGCGTGCGAGAATCTTCGTGATCTGATCTTTCGGCATGTTGCCGACGATCTGATCCGCGACCTGGCCGCCCTTGAACACCAGTAGCGTGGGAATTCCGCGGATGTTGTAGCGCGGCGGCGCGCCCATGTTTTCATCCACGTTCATTTTCACTACTTTGAGTTTGCCGGCGTTTTCGCGGGCAATTTCCTCGACCGTCGGCGAAAGCTGGCGGCAGGGGCCGCACCATTCCGCCCAGAAATCCACCATCACCGGCTGGGTCTTGCTGGCGTCTATCACTTCCGCCTGAAAGCTTGCATCGTTCACCGCTTGAACATTGTCTGCCATTGGTATCCTCTTAAGATTCCAGGGGTTAAGCTGATTCGCCGATTGCCCCTCGTTCTCTGCTCGTGTCAATTAGATGTTACAGACGCCATAGGGATTCTTCCACGCCTTACCTCTTCGTACACAGTTACATAAGCGCCAGCCGAGGTCTTCCAGGAAAAATCCTTAGCCATGCCGGCGCTTTGAATTGCGTGCCACGCCGCGGGATCGCGATAAACGCGAATCGCGGTGCGAACGCACTCCAGCAGCGCGCGGCCCGTGTACGCGTCGAACTTGAAACCAGTGCCACCCCCCGACTTAGAATTGTACTGCACAATCGTGTCGTCCAGGCCGCCTGTTGCGCGCACGATGGGAACCGTGCCATAGCGGAGGCTGTAAATTTGATTCAGGCCACAGGGCTCGTAGCGCGATGGCATCAGGAACATATCCGCGCCGGCCTCGATTTTGTGCGCGAGAGTGTTGTCGTACGCGATTTTTGCGCCCACTTTGGACGGGAATTTCTGAGCCAGCGCCAGGAATAGCTTCTCGTACTGCGGATCGCCGGAACCGAGCGCCACGAGTGCCAGATTTTCCTGCAGCAGTTCGGCGGCGGCTACCGCAAAGATGTCGAATCCCTTTTGATCCACGAAGCGCGAGACGATGCCGATTAGCGGGCGGGTCATATTTTCTACGGGCAAATTGAAAAGACCGAGGAGATCCTTCTTGCACGCGCGCTTGCCGTCAAGATTGTGCGCCGAATAATTCGCAACGATCAACTTATCGGCTTCGGGGCTCCACTCGGAATAGTCCACGCCGTTCAGAATTCCGGTGAGCCGGTCGGCGCGCATGCGGATCAGGCCTTCGAGGCCGTAGCCATATTCCTTGGTTTGAATCTCGGCAGCGTATTTCTTGCTGACGGTTGTAAGCCGATCGGAGTAAACCAAGCCACCCTTTAGAAAATTCACCTTGCCGAAGAATTCCAGCGCATCCACGTGAAAAAGCGTTTCGGGCAGGCCAATGCGGGCCAGCGTGCTGTGGGCAAAGAGGCCCTGGTAGCCGAGATTGTGAATCGTGAGGACGACACCCATTTGCCGCAGAGCTGGATCGCGAGCGTACTGCGTGCGCAAAAGCACGGGCACCAGCGCCGTTTGCCAATCGTGGCAGTGGATAACGTCCGGCATCCAGACGCGCTTGGTGAATTCAATGGCGGCGCGGCTGAATTCGCAGAAGCGTTCGGGGTTGTCGTGATAATCGCTGCCTTTTTCGCCGTACAGCTGGGCGCGATCGAAATAATCGGGGTCGTCGAGGAAATAGAACCGGACGCCGCCCACAGCCGCGCCTTCGACAATGGACGGAAAGCGCAGCTCGTCGCCAATCGGAATTGTGAGGCTCGGGATGGTGATGGTCTGAGTCTTGGTGCCGCGGTATTTCGGCAAAAGCACGGCAACTTGATGTCCCGCTTCCACTAGCGCTGCGCTGAGCGCGCCGACTACGTCGGCGAGGCCGCCCGTTTTTGAATAGGGCACTGCCTCGGAAGCAACGAAAAGGATTTTCATCGCGCTCGCACCGGACGGAGAAGCTACCGGAGCGATGCAGGTTCGTCAAGAAGAACCGTGCGGCTGGAATAGGGTGAAATTGCTAAACTCGACGGCGCGATGACGCGACAGAAGCTTGGCCAGCATTTTCTGAGCGATCTAAGTTGGCGAAAAAGAATATTGCAGACGCTGCGCGTCGCTCGCGGTGAAAGTTGGCTCGAAATTGGCGCGGGGCATGGCGAAATGACCGAGTTATTGGCGCGTGCTGGTGCACGCGTGATGGCCATCGAGACGGACTCGCAGCTCGCCGAGGGCTTGGCGGAGCGCTCGCCGGCCTGGGGCGACGTGCAAGTCGTTCCGGGCGACGTCTTGCAGCTAGATTTACGAGCGCTGGCCGGAGATGGCGCGCGCGTTTACGGAAACCTGCCTTACTACATCACATCGCCGATTCTGCGTCACCTATTTGCCGCTGCCGATCGCATCCGTTCCATCGACATCGTGATTCAATTTGAAGTCGCGGCGCGCATCGCCGCTCCGCCCGGCCGCCGCGCACACGGATATCTATCGGCGCTCTGCCAGTTCTACGCCAAGCCGGAAATCGTCCTGCGGATTCCGCCGGGAGCTTTCCGGCCGCCACCGGAAGTGACGTCCGCACTGGTTAGCATGACCATGCCCGGAGAGCGAGCGACACTGGGTATCACGGACGAGCCGCGTTTTCTCGAATTCCTGCAAACGTGCTTCGGCCAAAAAAGAAAAACGCTGAGAAATAATTTACGCGGCCTGGCAAGCGCGGCGGAAATTGAGGCAGCGTTGCAGAAAAGTCGCATTCCGCCGGCCGCCCGCGCTGAAGAATTGACGTTGGCCCAGTTTGCCGCAATGTACGACGCGATGGAGAAAACTTGACGCGAAATTGAGTGGTCCGCGTGAGGATTGCCTTTGGCGGGATTTGTCTTCGTAAGAGCTGCGGGACGCCAGCGGTACAAAAGCGGTTCGCGCCGGACGGGAAAAACTCGACGACGGCGGAGGATGTCAACAGCGCCGGGTCGCTGCTAGTCTTCGGGTTCGAGGTGATGCAGGACTGCTTGCAGGCGATCGGGGAAATCGGTCATCACGCCGTCCACTCCGGCGTTGACCAGGCGGCGCATTTGATCGGGCTTGTTTGCCGTCCAGGTGGCGACTTGCAGGTCTGCTGCGTGTGCTTCGGCGATCAATTCGGGGGTCACGAGATCCGCGCGCGGGCAGAACTGGCGGGCGCCTACTCCGATCGCTAGTTTGACCGAATCCGGATTCACTTCTTCTACTAGCAGACCGGTCATAAGTGTGCGATCGAACTGCCGCAGTCCATCTAGCGTGGAAGGATCGAAAGAGAGCAGCACGACGCGGGCCGCATCACCCTTGCTGGTCAGCTCCGCTGCGAGCGAATGATGCAGGTTCCACGCCACCTCGTATTTGATTTCGAGGTAGAGAACGACATCCGCCTCGCGGCCAAAGGCGAGGACCTGTTCCAGCGTAGGGACGCGCTCGCCCATGAACGTGCGATCGAACCATTTTCCGGCATCGAGTTCGGCGATCTGAGCGGAGGTAAGATCGCGCACGGCGCCGCGGCCATTGGTGGTTCGTTCGACGGTGGAATCGTGAATGGCTACGAAGCGGGCGTCACGCGTCATGTGCAGATCGGTTTCGATGAATCGCGCGCCCAATTCGACGGCGCGGCGAAATGCGACCATGGTATTTTCGGGGGCGTGGCCGGAGGCTCCACGGTGCGCGATGATCCAGGGCTGTCGCATGACCGCTTATCCTAACAGAATCGCCTGTCCAGAAATTGTGTCTCGCGGAAGTGTGCTCTGCCCCGCACCTCGCGACATTCCCCTTACCGCTGGCGCCGGCTCTTACGAGCGCGTAGTAAGCCAGAAATGAAAACCGAGCTCGGCGCGAGGCGCACCACTACGGCCACAGGTTTGCGACGTCGAAGATTCTGAGACACAGTGAAAGTATTGCTCGTAAGAGCCGGCGGGACGCCAGCGGTACGAAGTCAACTTCAGAAACGCCGGATGATTGACGATTCGAGGCTTGTTAACCGGCGTTTTGGTTCGCGTGCGGACAGTCAAAAACGCCGGCTGGCAGCCTGCGCTACGTGCGACACGCGAGGAAGTTGGCTCGATTTCGGCTGCTTCTCACAAAAGGGCCGGCAGGGACGCCAGCGGTACGAAGGCAGGCGACGCCAGCGGTTCCGAGGCGGGCGCATCGGCGAACTGCACTTTTAGACTTGGCAAATCCTTTCGCATTTGGGGTAACGGGCTACTCTCAATAGGCATCCCCACCGGGAGGCGCGCTGGCGGCAAGCTTCCGGATGCCCCTTTCCAATCCAGCACCATCATCCAACATGCTGTCTAGTAAGGACTTATATAATTCTCTTCTGACCGCGCCGATCCTGGCTTTTGGTTCGTCAATTGCCAAACCTACTGCACTACGGTTCGCCGGTCGTGTCGCTGGCGAGTCGCAAATCGCAGCCGTTTTGGGCCGACGTTCCCCACTTGGAGGGCACGTGGCACTACTGGTTCTGCTCATTGTCGGAGTGGTCGTCAGCCAGACGTGGATCGAATGGCGCGATACGCGCCGCGGGTGGCACGTACCGGAGTGGGCGAGCGGACTGGGACTGGCTGCGCTGGTAGCTACGCCGCTCACGGCAACTGCTTCCTTCGCTTCGATGTGGTACCAAGATTCGCTTGGGTTGTTGGGTCGAGGCATCGGCGCTTGGTTCTGGTTTGAGATGGGATTTGCGCTCTGCGCCATGGGAATTGTCGTGGCGGCCACGCGGCGCAAGCGACTCCGCACGCTAATGGTGATCGCAGGCGTTCTGACCGTCGGCCTGTGGATTGGCCTCGCGCTCTCGACGTAGAAATTCCAAATTCGACGCTTCCCTCTCACGGTTTATTAGCTCCCTTGAAGTTCCCGGCGTCGCCGGCTGAGGATTACGTTTTCGGTTTGGAATCTCTAGCGGCGAGTTCGTGCAAGTATTCCGTGAGCGACTTCGATAGCGTGACAAAATCCGAAGGGATCATCATCACGATAGTGCTGTTATTCTCCGCTCCTACTTCCGACACCATCTGCATCCGTCGCAGCTCAAGTGCCGCCGGATTTCCGGCCATCTGAGCCGAAGCGGCCGAGAGCTTTTCGGAAGCCTCCAACTCGGCCTCAGCCTTGATGATGCGGGCGCGTTTCTCGCGAATCGCCTCCGCCTGCATAGCCATCACCTGCTGCATCGCCACAGGCAGTTCGACGTCCTTCATCTCGAAGCGTTCCACTTCAACGCCCCATCGAGTCGTCGAGCCGGCGATACTCTCGCGCAGCAACCCATTAATTTTGTCGCGCTCTTGAAGTACTTCGTCCAGATCATGCTGGCCGATGATATTGCGGAGACCGGTCAAGGCCAGTTGATACACGGCGTGGCTGGCATTCGAGACCGCGATCACCGACTTCGCCGCGTCGGTGATTCGGTACCAAAGAACTGCGTTGACCTTAATCGTGACGCTGTCTCGAGTGATAGTCTCCTGCTGCTCCGCCGAAACCGTTTCCGTGCGGATATCAATGATTACCGCGCGCTCAATCCCCAGCGGCATAATCCAGAATAGCCCCGGCCCGCGGAGCCCTTTATAGCGGCCGAGGCGGAAGATCACGCCGCGCTGATACTCCTGGGAAATACGAATCCCCGAGAGCACAAAGAAAATGAGTATGATAGCTGCGGGGTAAAAGATTACGGACATGGGACCACACGTGTCGCATACTTCATCGGTGGCGCCATGCTGTCACCCTCAGAATCGCGTGTCAAGTCTCTTACAGATCGCTCAATTCGGGCGATGCGGCTCTACACCGGATGGCTCTTTGGGGCGGTGTTGTCTATCCAGTGTAGCGGCGTCTTGCTCTGAAACGCGACGCTTGCCATACTGTGGGAGATGAAGCGCGCATGGATCGTCCTCGCGGCCTGCGCCGTCCTTGCTGGCGGTGTGTGTGCGGATGAACTGCATCTGAAAGACGGCAGCGTGGTGAACGGCACCATCGTCGGCTTCGATGAAAATTCGTTTAAAGTAAAAACAAATTACGGTTACGCGATCGTGCGCCGCGACCAGGTCGTTTCTATTGAAGTGGG
>Ga0209772_10000256_pt1 | contig 13331 bp, 11 predicted proteins | sample BogFormECP03_OM1_FD_188235 | JGI IMG/M metagenome (GOLD analysis project Ga0209772, IMG submission 188235) | Bog forest soil microbial communities from Calvert Island, British Columbia, Canada - ECP03_OM1 (SPAdes) (version 2) | ecosystem: Environmental > Aquatic > Freshwater > Wetlands > Bog ... | reverse complement strand
TTCTTCTCCCACCGCTTCCACGAAAATGTCTTCCAGGTCCTGCTTGCCGTGCCGCGCGCGCAGCTCTTCGAGCGTTCCTTCCTCCAGGATATTTCCGCCGTGGATGATGCCGATTCGATCGCAGAGCTTCGCGGCTTCAGACATTACGTGCGTTGAGAAAATCACGGTCTTGCCGCGCTCGCGGCACTCGCGGATAAATTGTGCGATCGCCCGCGCCGCCATCACGTCGAGGCCCACCGTGGGCTCGTCGAAAACCATCACCTGAGGATCGTGAACTAGTGTCCGCGCAATCGAAACTTTCTGCTTCATGCCGGTCGAAAGTTTCTCGCAGCGCCGGTCGCGAAAGCTGTTCATATCCAGCGCCGCAAAAAGCCCATCCACAGATTTATGCAGCGCCTCGCCGTCCATCCCATGCAATCGCCCGAAATATTCAACGAGTTCTTTCGCCGTCAACCGGCCGTATAGCGCCGTAGCAGTCGAAAGAAATCCGACATTCGCGCGCACTTTCTCAGGTTGGTCCACGATGTCATACCCCGCCACTTTAGCGGTCCCCGAAGTAGGCTCCAGGATCGTGGCCAGCATTCGCAGCGTGGTGGTTTTGCCGGCTCCGTTCGCGCCCAGCAGCCCATAAATCTCGCCGGGCTGGCAATAAAAGCTGATCGCATTGACCGCGCGCACTTCTTTCGTCTTCTTCGTGGCAGGGAAGACCTTGCTCAGTTTCAGCGCTTCGATCATGTGGGGCTCAATTCCTCGCGCTCGGATGGGTCGTGGGAAGCGCAAAAGTACTGCGGATCATCAGGGCCGGGCAAATCGTGCTAAAGAAATCGTACCACGCAAGTCACGCGCTATGACTTCGCGCCGCGCTATTCCCCCATCACCTTGATGGTAATTTTCTTCGGCCGCATGCCGTCCAGTTCCGCGAACAAAACGAATTGCCAGGGCCCCAAATCGAGCCGTCCCTCAGCAAACGACACGATGGCCTGATGGTGCAGCAGCAAGCTCTGCATGTGGATTCCCGCATTACTCTCAAAACGTCCGCGATGCTTGTAGTCGTCGCGCTCGGGCGCCAGTTGATCGAGCCACGCTTGCAGGTCCTCGAGCAATCCAGGTTCGTCGTCATTCACAATAATCGCCGCGTTCGAATGCAACACGGAGACCAGAATAATACCGTCGCGAAAGCCGCTCTTCTCCATCGCAGCCTTCACTTGCGGCGTAATATTCACAAACTCGCGCTTGCCGACCGTGTGCAGCGTGAGCTGCTCATTGTAAATTTTCATGCGCAATCCTCAGATAAGTCCAAACATTCTAGCGGAAGTAGCGCAGCATGCAAAAGGAGAGCCATGAAGTGATCGTCGCGAATCCACACAGAGACTCAAGGCATTTAAAGGAAGAGATTTCAGGCTAGCCCTTGTGGCAGACGGGGCAGTGTTTCGCTTCGTAGTGATCGAGCGTCACCACGAACATGTTATTGCAACCGATGCACACCCGGTGAATCTTGGGCTTCGGCTTGCCATCAGCAGTAGTTTCGGCGGCTCCTTGCGCAGCCTGCGGTTCGCTCATAAAAGCATTTTATCATGGACTGGCCAAAGCAATCGCCATGACTATTTGGCATCTAAGCCCGCTCCGCAAGCATCTTCTTAGCAGGGCCGGATAATGTCGATTTCGCCCAGCTTCATAGTCAACCGGCGACGTGCTCTGCTACAATTCGATGACATCTCAAGAAGCGCCCTCGAATGAACAATCGAAACGGTAATTCGGCGCCGGGCAAAGGCCGTGGCTGGCTATGGGGCGGCGGCGCAGTGGTATTGGCGCTCGTACTCGTCGTCGGAATCGCGGGCCGCGGCAACGCTCCTGAAGTGCAAGTCGTAAAAGTTTCGCGCGACAAACTGAACGCCGCCATCGCCAGCAACGGAAAAGTCGAGCCTGTAAACGCCTACGTAGTTCGCGCCCAGATGGCGGCCTTTGTTTCCACGGTAGATGCGTCCGAAGGCCAAGCAATCCGCAAAGGCCAGCGCATTCTCACCCTAAATTCAAGCGACGCCCAAGCGCAACTAGCCTCCGCGCGCGCCGATCTACTCTCCGCGCAATCCGATTTACGCAATGCCCGCACCGGCGGCTCACCGAGCGAAGTGGCGCAGCTCGATGGCGATCTCGGCAAAGCCCAGGCGCAGGTGGCGAATCTCGAACAGACGCGACAATCTCTGCAGCAACTCCAATCCAAGCAAGCAGCCACGCAAGCAGAAGTGGATAAAAACGCGCTAGACCTCGCCACCGCCCGCGCCACGCTCCAGTCACTGCAAAAGCGAAGAGACGATCTGGCTCACAGGGCATCACTCGATGTCGATCGCCTCACGCTGCGCGTCGAACAAGACGAAGCCCAAGTTCGTTCGCTGGAAGAAAAAGTCCGATCCGCCACAATTACTTCGCCCGTCGATGGCACGCTCTATTCCCTCTCGGTGCACGCAGGCGATTACGTCACCATCGGCCAGGAAATCGCCGACATGGCGGACTTACACAAAGTTCAAGTCCGCGCATTCGTGGACGAGCCCGATCTTGGCTGGCTAGCTCCCGATCAAGAAGTGCACATCACCTGGGACGCCATGCCCAATCGCGATTGGACCGGCCGCACCATCCAAATCCCCAAGCAGGTAATCGCGCATGGAAACCGCAGCGTGGGAGAAGTGCTTTGCTCCGTGGACAACGATAAACTCGAACTGTTGCCAAACGTGAATGTCGAGGTGCGCATCCTAGTGCGCGAGCGAACCAACGTGCTATCCGTCTCGCGCGCCGCTGTTCGCGTGGACGGCGCAGAGCGCTACGTCTTCCGCCTCGAGGATGGCCGCCTGCACCGCCGCGATATCACCATCGGCATTGCCAGTGCTTCAAAATACGAGGTCCTCTCCGGCCTCTCGGAAGGCGACCGCGTCGCCATTCCGGGAGACACCGACCTCAAGGATGGAATGGCCGTTCGCTCAGCGGACGCGAAATAACTTGTTCGCTCAGCGGACCCTGAATGAGAGGACTTCAATGAGTCGCACACTATTCTTCGGCACTGTCGTCATTTTGGCCGCGATCGCATTTGCTTCGCCAGCCCCGATCGTTGCGTCGAATCAAGCCAGCGCCAACTCAAGCCCAGACGTGACGCAAGCGCGCCATCTATTTGATCTCGGCAACTATTCAGCGGCCGTAACCATTCTCACCAACACCATCGCCCGAAATGCCAACGACGCCGAAGCTCAATTCTGGCTCGCGCGCGCCAATTACGAACAGAAAGACTTCGATAACGCCGCCTCTCACGCCGAACGCGCGGTGCAAATCGATCCTAAGAATTCTCTCTATCACCTATGGCTCGGCAGGATCTACGGCCAACAGGCAGATCGCGAGCGCAGTTTCTCGCTGGCCCGCAAGGTAAAAAAAGAATTCGAAGAAGCCATCCGTCTGAATCCCTCCAATCTCGATGCCCGCCGCGATCTCGAAGAATTCGAATTGCAGGCTCCCTGGGTCGTCGGCGGCAATAAAGACGATGCGCGCCAGCAGGCGGAAGCTATTGCCTCCGCCGACCCGGTAAAAGGCCACCTCGCTATGGCGGAATACGATCGCGAAGGGCTAAAGAAGAATGATTTGGTGGCAAACGAATACAAGCAAGTCTTGGACTCGAGGGTAGATCGCGTGGACGCTTATTTCGAAATCGCCGATTATTATAAGGATATCGGGAAGGGCGCGGAAATGGAGCCCGCGCTGCAAGCCGCGGAAAAACTAAAGCCGGGAGACCCGCGCATCGGCTATTACCGCGCCGTTCAGCGCATCCTCACCGGCACGCAACCAAGCGCAGCTGAGCCTCTACTGAAAGCCTATCTCGCGAACACGCCGCCTCGAAGCGATTGGCCCTCTCACGCCTCAGCTCGGAACTGGCTAGGCCGCCTCTACGAATTAGAAGGGAAGCGCCCTCAAGCGGCCGAACAATATCGCGCCGCCCTGGAACTGGATCCCACAAACAAAGATGCCCACGCCAAACTTGAAAAGCTAGGAAAAAACTCCCAGTAGCACGTGCTCCGGCCTGTGCCAAGGTCTCTGGAACTCGCTCAATCGCCCGTCACTTCCGTATGCGGCGGCACGGTCACAGTAGCTGGCTGTTCCAACTTGAAATCCAAGAGCGTCTCTGCAGGCACCTTCACCTGCTCGCCCTTAGTGCTAGCCGCATAAACGCCGCCACCAGCCCCGCCCACTCCAGCCCCAATCGCCGCGCCGCGGCCGCCGCCGGCAATCGCGCCAATGATCCCGCCGATCACCGCCCCGGCCCCGATCGCCGTCGCCGTCTTCTTCCCGCGCGAGCCTCCCACCACGCTGGATGTGCTGCTAACCAGCGCGTAAGACCGACCAGCATAATCAAGTTTCACCAGTTCCAGATGCAGCTCGCTCCTCCCACTAACGCTCCCAGCGGAGCTCGCGCGCGTCAGTCGAATGTAAACATCAGCTCCTTTAGGCACTACGAGCTCGTTGTTCACCACAATCGGATATTCCAGCGACGCGTGAAAAACTTCCCCCGTTTTATTCACCGATGAATTCACCGGATCAATCATGCGCACACGAATCGAAGTCCCGGCCGGAATCTCAATATCCTTCGGTTCCGGCGGCGCCGAAGCCGTATCGCCGGCAAGTGCAGGCGCCGGAACGGGCACCGGCGCTGCGGGAGGAGCATCGGTCGCGGGCTGCGTCGCATCGGCCGCGAGCGATACTGCGGGTTCTGCCGGTGCAGATTGAGGAGCGGAATCCGCAGCATGACCAGAGTCAGGCATCTGCGGATTCGGATTCGAATTCGCCGCCACCGTCGCGCGCCGCTTCGATTTTCGATCCGCGTTTGGCTCCTCAGCGATTGGCAAAGGCGAAGGCGGGGCAACTGGCGCCGGTTGCGAAATTTCCGCGGCCTGTGGCGGCGCCGCAACTGCCGTGGACATATGATCGTCAACTCTCTTCACACCCGGCGTCTGCGCAGCAATCTTGTAAGCCTCAAGCCGAGCCGAGTCGTCGGAAACATTTCCGGTGATCGTCGCAACGCCCTGTTTCACGCTGACACTCAAGCTCGAGCTCTTCAGTTGCTGATCCGCCGAAATGTGCGTCGTAATAGTCTCGGCCAACGCAGTATCGCGAGGCCCGTGCGCGCACCCAAAACCGACCGCAGCACTCGCCAGCACAAGCGCCACAACGAAACGTAGCCGCATGAATCCGTCTCCCAAGAAACTCCGCCCGAACTCCATCCACTAGGATGCCAGGAGTAACTATATAGCTGCCCTTTTTCGACTGGTACGAAAATCCCCCTCGAGCCCCAAGAGTTCAAACGCGAATTTCCCGTCAAATTCCGGAACTTTTTTCGTCCCTCAGTGTTTGAGGATGGAGAGGGAAACGGGGCCACCTAGAGCACCGCCCTCCGTCATAATTTATACATCCGAAGGAGACTTAATAATGAAACGGTCGAAGTGTGTCCAAAGCTTCTTAGCTATATTGCCTTTGCTCTTAATCTCAGCCTGCAGCGGCGGCGCCGGTTCTACCAACACCACAACGCCTCCGCCTCAGCAATCCGGCTCGATCTTCAGCGTAGCCACCGACGCGCCGCTACCCAGCATCGTCTCATGCCAGCTCAACGTAACCGGCGTGACGCTGAATAACGGCACCACGGACGTAAGCGTTCTCTCGCAGGCCGAACTCGTCGACTTCGCGCAGCTTAGCGGCTTGCATCAACTCATCGATCTCACCGCGGTCCCAACAGGCACGTACGTCAGCGCAACAATCACCATCGCCAATCCCGTGATCGGCTTCATCGATACCACGCAAACTCCGCCCGCGATCAACACCATCAACGGCACGCTCTCCACAAATATGGCCATGGTGACTTTCGCCCAACCATTTACGGTCAACAACGGAGACCTCGATGGACTCCGCATGGAATTCGACCTGCGCAAATCTCTTGCTGTTGATACCAACGGGCAAGTAACGGGCACGATCACTCCCATGTTTCAACTCTCTCTCCACAATGCCACCGACTCCGAAGTATCCATCGACGACTTTTACGCAGGAGTCGTTGGCGTGACCGGCGGGAATACCTTCACAGTTCAGGGGCCGCACGGCCGCCAATGGACGGTCACCACGAATAACAACACAATTCTCGACGATCCGAGCGAGCCCATCAGCTCCTTCACATCCACTACGATCGTGGCCCTCACAGGCCAGATCGATGCCGTCACAAAAGCGATCGACGCCACGGAAGTGAACGTGATCTCCGACAACGGCTTCTACCTCGGCGGCTTGCTGACCAGCGTAAATCCACCCACAGGCCCGGCGACTGAAGCCGATCTGTACGTCCGTGACGAATTGCCTGCGATCGATGGCATCTCTCCCGGCGACATCGCCCCACTCACTCTCGACGGCACCGAAAAATATCGCATCGGCCACATCAACCTGCCGCTCACCACGCTGCTCTTCAATAATTCGTCGCTCGCACCAGGCCAGCGCGTCTCAATCGGCGGCGCACTCGCGACCTCGAACGGCACAAGCACCCTAACTCCGCACCGCGTAGTCCTGCGCCGACAGGGCCAAGCCGGCACGCTCGCCGGAAACGTAGTAGTGCAACAAGGCAACACCGGCAGCTTCCAACTAAACGACAACTGGACCGCCGGCGTCCTGCTACCGCAACCACTAACGGTGATGACCACCGACACAACCGCATTCATCAATCTAAGCGGCCTAAGCGCGTTACAAGGTCAAACCGGCATGTCGCTAAGGGTAGTAGGCTTCGTCCTAATCAACTCAGCAACAAGCCAACCAGTCCTAGTAGCAGGCGCAGTAGAGCAACTAACCGACTAAAAGCCGCAGCCGAAAACTGCAGGGGAGGGTCTTCAGACCCTCCCGCAGTTCGGCCCTAGGCGCGAAAGCAATCCTCACCCTCGCGGACGTGGCCTCAGATCCAGGATGTCGAACGGTTTCGAACTTGTCGTTGATCTGAAACCTGAAATTTGAATTTTCTGAATTCTCTCAACCAGGCAGGAAGTTCCCCAGAGGCACAACGCAATCAACTATTCCATCCTAACAGCAACAATCTTATTCCCCTCCACCCGCACCTCGATAGCGATAGGCGGCCGCAACCCCGAACCCCGCACCATCTCCCCGCGCACCAACCCATCAGTCCCCGGCCCGTACTTCGTCAAATCAAAAACACTCTTGCTGCAAGGATCCGCCACCATAGGATGGCTAGCCCGGAAACCGTAATACGATTCCAGTCTCTTGAAGTCGGTTATATATTCCAAGTGGCATTGCCCAAACGGCTCAATCATCGAAAATCCCCAATAGGCCCCGCCAGGCAACTTCACCACCGTCGCCGGCACATGCAGTTTTGTCACGGGATCCTGCATCACAAATTGCTTCGCTGACCACGGCGCAGGAAATTCCGACGTTGATCCAATTTCCCCAGGCCCCAGCGCCACTTTCTCCACTGGCGCGACAGTAGCAGCCGCAGGAGTCACCGCAGTCGGGACGACTTCAGCAGAAACGCGATCCGCTCTCTTCGAAGCCAGCGAAAACCACCAAAAGAACGAAGCCCCGACCATCAACACCGCCCCAATTGCAATAGTCAGCCAAACCGCCACCGGAAGGGATGTAGCGTTCGTAGCCCCAGCCCGAGCCTTCTTCACCACAGGCACGCCGGGAATCTGCGGATCAACAACCTTAAATTTTTCCTGTACCGGATCAAGTTCAGTCATGGATGTCTCGCATAACGAGACTTCCAGCTTGGAGCCACTCGCGAAGAAATTCAAGACAGGACAGACAGGAGGGTATTAACGCTTTCGCATGCGGATCTCCGTCCCGCCGCGTTCAAACGTCACTTCATCCATCAACTGGTTAATCATAAAAATTCCGCGTCCATGATCCGAATAAAGATTCTGCCCCACCACCGGTTCCTTGATCGCCGAAGGATCAAATCCCTCGCCCTGGTCGCGCACCACAATCAAAAGTCCGCGATCGTTATCAACCGCCACGCAAAATTCCACTTTCTTCGAAGGATCGCGCTTCGATCCATGCACCATCGCGTTAGCCAATGCCTCGCGCAACGCAATGTCCACTTCCCATTCTTTGCCCACCGCGCAACCCATCTCTTTCACAAAATCCATCACCCAGGATACTACTGGCGTTATGGTAGCCACGTCCGCGGGCCCGGAAAACCGCAGCCGCACGGCCAGCTTGTCAGACTCAAACTCGCAAGATGGCAACGAATCAGAAGCCATTCAGCCCTATCTTAGTGGCCGCAACGCCGCCCGCAAAGCACAGATTTCCCAATCAATCGCACAACGCAATCAACTTAGATGCGAAGGCTGCACCGAGTGATGCGCCACATACTCATTCAAATTAGCAACACAAAGCAACAACTCCAAAATCTTGCTCTGCTGAACTAGATCCCGCGCCCGGGCAACTTCCGAAAGCGCATTCAACGTGATCTGGACATCCGCGAAAAGCCATTCCAGCGTGCGCGAATCAATCACTTCCCCTCGCCGGCATTTCTCCAGCGCAGAGTCAGCCCGCGCAAACGCCTCATCAAGAAAATGATCCAGACACACACCGCCAGCCCCCAGCGCCGGAGGCACTTCCTCGCTGCAATTACCGATGTGGCAGTGCCGCGGCTCAGCTGCCGCCATAAACGCAACCTCGGGCTTCCATGCGAACGGTCGGAGAGAAGCCGCGCACAAAGTATCACATCTCGCGGCACAGAAGGCACAGGGCGTCGCTAAAACGCGGCGCAAAAAACACCCGATTCACGGCCCGCGGAAAAAAGCGCCAACGCTGTCATCCCGAATCCCTTCCGGGGTGAGGGATCTGCATTTGCCGTCGTAGGGGCCGCGGTTCACTACCGGCCCGGTGTAGCTTTGGGTTTTCGCGTTTGACTTGTGAGTCGTAGGGGCTCGGCCTGCTGCGCCCGCTCGATTGAATTGATCCGTGAAGAAAATCCGCCAGGAAGGATGAAACCACAATCCAATTTCACTTCAAGCGTTAGCCCCATGGCACTTCTTATATTTTTTCCCAGAGCCGCAGGGGCACATATCGTTGCGTCCGACTTTTGCACCGGCTCGCACAGGCTTCGGTGCTTCCGCCTGCGCCGGCCCGGCCTGAAATTGGAGATCTTTCTGTTGGCGCTGTTGCCGTTTCTCAAGCTGCTGCTGAATCCCAAACTGTTTCGGTCGAGCAGGCTCAGCGGGCGCTCCAGCCGGCTGCGGCGCCTGCTCGCCCTCCGCCGGACGCACCAAAAACAAAAACCGCACCGATTCCGTATCGATCCGGTCCATCATTTCTTCAAAAAGCGTAAAAGCCTCGCGCTTGAATTCAACCAGCGGATCCTTCTGCCCATAACCGCGCAACCCAATGCCTTCCTTCAAGTGATCCAAAGTAAGCAAATGGTCTTTCCACTGCGTATCCACGATATCCAGCAAAATTCGTCGTTCCAGCCAACGCAAAACCTGCGCCCCAAAAAGCTGCTCTTTCTCCTCGTAGCGCGCGTGCATTTTGTCCAGCAGCGTATTCACCACTTCATCGTGATTCACGCGCAGGAAATCAATGCCCACAGCCTTAGAATCCATCCCAAACTGATTCAGAATCTCATTCGAGAACTGAGTGGTATTCCATTGCCCAGGATTAATCTCGCGCGGGCAATATTTCTCCGCCAGATCCATGGCAATACTGTCGGCCCGCTCGAGAATGTATTCCTTCTGATCCGCGCCTTCCAGCACTCCGCGCCGCAGCGAGTAAACCGTCTCGCGCTGCTTGTTCATCACGTCGTCGTACTCAAGAAGATGTTTGCGCGCCTCAAAATTCTGCGCCTCGACAGCCTTTTGCGCATTCTCAATGCGCTTGCTGATCATTTTCGATTCAATAGGCACGCCCTCGGTCATGCCCAGCCAATGCATCATGGCCTTAACTTTCTCCCCGCCGAAAATCCGCAGTAAATCATCTTCCAGCGAGAGAAAGAATCGCGACGCCCCAGGATCGCCCTGCCGGCCAGCACGTCCGCGAAGCTGATTATCAATACGCCGCGCCTCATGCCGCTCAGTCCCAAGAATGTGCAAGCCGCCCATCGCAATTACTTCGTCGTGTTCCGCTTTACACTGCTCGGCAAACTGATCGTAAACCGGTTTCCACTGATCAGCCGGAACCTGAAAAATCCTGCCCTCCTGCTGAAAGAGCACCATCGGCACGCTGGCCGCAGGCGCCGCAAGCGTAGCAGCCGAAGAACCAGAAGCCCCTCCGCCAGACTGCGCCGAAATCGCGGCCGTACCGGGAGCCCCGCTATCCGCTTCACCAGGAGTCTCGCTGGCAGCCCCGTTCCCGCCAATCACAGCGCCAGCCGGCGCGTAAGGAATCGCCAGCTTGTTCTTCAAGAAATGCTCGCGCGTCATGGCCTCAGGATTTCCGCCAAGCAAAATGTCGGTTCCGCGGCCGGCCATGTTCGTCGAAACAGTCACCGCGCCCTTGCGCCCAGCCTGCGCAATAATTTTCGCCTCGCGCTCGTGCTGCTTCGCGTTCAGCACCTGGTGCGGTATCCCAAATTTTCGGAGCAATTCCGCAATCTTTTCCGATTTCTCAATCGAAATACTTCCCACCAGCACCGGCTGCCCGGATTCGAAATACTGCCGAATCCCGCCCGTCTTCGTTCCATCTTCCTGAATAATTCCATTCACCGCCGCTTCGAATTTTTCCGCCTCAGTGCGATAAACCACGTCCTGGAATTCATGCCGGATCAAGTTCTTATTCGTAGGAATGGCCACCACATCCAGCTTGTAAATCTTTTCAAATTCCGCCGCTTCCGTTTCCGCCGTACCAGTCATCCCCGAAAGCTTCTTATACATGCGGAAATAATTCTGAAAGGTAATGGTAGCGAGCGTTTGATTCTCCCGCTCGATCTTCACGCCTTCCTTAGCCTCCACAGCCTGATGCAATCCATCCGACCAACGCCGCCCAGGCATCTGCCGCCCGGTAAACTCATCCACAATGATGACTTCGCCTTCCTTCACCACGTAATCCACGTCCTTCTGATAAAGCGTATGCGCCCGCAGCGCCTGATAAACGTGGTGAATCAATTCCATATTCGCCGGATCGTAAAGATTCCCCAGCCCCAGCAACCGCTCGCATTTCGAAACGCCCTCTTCCGTAAGCGTGGCGGTCCGGTGCTTCTCATCCAGCGTGTAATCAATTTCCAGAATCAATTTCGGAATGATTTTGTCGATGCGGTAATACTTGTCGGTAGATTCCTCGGCAGGCCCGGAAATAATCAAAGGCGTGCGCGCCTCGTCAATCAAAATCGAGTCCACTTCGTCCACAATGCAGAACTGGTGTCCGCGCTGCACGCAATCCTTCAAATCGTATTTCATGTTGTCGCGCAAATAATCGAAGCCGAATTCGTTGTTAGTCCCGTAGGTGATGTCCGCGGCATAAGCAGCCCGCCGCTGCACATCATCCAAATCGTGCACAATCACGCCCACCGACAATCCCAGCAATTTATAAATCGGGCTCATCCACTCAGCATCGCGCCGCGCCAGGTAATCGTTCACGGTAACGATATGCACGCCTCGCCCAGCCAGCGAATTCAAAAACGCCGGCAAGGTGGCGACAAGCGTCTTCCCCTCGCCAGTCTTCATCTCCGAAATCTTGCCCTGATGCAGCACAATCCCGCCAATCATCTGCACATCAAAATGCCGCATCGAAAGCTTCCGCCGCCCAGCCTCGCGCACCAGCGCAAACGCCGGCACCAACACGTCCTCCAGCGCCTCCTGCAATTTCACCTTGTAGTCGGTATCGGCAGGCTCCACTCCAGCAAGCCGCGCCGTAACCTTGTCCTTCAGCGCAGCAGCCCGCTCCGCAATCCCAGCGTCGCTAAGCCCCTGCATCTCGGGCTCAAGCGCACTGATAGAAGCCACAATCGGCACAATGCGCTTAATATCGCGCTCATGCTTAGTGCCGATGAAGCGAGCAACAACTTGGTTGATAATCCGGTCGAATTCCATAATGTCAGTTAATTAGACGCCACCGAAGTAGCAAAAGCTGCAAGCGTATATTCTAACGTGGACGGAAGCCTCAGCGCAAAGTAACCAACATAACGTACCGCTGGCGTCCCGCCGGCTCTTACGACCACAGAAAAAACCCAAAGGCAAGAATCGCAAAAGGGCCGAAACCGCAACGCTCCAAACGTAGGGCCCGCGCTTTATGCCGGGCCGCAGCCGCGCCCCGCGGCGAACGACCCCCACCAACTTGCCGCCAATCCCCACGCCCTTTATCATAAGACCGAGGAAAAAATGCCCGACAAAGCCCCCATCCCAGGAGTCAAAAACCTAATAGCAGTAGCCAGCGGCAAAGGCGGCGTAGGCAAAACGACGGTAGCCGTAAACCTAGCCCTAGCCCTAAAACAAATGGGCAACAAAGTAGGCCTGATGGACGCCGACGTCTACGGCCCCAACGTCCCAGTAATGCTAGGCACCAACGAGCAACCGAAAGCCGTAGATGAACGCACCATAATCCCAGTAGAAGCCTACGGAATAAAAATGATCTCCATGGGCCTGCTAAATCCAGGCGACAAGCCGCTAATCTGGCGAGGCCCCATGCTACACAGCGTAATCCAGCAATTCCTACGCAGCGTCCAATGGGGCGAACTAGATTATCTAATCGTAGATCTCCCGCCAGGCACAGGCGACGTCCAACTAACGTTGATCCAGTCGGTAGCGCTAACAGGCGCAGTAATAGTCACGACGCCCTCAATAGTAGCCATAGCCGACGTCCGCAAAGCCGTAGAAATGTTCCGCCAAGTAAACGTAGAAATCCTAGGCGTAATAGAAAACATGAGCTATTTCAACTGCCCCCACTGCCAAGGCCGCATAGACATCTTCGGCCACGGCGAAGGCCAAAAAATGGCCCAAATCTTCGGCATAGCCTTCCTAGGCGAAATAGAAATCGAGCCCAAAATCCGCATAGGCGGCGACACCGGCCAACCAGTAGCCGCCCAAGGCGAGCAAGCCCCAGGCAGCCCAAGCATCTACGCCGTAGCCAGAAAAGTAGCCGCCCGCGCCGCCGAAGCCAACAGCGCAAAACCCGCCGGCCCCGTCGTACAAATTTTGTGAAGCAAGCGGAACAACTCCTGCGCCTCTTCGGCAAATCGAACAATTGCGAGTGCCGGTGTCACCGCGGCGGTCGAGTCGTCCACGTGGTCCCGTGCTGCGAGCAGACCTACCAGAAACACTTCGCGCCGACGCATGAGGACGGCCAATTAACAAATCAACGAAAACGCGCGAGTAGGAAAGCCAAAT
>Ga0209772_10000253_pt1 | contig 13434 bp, 13 predicted proteins | sample BogFormECP03_OM1_FD_188235 | JGI IMG/M metagenome (GOLD analysis project Ga0209772, IMG submission 188235) | Bog forest soil microbial communities from Calvert Island, British Columbia, Canada - ECP03_OM1 (SPAdes) (version 2) | ecosystem: Environmental > Aquatic > Freshwater > Wetlands > Bog ... | reverse complement strand
GGAAAGAGAGAGCGCTGGTACAGCGGTCGAGCCGCCGCGGATATTGCCGGCATACTGACCAGGATTGGTGCTGGTGCCCATCGAAAGCGCGGTCCAGCCAGTGTTCGCCGCGGCGCCACCGATTGTCGCGACTGAGACGCTGCCGGTAACGCTTCCTTGCTCCAACTGAAGGCAACTCGCCTCTGGGACCACCGCAACCATAATGGCGCCGGGGTATGGGTTATTGCCGGGATTCGAAGGCGCCGTGCTCGAATAGCTGGACTGGCAACTGTCGGTTTGCGGCGTTTGCAGATTCGAGTTGCCCGGCCAAATCGTAGCGTAGCCGTTTGCAAGGTTCTGGACCACGATTTGTCCGGCCGAGGTCACCTTATCTGCGAGGGTCAGCGTGCTGCCCGCCGCCAACCAGAGGTTTCCGTTGGTGTGGACGCGGCCGCCGAAATTGAAAACCGGGCCGGGGAAGTAACTCAGGTCCACTCCCGAATAAATTCCGAACTGAAAAACAGGGATGCCGACGGTTTGCACGGTGCGAACGAGCTTGGCTTCGGAACCATCGGAAAGATCGGCGCGCACGGTCAACGTGAACGGGGTGAGCAATCCCTGCAATCCGGCGTAAGGACCGGAAAGAATCGTGTGGTTGGTGGCCAGCGGATTTCCACCGTTGGCGGGGTCGGGGGTGTAACCGACGTTGTAGCTCATGGGCGTCGCGTTGTAGGAAACGCCTTGAATCACGGGCGCTTTGCTCATCACAGTGTTGATGTCGGAGGTGCTGAGAGCGTTGGTGGCGCCGTACTGCGTGCCGATATCGGCGGTCATTTTTTCCATGCCCGCTTCGGCGGCATAGAAGGCTGCTTGGCGGTTGGCGTTATTGCCGCCGAGCCGCTGATTGGTCATCACCATCCACGAGAGGCCGATGATGATCGAAGACACCAGCAAGAGCACCAGAAGTGCCGTCACTAGAGCCATTCCTTTTTCCCGAGTGGTATTCACGAACGTCCTCCTTACAGGACACCTGCGGAAGTGCAGCAAAAATTTGAACTACTGATAAATATTGACGAAAGAAAGGCTGCGCACGCCGACCTTGGTAACCATGTTGTCGCGGAAGAATTGACCGGTAACGCTGTAAGCGTTGTTGGAGCGCGCGCCGACAAAAAGATTGACGTTGCGAATTTGCGACGGCGAATCGGTGCCGAGCGGCTGCTTGGCGTTGCCCACGCCCGCGGCACCGTAAACCGCCGGATTATTTGACTGCGTGATCCCGAAGCTGATTTGCAGGTCTTCGATTCCGTCCGCCACGGCGGTCGGAGTGTTGAAGTTCACCTGCCGCACTAATTGCGGAAGGGCCGGGTTGGTTACATTGTCGATGTAATAGGTGACCATCTTGACGCGCGCGGCGGTGGTGGGCGGATAAGGCCCGCCCGCACTGGCGACGCCATTCTGCAGTTGCAACAGAGTGCCCGCAGTGGCTTTGGTGAGCATGCCGTTGAAATTGAACGAGTCACCGGTTGCGAACGTGACCACCTGGCCCGCAACCGAAGTCACGGTCTGAATGGCATAGTTCTGGCCATTGAAGAACATGATCAGGTCCCCGGCCTGGACGCCGTTGGTGCCGGTGATGGTGATGCAGTTGGCATCGAAAGTCACCGAGCTGCCGTCGGCCTTGATCAAGCCGTTGCAAGCCTGGGGATTCTGGGCATTGGCCACCTGGTAGATCGGATACAAGTTCATCTGGTGTCCGTTCAGGTCCACCAGGGCGTTATCCACGTACATCACGGTGATGAAATCAGTTGGTGTTCCGCCGACCGTGAGGCCCGGAGTGGTAGTGCCCTGCACGCCCGGAGTGATGTCCGCAATCGTCGAGGAGACCGCAGGGACCGGAAACGTGTAGGCCTTGCCCGTCGGCGATGGCCGGTTGATGGTCTTGGCCGTGCCGCCTTGTGGATAGGAAAGTCCGGTAGTCGGCAGGCCTTCAGCCGCCTGAATGAAATCGCGCTGCATATTGATCATCGAGGCGCGTAGGTTTTGCTGCATGTCGGCCATGTCGGTGACGCCCTCGTACATGTGCTGCGCGTCGACGAGCATGGAGAGCGAGACGCCGACCACCGTCACCAGAATGGAGACGGAGACCATCAGTTCCAGCAGCGAGAATCCGGCGTGGCGCTTCATCTTGGTACTTTTCCTCGGCAGCATCGTCATGGCTCCTGGTGCGTCGCTCGTGCGCGTATCTTTTATTTCGCCGGGCTGAATCCTCAGCCCGGACCCGGCGGTCTCCGTTCTACGAGTACTGCGAGATATAACTGGTCAGAGTGTAAGTTCGGTTGAAAGTGCCCGTGGTGTAGGTGACGGTGACGACGATCTGGCGCACACCGTTTTCACCGGCGATATTGGAAATCACGATGGTGCGCTGCATTTTGTAATAGACCGAAAGCTGAATCTGAATATCGTCGGCAGTGCCCAGAACGCCGTCGGGACCGGGCTTGATGATCGTGTCAGGAAGGTTGGCATTGTCGTCGGCGGTGTCGACAACACCGTCCGGGCCGGGATCAATCATGTTTTCCGGTCCGTCAAGAAAAATTCCGCCGGAGCTGACGTTTTGAATCTGGGCGTAAGTCACCGCTTGAGTATCACGCGCGGTGAAGATGCTCTCGATTGCTTCGGAAGCTTTTTGCTGCGCGATGAAGTCGGCCTGCGACGAGTTCATGTATGCCATGCTGCCGGCGAGCATGGCCGCCAGCGCGATCAGGCCGATGCCCAACACCACCAGCGCGACCATGGTTTCGAGAAGGGTGAATCCCTTTTGTGCCGCGCGCTCTTTTGCTTTCCGCATGTCCAGCTCCTCTTTTCGCGTTTTCATTAGCGCGTCTCGAACCAGCCGGTACCGGCGCCGTTGATGTTGTACGCGCGGATGCGCCCGGTGGTGCCCAGCACGGTTACTGCGCGGGCTGTCGATGCAGTCTGATTTTGGCCAAGGAAGACGCTGCCGTTGATGAAATTGCCGGCCAGGTTTACGAAAGTGCCGTCCGCCTGGAAGAACATTCCGGTGGTAGGTCCGCCATCTGTGCCCGCGAAGTTTACGGGGGTGGCGTTTCCGAAACCGTCGGGGCTATCGGGAATACCTTTTATGACTTCGAAGTTAACCGTGCCGGAAAGCGAGACGGTGGTGAGAAGGACGTCTGCTTGATTGTAGGGCGGCGTCAACGAATTCTTTACGGTGATGGCGATCTGATTGTTCGCGGTGGTTCCGTTCGCATTGTAATTCGGGAAAGTGATCTGCACGTAACGGCGATAAGTGATCGCGTATTCGCGCGCCTGGCGTAAGACGTCAGTTACCTGCGAGGCGGCGGAATTGGACCGGAAAGTCTGCAGCGTGGGAGTCAGGTGGACCACGATCATGCCGGCGATAGTCATGGCAATGGCCACGACGATCATCATTTCGATGAGCGAGATGCCACGATGTCCGCGCTTGCCGCTCGACCGACGGGAGATTGCTGGTTCGTTTTCTGTCAAGGCATCCTCGGACACCGCCCCCGGGCACAGGGCTAGAATTCGGAAATAGGACTTGGTGGCTAGGTATGTGCATCTGAGGAGCCAATGGGCGCTGGGGCTAAGATACTGAAAGTAAGTCGCTTAGAGGTAATAGGTTGACATGGACGTTAAATGGCTGGGATCGGTGGGGTAGAAACGTTACATAAGCTAACGGCTGGGGTAGAGCTGGATTTGGGACTCCGAGCGGCAAGAATTGACAGTTCCGGCGTTCAAATGAAGTAGCCGCCTGGATGATTCGCGTTTCGGAATCTTACCGGCGGCCGCGCAGCTTGACGAGCAGTCTCAGGATTTCGAGATAGAGCCAGATGAGCGTGACCATCAGGCCGAAGCCGGCGTACCACTCCATGTACTTCGGGACGCCCATGTGCGTGGCGGTCTCGATGAAATCGAAATCGAGCACCAGATTCAAAGCCGCGATTACCACTACGAACGCGCTGAAGGCGATGCCGATGGCGCCGTTGCCGAAGATGGAGAACGTGTGCACGCCGAAGAACCCCAGGATGAACGTTCCGAGATATAGGAGTGCGATGGCGCCGGTTGCCGCGATCACGCCGATGCGGAACTTCTGCGTCACGGAGATGATTCGCGAGGCGTACAGAACGAGAAGGACGAAGAGCGTGACGAAGGTGAGGCTAACGGCTTGGATCGCGACTCCCGGGGCCGAGGCATTGAACATCGCGGAAATTCCGCCGAGCACCAGGCCTTCGAGCAAGGCATACACCGGCGCTGTGAACGGCGACCATTCCTTCTTGAAGATGGTCACCAGCGCCATGATGAATCCGCCGATTCCGCCGGCGATCAGCAGCGGCAACACGGCTTGCGGGCCGTCGGTCACGAATCTTTCCCAGGTCCATGCGGCGGTGGCTACGGTGCAGATCAGCAGGATGCCGGTTTTGTTCACCGTGCCCTGCAGGGTCATGGCTTCGCCGGCGGCTACCTGGCCTTGGAAGGCTTTTGCGTTGAGCGCGGGATTTGAGGTTCTCAACAAATTCGGCATGGTGAAGCTCCTGGGGGGAGGCCGCGGGTTGGCGCGACCCCTGACAGTGAACTCGTGAATACTTCTGCGACAACTCAAATTCTAGCAGGTGGGAGCCGCAATTTCACATTTTGGTTCGATTGCTGGCGGGACGGCTATGCTATACAAGCGTCATTTGAGATACGGAACCGGCGATTATTCACGCGGGGTTATTGCAGGGGCTTGATGAAGCTGCACATCGTCCATAAATCACTTTTCGCCGTGCCGGTTTTGAGCGTGCTAGTGGTGTTGGTGGTGGCGCTTCTGGTTCGTGCCGGTTTTTTCAATTTGGCGGAATTGCAGGGGTACGACTTGCTGGTTTTTGCGGGTGGAACTGCGCCTCCGAATGAAAATATTGCCATCGTGGATTTTGACAATGCCGCGGTGGAGGCGATCGGGAAATATCCGATTCCGCGCAAGACGCTGGCGCGAGTGCTTGGGCGCATCGCGGAAGGGCAGCCTGCGGTGATTGGGCTCGACAAGCTGCTTAGCGACACGAGTGACGAGAAATCCGACGTCGAATTGGCCGTCACACTGGCCGGGGCGCGGATCGTGGTGCTGCCTGAAGTGTTTGCGACGGACCAGGTGCCCGCGGATCAGCCGCTGAATTTGTTTCGCGGGAACGACCGGCCGATGGGCTTCGTCAATTTGGTTGAGGATGCGGATGGGTTTATCCGGCGGATGTTCGTGTTCATAAAAACGCCGTCGGTTTCTGGATTGTCGTTTCCCGTGGAAATTGCCAGCCAATTTCTGGGCCAGCCGCTTACGCGGGTGGGGGCGGGTGTCTATCGGTTGGGGGATTTGACGATTTATCTGGATGGCACAGGCCGCGAGACGGCGCTGCTGGGGGCTTGGAACCGGCAGCCGGCGAAATTGGTGGTGTCTGCGGCGCGATTGCTTTCGAATGATTTCGACGCGAGCGTGTTTCGCGGCAAGATCGTGTTGGTGGGCGAGAGCAGCACGGACGGGAAAGATCTTTACGCCACGCCGCTTTTTCGCTTTCGACGGCCGGACGCGGGCCGGGCTCAGCTTTCTGGCGTGGAAATCCACGCGGTGGCGCTGAATTCTCTTTTGTCCGGACGGATGATTCGCGGGATGGGGCCGGCGGCGCAGTGGTCGCTTTGTTTTATTTTTGTCTTGCTGGCGTCGGCGATGGTGATTTTGCTGCGGCTTGAATTCGGAATTCCTGCGACGGTGCTGGTGTTTGGCGGCGTTTTCTTGACTGCGGACTTGCTCTTCAGCCGCGGGAATCTTTGGATGCAATTTGTTTCGATCGAGGCGGGTGTGGCGCTGGCGCTGACGGCAGGGTTGGGTTACCGCTTCTGGCGCGAAGGCGTGCTGAAATCGCAGGCGGAGGAAGCGGAACGGCTTGAAGCGGGAGAGCGCAAGAAACTCGAAGATGAAATCTCGAGCGCGCGGGAGATTCAGGAGAGCTTGCTGCCGGCTACTTTGCCGCATTACGACGGGGTGGATATTGCTGCGCGCTACCAGGCTTGTCTGGCGATCGGAGGCGATTACTACGATTTCCTGCAGCTTGGAGCTGCGAAGATGCTTTTCGTGATTGCCGATGTGCAGGGGCATGGCGTGTCGTCGGCGATGGTGATGGCGAACTTGCAGGGCACGTTGCGCAATTTGATGCATGGGCCGCATGCGAATTCGCCGGCGGCGATTGTGGCGGCGTTGAATGATGCGCTGCTGGAGGCGACGCGCGGCGAGCGGCTGGTCACTTTGTTTCTGAGCATTCTCGATGTGTCCACGCGGGAGATGGTTTACGTCAACGCGGGGCACGTGCGTCCGCTGCTTTTCCGACGCGGGGAGAGCGATGTAAAAGAGTTGGTGGAGGGGGGATTTTTGCTGGGAGTGTTTGCGGGCAGCGAGTACGAGCAGGGTACGATCACTTTGAAGAGCGGTGATGTGTTGCTGGCGATGACTGACGGAATTACCGAAGCGATGAATGCGGCCAATGAAGAATATTCCGTGGGGCGTGTAGAGGATGTCGTTCGCGCGAATTTGGGGCGCACGGCCGAGGAAATTACTGAGGATGTGTATCGGAGCGTGGCGGAGTTCGAACGTGACGGGCATCACGAGGATGATAAGGTCGTGGTGGTGATGAAAGTCGTTTGAGGATTGCGAGCGCCGGAAAGCGGGAAGGCAGTTTCGATATGGGCTTTGGTCAACAAATGCGCGGGTTTTGGGGGCTCTGGGGAGTCTTGTCCTTGGCGGCGCTGTTCTTGTTGCTCCCGTTCGTTCTGGGCGCGCAACAACCGCCGGCGGCTTCCGCGCCAGCGTCGAGACCGGCGGCATCTGGCAACTCGGACGCTGCGGCGAAAAATAATCACACGCGCGTGGTCACGAATCTTGCCGGATTTGATCTTACCGACACCAAGCGGCTTGCGGGCCAGCCGATGGTGGTGGGCGCGACGCGAGGCTCGGGGGCGGTGGTACCGCTCGCGCCGCATTTGGGCAAACTTTACGGCGCGCATCCCACCTTTGCATGGAGTTATGACGACGCGGCTGCGAAATTTTCGTTTGTGATTACGGACGAAGCGGATGTGGAGATTTTTCGGGCGGAGGTCAGCGGTACGCGATTTCGTTATCCCGCGAACGCGCCGACTTTGCAGGATGGGAAGACTTACTTTTGGACGGTGTCGAGTCCTACGAGTCTGGTGAGTTCTGCTTCGTCTTTTCCTTCGGGAATTTTGGTGGTGACTACTGAGGAGCGCCGGGAAATTGGCAAGACGCTGGCTGCGATCTCTGCCGAGACTTACGAATCGGGAGTCGCGCGAGCACAGGTGCTCACTGATGCGCGATTGTGGTACGACGCGATCGACGCTTACAGCGCGCTCATCGAACGCTTCCCGGACCGGGCGGAACTCTATGAACGGCGCGGGACGATTTACGCGCAACTTACCAGCACGCAGTCGCTCGCCGAGGAAGATTTATCGCGCGCGGAACGAATGCGGGCTGAAAAGAAGTAGGGATTTCCTTCCACGGATTTCGCTGCAGGACGATTTCACAAGTTAAAATTTGGTAGCGCCAACGGGAATCGAACCCGTATTACCGCCTTGAAAGGGCGATGTGCTAACCGTTGCACCATGGCGCCACGGTGGGAGCGGGCGGAAACTTCGGATGCCCGCGTGTGCTGGAAATATTATCGAGGATGCGCGGGGAATTCACAAGCGCGGAACAGGTCTTGCGGAGCTGGTTCGAGACGACGGACCGTTGCGGGAACTTACACGTTGCAGGCTGGAACAAATTCAAAAGAGCCGGCGGGGACGCCAGCGGTACGGGGCTACCAACTTTTGTTTTTTCTTAGGCTCGTGATGTGGGCTACGTGATGTTTGCCGTGCCAGGCGTAGAGGGCTAGCGTTCGGTCTAGCGTCATTGGGCCCATTTCTGGATGGCGGAATTTGCGGGACCAGTCGCTGGGTTTCAGAGAATTTAGCAGCATTACCCAACGCGTGTGCAATGCTTCTAGTAACGCTAGCGATGTTTCTACTGGGGTTTCGGCGGTGTCGGCTAGTTCGGCCCAACGCGCTTCTTCGTACGGTTTGATCGTTGGCTCTTCTTCGGTTAGGGCTAGTTTGAAACGGATGTAGGCGTTCATGTGGCTGTCGGGGACGTGATGGGCTAGTTGACGGATGGTCCAGCCGCCTTCGCGATAGGGCGTTTCTAGTTGATCTTCGGACAAACCTGATACAGCTGCGCGTAGATTTGCGGGGGCTGCTGCGATGTCTTCTACCAGCGTGGCTCGATCGCTTTGAGTTAGATTTGTCGGAGGTGTGAACTTTCCGATTGGGTAGCGCGGATCGTTTTCCATTTTCGTTTCCTTCTTAATTGTGATTACGCCGCGTGACACCGGGGCCGAAGTGCGGGAGGGTCTGAAGCACCCTCCCCTACTGTTAATGCGTTCTATCTTGATACTCTTCGTGCCAGGCCATTTGGATTGCTTCTAGCTTGCCTTCGCTACTGGCTTTTGGATCGCCTTCGAAACCTTTTAGCTCTGTTACCATTTTGTGCAGATCGGTGAAACGGACTGTTAGTGGATCGGTTTTGGGATGTGCTTCGGAAAGCTGGATGCCGATTTCTTCGGCGTCGTCCCATCCGAATGTTGGTGGCATGTATTGCTCCCTTTGGGTTTTGGGGCCGGGCTTGGCCTTCTCAGTGCTCTGCTTCCTTCGCGTAATTCTTATTCCACTCGGGGATTTCTACAACGATATCTTTTGTGCCGTCAGGGATGCATTGGCAGCCGAGTCGCGACTTTGGTGTGACGCCGGGGGCTTCGTCTAGTTGATCGAGTTCGGCATCGGTGGCTTCGTTGCAGGATTCTAGGCCTTCGTGGACGATTACGTGGCACGTGGAGCAGGCGCAGACGCCGCCGCAGGCATGATCGAGGCCCATGTGGTAGCCCTGGGAGATGTCGAGGATGCTGCCGGGGATGCCGTCGTGGCCGTAGGGAATTTTATCCGGATCCACTTCGACGGTCTTGCCTTCCTTGACGAAAGTTACTTTGAACTTTTTCGTCGCGGGCGTGTATTTAGTTTCTTCGATGTAGGGGTTGATGCCGCCCATTGATTTTTACTCCTCTTAGACTTCGTCGAGACGCTTGCCTTGCAGCGCGGTTTGTAGCGCGCCGTTCATTACCAGTTCTGCGAGATGCGTGGTGGCTTCGTTGAGCTTGTCGATCTGCGCGCGGACCTCTTTGTAGTCGGTGCCGGCTACGGCGGCGCGCAGCTTGATTACGCTTTCATCGATGGTGCCGCGCTCTTCGCGCGAGAGTTGCGAGAGGTCTTCGCGCTGCAGCGTTCGCTCGGTGGCTTTCAGAATCGTGTCGGCTTCGTTGCGGGCTTCGATTAGCTGGCGCTCGCTGAAATCTTGTTCGGCGAATTCGATGGATTCTTCGAGCATGCGCTCTACTTCTGTGTCGTTGAGGCCGTAGCTTGGTTGGACTTCGATGGAATGTTCCTGGCCGGTGCGCAGATCGCGGGCGGCTACTTGCAGGATGCCGTTGGCGTCGATCAGGAATTTTACTTCGACGCGGGCTAGGCCTGCAGGGCCGGGCGGAACTTTGAGTTGAAATCGGGCGAGCGAACGGCAATCTTTGGCCAGTTCCCTTTCGCCTTGCAGGACGTGGAGATCGATGGCGGTCTGGTTCTCGACGCCCGTGGTGAACATTTCCTGCGCGCTCGCCGGGATCGTCGAGTTGCGCGGAATGATTTTGGCTACTACGCCGCCCATGGTCTCGATGCCGAGTGAGAGAGGCGTGACGTCGAGGAGCAACATCGTCTTGACGCCGGAATCGAGAATGTCGGCTTGCACTGCGGCGCCGAGAGCTACGACTTCATCGGGATTCAGCTCGCAGTGAGGGGCGCGGCCGAAATAATCGCCCACCGTTTTGCGGACTAGCGGAATGCGCGTTGAGCCGCCGACTAGGACGACTTCGTCCATATCTTTCGCGGCGAGCTTGGCATCCGCGAGCGCTTTGCGTACCGGCTCCATTGTCCGAGCCACGATTGGCTTGATGAGTTCGTCGAACTCGCGTAGCGAAATCTCGCGCGAGTAGATGAGACCGTCCGGCAGCGCTACTTGGATCGAGGTCTTCGCGGCGCTCGAGAGATCATGCTTGGCGCGGATTAGGGCTTTGCGCAATTCCTGGATGTGTTCGGGATGCGCGCTTAGATCAACCGAGAATTGCTTTTGAATCTCAGCGCGGGCGAGGGCCAGGAGCGCGTTGTCGATATCGTCGCCACCGAGATGCGTGTCACCGTTTGTCGAGAGCACCTGGTAGATGTCACCCTCGTCTGTGGAGATCAGCTTCAGAATCGAGATGTCGAAGGTGCCGCCGCCGAAATCGTAGACCGCGACTTTGCCGCGCTTTTGTTTGTGCAGGCCGTAGGCTAGCGCTGCGGCCGTTGGCTCGTTCACGAGGCGGAGAACTTCCAGGCCGGCTATTCGGCCGGCATCTTTTGTAGCTTGGCGCTGGGCGTCATTGAAATATGCCGGGACGGTGATTACGGCGCGATCTACCGTTTCGTGGAAGAAATCTTCGGCCCAGGATTTTAGTTCGCGGAGGATGAAGGCTGAGATTTCTGGTGGCGTGAAGACTTTGTCGCCGAGCTGCACTCGGATTACGTTGCTGCTGGTTGGATCGATGCGGAATGGAAATATCTTCAGTTCGCTCTGGATATCTTCTACTGAGCGGCCCATCAGGCGCTTGACCGAATAAATTGTGCGTTCGGATTGCGTGAGCAATCGCCGCCTTGCGGCTTCACCGGTTACGATTGTTCCGTCGGCATCGACGCTTACTACCGACGGGCAAAGTGCGGAGCCGTACGGGCCTACGATACACTTCGGCTCGTTTGTGGCCGCGTCCATGTAGGCGACCAGGCTGTACGTCGTCCCAAGATCAATTCCGACGATTTTCCCCATGTCTCTTTTTAGGCGTCTGCCAGTTCTTTGGCTACGCCGGCTACTAGATTGCGGATGTAGGATCTCCGATTCAGGATTTCGTTCATGCGCGTCAGTAATTTTGCGCGATCTGCTTCGGCTGCTTCGATTACTGCGTCCCATTCGGTGCGAACTTGATCTAGTTCTGCGTCCACCGCTTCGAGCTTTTCCTGGAAATCTTGCTCGGCGGATTCTAGGCGAGCGCGCAGGGCGGCCAGGTCTTCGCCCGCGGCGCGGGCATCGCGGAGCTCATCTAGCGATTCGTTTAGCTCGAAGACTTCTTCCAGCAGCTCGGGTGGAGCTTGCTGCTTTGCTGCGCCTTCTTTGCGCATGCCCTTGTGGGCTAGCAGATATTCGACCCTCGTTAGCGGATCGCGCAGGGCGCGATAGGCGTCGTTTAGCTCTGAGGAGCGCTCTAGCGATAAATTCCGCTCGAATTCGTCGGCGCGCATGAAATTATCCGGGTGCAGCTTCCAGCTTAGTTTGTGGAATTGCTGCTCCAGGGCTTCGGGATCGATTTGCAGCTTTTCGGGCAATGCGAAAAATTCGAAGTAACTCGTGCCTCGCGGCAGCGGTTGAATTTTGCCGCATGCGGAGCAGAAGTGGCCGCCGGCGATTTTGCCGCAGCTCCAGCACTTCGTGCCGGGTGCCGCATTCGTGCTTGTTTGCGTCACGCTCATTTCATTCCTATTCGTTTCTTTTGCACTGCGACCCGCGGGGATGGAGATTGGCGCGGCTTATGCTGTGAACGAGCTGCCGCAGCCGCAGCTCCTGGTTGCCTGCGGATTCTGGAAAACGAAGCCTCTTCGCATGAGGTCTTCGTGATAATCGAGGGTGGTGTTATCGAGGTAGAGAAAACTTTTTGGATCTACGAAGATGCGGGCGCCGTTTTCTTCGATGACTTTATCGCGGCTGCGGGCTTCCGTTTCGAGGCGCATGGCGTAGCTTAGGCCGGAGCAGCCGCCCCCTTGCACACCTACCCTTAGACCGCCGTTTTCGGCGGGTACCCCTTCTTTCGCGAGAAGTTCGCGAATTTTGACTGCTGCTTTTTCGGTTACGTGGATCATGAAAACCAAACACCTTTCGGAATTTTAAGAATTCACGTTTGCGGGCGCGGCGAGCCAGCGCCCCTACGAACGGCTACGGCAAATGCGAAAACCCAGTGCCAAACCGGGCGGGACAGTAAAGCCCCGCCCCTACAAAAAACAAAACCCAGGGCCACACCGGGCCGGTAGTGAACCACGGCCCCTACGAGGCCGCGCGCGGCTTTTAGTGCGCGGCTGATTTGGTTTCGGCTTCGTTTACTGATTCGCCTTGCTTGGTCTTCCAGTCGGATAACGCGGCTTTGATCGCGTCTTCGGCTAGGACCGAGCAGTGAATCTTTACTGGCGGCAGGGCTAGCTCGCGGACTATGTCCGTGTTCTTGATGGCTAGGGCTTCTTCTACCGTCTTGCCCTTGACCCATTCGGTGGCTAGCGAGGAGCTGGCGATGGCCGAGCCGCAGCCGAAGGTCTTGAACTTGGCTTCCTCGATTACTCGAGTGGCCGGGTTCACCTTCATTTGCAGCTTCATTACGTCGCCGCACTCTGGGGCGCCTACCAGGCCCGTGCCTACGTTGGGATCTTTCTTGTCGAGAGAGCCTACGTTGCGCGGGTTGTTGTAGTGCTCGATTACTTTATCTGAGTACGCCATGTCTCTTGCTCCTTATGCTGCTCAATTCTTGAGATGACTGGCAATTCAACTTCGTTCCGGATTCCGTCACGCGCCGAAAATGCAGATCCTTCGCCAAAAGCGGGCTCAGGATGACAGCTAACTGCTATTCGCCGGCTGCGGTCCACTTCATTTTGCTGATGTCCACGCCTTCTTTTGCCATTTCGTATAGCGGCGAAAGTTCGCGCAGGCGATTTACCGTTTCTACTACGCGGCCTACTACGTAATCTACTTCTTCTTCGGTGTTGAATCGGCCTATGCCGAAGCGGATCGATGTGTGGGCCAGGTCTTCGCCTACGCCCAGGGCTTTTAGGACGTAGCTGGGTTCGAGCGTGGCCGAGGTGCAGGCTGAACCGCTGGAGACGGCTATGTCGTTGATGCCCATTAGCAGGGACTCGCCTTCTACGAAGGCGAAGCTGATGTTGATGTTGTGGGGGAGGCGATGCTCCATGGAGCCGTTGATGTAGCACTCATCGAGCTTGGACATAATGCCTTCCTTCAGGCGGTCGCGAAGGCGGCTTAGCTTGACGGTCTCTTGGGCCATTTCCTGCTGGCAGAGTTCGCAGGCTTTGCCGAGGCCGATTATGCCGGTTACGTTCAGGGTGCCGGAACGCATGCCTCGCTCGTGGCCGCCGCCGTCGATGATGGCGGATAGTTGGACGCGCGGGTTCTTGCGGCGGACGTAGAGTGCGCCTACACCCTTGGGGCCGTAGATTTTG
>Ga0209772_10000252_pt1 | contig 13453 bp, 10 predicted proteins | sample BogFormECP03_OM1_FD_188235 | JGI IMG/M metagenome (GOLD analysis project Ga0209772, IMG submission 188235) | Bog forest soil microbial communities from Calvert Island, British Columbia, Canada - ECP03_OM1 (SPAdes) (version 2) | ecosystem: Environmental > Aquatic > Freshwater > Wetlands > Bog ... | reverse complement strand
CACGCGAGCTTGATAATGCTGCATCAATTCGTGGCGAACGTCGTCGCCGCTGGGGCCATATTGTTTCAACAGGCGCTCGGCCAGGATGGGGTAGTTCTGCGCGGCGAGGGTCTGCGCGTGCAGCGTGAGGGCCGCGCCGAGGATGACGGCTATCGCTGCGACCTCCTGCCCGGCGTTCGTGCCTCTGTCGACGCGGGCAGGCTCGCGGAGGAGATCGCCTTCTCCAGCGGCCGGCTGCTCGCGTTGGCGGCAGATCCCCCCGACCTCTACGCGGAGGTGCGCGCGCTCGCCGCAGAGGATCTCGAGCGTGCTACCTGGAGCTGCTTTCTGATCGCCTACCTGTCTCCTTTGGAGGAGGAAGATCCCTTCGCCGGCATCCGCCGCGCGCTCGCCGGAAGCCTCGCCGGCGAGCTCCCGGACCTCGACGGAATTCCGCTCGGCCCACGCACCTCCCACGATCCCGCACGCGGCGTGGACACGCTGATCGCCTATCGCCAGTGGGTCGAGCGCGCAGCCGGCGCGAGCGCGGGCGCATGGTCCTCCGGCAACGGCGGCACGGCGAGCGCGGGAGCACAGGCGCTCGCGTTCTCCGGTGACCCGGCCTGGACCCCCGAAAGGCGCTTCGAGCGACTGTTCGAGCGTCTGTCGCTACCGGGCTTCGGGCGTATGGGGCGCTATGAGCTGCTCGTGCTGCTCGGACGCCTGGGGCTGTATGAGCTGCGGCCTGGCTCGCTGCACCTATCGGGCGCTGCAGGGACGTCCGCCAGCGAGGACCCGACGGCGGTTGCCGCCAAGCGCGTGTTCGGGATCGGCGACCCTCTGCTGCTCGAGCGCCGTGCAGCGTCGCTGGCTCAGGCGATCTCGGTTCCGATCGAGGCGCTCGACCTGGCGCTGTCCAACTGGGCATCGCCACGCCGGGCGACGTTGGGATTTCCGCCAGATACACGCGACGGCGATGCGTTCGCGCACGCTGGCGAGATCCTCGGGCTCTGAGCAGGGCGAAACCCTCGCGCCGACGCGTTGCTGCCTGGCGTGTCGTAGCGCCGCCTCCCGCCGGGCGGAAGATATGCCGTCCACACCGCCGCCTACAGTCCCCCTGTCAGCTCGTCTCATTTCCCGGGAGTCGCGATGCCGCTCTGCTTCATACAGCCTCAGGACGCGATCCGCGTGATCGCCGAGTCGGTCGGCCGCGAGGCGCGTCGTCAGCTGGTGGGCGAGGTCGTGCGCGCGTGGGTCGATGACATTCCAGACCAGGAACTGTCGGTCCATTACGCGAAGGCGATCGCAGACCTCGACGAGCAGGACCTGCACCTGCTGGCGGCATGGCACGCGTCACTGGAAGTCGGACAGCCGATCCCCAACACCGATTTCCTCGTCGGCGTGTTCCCCAGCCTTGGCGAGAACCGCCGCGAGGCATTGAAGATCGCGGCGGGCTTCCGTGGCGAGGAAGCGTTCCAGGCCGGTGTTGCCGAGGACCAGGCGCTGGACACGGTGCTCCCCCGCCTGTCGAGAGAGCGGGCGATCGAGCTCGCGAGCGAGTGCATCCAGCTGTACATGTGGGATCGCATGGGCTGCGACAACTGAGAGCGCGCCTCGAGGCGTATCGTGTCCGGCCAGTTGGGGCGCATTGCCCTGGTTCGTCGACTCGGTACGTTGGAAAGGCAACATGACAGCAAGCGCGCATACCGGTGGGGGATCGAGGAACTTGGTCCTAGCCGCGATGATCTTCGCCGTTTCGATGACGTTCATCGACCAGACGATCGTGTCGATCGCCGCGCCGGAAATTCAGAAGCAGCTCGGCCTGAGCAGCACCGGGGTGCAGTGGGCCATCAACGCATATCTGCTGTCGCTGGCTGCGCTGTTCGCGTTCGGGGGCAGGCTGGCCGACACCGTCGGCCATCGCAAGATGGTGACGCTTGGGGTGATCGTGTTCGCGGGCGCCTCGGCGCTCTGCGGGCTGACCCCGAAGGGAAGCCTCGCCGAGGCATGGATCGTGACCTTCCGTGTGATCCAGGGCGCGGGCGGCGCGATCATGTTTCCCGCTGCGTTGGCGATCGTCGTGCAGACGTTCGCGCTGCGCGAACGTGGAAAGGCGCTCGCCCTGTTCTTCGGTATCGCTGGCGGCCTGACGGCGATAGGTCCGATCCTCGGCGGCTACCTCACGCAGTGGACGTGGCGGGCGATCTTCTGGATCAACATTCCCGTCGCCGTGATCGCGCTGATCCTGATCGCGGCCTCCAAACCCGTCACCGAGTACCGGCCGGCGCGGATGGACTACCGCGGTCTCGTGTTGATCGCCTCGGGTGTCGGGCTCAGCGTGTTCGGGTTCCAGCAGTCGGCGGTTTGGGGTTGGGGCAACCCGGCCACGGGCCTGTGTATCGCGGCAGGGGCGCTGCTTCTGGTGGCGTTCTACCGGGTGGAGAGGCGCACGGCCTCGCCGTTGATCGAGGTGAGCATCTTTCGCATCCGCGCGTTCTTCGTCGAGAACATCGTGCTTGGCGTATCGATGACCGTGTTCATACCCGTGTTCTTCTTCGCGAGCGAGTACGCACAGATAGCGCTGGGCAAGGAGCCATCGGAGGCGGGGCTGTACATCCTGTACTTCTTCATCGGGTTCGTGATCGCCGCGCAGGTCGGCGGGCGGATGCTCGACCGGAGCGGCGCCAAGCGCCCTGTCGTGCTCGGCTGCGTGCTGGCCGCCGTGGGATTCTGGTTGTGGGCTGGAAAGGTCACCGGGCTGAGCTTCAGCTCCCAGCAGTGGCCAATCATCCTCGCGGGCGCGGGTATGGGCTTGATGCTTGGGCTGAGCAACACGGACGCCGTCAACCGAGCCTCCAGGCTCACCTACGGCGAGGCGACCGGGATCACCCAGACGGTGCGCAACTACGGGGCTAGCCTGGGGCTTGCGATCCTCGGCACGATTCTCGTCTCGCAGCTGCGCTCGCGGATCACCACGTCGCTGATCTCACAGGGTCTCCCAAACGGACGGGCGCACGCCGAAGCCTCCCACATCTCCCAGTCCCGTGGTGGGAGCGTCGCGTCGATTCCCCACTTCGTACGGCTCGACTTCGCCTATGCGACACGCTCGGTGCTGTACGTGATGGCGGCGATCATGGTCGTCGCTGCGATCGCGGCGCTGATCGGTCTGGAGGCGGGGTTGCAGGAGGAACCGGCCAAAGCGGCGGCCGACTCTGAGGTTGCCTCGCTCGCCTGATGTCCGGCCCGCCTGGAGAAGCGCCTGCGCTCACCACCCCGACCGGCGCGGCATCGGCCACCGGCTCGGCGATGGATTTGACGATCCAGCGGGCGCTGCTCGGCGGAGCAGGCGAGCTGCAGGCGACGATGGCGTCGATACCCGCATGGGCCGGCGCCGCCGGCGTGCGCGAGAGCGACCTCCAGCGCGCCCTTTGCAACGCCCTGCGGGCACAGCTCGGATCGGTTGTCGCCGTCGAGGGCCCGCTCCCGCCCGGGGTCAAGGAATGCTGGGCCGGCTGGCTCGGGCGGGTCGACGTCCTCGCGCGTCCAAGCGGCTCGAGCGAGGTCTACCTGGAGACGAAGCTCTGTGTCATCGACGTGCTGTACGAGGCGATCTGGGACGCGCTCAAGCTGGCGCTGGTGACCACTCTGCTCGAGGGCGCGAGCGGATACCTGATCTACGGAGCGCCCGAGGAGGGGTGGACAGCGAGGGAGGACCGGCCGATCGAGCTGTTCGAGGATGGCAGCGTGGGTGTCTCCGAACTGCTCCGTGATCGCCATCCGAACGCCTGGAGCTGGTGCCTCAGCGGCACCAAGACCACGCGGCCGATCAGCCTGCCCGCCGCGCTGCGAACCGAGCAGGTGGCAAGCGTGCGAGTCCACACGCCAAGCTCGGAGTGGGAGCTGCGCTGCGTCCGCGTCCAGGGCGACGCGCAGGGGGGATGGATCAAGTTCGACGGCGACGGCTGGCCTCAGTAATGCAGGCGCCGGGGCTCGGCGCTCACCGTCCCGAAGCCCGGCACGGGCGGCGCGCTCCGGCTAGACTCAACGCATGTCTGAGCCCGTCGCGTTGCCAACAGTCGATGACGTGATGGACGCGCTGGCCAACGTGATCGACCCGGAGCTCGGGCTGGACTTCGTCGAGTTGGGCTTGATCTATGGCGTCGAGGTCGGCGAGGGCGACGTGCGCGTGACGTTCACGTTGACCACGCCCGGCTGTCCGATCGGACCGCAGGTGACCGAACAGATCGAGGAGTTCGTCGGCGAACTCGACGGCGTCAAGACGGTCGAGTCCGAGATGGTCTTCACGCCGCCGTGGTCGCCGGAGAAGATGAGCGAAGACGCGAAGTTCGCGCTCGGCTACTGACCGGCGCGACTGCTGCGAGCTTCTCGCCACAGCCGCCACTCGACTCTGCCGGCCGGCGCTCGAGGCTGAGTCAGGCGGAGGCGCGAGCGGTTTCGCGAGCCAGCGAGACGAAGTTGGCGAGTTCCTCTGCCATGCTCTCGCCGATCGAGTCGATGTCCTCGAGGGCGTCGAAGTCGCCGAGCAAGCCGAAGTTCATCTGGCCGTTGTAGGACATGATCGCAATGGCCAGCGCGTGATTCTCCGGCAGGAAGGCGACCGGAATCGCCTTCTTCATTTCGCGGCCGAGCACATACAGCGGGAACTGCGGGCCGGGGACGTTGGTTACGATCAAGTTGAACAGGCGCGTGGAGAAGTTCAGGCGCGAGGCCTGCGCGAGGATCGTCGGCGGCGCGAAGTTCTGGGCGCCGGAGATCACCTCTGCGCCGAGCGCCTGCTTTGACTCCTTCAAGCCGTCCATCGCCGCGGAGACGAAGCGCAGCCGGTTGAGCGGGTCGGAGATATAGACGGGCAGCGGTCCGCGCATGACGACGATCCGGTTGCCGCCCCCATGGTGTTCGCCCTCGCTGCGTACCGAGACGGGCACGAGCGCCCGCATCTCGACGCCCGCGGTGCCTCGTCCGCGAGAGATCAGAAACGAGCGCAGCGCGCCCGCGACGACCGCGAGCACGACGTCGTTGACCGTCCCGCCGAACGCGTTCTTGACGGTCTTGAAGTCCTCCAGCTGGCTGCTCACCGCTACGAACCGTCGGTGCGGGCCGATCGGCACGTTGAGGGGAGTGTCGGGGGCAGGGTTCAGGCCAGCCCAGAGGATCTCGCCGATCCCCTCAGCCGCTTCGCGCGCTTTCGCGAGGGCGCGCTCGGGATGCGCGAGCGCGTCCATCGCCCCCTCCGCCAACGCAACGCCGGTGCGGAGCGCTCCCGCTAGGCCGGCGGCGAGCAGATGCGCGGTCCCGGGCTCTGCGTGGGGCTGCCAGGGCCGGCCGCTGCTTGGCAGCGGTGGCGGGTCTGGGGACAGGTCGAACAGCACGGTCGCCAGATCCACGCCCGCGATCCCGTCGATCAGCGAGTGGTGGGTCTTGGTGATCAGCGCGAAGCCACCATCCTCCAGCCCCTCGATCAGCCACATCTCCCACAATGGCTTGGAGCGGTCGAGCTGCTGAGAGAAGATCCGGGCGGTGAGATCCTGCAACTGCTCCCAGCGTCCGGGCGCGGGGAGCGCGGTGTGCCGGACGTGATAGTCGAGGTTGAAGCTCGGATCGTCGACCCACACCGGACGTCCACTGTCGAGCGCCGTATAGGCGAGCTTGTGGCGATAGCGGGGCACCATGTGCAGCCGGCGCCTGATCTGTTCGAGGAACTCCTCCATGCTCGGCGGCGGCCCCTCGAGGATCGTGAGCCCGCCGATGTGCATGTGGGACACAGGACCCTCCTGATGCAGGAAGGAGGCATCGACGGGAGTCAGCCGGTCGAGGTGGCGTTGCGGCATCACGGCCTAGCGTACCTGGACTCCCCCTACAATGATCTCAGTGTCCAACACGGTCGAGAAGCTGCTGCTCGCAGCCCCGCGTGGCTACTGCGCGGGCGTGGACCGCGCGGTCCAGACTGTCGAACGCGCGCTCGAGATCCACGGGGCTCCGGTCTACGTGCGCAAGGAGATCGTGCACAACAAGCACGTGGTCGCGCGCTTGCGCGAGCGTGGCGCGATCTTCGTCGATCGGCATACCGAGGTGCCGCCCGGCGCGGTGTGCGTGTTCTCCGCGCACGGGGTCGCGCCAAGCGTCCGCGCGGGCGCGGCGGAGCGTGGCCTGCAGACGATAGACGCCACCTGCCCGCTCGTCACCAAGGTTCATCGTGAGGCCCTGCGGTTCGCACAGGAGGGCTACACGATCGTGCTGATAGGCCACGATGGCCACGAGGAGGTCGAAGGCACGATGGGCGAGGCGCCCGAGCGCATCGTGCTCGTGCAAAGCGAGCAGGACGTGCAGGAGCTCGAGGTCGAGGACGCCGAGCGAATCGCCTACGTGACGCAGACGACGCTCGCGGTCGATGAAACCAGCGCGATCATCGACCGGCTCAAAGAGCGCTTCCCTAACATCGTCGGCCCGCGCACCGACGACATCTGTTACGCGACCACCAATCGCCAAACGGCTGTCAAGCAGATGGCCGGGAGCTGCGATCTGATGCTCGTGATCGGTTCGCGCAACTCCTCCAACTCGGTACGCCTGGTGGAGGTCGCCCGTGACAGCGGCACAGACGCCCACCTGGTCGACAATGCAGGCGAGGTTTGCGAGGAGTGGCTGCAGAACAAGCGGGTGGTGGGCATTTCCTCCGGCGCCAGCGCGCCCGAGGACCTGGTGGGCGAGCTGATCGACTTCTTCCGCGCGCGCGGCGTACACGACATCTCCGAGTTCGAAGTCGTCCGCGAGGATGTCCGCTTCATGCTCCCCAAGCCGATCCGCCAAGCCGTCGCCGGCGGGGCAGCCTGACCTTCCGAGCCGGACGACGAGCACCGGAGCGGCCGTCGCCCGATCGTGCGATCTGCCGCAGGGCTTGGCAAAAGACATGCGCACGCTGATCGTCTCCGACCTACACCTCGGCAGCGTCTCGCGCGCCGACCTGTTGCGCCGCGCGGACCTGCGATCGGCGCTGCTCGAGGCGCTCGCCGACGTCGATCGCCTGGTGTTGCTCGGCGACGTGCTCGAGCTGCGTCACGGGCCGCCACGTGACGCGATCGCGGCAGCGCGCCCGTTCTTCGAGGACATCGGTCGCGCGCTCGCCGGCCGCGAGATCGTGATCACCTCAGGCAACCACGACCACGCCCTTGTGGAGCCCTGGCTGGTGCGCCGCGCCGAGCAGGAGCAGGAGCCGCCACCGCTCGGTCTCGAGCAGCTGCTGGAACCGGGCGAGGTCTCCGCGGCCGTCGAGCGGATCGCCGGCTGGGTATCCCCCGCACAGCTGCGCGTGGCGTATCCCGGACTGTGGGTGCGACCCGACGTCTACGCGACACACGGCCATTTCCTGGACTGTCATCTGACCGTGCCGACCCTCGAGCGTCTAAGCGTCGGCGCGATGGGTCGCGTGCTCGGACGCTCGCCGGCGACGTTCGACAGCGTCGAGGACTATGAGGCCTTGGGCGCTCCCGCGTTCGCATGGCGGGACGCCGTGGCCAGAAGCGGGCGGACGGGTGACGCGTTGAACGGGATAGCGACCGTGTCTGCCTGGCGCGCGCTCGGCGGCGGTCGGCCCGATCGCGCGATTGGCGCCCGTGGCAACGGCGAGCGCGTGAGCGCAGCCCGTCGCGCCGGCGTTCGCGCCCTTCGCAGACGGGCGTTCGTCGCCGCCTTTCCGCTCGCCGTCGCCGCGCTCAACCGCGCCGGTCTCGGGCCCTTGGGCGCGGATATCTCGGCGACTGAGCTGCGCCGTGCCGGGCTGTTCGCCATGGGCGAGGTGGCCGCCCGGCTGGGGCTCGGCGACTCCTACGTGGTCTTCGGACACACCCATCGGGCCGGTCCGCTGCCGGGCGATGATGAGCGGGAGTGGCGCGGACGCCTCGGGGCTCGCCTGATCAACACCGGCAGCTGGACGTATGCGTCGATCTTCCTCACGGCCACGTCGGGCGAGAGCCCCTACTGGCCTGGTGGAAGCGTCCTCGTCGAGGACTCCGGCCCACCCCAGCTCGAGCGGTTGCTGCACGATCGCACCGTCGCTGAAATAAGGCCCGTCCCCCGCTCGGCGGCCAAAGCGCTCCCCGCATAAGCGACGGGCACCGCCCGACCGGGCTCGCAACGTCGCTTGCAGCGGCGCGAGTAGAACACGTGGCCAGCCTTGCGCTTGGAGCTAAAGCCCTCTACCATTCGCCACCTTGCGCTGGGCTGGGCTCGGAGAGTCCAGTGGACTCCAGTCGCAAAGCAGCACAGCGCACGGAACGCCGCAACGCACGGAAGGCCGCAATGACCACAGGGGGAACGAACGAACTGCGACCGGCCGATGGCAGGCAAGCTGTCGCCCGCGGTGCTGCCATCCGCCCGGCCGCGACAGCCACCAAGATCGTCGAACCGGGATCGCTAGCCGCGCTGCTCCCCGACCCGTTCGAGGGGATCGGCGAGATCACGCTCGCAATGATCGGTGGTCAGCGGTTGCTGCGCGATGCCACCGCGAGCCTGCTCGCAAGCGAGGACGAGCTGAGGGTGATGGGGGCGTTCGCAAACGTCGAGGCCCTCCTGGGGTGCGAGACGATCGGTCTGCCCGACGTGATCTTGCTCGACTGCGATGAGCTGGATCACGTCGCTTGGCGCAGCGCGATCGGGATGCTGGGCGCCTCCGGCTACCGCGAGTGCCGGATCGTGATGCTTTGTGGGGAGGTGAGCGAGGAGGTGATTCGCTGCGCGATCGAGCAGCGCGTGAGCGGGGTGATCCTCAAGAGCTACTCGACCGAGGAGATACGCGAGGCGATCGTCTACATCGCGACCGGCCGTACGATCATGCCGGCCGGCTGGCAACGGGCGTTCGGCCGGCGGGGCGTCAAACCATTGGGGCTGAGCCCGCGACACCGCCAGATTCTGGCGTTGATCGCGCAGGGTCGCGGCAACGAAGAGATCGCCACCGAGCTCGAATTGAGCCCGAACACGGTCAAGTTCCACGTGCGCGTACTCTACGCACGCCTAGGCGTGCGAAATCGGGTCGAGGCCGCCAACCGGCATGTGCAGATGACCCGTGGCGGCGTCTGAGCCAGGCATCGCGATCGTCGGGGGAGCCGGGGCGCTCGTCACCGAGGCGTTGACGTGGATGCTCACGGAAAGCGGGAGCCGAGTGCTCGGCGCGTACCCGGACTTCCCGTCCCTCAAGGCTGCCCTGTCCGATGACGAGCAGGGTTGCGAGGCCGTCGTCGTCGACGCCGAGGACCCCGAGGCCGGCCCTGCTGCGGTCGTCGAGCTGCGTAGCGCCTGGCCGGAGCTGAAGATCCTGCTGCTCTGCGAGACCGCCGGTCCGGCGCTCGTGCACTGTGCGATCGAACAGCAGGTACAGGGAGTCGTTCTGAAGTCAGACGCTGCAGCCGAGATGATCCGCGCGCTCCGCCATGTTCTCGACGGGCGAGCAGTGATGCCGGCCGGTTGGCATAACGCTTCACTTGAGCCTGAGACTGGTGGCGGCGTCCTGAGCGCCCGCGAGCGGCAGGTGCTGGATCTCGCGGCGGCGGGCCTCAGCAACAAGGAGATCGCCCAGCGGTTGGTTATCTCAGCGAACACCGTCAAGTTCCATCTGCGCGGGATCTACTCGAGCCTTGGCGTGCACAATCGCGTTCAGGCGAGCCAGGCGGTCAACGGGCTCGACGCAGGACTCCGCGAGGCAGGCACGAACACTGCGGGTGAGCGCCACCCCACCGCAGATCGCGTCGAGTGAACCTCGACCCCAGCTTCACTGCTCGCTCGGCCCACGATCTCGGGCCTAGATGCAGCCGACCTAGCCAGATGGGTGGGTATGACCTACCCACTTGCGAGCAGGCTGCCTACCCGTACTGCGGGCGTCAAGACTACCCCTCCTGATTATTGTGCAGGCCCTCGGGCAGCCGTAGGGTTTCCCGTTGATCTACCCGTATTGGGCTGGTCGAAACGTCTGTTGTGTCATGAAGGCACTTAAGTCCACTCATCAAGGAGGAGGCCGCACATAACATGCGACCAATAAAGAAAAGGAAACTCGTCGCGGGATTCGCGTCCGTGGCAGGAGCGGCGGTGCTGGCCTTGGGCTCGCTCACAGCAGGCGCCTTTGCCGCTCCAGATCCGGGCCCCACGCCCACTCATCCGGGAATCGGCGAGGGTGAAACCTTCACCGACGGCCCGCAGACCGCGAACGTCCCGATCGTCGCGTGGGTCGGCGAGCAGGTGCGTCTCGTAGCCTGCGACCCGAGCATCTTCGCCGAAGGCACGTTGTTCTACGGCGATGAGAACGCCAACTATTCCGTCGAGGAATGGACCGGCGACCAGTTCCAGAAACCAGAAGCCGACGGAAGCAACGCCACCAACACGTTTGACGGGATCTTCAGCCCGGAATCGTCGGCGTTCTTCTTCCCAACCGACCCGAGCCATGCCTATGACGGCTGTGTGCAGGCGGACTACAAGTCGGTCAAACCCGGCCTCGCCCGCATCAAGCTCAACGTGTACGCGAGAAACCTCGAGACCAACAAACTCGAACTCGTCTACGCGAAGCAGTTCCTCGTCATCTGGCTGACGGCCAACAAGCCGACCATCAGCGAGGCGGGCACCGAGGCCAAGGGAAGCGAAGTCTTCCAGACCCAGCTCAACTCAGAGGGCCAGGGCAACCTCGCCAGCTTCTTGGGCGACCCGGAAGGCAACGGCATCTTCAAACCGTCGGCTCCGTATCAGGAGGAGGACACCGACAGAGGCCTGATCCAGGTCAAGGTGACCGGTAGCTTCCCCGTGGAGGACCCGGACATGGAGGCCTACCTTGGCGGCTCGAGCTTCGAACTGCCCTCGGCATGGCCACATCTCGCGACCAAGCTGGCCGAATCCTCGGAGACGGCGAGCGATGTTGCAGAGTTGCCTTACGCAAAAGGCGTCGTGTCGAAAGATCACGAAGCCAACCTGTGGGACATCCACGGCACGCCGGGCAGGGTCAATGGCCCCGAAGAGACGGCCGTCGACTCACTGGGCGATCCAGAACTCATCTGCACGAGCGGTAACGGCAGCATCGGTTTCAGCGCGACCGACAACTGCAACGGGTCGACAACTGGCGACCCCGAGACCACGGCGTTCTCGCGTCTGTTCGGCGATCTGACGTCGGGCTTCACGTCGACCGAGGGTCCGTACGACCCGTTGGCGCCTAACCAGACGCTCCTCAGCGACGGTGCTCTCAACGAAAACGACGCACCCATGCCGGCGCTGCAGATCGACGTCGGTATTGCAGAAAACGAAAACAACGGCACCGACCTCGGTGGCGTAGGCTCGCTTGAAGAAATCACCAAGGCGCAGGTCTACAGCCACGACTTCACCGGTAACGCATATGAGGACCACAACCTCTACAACCCGTACTACGGGGCGTGGATCCCGGCAACCTCGCGGCCGGTCAGCGAGGCTTCCGGTGTCGATGGCGTCGAAGGAATCTTCGGCGGCAAGCGCGGGGGCGACTTCACCGGGTTCCTCAACAACCCGTATGAACCGTACCGTTTCTGGACCAACGTAGAAACAACCTCGTCGAGCGTGAGTCGCGAAACAGACTGTCTGTTCCGCACCTACGGCGACGTGCCTGCAACCGATCCAAGCGAGGGTGACTTCTACCGCACGCCTGGTGGCACGACGGGCGAGACGTTCTACACCGATGAAGAAGGCGAGCTCTACCTGGCGTACAACCCAGGCGACGGGTTCTTCTTCGAAAACCTGCCCAACGTGCAGCACAGCTCGGACAACGAGTGCGACCTGCAGAAGCTCCTGGGCAAGGAACTCGGTCACTCCGCCATCACGGCTCAGCCCGTCTACCCGTACCAGGGCGTGAGCTTCAGCATCGAACCGTCGGAAACGCTCACGAAGGAAGTGATCTCCGGGTGGTCGAAGACGCTTGTCGACTTCCCCAAGAGCACCGAGGAAGGTGTCGACTCCGACACTCGTATCTTCCTGGCCCAGGCCAAGAACATCGAAGGCCTCGGGATCGAGGGTGAGATCATCTGCTTCAACGCTCAGGGCGCTGGCGAAGTTGCCGCGTTCACAGGCACGATCGAAGGAACCGACATCAACCTCTCAGGTTCGAGGTCAGTACCGACGCCTCCAGGTGTCGGTGTCGGTGACGTATGTGTTGAAACCGACGAGAACGGAAACGCGGCTATCGAGGTGACAAGCACGCTTCCGGGTCCGGTTGACGTCGGCGCCAACTTCTACAACGAGGGCGTCAAAAGGGATGACCTAGTCGAATTCGCGACTGCGCCGCTCACAGAACACGTCGGTGAAACCGGCAAAGTTCCGAACGAAAAAGTTGTGGAAGAGCCGACTGGTCCGAGTGACAACAAGACCCCGTCGTCGCCTACGAGCTCACCGAGCACGACAGGCAGCACGGGCAGTAGCTCAGGCGGCAGCAGCAGTGGCTCAGGGACATCGTCCCCCGCCACGACGCCGGGCCCGACCGCTCTGGCAGCCCCCAAGGGCAGCGCAGCGCGGGTCAGCTCAGCACGCCTGGTCAAGAAGGGCAAGCACTACTACCTGCTGGCCAAGATCTCCGCGCCGACGAAGAACGTGAAGATCAAGCTGGTGCTTCTCAGCAAGACGGGTAAGGTGCTTCACACGATCAACGCGATCGTCAGCTCCAACAAGGCGATCACGCTCGCTGTTCCGTACAGCGGCAAGGTCGCCAGCGTGAAGCTGTCGGTCCTGTAGCAGGGGGCGCCTAGACGCAAGATGTGACCGGGGGCCCGCTATATGCGGGCCCCCGGTTTCTTAACCCAACAATGCTTTTGGGTGTATTCTTCAGCAGACACGCCGGCAAGGGAGACAGCAGATGAGCGCCCGACGTATCGCCAGTCTTGTTAGACGACACTTGATCGCAGTAGTCGCACTATTTGTCGTTCTTGGCGGTACGAGCGTGGCCGCGACGCACTACCTGATCACCTCGACCCGGCAGATCAAGCCGAGCGTGCTTCAGCAGCTCGAGGGCAAAGGCAGCGCCGCGTCGGGAGCGCCGGGCGCCGCCGGCACGAAAGGCGAACCGGGTCCACAGGGTCCCACCGGGGCCACGGGTCCAGGTGGCTCCTCGGGCGGCGAAGGCCTGACAGGCCCGATCGGGCCCCAGGGGGCGACGGGCCCGCAGGGTCCCACGGGGGCACCGTGCAACGCGATTGAATGCAAAGGCGAGGAAGGCCCGCAGGGTATCCAGGGATCGGAAGGCGAACACGGGCCGACAGGCCCCCCGGGTCTCACGGGACCGGCCGGCCCGGCCGGTCCGCAGGGCCCGGCGTGTAAGAGCAGCGAACCGGCCTGCCGCGGGCCTCAGGGAGAAAAAGGCGAAAAAGGCGAAAAAGGCGTGACAGGCGTGACTGGGGCGACGGGGGCTACCGGTTCCACAGGCGCCAAGGGCGAAACGGGCCTCAGAGGCGAAAAGGGCGAAACGGGA
>Ga0209772_10000251_pt1 | contig 13493 bp, 10 predicted proteins | sample BogFormECP03_OM1_FD_188235 | JGI IMG/M metagenome (GOLD analysis project Ga0209772, IMG submission 188235) | Bog forest soil microbial communities from Calvert Island, British Columbia, Canada - ECP03_OM1 (SPAdes) (version 2) | ecosystem: Environmental > Aquatic > Freshwater > Wetlands > Bog ... | reverse complement strand
AACTCCCGGCTCATCCACCACTACGCGTATCCCGCCATTCACGGTACGAAGGGAAATCCTGCAGCCGCCGGCGCCGATCGTTCCAGAAACTCCGCGGCCGACGCGAGAACTGGTCGCGGTTACGGGCAGTTGAGAAGAAAAGTCGCCATTCAGGCTCAGCGCATTCAGCGCCGCATGAGCGTCGTGTGGAAGCGCCAAGACCACCGATCCATTCACGGTCTCAAGCGCCATTGGCCCCTCATCGGCAAGCTTGCGTAGCTTCAGCCGGATGCTGCCATTCGTCGTATGCGCACTGAAGCGCCCGGAACTCTCGCTCACGTCCACGTCGCCATTCACCGTGCGCAGATCGCCGTTTCCATCCACGCCGCGGACCAGCACATTGCCGTTCACAGTTTCAACGCCGCCGAGCAGCACGCGGTACGGCACGCGCACGTGATACTCGACGGCAACTTCCACGCCTGAGCCCTGGGGATAGCGCGTGCGCACCGCGACATGGCCCTGCGCCGAATCCACCTGAATCTCCACGCGCGCCAGATCGCGTTCGTCGCCGGTGGTGGTCTTCACCGCGCGCACTTCCACCTCGTCGCGATCCCAGCCGTCCACTTGCACCGAACCATTCACGTTCACCAGCTCAAAGCTGCCGCCGCTCGGCAGCGGGTACTTCTGCTCATACACCTGGCTGAATCCAAATCCGGCCTTGGACGAGCAGAAAATTGCCGCGGCAATCAGCAGCGTCCCAAAGATTGTCCTGCGCCCTACTCCGTGCCACGCCTGCGTCAACATCCTACCCACGGCTCCCTCCCGTGCGAAGAATCGCGCTTGGCCCAACAAACTCAACTCGATGTCTGGCTGCCGCCCGGCTGTCAGATCGTTCTCAATTATCGGAGGGCGGCCCGTCCGTCTTGTCCGTTAATTCCCTTTGATCTTGCAGCTCGACGAGCTTGCGCTGCAGCTGCTCCATCTGCAGCTTGTAAATTTTCACTTGCTTGGCGGTATCACTTAGAACCAGCCGGATATTTCCGGCCACAGTGCGCAGGCGCAAAAGCTCGCCGCCGCCATTCAATTCTCCTGCGGCACGAATCACGTGCTTGCCATCGGATTGGTCGTCGTAACTGACCTTGATCGGCAACGCCGGATCTACTGTGAACCCATGCGCGCCGCCGAGTTGTATGGAGGCGTCAATGGTGATCGGTAATTCTTTCGGAATGTAGACGACGATGTCGCCATCGGAAGATTGCAGGTCGCAGCCGCCGGGAATCTTAGCGGTGTTTCCCAGCCATGCTGTGATTCCGCCGGCACTGGTGAAAGCGCGAACCGGGCTGTCCACTTGCGTCAAATAGATGCTGCCGCTGTTGGATTCAAGCGTGGCCGGACCGGAAGCGCGCACCACGCGAATGCCGCCGCCGGAGGTTCGTGCGCGCACGATTCCCGCCGCTTCGCCCACTTCGATTTGCCCGCCGCCCGTATCGGCAAAAAGCTCTTTCGCGACTTTCTCAACAGACACATTGCCGCCGCCAGTGCCGAGCCGCGCGATTCCCCCGATGGACGCCACTCGAATGTGCCCGCCGCCGGTTCGCAGCGTCGCCGCGCCCGCAATATTTCCCGCGACGATGTGGCCGCCACCGGTAACCGCGCTCAGATCTCCCGCGACGTCTCGCACGGTAATGTGTCCGCCGCCGGTTTCGAGCTTCGCCGAGGCGCCCAGCGATCCAACAGAAATATTTCCGCCCGCAGTCGCCAGCGAAACGCCGCCATCTACGTCGTCGCTGTCAATGTTTCCGCCGCGCGTGGTGACATCGAGGTTGTACTTTCGCGGCACGGTCACGTCAATCGTCACCCACAACCGGCCGGCGAGCTTCGAGCTCAACACTTGTCCGCGCAGAATCACGCGACCGGCCTCAGGGCGGGCCACTAAAGTGAATTGTTGCAGGATTTCTTGCGCGTCAGGCTTCGTGGCATCGGTGCTGAGGACGGCGTGATACTCCACGCGGTCGGTTTCGCGCGTGTGGATCTGAATGCAGCCGAGGTCGGTGGATAGCACCAGGCGTTCGCCGGGATGCGTGTTCACCGCGCCCGCCAGTTCGCGTTTCGCGCGCGGCGACGGCGCGGGATCCTTGGTGGGCGTTGGGCGAGCGACCACCGCGGGCGCGGCCAGGAGTGCCGCCATTAACGCAGCCAGAATCGTTCGCGGCATCGCGCTACCCCAGCCGAAATTTCCCCGCTGATTCATCCCACGAAACATCTCACTCCTCTTCAACGCAATTGACCGACCCAGAATGTAATGCCGCGCTAGAATTTCTCGCGTGGGCCCAAATCCTGAATCATCGCCGCGCTCTGCAAGCGGATGTAAGTGCTGGGATCCTTGCGCGCGCGCTGGTGCAACACTTCGAGAAGCTGCGGATCGGAAGTCACCTGGCCCTTCGCTTGCATTTCCCGAAGAGTGTTGATCGCCTCGATGCGCACGCCGGGATTGGCATCTTCCACCAACGCGGTCATCAATGTCTGCTGCACCACTTCGTGCGGCTGCGTGGTATCGAGCGCCTCGAGCGCCTTCAATCGCACCGCTGCATTTTGATCGCTGCGCAGTACCTGGCAGAGCGCCTGCCGTACATCTTCATCGGCAGCGCGCACTTTGAGCATTTCCACAGAATTGATCCGCACATCAGGAGCAAAGCGCTGATTGTTGTGCAGCACGTAAAGCAGCACGCGTTTCACATCATTATTCGCCGGAGTTCCCCGCACTACCAGGGGCTGCGGCGACTTCATATGAACTTGCACTTCCGGCGAAGCATCATCACCCGAAGGCTCCCAATTGATGCCGGTGATGTCCGCCGTGCGTAGATATTGATCGTCGATTGGAGTAGCGCCGGGCGTGGTATCGAGCGATTCGAGGCTTGCGGTTGGTGCTGCGGGAGCGGGAGGCGGGGAAACGATCGTTCGGCCGGACCACTGCGGGTAAAATGCTCCGGCGGTAAATCCCAGGAAAATCAGCACGACTGCGGCGGCGGCTGGATGCATGGCCAGCCACTGCGTCGGCATGAACGCTTCAAACCATCCGCGCCATCCGGAATGGCTCTTGGCCGCTTCCGCTTCATCGAGAGCATCCGTAAGTCCGGCGCGGCAAGCGGCAAGAAGATCGGCGCTCGGCTCGGGCCGCGGCGCTCCCGCGAGCATTTCCAACATTTCCTGATTTTGCAGAAGGAACGCGCCGCACTCGGGGCACTGCCCGGCGTGCGCTTCCACTTCCGCCGCTGCCGGCTGGTCCAGTTCGTCTCCTGCGAGCAGATACATTCTCTCGGCGTACGGCTCGCAAGGCTTGGCCTCGAGCCGCTCGGGAGAATTCGAATTTGAAGGGTCAATCATTCCTGTTGCGCCTCGCTTATCTCATTTCGCACAGGCTCGCGCGAAGTTTGCGCGTCGCCCGGAACAGCGAATTCTTTACCGTTTCTTCCGAGGTTCCCAGCATATCTCCAATCACTCTCAGCTTCAGCCCCTGGTAATGCTTTAATTCGAAAACCATTCGTTCGCGCGGCGAAAGGCGCTCGAGCGCACTCTGAATGTGCTGCCCGAGTTCGTCGCCGAGCAGTTTGCGTTCTGGATTCGCGCCCGCTCGCGTTTCCGGTTGGCGATCGAAGAAGTCACGTGTGGTCCCTTCGCTTTCATCCGGCACCGGCGCTTGATCTTCCCGCCGGCTCGATCGCCGCCGCAAATGATCGAGCGCGACGTTGGTGACAATCCGGTACAGCCAGGTATAAAAGCTGCACTCGAATCGAAAGCGGTGCAGATTTCTGTAAACGCGGAGAAAGCCTTCCTGATAAATATCGCGGGCATCTTCACTGCGGTGGACCAGGTTTAGCGCCAATCGCAGAACTTCGCGATCGTAGCGGCGGACGAGTTCCTCGAAGGCCAGACGGTCTCCGGCCTGCGCCTCCCGAACGAGGGCATGTTCGTCCGAAACCTTCACTGCTGCGTGGCGCGCATCTCGCTCGAGAGCGACGCTCATCCCCATGGTATGTTCCACCGGTTGCGCCGGGTCCAATTTCCCACCCGTCGGGAGTTCTTCTGAATCGCAACTGACCCGGTTACTCGACTTTCTCTCAAGCCCCACTGTCATAGACGTGGCCCACTCAAACAGGTAAGCATCGAATCCGACCGATATCGAACATTTGTCCCACGGATGGGACTCGCCGCAGCTCCCGTACCGCCGCTGCCTCTGGCGGCTCTTACGAGTTCGAGTCTGCTAAGGGCGCCGATCACGCGCGGACTAGATAACTCAACTAATTCTTTTTGCATGGCTTAGCGCGCCTCCGTGAATTGAGGGCTTATCCGTGGTTTGCGCTCGTAAGAGCCGGCCGAGACGCCGGCGGCACGTTAACCCACTCGTCCTTGAGCATCTGTCGAGCCATCATCGTCGCGGCGTGCTTGCTGTAGGTAAATGCCTAGTCGGATCAGGCCATAGACGCCTACGCAAACTAGGAAATCGAGGAGCAAGCCGAGATCAATTTTCGCGCTGGGGTGCCGCCAAATCGGCGGGACATGCGGCTGCAGCGAGAAATAATAAATCGCGTTGCCGAGAAGTATGGCGATCAGATATTCCAGCCATCGCCGCAGGCTCGTGCCAAGGAATGTTGAATTCATATTCCGTACCCCAAGCGAACTATTTCAAATTGCAGCCTGCGAGTCTTTCCGAGCGCCAATCCTTCCTGCCGGTACTCGCCGCAGCGCCATCTTTAGTGCGATAGTGTAAATTAAGGATAGTCAATATATTGATGCGAACGCGCCGCCCACTCGATGCCCACATTTCTCAATAGCGAGCTTTCCCGGCTCAAGGGCATCGGCCCGCAACGCGCCACTCTGCTCGCTGAGCGCGGCTTTCATACTCTCGCCGATCTGCTCGGCTATCTTCCCTTCCGCTATGAAGACCGCATCTGCTTCACGCCCATCGCCGAAGTCGTTCCCGGCCAGTTTTTCACCGTGCAGGCCGAAGTCACCTCCGCCGCGACCATTAAATTCGCGCGCGATCGCAAACGCATGTTTCTGATGAAAGTGCACGATTCGAGCGGAATTCTCAGCGTGCGATTTTTTTTCGGCGCCTATCTCGAAGGACGCCTCAGACCCGGCATGCGCCTCGTTCTCAATGGCCGAGTGACCATGGATCCCTTTCGCACCTCGCGCCGCGAGATGATCAATCCGGAGTACGAAATTCTCTCGAATTCGACGGCCGACGACGAAGCCGACATCGATTCCACCGAAGTGGGCCGCATCGTCCCGATTTACGAAGCCATCGGCGGCGTAAATTCGCGCTTCCTTCGCCGCATGATTTACGGAATCCTGCGCGACACCGCCAACCAGATTCCCGAAACTCTGCCGGAAGAAATCCGCAAACGTTACGCGCTGCCCTCGCGCCGCGACGCTCTCATGTACGTTCATTTCCCGCCCGCCAATGAAAGCCTCGAGCTGCTCAATAGTTTTCGCAGCCCCGCGCACGTCCGCATGATCTTCGAGGAATTTTTCTTCTTCCAACTCGGCATCGCCGCGCGCCGCAAGGAAGAGCGCGCCCAAGCCGGCATCCCTCTGCAGGTGCGCGACGATAAGATCCGCTCGGCGATCAAGCGCATTCTTCCCTTCAAGCCCACCGCTGCGCAAAAACGCGTCCTCGCCGAAATTGCCGGCAACCTCGAGGGGCCCTCTCCGATGAATCGCCTGCTCGAAGGAGACGTGGGCAGCGGCAAAACCATCGTCGCCTTCGAAGCCGCAGTGATCGCCATCGAAAATGGCTGCCAGGTAGCCATCATGGCGCCTACCGAAATTCTCGCCGTGCAGCATTTTCTCTCCGCGCGCCGCATCTTCGCGCCGGCCGGCTATCGCGTGGAAATGCTGATCAGCGGCATGAAGCGCAGCGAAAAGTTAGCCGCCCTCGAGCGAATTCGCAATGGTGAAGCGCAGTTTATTGCCGGCACGCATGCCCTGATCGAAGAAGCCGTCGAATTCAAGCGCCTCGGCCTCGTGATCGTGGACGAGCAGCACCGTTTCGGCGTGCTGCAGCGCAAACGCCTGATGGAAAAAGGCGCGTCGCCGCACGTGCTGGTAATGACCGCGACGCCGATTCCGCGCACTCTCGCGCTCACCGTTTACGGCGATCTGGATATCTCGGTGATCGACGAAATGCCGCCCGGCCGCACCCACATCTCGACGCGCTGGCTCGACGAATCGCAGCTCCCCGCCGCATGGGAATCCATCCGCCGCGAAATAGCCGCCGGCCGCCAGGCTTACATCCTTTACCCGGTCATCGAGGAATCGCAGCTGGAACTGAAAGCCGCCACCGCGGAATATGAACGCCTCTCGCGCGACGTTTTTCCGAAACTCAAGCTCGGCCTGCTGCACGGCCGCCTCCCAAGCGACGATAAAGAAGACGTGATGGAGCGCTTTCGCCGCCGTGAACTGAACATCCTCGTAGCGACAACCGTCATCGAAGTCGGCGTGGATGTTCCGAACGCAACGATTATGCTGATCGAGCACGCCGATCGCTTCGGCCTCGCGCAACTTCACCAACTTCGCGGTAGGATTGGCCGAGGCAGTGAAAAATCCGTCTGCGTCCTGGTGGCGCCCAAAAACATCACCGGCGACGCCCGCGAGCGCATCGAAACCATGGTAGCGACAACAAACGGCTTCGAAATTGCCGAGCGCGATTTGAAACAGCGCGGCCCCGGCGAATTTTTCGGCACGCGCCAACATGGCGATCTCTCGTTTCACGTGGCCCATCCGCTCCGCGATCACAAACTACTCGAACTCGCACGCACCGAAGCCTTCGCCATCGCGCAAAATCCCGCCCGCGCCGAAGAAATGCGCCAGCTCACCGCGCAACTCGGCCCCGCGTGGCAGAAGCGCTATCAACTTGCGGCCGTCGGATAATCCACCCCCATGCGCGTAATCGCAGGAAAATTCGGCAGCCGCCCGCTGAAATCGCTCAAGGGAATGTCCATGCGCCCGTCGACCGACCGCCTCCGCGAGACTCTCTTCAATGTCCTCGGTCCGCTGGTAAAAGATTCCCTCTTCGTGGACTGCTTCGCCGGAACCGGCGCAGTAGGAATCGAAGCCCTGAGCCGCGGCGCACGCGAAGCCATCTTCATCGAAAATCACGCTCCCGCCGCCGCGCTGATTCAGAAAAATCTCGACTCGCTGCAAATCAGCCGCGGCGTAGAAATTCTGAAGATCGACGCTCTCCTCGGTCTCGGAAAGTTATCCGATCGCCGCCTGCTTCCCGATTTCATATTCGTCGATCCACCCTACGGAGACACTCCGCAGTACCTCCCGATCCTTGAATTTATCGGCGCGGCACGCCTTCTCGCACCCGAAGGCCGCGTCATCGTCGAACATTGGCATCATCTCGAATTGCCGTCGTTCGTCGATGATCTCGAACAAACGCGCGTCCTCACCCAAGGCGACGCGGTGCTGACCTTTTATCGGCTCTCGCGCGCCGCATAGAATCCAAACTCGCGACTACCTCGCGATCTGGTCAACTGCGATTGGGTCTTGCGCGTAGCAGTACCCGTGCGGTTGAGCGATCGCGATCATTAAGAACGCCATTGTCATAATCGCTGCTATCGTCAGCAGCGCTTGTAAAAGTTCCGGCGGTCTCTCTAAAGGGGAGATCCTCTTCATTTCGGTTAGCTTGAGATCTTCCATTTGGTTTTTGCCGCGAGTTTTGGTTTTCGTTTCGCGTAGCGAATGCACAGCCTCGCCGAGACCACCGAAAACCCAAGCCCCAATCGCGCGGGTAGTGGATCCGGGCCTCTGCGCTATTGCCACATCGTCGTGAGGTCCCAGCCCACTTCCGAAACGCACGAATCATCAATTCGGGATTCTCCTTCGATCGCGACCATGACTGCGAACATCGCGAGAATCGCGACGCTCGTCAGGAAAAGCCTTAGGACCAGATACGATTTCGCGAGCGGCTCGATTTTTCGCGCTTACCCCAACTCCAGCAGAACCATCGTTCTTCTCCCGCGAGACAACGGCGCGCCCGGTACCGGCATCTTCGTACCAGCGAGGCCCGTACCGACGGCCTCTCCCGGCTCGCGCACTCTGACGCTATAATGGACACTGAATGCAATCCGTTGGTTCCCCAATCAGACCTCCCTCTCGACTGCCCAGGTTCAGCGTAGCCTGGGAATCGCGCGTCGCCGCGTTCCGATCGAGCCTCGATGCTCTCCGCCACGGCCCGAAACCTCCGGACTGGAATACGTTTCCAGAGCACGATCCCCTGCGCGTCGTCTGGATTCGCGGCCCCGTTCCCGCACGCGCCATGGCTGTTTCTGCGCTCTGGCACATCGCCGCAATTTTCGTGCTGGCGTTGCCGATCTGGGGCGCCATTCACTGGACTCCGGAGCATCCCGTCGCGCCGGAATTCCATATCACTTACGATTTGCCGCTGCCCGAGCTACCTCCCGTGACGCCGCCGTCAGCCTCACACGCATCCGCACCCGCGGCGAAGCAAAGCCCGGCGGGCAAGCCGAATGAACCGCTGCCGCCCGAAGGCGCCGACGCTTACAATCCGCGCCAGACAATTCTGTCGCAGCCTCAGCGCGTAACGCACCCGCGTCAAACTCTCATCCAACCCGATGCATCGCCCGATCCGCCAAAAGTAGTTCCGCAATTACCGAACATCGTCGAATGGGGCAAGTCCACTCCCGCGGCGCCGCCGAAACTGCAAATCTCGGCGTCAGCACTCGCGCCCATCTTGAAAAATCGCCATCACGAATCTGCGGCCGCACCCGACATTCGCCACGATTCGCAGCCCGCCGATCCGGCGAACCTCGCGCAATCCGCTAGCAACATTCCCGATCTCAAAATGCCGGTGAAACCAGCGACCGCCCCGGTGATGCAAGCGCGCCGGCCCGAAGAAGCGGCCGTTCCTCAGATTGAGAACAATGCACCGAATTCCGGCGCGCTGAATATCGCGCCATCAGCTTCGAATATTCCTTCTCTGAAAATGCCCATGGCGGCGAGCAGCGCCCGCGTCGCGCACATGCCCGGCGCGCAAAGCGATGCTGGCCCGGCTCCATCGATCACAAATGCGGCGCCGGCGAATTCGGAAACCGCGCTCGGTCTCGCGCGTCCCGGCTCTGGCGCATCGTCGGTCAAGATGCCGTCGGCCGGCAGCTCGGGCGGCGGCGGACCGGTTGCGCGCACACAGAAAAATTCCGGCGATGCCGGCGCGGCCCCGGCAATTCCAGGCGCTGATTCCGGCGGCGATTCCAGCTTGCGGCGGCTCGTCTCGCTTTCCGCGAATCCCGCTCCACCTTCGCCCAAAGTTGAAATTCCAAAAGGAAATCTCGGCGCTCGGCTCTCCGAGTCTCCCGGAGGCGCGAAAAAAGGTGTCCCCGGCGGCGCAGCGAATGGCACTCCAAATGGTCAGGGAAATAATGGCGGCGGTTTGAACGCAACGGGTGGCAGCGGAAGCCCGGCCGGAGGAACTGGGTCTGGAGCGGGATCAGGTGGGAATGGAAAATCAGGACCGCCAGGAGTTTCGATCACGTCCACTCAGCCCGGCGCCACATCGCCGATGGGTGGAACAGGCGGCAACGGCGGTTTGCGGCCGAATCTCTCTCTACAGCCTAAGCCCATAGCCGATCCGCCAGTGAATCCGAAGCGCAGGCCGTCATTCGGTCCCGGCGATTTCGACAACGGCCTCGCGCCGGAAAAAATTCTCGGCGACAAGCAGATTCACACGCTCTATATCAATCTTCCGAATTTAACGAGCGCTAGTGGAAGCTGGCTCATGAATTTTGCAGAGCTGCAGGAATTCCATTCCGCCAGAGCGCCAAATAATCTTTCCGCTCCGCTGGCCGTCCGCAAGGTTGATCCGAAATATCCGACATCGCTGGTAACGGCGAGAGTCGAAGGAGAAGTCGTCCTCTACGCGATCATTCGCGCCGACGGCTCTGTTGATAGCATCCAAGTATTGAAGAGTCTCGATCCCGAACTAGATCGCAACGCGATAGAAGCCTTCTCGCGCTGGAAGTTTTCCCCAGCCACGCGTGACGGCTCCCCAGTCGATCTAGAAGCGGTCGTGCATATCCCGTTCCGAATTCCGCCAGATTTCTAGTAGGGGACGGTGCTTTAGCCCTCCCGAAGTTCGGCCCCGTTTTCGGGTTTATCGCTAAACCGACAAAACCTCGATCACCCGCGAGATATCCCGCTCGGTATTGTAAATATACGGCGACACGCGCAACGAGCCCTCTCGCAAACCGACATAAATCTTCTCGACTTTCAACTTGTCGTAAAGCGCGGCATTCTTCGAGGAATCGCGCGACGAGATGCAAACAAACTGCCCGCGTCTTTCCGCTTCCGCGGGCGATGCCAGCACGCAGCGATCGTACGGCAATCTCTCCACCAGCATGCCAATCAATTGCGCGTTGTGCGCGCAAAGTTTTTCTGTCCCGATGCGGACGAGAAACTGCAAAGCCGCATCCCACGCTGCAAGATTCGTGAAGCTGGCCGTCTCCGGCGTATCCCACCGGCGCGCGCCGGCACGCGCATGCAAATCATCGAGCGGCAATCCGGAAAATTTCTGTGCGCCTTCGAGCGCCATCCAATACATTCCGCCTGGCGGCAATCGATCGCTCCACTCTCGCTTGGCCCAAAAGAATCCCGTGCCGTATGGGCCGAGTGTCCATTTGTATCCCGACGAGACCAGAAAATCGCAGCCCAGCGCGGACACATCGATGGGAATCGCGCCGGCGCACTGGCTGGCATCCAGCAGAAACGCAGCGCCCGAAGCGCGGCAAGCGGTTGCAACGCGCGGCGCATCGAGGCGTGCGCCGTTGTCAAATCGCACCAAGCTCGCGGAAACCAGCCGCGTCCGCGGCGTCAAATTCGCAATGTAATCATCCGCGGCAATAAATCGCCCGGCGGGCTCGATCACTCTTACTTTCAATTTCCCGGCGTGCTGATATGGCAGCCAAGTCGCAAAATGCGCCGGAAATTCGCCCTTCGCTACGATCGCTTCATCATCCGGCCTCCAGTCGATCCCCGCCGCCACCGCAGCAAATCCCGCGCTCGCCCCGGTGGTAATGGCGATATCATCCGGCGCTGCGCCGATTAATTTCGCGATCGAAGTGCGCACGCGATCTGGCAATTCGAAATAAATGCCATCCGGCAAGCGATACGGCAGCTTTTTCCACTCGAGCGCCTGCTTCGCAGCGTTCGCCGCGGCGAGCGGCATCGGTCCCTGCGTCGCCGTATCCAGATAAATCACATCGTCAAATTCCGCAAACTCCTTGCGATAGTCCATGAACGTCACAGCTCCCGTTTGGCCCCGAGACCACGTCGCAGGCAAGTGTAGAACTTCTCTGTTCCGCGTATCACGGGAAATACGTCAGCGAGTGATTCTAGGGAAGGCCAATTTGATCGGCCAGCGGCAAGTGGCGAGCGGCCCGCATTCGGGACGAAAAATTACAGCGGAATGTTGCTCAGAAATGAGTTCGCAAATCCCGGAAGCTGGTCAATATCAACAGCCGTCCGCTGCCGCTCTCGATCTCCGAATGCTCCAGCTCCCAAGTGGCGTGATGGGGAATAAAGACCGCGTTCATCCCCGCGCCCAGCGCGGGATTAATATCGCTCCGCGGACTATTTCCCACCATCCAGGCATTCGACTTCACTACTTTGAACTGGTGGATGATGCGCTCGTATGTCGGCGCGTCCTTTTCACCGACGATTTCGATCGCCTCGAAATGCGTTTGCAATCCGGAGCGCTCCACCTTCGCCGCTTGCTCGGCAGCTTCGCCCTTGGTCAACAAAATCAATCGATGATGCCCCGCGAGATAAGCCAGCGTTTCCGGCACTCCATCCAAGATATGTGGCGGCGTGTTCTCCATCACGCTGACCAGCTCGTGAACCCATTGCACCATGTCGCGCTTGGCTGCGTTTCCGGCCAGCTTCATGTAGGTATCTTCGAGCGAGCGCTTGAAGCTTCGCACTCCATAGCCATGTTGCCGAATATTCCGCCGCTCCGTCTCATTCAAAATATGCCGCGCATATTCGCGCGTGTAACCGAGCGGCTCCATCCGCGAAATGAATTCCTCGATGGACTGCTCGAAGAAAATATTGTTCTCCCAAAGCGTATCGTCAGCATCGATCAAAAGAGTCTGCCGCGCCATCGCGAAAATTCCCCCAGTAGGGGAGGGTGCTTTAGCCCTCCCGCATTTCGGCCCTGAAACAAATGCGAAACATCCCGCACATGGGCCGCGGCATGAACGCAATCGACTCCTTTGCCGCGGCACACCATCTACTTAAGAATATGATTGCACTCACCGATATCAACAACTCTCGGAAATTCGGCGACGAAACGGACTCCCGGAAACTCGCCGCAATCTAATTGGGGCCGAACGGCGGAAGGGCTAAAGCACCCTCCCCTACAAGTGCAAAATCAGGAAGCCTTGCGGACGCCCTTGGACAACGTTTCCAGAATCTCGCGGGCCAATTGCTGCAGCTCGCCAAATCGCGTCAAATAATCCTGAAACTCGCGATTCAGATCGAGGGCCGTGGCCGGCTCGAGCCGCGTTCGCAGGATCATGTCGCGCAAATGCACGGGATGTGGCAGCGCCGCATCTTCCCGCAATTCATCCAACGCCGTGCCCGGATCGTAGTGATACATGGCAACACCTCTCCACAAGCGAAACTGCCGTCATTCTACTCCGATTGCGGAAAATGTCAGGCGGGCGTAGGCAGAAACTCGTAGCGTTCGATGCGCGCGGCCACTCCGCTCTTCCCCTCTTGCGATTCCACGCGCAGCACGCGCGCGTAACAGCGGATATGCACATCGCCAGCCAGCGTGATTTGCTGCGGAAGCGTCAATACAAATTCGATCTTGCTGCCCTTCTCAACCATCGCGCCACTCAGGAAATAGAGCCCGCGAAAACTAATGTCGCGCGTCTCTCCGGGCAATTCAGGCGCACCATTCTCGCTGGCAAAACGAACCTTTAACGGAAGCGACATCGTGAAGCGGCGGGCGGCGCGGCGTTCTACGTCGTGGCCCATACTCCTCCCAAGGGGGACGAATCGGCTGAAGCTAACATTCCGCCGCGCAAATCGCAACCGAATTTGCCGCGGCGCATCTTATTGATGGGAGGGGCAGGTTCGCTCGTTCACGTAGGCGATCCGCTCGCGTCCCGTTTCGCGCTTGATCCAGCCGGCAATCCCGCGGCGGGTTGGCCCCGCGTATTTCCGCAAAAAATTCCCGCGGAGGATTTTCAGATGCACCGGAAGAATTTAGCGGCCGCGATGGCCATCATCGCGATCTTCGCCGCTGTAATTTCCATTCACGGGATTGTCGCCGCGGTTCCGTTCGCCAATTCCTGGGTGGGTCCGTACGCCACGCAGGCGCTTCTTCGCGGCCGCGATGCATTCGGAGACGCGTCCATCGATCATCCCGGCCTCCGCCGCCTGATCACCGCCGCGGATTTGCCCGCGCCGTACGCCACCACCTCGGC
>Ga0209772_10000250_pt1 | contig 13521 bp, 14 predicted proteins | sample BogFormECP03_OM1_FD_188235 | JGI IMG/M metagenome (GOLD analysis project Ga0209772, IMG submission 188235) | Bog forest soil microbial communities from Calvert Island, British Columbia, Canada - ECP03_OM1 (SPAdes) (version 2) | ecosystem: Environmental > Aquatic > Freshwater > Wetlands > Bog ... | reverse complement strand
AGGGCGCTCCGCACCCCAGCCGCTCAAACCAGCAGAACTACAAAAGTATTGACACGACACCGGGAGCAAGCGCATCATGGAGCGATGGAAAATGACATTCAAGACAAGCTCCAGCCGCTCCTGGTTCAGGCCACCGTCGCAACCGGCCACGCCGAAGAGCTACGCGCCCATGCCGAGGACCACGCCTCTGTACTCCCGAAGAACTTCACGCACGACCTCGGGGCATTGGTCGATGAGTTATGCGATCTGCGCGACGCCATTCACGACGTCGGGCTCGATCCCCATGACGATCTGACTGTCCCGCGGCGCCAGCGTCCACGAGACGACCGACCGCCAGCCAAGCCTGTCGACCTGCCGATCAGACCTGAGGACGCGTAGCCGTGCGGCAGAAGCTAGTCGCGATCTGAGTCGCGTATAGCCTCCGCAGCCCGCCGCCGGGCCTGCCGGCCCCACCGGTTCCATGAGATCCTCAAGGAGGCTGTCCAGTCGGTCGTCGTACCCGGGGTCCGCATCGCGAAATGGCTGGAAATGGTCGGCTGCGCCGTGACCAGACGCCGTCCAACGCCTCGCCGGGCGGTCCGTGGCAACTGTTGGGGCAACCGTCGTCGGGGATGAAAGCGCGAAGTTCGGGCGCATGTGGGTGTGAGCTCGACGACCGCCCGGCGGCCATCAGGTTTCTCGCCTGCGGGCGCAGCCAGGCCGAGAAGGGTCCAGGTCCTGTCCGCCGCGGGAGGCACGGCCCGGGACATGGCGCTGTAGGCTGAGTCGCGCCGTGAAGCGGTCCTGGAAACTTGCGCAACCGAGGACGATGAGCATGGGCTCTGCGTGCGTCCTTGCGATCGCCCTCCTTGCGTCGTTGACGTTCGCCGCGACATCGGCTGCCGACACGACGCTGGGCAGCTCCTTGGAACATGGCTACGAAGCGACGTTCGGCGGAGGCGCGGGTTTCACCGTCTACCAGGAAGCGGCCGCCGGGGAGACGCTGATCGTCCCGGCGCCCGGCACGATCACTTCCTGGCGGGTGCGCTCGGGTGACATGAATGCCGAATATGAGCTGCGGATCATCAGGCCAAGCGGAGGCGAATACACGGCCGCCGGGACCAGCCCGCCCAAAACGGTTCCGGACGGTGAAGACAAGGTCCGCGGACCGTTCGCGGTGAGCCTGGCGGTCAAAGCCGGGGACCGGATCGCGTTGGACGTCGTCAAAGGGCTGGGAGCCCCGATCAGCATCGCGCTCGCTCCGATGGAAGACGCGCTCAACTACCTCCAGGATCCCTTCCCGGACGGCAAAACCGAGAAGCCCGCCCTGGAACTCCCATTGGGGACAAATCAGGAGCTCTTGCTCCAGGCTGATTTCAAGCCTGGGCCACCCGTGAACACTGCGGCGCCCATGATCTCAGGCGAAGCGCGCGTTGGCTCCGCCCTGACGGCGAGCGAAGGAATCTGGGAAGGCGCGAGCACGTTTGCGTTTCAATGGGCCCGCTGCTCGGGAGCCTCGTGCAGTCCGATTGCCGGCGCGACGAGCCCGTCCTACACGCCGACCTCCGCCGACGAAGGGCAACAGCTCCGGGTCGAAGTGACCGCGACCGGGGAAGGCGGAAAAGCGCTCGCTTCCTCCACGCTGAGCGACGGCGTCAAGCCTGGCCCGCCGCCGGCGCCCACGAACACCGGCCTCCCCCAAGTCTCCGGAGAAGCGCGCGAGACCGAAACGCTGACCGGAACCGCTGGAAACTGGGCCGGCGCACCGACATCCTTTGCATACCAGTGGCTGCGGTGCTCCTCTGCGAGCGGAACGAACTGCGCCCCGATCCCCGGGGCGACGACGAGCACCTACACCGCCGTCCACGACGACGTCGGCTCGACGCTCAGGCTGAGCGTGACCGCCACGAACGGCGTCGGGCCCACCTCGGCCGAATCGAACCCGACGGCGATCGTGCAGCCGTTGGTGATCAAGGCGTCGTTCTCGCGGGCCCCCGCTGGCATGTGCACCGGGATCCCCATCGAGTTCGACGGGAGCGCCTCGAAGACGCCGAACCCGCCGATTGTGCGCTACCTCTTCACATATGTCGAGTACCCGCCCTATGCGTTGTTCATCGGGCTGTTTGGCGGCACCGAAGCGTATGAAGAATACTTCAACTCTCTGCCCTCTCATGTCATCGCCGATGGCACGAACCCTACGCCGACGTTCACCTTCACGTGGGATCGCGTCAGCACGAAGAACGACGAACCATTGGCCCCTCCAGGTCGCTATGTCCGCGACCCGGTGAGGATCACCCTCACGGTCACCGACTTGGCGGGAGCGAGCGCGAGCGAGACGGAGTACGTCACCGCGGCTCAGTTCTACGACGGAGAATCCCGGAGCAAGTGCCCCGCGGTCCTGCAACTGAAGTCTCTTGCGTCTAGCCTGTCCGCGCCCAGCCCGATCAAGCTCATCGCAAGCGGCGTAGCCACGAAAGTCCGCTGCGTGACGGCTGTGCCCTGCGCGGGCTCAATGCTGCTGAGCTCGGCGCGCGCGACCCTAGCCGGCACCAGCGCAGCGACAAAGGCCAGGCGCAAGCCGGTCGTGATCGCGAGCGATCCGTTCTTCAGCATTCCTGCCCATCACACCGCTACGGTGAGCGCGAAGCTGACAAAGGCAGGCCGAACGATGCTCAAACGCGGCAAACCGGTCAAGGCGATCCTGCGCTTGACCAGCATCAGCCCGGCGGGCGCGACGCACAGCCGTTCCGTCGAGGTGACTCTGCACCCGAAGTAGCCGCTCTAACTCGGCGGCCGTCGATCGCTCGCCAGCCGCTGCAGTTCAAGCTCATAGTCCTGGCCCGCGACCTGCTCGCCGGTGAGCAGATCCTCGGTGCGCGCCTTGAACGGCTGCGGCCGGGGCTCGCGCGCGCCCTCGGGCCCGGCGGCACGTGCTCGCATCAAAAGCGATCCGGGTGATTCCAACACTCGATGGGTGCCGGCGAGCAGTTCGGCGACCGCGTCGTCGATGTCCTGAGCGAGCATGTTCACGTCGGGTAGCGCCTGCCGGTCTGCGTAGACGCCGAAGCAAGCTCGGTCGTGGACGGTGAGCATGCCAACGGAGACCGCGTGGTTGTCGGCGAGCGGAACCATCGGATAGACGGCCTGCAGCGGACAACCGAGCATGAACATCGGGACCGTCGGCCCGGGGATGTTGGACACGACGAGGTTGAACGCGCGCTGGCTTGACATCAATCGCGAGAGGGCCTGCTGTGCCGTCACCGGGGTGCGCGAAGCGGCCTTCAAGACGAGGTCTGATCCCTCGGGCTCTCCGTCGCGCTTGCACCGGCTCATGCTGGCGTGAACCTGATACAGACGTCCGAGCGGGTCGGGCTCGTGGCAGGGGAGCTCGGCGAACACGAACGATATGTGGTTGCCGAGGACGTCGTCCGGGCTGCGCACGCTGACCGGCACCATCACCTTGAGCGCTACCGGATCCTCCTCGCGACGCAGCATGTAGGAGCGTATGCCTCCGGCGACAGCCGCCAAGATGACGTCGTTCACCGTCGTTCCGTACGCCCGCTTGATCGTCCGCAGATCCTCGAGCGGGCATTGAGCGCGGGCGAGGCGCCGCAGCGGTGAGAGTTGCCCGTTGAGCATGCTCGTGGGCGCAGCATGCAGCAGGCGGTTCAGCGCGCGACTGGCGCGCACGACCCCGCCGGCGGTCTGCTTCACCGCGGGCAGGGGGGCGCTTGCGGCACGTAGCGGCCACTGCAGCATGTCGAGTTGCTGGCCGAGCAGGTCGCGCACGCCGCGCACGAGCATGCGCTCGCTCCCGGGCTCCGGCGCGGCCTGCCAGCTCTCCGGCTCGTAGGGGACCGGCTCGGGCGTCGGGTCGAGCAGCAGCGAGGCAAGCTCGACGGCGGCGAGACCGTCGACCATGCAGTGGTGGGTCTTTCCGACGATCGCGAACCCTCTCTCCACGGCGTCCTCGCAGATCCACATCTCCCACAGCGGACGGTCGCGGCGCAGCGGGATCGACATCACCTCATCGACGAGGCCGTCGAGGGGGCCTGGCGCCCAGTAAAGGTGACGGTCGATCGAGAAGGCCGGATCGTCGATCCACTCGGGCGAGTGCAGGCTCAGAGGGACGGGCGCGAGCTTCTGGCGATAGCGCGGGGCGTGGCTCATCCGCGCCTCGATGTGGTTGCGAAGCTCTTGAAAGCTCGGCACACGCCGATCCGCCGACGCTGAGAACGTCGCAACCCAGCCAACGTGCATGTGTGCGTTGGGTGTCTCCACGGCCAGGAACGACGCATCGAGGGCAGACAGTCTTGGGCTGGTCATTCGGCCAGCACCAATCGAGCGCGCGCAGGTGCGGCCTGCGGCGGCGCCTGCGCCGCGCGGATGAACCGTGGTGTCGCTCGTCCCGTCGCCCTGGCTCGCGTTATTCGCCTGCGACCCCATTCGGCTGCCACCGCGAACTGGATCAAACGATCGAAGTAGGAGCTCAGAGGCGTGGTCTCGATGCCCTTGCCGCGGAGAGCCACGCGCGCGCGGCGATCGTCGAATCCGACCCGCATGGCGAAGTATGGGAAGAAGACCTCGCTGCGCTTCAGCGTACGCCGGCTGCGCTCATCCCCCGCCGAGCGAACCAACACCGGGTGCACCATTCGTTTGTAGAGCGACGGCTCGATCATGCGCGGCAGCGGGCGTCTGAAGAACGCAGTCGCGAGCTCGACCACCTCGCCGACGCTGCTCACGTGCGAGCCCGCGGTGAGGTGAAAGGTCGCACCCTCGGCCTCCCGAGACTGGCTCAGCGCGAAAATCGCGTCCGCGACATAGTCGACCGGCACGACGTCTACGGGCGCATCGCCGCGGGCGGGAAGCGCGAAGTAGGTCCCACGCGAAAAGGCACGCAACGGCCAGTAGAGGACGTTGAACGACGCGGTCCAACCACTGTCGCGCTCGCCCACGATGATGCTCGGGCGAAAGATCGTGATTGGCAGCTGTCCGTGCGAGCGTGCGATCAGCGACTCGGCCTCGAACTTCGACTGCTCATACGTGTTGCGAAAGCGCTGGCCGACGTCGAGCTCGTCCTCGCTGAAGCACCCGACGTGTTCCCCGGCGACGTATGCAGTTGAGACGTAGGAGACGCGCCGCAGCGATCCGCGCGCGTGGCAGCGCTCGGCGAGCTCGAGCACGCGCCTCGTGCCATCGACGTTGATCGCGCGCGCGAGCTGTAGATCGAGCTCGAAGGACACAGACGCAGCGCCGTGGACGATCTCGCTCACCTGCCCTGCGAGCCGGTCGAGCCCGCCGGGAATCCCGAGGCCCGGACGGGTGATGTCCCCTCGCACCGCGATGACCCGCTCCGCGTAGGGGTGGCCGGGGCCGAACAGACCCAGCAGCGTACGCTCGACGCGCGCCTCGACCTCGCCATCGTCCGCACCGCGCACGAGCACGTACACGCGCCGATCGGTGCGCTCCATGTAGCGGGCGAGCAGCTCCATCCCGACGAACCCCGTCGCCCCAGTCAAAAACACAGCGTCTGTTGTCACGTACACAGTCCTCCCCGACCTCGGCTCGGCAGTCCACTCCGACCTCCGACTCGGCCGACAGCATGACGAACGGGTCGGCGTCAGCATGTCGAGCGCCAATGACCGGTGCGTTGCCGTATGTCGGTATCTCCGCATAAATTGCCGCGAGCCCCGAACGTCGGCACAAATTGCTGTCAACCCCCTCGCGGCCCGAGCTGCCGCTGGCGTGCGAGGCGCGGATAGCATTGGCCGAGTGTCCGAGCTCCCCGCCGCCTCTACTTCACCGACTCCGATGATCCCAACGCGCTCATCGCCGCCGACCCAATCGCCCTGCTGATCGGCTTCGCGCTCGACCAGCATTGGTTGGTTCAGAAGCGAAACCGATGGTCCAAGCGGTTAGGCATCCCGCGGGGCCGTCATGGATCGATCGGCTCTAGATCATCCAACGAGACGCCCAGATCACGAAGGGCGTCCTCCCTGTGGGCGTAGCCCTTCGCGTAGACCAGCAGGCCGTCGCGCCAACGCGTCACATGCGCTCCCGTCATCGTTACATCCACCCCGCTCTGCCCTCCGCGCCCGCGCAGCAGGGCGAAGACGAGCACCCGGTCGCCGCCGAGGTCGAAATACCGCTCCGGGTCGAGGCGGATCTCATCGCCCCACACGTCCCTGAGGTCTTGGTGCAACTTGCGCATCCCCTCGTGGCCGCGGTAGATGGCGCCTCCTGCGACGGCGAAGACCGAGTGAAGCTCGATGGCGGGATCGCAGTACTCGATCAGCCTCTCGGTGTCACGGGCGTTGTACGCCTCGAACCAGCGACGATATTGCTCGATGTTCCGTTGAGCCATTGATCCCTTTCGGCGTGCCTCGGTAGGATCGCACCATGCCAAGCCGCCTGTACTTCACCGACTCCGATGAGGCCAACGCTCTCATCGCCGCCGATCCGATGGCGCTGCTGATCGGCTTCGCGCTCGACCAGCAGGTGAGCGTTGAAAAGGCGTTCGTCGGTCCTTTGGTCCTGCAGGAGCGCGTCGGCTCGCTCGACGCCAAGACCCTCGCATCGGCCGATCTCGAGCCGGTCTTCCGCGCCAAGCCGGCGATCCACCGCTTCCCCGGCTCGATGGCCAAGCGCGTGCACGATCTTGCGGCTCACGTCGAGGACCGCTACGGCGGCGACGCGGCGCGTGTGTGGAGCGACGCCGCCGACGCCGGGGAACTGCGCGAGAACATCGCGGCGCTTCCGGGGTTCGGCGAGATGAAGGTGAAGTCGCTGAGCGCCGTGCTCGCCAAGCGATACGACCTCGCGGCCGCCGCCGACCTCGTGCCGCCGCATCCGACGCTCGGCGACGTGGACTCACCACAGGCGCTCGTGGACTACCAGGCTGCCAAGCGCGCGCACAAGGCAGAGTGGACGAAGATGAAGGCTCGCCGGTAAGCACGCACAGCAACGGCCGCCGGAACGCCGGCGGCCGCTGGTGCGCGTCTATCCAGGGGTATCTGAGCTCAGCGCTGGCCGCGACGCGTCTGGCGGCGCTGGATCATGACGATCGAGAATCCGGCGCCGATGAGCAGCAGCCCGATGCCAAGGCTCCAACGAAGGTCAAAGCCCGTGAACGGCAACGTGCTTGCTTTCGCCTCTTTGGAGGTGCTCGCGTTCACGCCCGTAGCCGCGGGCGCGGCTTCTTTGCTGGGCGAGGTGCTTGAAGGGGTGGTAGCCGTCGGAGTCGTCGGTTCGCTCGATTCTTTCGACGGCGAAGTTCCCGTGCTCGGCACTGGCGGTTTCGGTGTCTGGCTATATGTCGTCGTGACTTCCGTCGCTGCGGCCGCACCCGGCAGCACGAGCGCGAGGGCCAACAAGGCGGAGAGGACCGTCAGCCAGCGCAAGCGGCCGAGCGATCGCCCCCCCGTCGATTGTGCGCATACAGTCTGTGGCCTGCTCGAGGCCATGACATCGGTCCGAGTCATGCCAACCTCCCGTTGGTGGTGTTGTGAACGCGTGCGCCCCTCGTGGGGGCTGTTCGCGACCGCTCTATCTGGCAACGCATCGTCCTTGATTCGCCGTTGGCAGGCGGTGGCCTGCCTTCTCAAGCTGAATGTCTATCAGCTATCTGGCCGACGCCAATCGCTCGTGCGCTCGCTTCTCGAGCGCGGGGGCGCTCAGATACAGCCGCTCACACCATGACGCGCCCCTCCAGCGCCCCCTCCGCGAGCCTGCCGCGGAGAACCTTCTTGTCAAACTTGCCCACACTCGTCTTTGGGATCTCCTGCACGAACGCGAACTCGTCGGGCAGCCACCACTTGGCGACTCGGCCGCGCAGATGCTCGACCAGCTGATCCGCCGAGGCGTCGGCGCCTGCCCGCAACACCACGCAACACAACGGCCGCTCGGCCCAGCGCTCGTCCGGCTTGGCGATCACCGCCGCCTCGACGACATCCGGGTGAGACATGATCTCGTTCTCCAGCTCCACCGAGGAGATCCACTCGCCGCCGGACTTAATCACGTCCTTGGCGCGGTCGGTGATCTGCACGAAGCCACTCTCGTCGACCGCAGCGATGTCCCCCGTGCGCAGCCAGCCAGAGGCGAACTTCTCATCTTCGGAGCTGTCGTCGAAGTAACGGGCGGCCACCCAGGGACCTCGCACTTGGATCTCTCCAGTCGAGTGCCCGTCGCTGGGCACCTCGGCTCCATCGTCGTCGACTAGACGCAGCTCGACCCAGGGCAGCGGTCGACCCTGCTTGGCTCGCTCTTCCCAGTAGGCGTCGTCGTGCACGCCCTCGCGCGGGCGCGAATAGGTGGCGACAGGACTCGTCTCGGTCATGCCCCAGGCTTGGAAGATGCGCACCTGATGGCGCTCCTCGAAATCCTTCATCAGCTGCCTTGGCACCGCCGAGCCCCCGCACGCCGCGTTCGATAGCGAGGAGAGATCGACGTCGGGGTGCTCGTCTGCATAGCGGAGCAGATCAGCGAAGATCGTCGGCACGCAGCCCATCAGCGTCGGCCGCTCGCTCGCGATCAGCTTGGCGAGCGGCTCAGCCTGCAGGAAGCGGTCGGGCAGGATCAGATCGGCGCCGGCGAGCGCGGCGCCATAGGGAAGCCCCCAGGCGTTGACGTGGAACATCGGCACGACCGCCAGCACCCGATCGACGCGGCCGAGACCCGTGCTGTCCTTCATCAGCGTCCCCGTGGTGTGCAGGCTGATCGAGCGGTGCGAGTAGAGGACGCCCTTGGGGTTGCCGGTCGTGCCGCTCGTGTAGCAAAGCGAGGCCGCCTGGCGCTCGTCGACCTCGGGAAACTCGAACTGGTGGGCCGCGTCCGCATCGACCTGCTCGAGCAGATCCTCGTAGAGCACGGCGTTTGGGAGCTCGCCGACGGGCGATCCGTCGGGGTCCTCCCCGGCGCCCATGACGACGTAGCGCTCGACGTGCTCGAAGGTCGGCGCGAGCTTCTCCAGCAGCGGTACGAGGGAGGCGTCGACGAAGATCACCCTGTCCTCGGCGTGGTTGACGATGTAGGTGAGTTGCTCGTCGAACAGGCGGATGTTGAGCGTGTGCAGAACCGCGCCCATGCAGGGCACCGCGAAGTACAGCTCGAAGTGGCGCTGGTTGTTCCAGGCGAACGTCGCAACCCGATCGCCTTGCTCGATTCCGAGCGCCGCCAGCGCTCGCGCGAGGCGGTCGACACGGTCGGCCACTTCGGCGTGGCTTGCGCGCAGAACGCTGCCATCTGGCTGCAGCGTCACGACCTCCGCGCCCGCGTTGCAGGCTCGTAGCCTCCGGCGGATGTGGTTCAGCGTCAGCGGGAAATCGTCCTGCATCAGCCCCTGCAGCCCCTCTAGCCCCTTGGCCACCGGCGTTATCCCCATCTCATCCTCTCCTGACTCCTTCTCGTTCTCGTGGCAACAGCTTCGCTAGCCCATCGTAGATGCCGCGCGTGCGCACCGCGATGTCATCCCAGTCGAAGCGCAGCACGTGCTCGGAGGCCTCCGTCACGAGCCGGTCGCGCAGCTCGTCGTCGATCAGGAGCCGTTCGATCATCACGCCCAGGTGCTCGGCGTCGCCACCGTTGAAGCGCAAGCCGACACGCTCGCCCACCGGCACCACCTCGCGTAGCCCTCCGGTGTCGGCGACGATGCAGGGGCAGCCAGAAGCCATCGCCTCGAGCGCGACCAGCCCGAAGGGCTCATAGATGGACGGCACCACGCACAGGTCGGCGATCCGGTAGAGCGAATGCAGGACGTCGTCGCCGATCCACCCGAGGAACGTGCCGTGATCGGAGAGCCCCAAGCGCTCGGCCTGCGCGCGCAGCTCGCCCTCGTGGGTGCCGCTGCCGGCGACCAGGAAGCGAACCTGCCCAACCTGCTCGATCACCGCGGGAAGCGCGTCGAGGGCAAGCTGGAAGCCCTTCTCGTATACGAGCCTGCCCACCAGCAGCACGAGCTTCTCGTGCGGCGCGGCAAACTCGCGCCGGAGGGCCTGCAGGTCGCCCGAGGGTCGCAGTTCACTGGGATCCACGCCGTTGGGTATCACCGCCACACGGCGCTCATCGATATCGAAGATGTCGGCGACGTGCCCGCGCATGTAGTAGGAGCAGACGATCACCGCGTCGGCTCGCCGCGCCATCGACTGCTCGACCGAGTGGATGTGCGACTGGGGCGGATCGGCGACCCAACCCTGGTGGCGACCGTGCTCGGTGGCGTGGATCGTCGTGACGTACGGCACGTCGATCCGGTCTGCCAGTGCTGCCGAGACGCCGGCGACGAGCCAGTCGTGGCCGTGGATGAGGTCGTATCGGTGCAACTGCGTCAACGCTTCGCCGGCCGTGAGCATGTCCTCGTTCATACGCTCGACCCATGCGACAAAACGATCGAGGTTGCGGGGCCAGCTCGGCTCGGGCACCCGGTAGACGCTCACGCCGCCGACTTCCTCGGGGGCGCCCTGGTCGAGCTCCGTTCCGTGCTCGACGCCGCGGGTCAGCACGTCGACGGCGATCCCCTGGCGCACGAGCGCCTCTGCGAGCTTGCGCACGTGCCTAGCCAAGCCGCCCTCGATCACGGGCGGGTACTCCCAGGAGAGGATGAGCACGCGCTCGCTCATTGCAGGGACCCTATATCGCCGTGGCCGAACGGCCGCTCTCGACACTCCGACGCCCCGGCGCCGCCAGCTCCCCAACCAGCCGGCTGCGGCCCCACAGCGCAACCTCAGATCCCGATCAACCCGAGCTCGTCAAGCCGCTTGGTGGCGCGAGCGGCCCATACCGTGCCCTCGCCAACACACACGACGCCCTCCTTCTGAAGTCCTCCGAGCGTCTGCTCGAGCTCGACAGCATCGACGCCGAGCTCTGCTGCGAGCTCCGCCTGGGACCATGGCTGCTCGTGGCCGCTGCGCAGCAGCTGCAGGATGATCGCTCGTTCGATCCTCGAGCCGTCGGCTCCTCGAGGCCCAGCCGATTCTGTGTGCATGGGAGCCATTCCTCCGCGTCTGGGCGACGGCCGCGTTTCATGCGCCCCGCGTCACCCTGTTTCCAGATGACGGGAGCGTACACACAGCTTGGAACGGCTCGTCGCCACCGCGCGGAGGCATGGTCGGAGTCGATCGGCTGCGGGTCCGGTAATTCTAGGGTTTTCCTTCGCCCGCGAGCATTGCGCGCGCTGCGTCCGCCAGGCGATCGTCACCCCAGAAAACGTTGCCGTCGACGATCAGCGAAGGCACCCCGCTGACGCCCAGCGCGATCGCGCGAGCGGTCCGCTCCCGAAGCTCCTGCTTGACCAGCTGATCCTGCGCTTGCTCGAGCGTGCTCTCGGGGTCGAGACCGGCGCGCTCCAGCGCGCAGGCGATCGCCTTGGGCTCGCCCAATGGGCGGCCGTCGCGGAAATGCACGCGGAGCGCCTCGCGCGCGAACTGACGTCCACGCCCGGCGCGATGGGAGACGACAGCGACCCGCATCGCGAGCAGGCCGTCGCCGGGCCACGGCTCGGGCCAACGCAGCGGCGGCAGGCCTCGTTCGGCGGCGCGTCGTTCGATCTCGGCAACTCCTGCCTGGCGAGCGGAGCTGAGCGCCCAAGACGATCGCCCGGTGGCCTTGAACACCCCGCCCAGCAGAACCGGAAGCCATTCAGGCTCGTGCGGGAGCGCGTCATCGACCCGCTCGGCGGCGAGGTAGGCGTAGGGCGAGCCGACGTCGTAGTAGAACAGCGCCTCGACTGCCGGCTCTCGGCCCGCGTCACGCCCCGCCCTCATGCCGGGCCGTTGGCGAAGCTGTCGAGCAGCAGGTCCACGACATGGCGCTTGCGGTCATCCAAGAGCGCCTGATCGGCGGTGCTCATGCCAAGAGCGGCCATCAGCGTGGTCTCATGCTCGAAGGGCACGAGGCAGAGGGCGATGAACGACAGCAGCAGCTGACGGGCCTCGCTGCGGCCGTGGCCCTCGCCCAGACCGCCGGCGAGAGCGGTGAGGCTACGCTCCAGCGCGCTGGACTCGTGCGGGATCGATCGCAGGCGCTCGCCGTCGGTGAGCGACTCCCATTGCATCAAGCGGACAAACGTGGGGCGCGAGGCGAGAAAGTCGATGTAGCTGCCGACTGCAGCCTCGAGCGCGGCACGCACTTCATCGCGCGAGGCGCCCGAACCGGCCGTCTGCGCGAGCTCGAGCGCCGGCGCGAGCACCTCGTGGCGGTGGGCGAAGACGCGTTCGATGACCTCGGCGTAGAGGCCGTCCTTGGAACCGAAGAAGAACGCCGGCGAGCCCCTCGACAGCCCGGCGCGGTGGCCGATCTCGCTCATCGTGCTCGCCTGGTAGCCGCGCTCGGCGAACACGAGCTCGGCGGCGTCGAGAATCGCTTGGCGACTTCGCTCGGCGTCACGACGGGGAGTCGAGACTTCTCTGGCGCTCATCGGAGATCGATCTTAGCTCCTTACTTGCTGGCTGACAAGTTAGAACCGTTAGCGCGTATTTGTCTCATGGCGCACAAGGATCGCGTCGTCGGACGGTCAACGGTGCGCCGCACGGGAGCCAGACGCGCAATGAGCGCGCAGCCGCGCCGGCGTCTACTCCCTCGCAGGGTTCTCGCCGGGCGTGAGATCGATCTGGAGCTGGCGCGGGGAAGGCCTGAGCGGCTCGCTGCTCTGGCGCGGCCTGCCGCGCTTCGCCCAGTGGCCGATGACTTCGCGGCTGCGGCAGGTGAAGTGATTGACGCGCCGGTCGGTGGGCGCAAGCGCGAGGCCTCCGGGCGAAGGTCCGGTGACGATCGCATGAAAGCGCCGTCCTTTGTGGTCGACCTCGACGATGTCACCTGTCTGGATGCCCTCGAGCCGCATAGCGCTCGCAACTCCAGCAGGATCGCGATCGCGACGCGGCCTCACCGCGTCGGCCCAGCGCTTCGGGGCGAATCCGCCGCGACGCGCGTTCGGCGCGCGAGGACATAGGCTTGGCGGTGGTGCGCTGGCTGATAGATGGGATGAACGTGATCGGCACCCGGCCGGACGCATGGTGGAAGGATCGCCACGGGGCGATGATCAGGCTCGTCGACATGCTCGAGCGGTGGGCGGCCGCATGCGGCGATGAGGTGACGGTGGTTTTCGAGCAGCCCCCCTCGCCGCCGATCCGCTCGACGGTGATCGAGGTTGCTTACGCCCCACGCCCACGCCGCGACTCGGCCGACGATGAGATCGTTCGCCGCTTGGCCGCCGACTCCGAGCCGGGAAGCGTCCGCGTGGTGACCTCGGATCTGTGGCTGAGCGACCGGGTGCACGCGGCGGGCGCGACCGTCGAGCATCCGCACTCGCAATTGATTGCCTTGCCGATTGTGCCGAAGCGCGTGCGCGAAGATTTACAAGCTTGAGCAGCTCGCGGTCCATTCGATCCACTTGGGAGCGTAACTCTGCCGCGGAAAGAGTCGAAGGCTTTTTCTCTTTCGAGGTGACAGGCTCCTTGGCCATTGAGAAAATCCTAAGACTCGGCGGGGCAATGACCTAAGGTTGCAGACTTATTAGCGGCTGAGTCCCCTTTTACTGGTGGCCGACAGCAGTGT
>Ga0209772_10000249_pt1 | contig 13592 bp, 10 predicted proteins | sample BogFormECP03_OM1_FD_188235 | JGI IMG/M metagenome (GOLD analysis project Ga0209772, IMG submission 188235) | Bog forest soil microbial communities from Calvert Island, British Columbia, Canada - ECP03_OM1 (SPAdes) (version 2) | ecosystem: Environmental > Aquatic > Freshwater > Wetlands > Bog ... | reverse complement strand
CGGGGGCCCTGCCGCTTGGGAATGTCCGTCTAGTCGGCTTGGATCAGCTGATGCCGACGGCGCTTAGGCGACCAATGATGAATTTATCGGCCGTCTTGTCGTACTTTTCGACGTAGTCGAGGTGCGCCTCGAGGTCGAAGCCTTTGGCGCAGAACGGATCGCCGGTGTCGCAGTAGGACTGGATGTCCGAAGCGAACGACGTCAACAGCTGCGTTTTCAGGCGCGGGAACAGACCTTCGGCGTTTTTGTCGGTGCCGACATCGAAGGACTGGCCCGGGATGCGACGCGGGTCGCCGTACTGGATGACGCCGACCACTTTTTCGGTCACAGAAGCCGCTGCGGGCGGCGTCGCCGGACCGTCGCCAGCACCGTCGACCGATTTGTTGCCGCCGCCGCCGCCGAGGACGTCACCCACGATCTGCGCGCCCTGTGAGTAGCCGAGCAGCACGATCTTCTGGCCCGGGCATTTTTCGACCTCTTCGGTGAGTTCCGCCTTGATCGCTTCGTCACCCTTCACCACGCTCGGTTCATACGGCGAAAGCGCCGCGGGGTATACGACCGACCGCTCGCCGACCGTCGCTTTGACGCCTTTCTGAATTTCTTCAGCCAGCGCGCCGATCACGCCGGGACCCTGCGCCTCCGTGGACGCCCGCGCGACGATGATGTCCACGGTTGCACACGGCGAGTTCGACGAGGCGACGGCGAGCGCGGGAGCGCTCTCCAGCGCCGCGCCTCCGACACCCACGACGATGGTTGCAGCCAGCGAGCAGGCCAAGCTTCGGCCAACGCGCCCAGCTACAGATGATGTTCTGCTGCGAGACATACGCACTCCGATCTGTAGAGACAACATGCTTGGTGCCGAGACTCCTGCGCGCGCACACCAGCCCGCCGCGCGCAGGCGGACGTGGCCGGCGATACGCCAGCAATCACCCCAACATCCCTCGTGAATCAACTCCTCCTCGCCCGCTGTAACAGCGAGCCGAGCCATAATACACGTTTGCTCGACCAGATGGTCTAGCAATTTTTAGAAAACCGCAAATCGAGCTGCCCAGCCGAGATGTTCCGCCAGACGAACCGCGCCCGACGGAGATGGTGATGAGCGCTACGTCGGCTCGACCCAGCCAAGGGAGCGCGTGACGGCCTTCTTCCATTGGCCGTGCTCGCGCTCGCGCTCGGCGTCATCCATGTTGGGCTCCCAGCGTCGCGCCTCCGACCAGCGCTCGCGCAGCTCCTGGAGGTCTGACCAGAAGCCGACAGCCAGGCCGGCGGCGAACGCCGCTCCGAGCGCCGTCGTCTCGGTGACGAGCGGGCGCACCACCGGCACGCCGAGCACGTCTGCTTGGAATTGCATGAGCAGCTCGTTGGCGGTCATGCCGCCATCGACTCGCAACTCGCTCAGGGGCACCTCGGCTGCGGCGTTCGCCTCGTCCACCACCTCGCGGCTCTGCCATGCGGTCGCCTCGAGCGCCGCACGAGCGATATGTCCCCGGTTGGCGTATGCGGTCAAGCCAACGATCACGCCACGCGCATCGTCGCGCCAGTAGGGGGCGAACAGCCCCGAGAACGCCGGCACGATGTAGACGCCGCCGTTGTCGGTGACCGTGCGCGCGAGCTCCTCGATTTCTGCGGCGCTGTCGATCAGCTCCAAGCGATCGCGCAACCATTGCACCAGAGCTCCGGTCACCGCGATCGATCCCTCCAGAGCGTAGCTGGGGGGGCGCTCGCCTAGCTTGTATGCGACCGTCGTGAGCAGCCGCTCCGAGCGCACGATCTCCCCACCGGTATTGAGCAGCAAGAAAGAGCCGGTGCCGTATGTGTTCTTTGCCTCGCCCCTCGCGAAACAGGTCTGGCCGAACAGGGCCGCCTGTTGATCGCCGAGGATGCCTGCGACCGGCCGCCCGTGTGCGAGCGTCCCGACGATCTCGCCATAGACCTCACTCGACGAGCGGATCTCGGGCAACATCGAACGGGGGATGTCCATCAGCCTCAGGCTCCGCTCGTGCCAGTCGAGGGTCTCCAGGTCCATCAGCATCGTGCGGCTCGCGTTCGTCACGTCGGTTGCATGGACGCCGCCGCGGACGCCGCCAGTGAGGTTCCACAGCACCCACGTGTCCATCGTTCCGAACGCCAACTCGCCACGCTCGGCCCGCTCGCGCGCGCCGTCCACGTTCTCGAGCAGCCACGTGACCTTCGGGCCCGAGAAGTACGTCGACAGCGGCAGGCCCACGCGATCGCGCAGACGGTCGATGCCCTGATCCCCTGCCAGCCGACGGATGAGGCGATCGGTACGCGTGTCCTGCCAGACGATCGCATTGTGGATCGGCTCGCCCGACTCGCGGTCCCATACGACCGTGCTCTCCCGCTGGTTGGTGATGCCGATCGCCTCGACCTCGCCCGCCCGCGCGCCCGACTGCGTGAGCGCTCCGTCGATGACCTCCCGCGTGCGCCGCCAGATCTCGCTTGGATCGTGCTCTACCCAGCCCGCCCGTGGGTTGATCTGCTCGTGCTCACGTTGATCGATCGCCGCGATCCGGCCGTCGCGGTCGAACAGGATGAAGCGACTGCTGGTGGTCCCCTGATCGATCGCTCCGACATACCTGGCCATGTGCCGTCCATGTTCCCAGTCGCTTGGGCCTTGGGTCTCGCGCTGGCGCGATCGCCTGTGCCCGGGTTCTTGCCCGTGGGCGCCTCTCGCAGCCCGCCTCGCGGTCCAGGCGGCCGGCAGCGCGCGCCCCTGAGGTATGTTTGGCGAGCGGAGAGACCGAGCAAGGAGGAACCGAGGTGGCTGCGAGCGATATCGATCGTCTGCTGGAGGGAGCGGCACAAGAACGGGCGCTGCCGGGAGTGATCGCAGTCGCGGGCGACCGCGACGGCGTGATCTACGAGGGCGCCCACGGAGTGTTGAACATTGCAGGCGAGGATCCGGTGCGCATCGACACGATGGTCGGGCTCGCGTCGATGACGAAGGCGCTCACCAGCGTCGCCGCGTTGCAGCTGATCGAGCGCGGTGCGCTCGAGCTCTCCCAGCCCGTGAGCGAGACGCTACCGGCGTTCGGCGAGCTCGCGGTGCTCGAGGGCTTTGACGGTGACGTCCCCAGGCTGCGTCCACCAGAGCGCCAGGCGACGATTCGCAACCTGCTCACGCACACGTCGGGCCTGGGTTACTGGTTCGCAAACGCCGACCTGCTGCGATACCACCAGCTGACAGGAGTTCCCGACCCGGCTACGGGCCAGCTCGCGATGCTCGAGGCGCCGCTGATCGCCGATCCGGGCACGCGCTGGGAATACGGCACCAGCACCGACTGGCTCGGGCAGGTGGTGGAGGCCGTCAGCGGCAGCGATCTCGCGAGCTACTGCGAGGAGAACATCTTCGCTCCGCTGGGGATGAGCGACACGACCTTCCGCTTGAGTGACAGGCAGGCGGAACGCATGATGACGTTGCATTCAAGGACGCCGGAGGGGGATCTGGTCGAGGCTTCGATCGAGCTCCCCGAGCCTGAGTTCGCGATGGGGGGCTCGGGCGCATATTCGACGGCCCCCGACTACCTGCGCTTCATGCGCGCGCTGCTGCGCGACGGCGAGCTCGATGGCGAGCGGGTGCTGAAAGCCGAGACGGTCGAGCTCGCCTTCAGCGATCATCTCGACACCATGACGCTGCCCGATGTCATGCGCTCGGCGCTGCCCGAGCTCACCAACGAAGTGGCGTTCCCGCCGATAGCCCAGGGCTTCGGGCTGGGGTTCCATCTCGTCTTCGAGGACATTCCGGGAATGCGCCGGAGCGGGACCGGTGACTGGGCCGGCCTGTTCAACTGCTACTACTGGATCGACCGCTCCGCGGGCGTGGCGGGCGCGCTGTTCACGCAGGTCCTGCCGTTCTTCGACGCACGGATCACCGGACTGGCGGCCGGCTTCGAGCAATCCATCTACGCCGAGGTCGCCGCGCCAAGCGCCGCCTGAGCGTGCCGGCTCAGGCGATCGTGAAGCGGAGCGTTTGCGTGGTCGAGCGCTGGCCCGCAGCCGTCGCGGTCGCGAGCAGCGTATACGTGCCAGAACCCAGCCTCATGCGCTTGGAGGCGACGCCGTCGAAGCGCACCTTGTTGACGCCGGCATGAGCCGAGAACGTCAACTCGCCGGCCGTGACGGTGCGGGCGCAGCGGCGCATGCTCACGTCCTTCCTCGTAGGCGCGACACACTTGCCGGCGACCATGCGTCCGTCGCTCTGGCGGGTGAACGTGAACGTGACGGCCGCCGGCATGTTGAGAGTGAACGAGAAAGTGGTCCCGACTGGCAGGCGCTCGCGGGGCGTGGCGAAGCGGGCAAGAGCGTGACCCTCGCGCCATCTCTTCGCCGTCTGGCTTAGAGCAGCGAGCAGTGGCGTCGCGGCAGCGGCGGATGGCGGTGCTGCGGGCGGGGAGGAAACAGGGCCGGTGGCGGTTTCGGCTCGAGCGCTGCCCCCCGAGCCGCTCGTCTGCGTCGTGGTCGTCTGCGTCGTCGTTTGTGTGGGCGGTTCGCCCGGAGGCGGCGATTCCATCGCCGCAGGTTCCGGCCCGAACACGTAGGCCGCGCCCTGTTCTACATTTTCTTCGACCATGTGCTGAGGGCTGCCGAGGAGAATCACTTCACCCGCGCCGGCGAGCGACCACCCAAAGAAGTCATCGCTCACGCCGTCCGTGGCGTTGAGTTCGGCGCTCTGTGTAGCGCTGATCCAGCCGCTCTGCGGCATCGTGAAGACGTACGCGGCGCCCTGGTTTGCGTGTTCGGCGGCTTCATGAAACGGGGCGCCGGCGACGATCGTCTCGCCCGCGGCCGCCACCGAGTTGCCAAGCCAGTCCCCTTCCCCGCCTTCGGCGGCGGTCAACTCTGCGGTCTCGGTGGCATCTGCCCAACCCGTTGGCGGCATCACGAACACATAAGCGGCGCCCTGGTCTTCATGTGAATCGAGTTTGCGTCCTGGCGCTCCGGCGACGACCGTGTTACCCGAGATCGCGACCGAATAGCCGAGTTTGTCGTTGCGTTCACCGTCTGATGCGCTCAACTCGGCGGTCTGATTGGCGTCTTCCCACCCCGAGGGCGGCATCGCGAACACGTAAACGGAGCCCTGTTCGGTGCCGCCGGCGACCACGTGGTTGGGGGCGCCGGCGACGACCGTTTCGCCCGCGGCCGCGAGCGACCATCCGAGGAAGTCCACTTCGCCGCCGTCCGAGGCGGTCAACTCGGCGGTTTGGGTCAACGAGCCAGACCAGCCGGTGTCGGGCATCGTGAACGCGTAGAGGGCGCCCTGTTCTGGGTTGCCGGCGACCCCATGGAAGGGAGCGCCGGCGATGACGCTGTCGCCTGATAGAGCGACAGACCGGCCAAGTTCGTCTTTGAGCCTGCCGTCTGACGCGGTCAGTTCGGCGGTTTGCGTCAACGAGCCAGACCAGCCGGTGTTGGGCATCGTGAAGACGTACACGGCCCCCTGTTTACTGCGCCCGGCGACTTCTTGGCCGGGCGCCCCGGCGGCGATCGTGTCGCCTGAGATCGCGACCGAGTAGCCGAGTTCTTCGCCTGCGACCGCGCCAAGGACGGTCAGCCGGGCCGCCTGCGTTGCGCCCGCCCAGCCCGAGGTGGGCATCGTGTACACATACACGGCGCCCTGGTGGGCTTCGGGGCCGCTCCCCCGGAAAGGCGCCCCGGCGACGATCGTGTTGCCTGAGATCGCAACCGAGTAGCCGAGCTGTTCTTTCTTTGCGCCTTCCGACGCCGTCAGCTCCGCCTGTTGGATCAACGGGTCGATCCTCAAGGGATAACGCGCACTACGATCGTCGACGTGGATCAGCACCCGTCCGCCGCCGAGCGAAAGCCAGGTGCGCAGCGCGCGTCCATGCGCGTCGCTGGCCACGAGGCCGCCGTAGCGGAGCGCGGTTCCGTGACCACTCAACAGCAACGATCCGTTCCTAAGCCGCGGGAGGAGCCCGCCCGAGAGGGCGAGGGAGAGCGTCAAAGTCCCGCTGCCGGAGCGTGGAGGGCGGGCGACGTCAAAGCCCTGCTCGAGGCCGAGCGGCCCGTTGGCATACCACTCGCGCAGCGGCCCATACCCATAGCTGACACGGTTGGCGCTTGCGTGAGGGATGACGACCGGCGCGACGGCCACTTGTGCGCTGGCATAGCCGTAGGAGGAGAGCGCCATCGAGAGCGAACCACCCCCCGAAGCGACCGTGACGCCCGTTCGCGAGAAGCCGATCTGCAATCGCTGCGCGGGATTTTTCGCGCGTAGTTGAGCGACCTCATAGCCGGGCTGATCCCGCCCCAAGGAAGCGGAGATGGGGCCCTGTGCAGAGAGCGGCAGGCTCGCCAGACCGTGGCGCCCGCTCCTCGCGCCTCCTGCTCGTGTCTTTGCGAGCCCCACCACCAACCCCGCGCATGCGATGCCGAGCGCGCATGCGATGCAACCGGCGCTCGCGAGCGCCACGGCTCGGAGCGTGATCCGCGAGTTGAGTGTGCCTATCGATGTCGCCATGGCCTCTCTGAGCGTCGGTCCATGCCGAGGGCGGATCGCCGCTGCCCTCAGACGGACACGCCAATCGGCGGGCGACGCTCCACCAGGGCGCTGGGCGCATGGGGCTCGATGGGCTCGAGTAGTCGCGTCGGACTACGCAGCGCTGCGCTTACCGGCGAGCGGCGACCACATCGGGCACTCGCGCAGGGCGGGTCGGGTCGCGCGGCGACGTCGCCGCAGCGCCGCACGCCAAAGATCGCGTCGCGAACGATCGACAACGTCAAACCCTCGCCAACTACCTCGAGCGTCGAGGCAAGTGCGCAGTCCTGACCATCATAGTCCCTGCCGAGCACATCTTCAGTTTAGCGGCCACCTTTGTACAAGCCGTTCACTTACCTAGCCAGGTTTGCTTGGTCCTCGCGCCGAACTAGTGGCGGGTGGGCGCCACGAGTCTGGTGGGCGCCGCGGCCCGGATCTCGGCCGAACTAGTGGCGGGTGGGCGCCACGGGTCTGGTGGGCGCCGCGGCCCGGATCTCGGCCAAACCGGTGGCGGGTAGGGCGCGGCGGGTCTGGTAGGCGCTGCGGCCCCAGATCTCGGTAAGTCGAGCGTTGCGGCTTTCTTGTCATTCAGAGCAAGTATCATCTAGCGAACAGTCGCTGGGTGTTCCTGCTACGGCCGTCGGCTGCGGGCCCACGGCAAGGGAGCAAGATGAGCGAAGCCGCACCCGCGATCCGCGGAGCTTCATCCGCTACGACCAGCCCGAGCGGCGCCTTCTGGCGGCAGACACTGGCGCCGTATGCCCGGCCCCACATCGGCCGTAGCCTGCTGGACCTAGCCACTTCGGTGGTGCCCTATCTGGCGCTTTCGGTGCTCATGTACCTCTCACTCGGCGTGTCCTATCTGCTCGTGTTGCTCATCGCGATCCCCGCAGCGGGGTTCCTCGTTCGCACGTTCATCCTCTTCCACGATTGCTCGCATGGCTCGTTCCTCGCCTCCAAGCGAGCCAACATCTGGCTTGGCACGGTGCTGGGGCTGCTGGTCTACTCGCCATTCCTGCGCTGGCGCCACGACCACGCGGTGCATCACGCGACATCTGGCGACCTCGATCGCCGCGGCGGCGGGGACGTGCGCACGCTGACGGTCAGCGAGTACCTCGAGCTGCCTTGGCGCGGGCGGCTGGGATATCGCATCTTTCGCAATCCCGTCGTCATGTTTGGCGTCGGGCCGATCGTCGCGCTCCTCGTCGGACCGCGCTTGGTGTCACGCTCGGCGCGGCCACGCATGCGCCGTAGTGTGATCGGCACGAACTTCGTCCTCGCGCTCCTCGTCGGTGGCCTCTGCTGGCTTGTCGGCTGGCGCGACTACCTGCTCATCCAGGCGCCCACGGTCCTGCTGGCTGGCTCGGCCGGCATCTGGCTGTTCTATGTCCAGCACCAGTTCGAGGACGCCTACTGGGAGAGCGGCGAGGGCTGGAGCTACGCAGACGCGGCCCTGCGCGGTAGCTCATATCTGAAGCTGCCCAGGGTGCTCCAGTTCTTCTCGGGCAACATCGGCTTGCACCACGTTCACCACCTGAGCGCGCGAATCCCCAACTACAACCTGCAACGCGCGCACGACGAGAACGCGATCTTTCACCAGGTGCCCATTCTGTCGCTCGCAGATGGTCTGCGCGCCGTGCGCTTGAAGCTCTGGGATGAGGATCGTGGTCGGCTGGTGACGTTCGCGGAGGCGCGCAAGAGCAGCGCCCTTGATGTCGCCTGCTGAGTGACGCAATCTCGGCTGAGATAGAAAGGGGGCCCTCCGTGGAGGGCCCCCTTTCTAGGCCTGTCTTCGCTGCTTGCGCCGAAGCGCCCGTCCGCCTACCAGTTGATCGGCGCCGGCGGCGTTGCGGTGATTTCGACTGTGTTGCCGGGCCCCGACGTGGTGGCCGAGAGGACCGGACCGAGCAGCCCGCATTCGCCGAACGGCGGCACGGTCACTTCTGCCTTGAAGGCGAAGCTGCCGACGGCGAGCTCGTTGGTGGGCTCTTTGATGCTCAGCGGCAGGTCGATCGGTTCGACCGTTTTGCAGCCGATCGGGAGGTCCAAGAGCCCGATTTTGACGCCCTTGACGAGCTCGTTGGCCTTGCCTTCGGCGCTCTCGGAGACTTCGTTGCCCGATTCGCTGAAGGCGAACGTGCCCGTGGCAGGACCGGTGGGCGTCAGAGCGCCGCTCACCGTAACTGGGATCAGCCCGACGAAGAACGTCTGGTTGATGGGCGGGATGCCCAATTCGGAAACCAGCTTGCCCGTCGTCGCATCGGCTTCGGCGGTGAGCGTCGAGCCTGACGGGAGTTCCTCTGAGATCCCCGATTTCTCGGTGACCTTGCCTTTCAGCGACCAGTTGACCAGCTTGATGATCAAATCGCCGGTCTCCGGGGTCAAGCGCGCGTTCGACGGCAGCGTCGCGCCTGCTTTGTGCTGTCCGCACGTGCTCGGAGCCGTCTTGCCGGCGACTCGTTCTTCGATCCACTTGATCGCGTCGGGAGCCCCGAGCGGGTCGGTGAAGAGGTGGTCGCCAGAGTACAGCTGGAAGTCGTCTGTGACACCCAACGAGCACCAATCGTAGTGCAGGTTCACATCCTGGTTGACCGGGACGAACTCGTCTTCCAGGCCATGGAAGTGGTAGACCGGCGCCGAGACCGCTTTGGTGTCGAGCGACTGTTCTTCAAGAGCTTTCTTGAAGTTCGGTTCCGTGGCCTCGAGTTCTTCCAGTGTTTCGTGGTTGGACGTGAATTCGCGGAAGTTCGCCCCGCGGAGCGTCTCGATGAGCTGGACCGCGCACTGGCTCAGCGCCTCGCCGACGGCTTTTTCACCGGTCGCGGTCAGCGTGCCGAGTTTGAGTTCGGGATACGCCGACTCGAGGCCGATGGCCGAGATGATGCCGAGTCCCGACCCCACCGATTCGCCGCTGAAGGCGCCGAATTCCTGGAGGTTGGCGGGCACGCCACCGGCGACGATCCCCGACAGCTTCACGCTTGACGCGTAGCTCGACTGGAGCTCGCCGGCCCAACCCACGGCTTGGCCGCCCTGCGAGTAGCCCCAAGCGTAGGTCGGGTCGCTTTCGCTGAGGCCCGAACCTGGCACCTGCCGTCCCGCGCGCACGACGTCGAGGACCGCCTGGCCCTCGGCCTTGCCCGCCGTGTATGTCGGGATCGCGCCGTTGGTGTAGCCCTGGTAGTCGGTCAGGTCCACCGCGTAGCCCGCTTTGAGCGAGTCGATGATCGCTGCGCCGTCGTACTCAGTGCCGGCGATCACCTGCTTGGAGGGCGCGCACTGGGGTGCGATGCCCTGTGTGCCGATTCCCACCGTCACAACCGGCCGCGACCCCTTGCCGGTCCACTTGGAGCTCGGCACGATCACGGTGCCGGTCACGAAGTCCGGTTCGCCGCGCTGTCCTGTGGACTGGTAGAGCACCGTCCAGGCTTTGTTGCTGGGCAGCGACACCTGCAGGTTGACCGTCGCCGGCCGGTACCAGATCAGTTCGCCGGCGCTGCCGGCGGGAGTTTTCGACGGGGGCGTGTAGAAGGCCGACCCCGATGGCCCTTCAACGGGTGTGGCGGAGGCCGTCGAGGCCAGCGCCAGCGCGAACAGCATTGAGAGCGCGAGCACGGCCCGCGCCAAACCCCTGCGACGTTTCACTTGAACCCCTTCTCCTCGTTTGTAGCACCCAATCCCTACTTTGCGGCGCAAAATGTAGCACGGAGGTACCTGTTTGTATACAAACGCTGGACCTACTGCCAAGCCGCTGCACGGAGGCGCGTCGGCGCAGGCGGCCGGCTCCAGCGTGCCTCGCGTCTATCGTTTGCCGTGCAACCATGGCGTCCACACGACCGGCGGACCAGGCGCCGCCCACCCCAACCCCCCGGCTGTACCGGGGCCTGACCCCATCCGATCGCCGCGCCCAAAGGCGCGAGCGGCTGCTCGAGGCCGGCCTGGAGCTGTTTGGCACGCAGGGCTACAGCGCCACCTCGATCCGCGCGGTCAGCGCGGCGGCGGCGCTGAACTCGCGCTATTTCTACGAGTCGTTCAGCAGCCGCGAGGACCTCTTGTGGCACGTCTACATCCGCATCATCGGCGAGAGCATGACCAAGGTGATCGAGGCGACGGCGGGCGCCGAGACGATCGAAGAGCAGGCGCGGGCGGGCCTGCGAGCCTCCTGGAAGGTGGTGACCGACGACCGTCGCAAGGCGCGCGTGTTGGCGCTGGAGGTCATCGGCGTGAGCGACCGGTTGGAGCAGATGCGCCGCAAGAGTCGCCACGCGTTCGCGGACGTTCTAGTACGCAACGGGATGACGCTGGCCGGGGGGTCGGTCACGTTGCGAATGGACCCGGTGCTGACGGCGCGCTCATTGATGGGCGCCGTCGTTCAGGTGCTCGCCGACTGGGTCAACGGCGACGTGGATGCCTCCGTCGAGGAGATCGTCGAGCACTTCACGAGGCTCTTCACGGCTGTTGCCTATGCCTCGGTTGGGGCGCCGGAGCGCGCCCCCCGCCGCGAGGGCGCCAGGCGCAATCGTTGAAGGCTCACAGCGGCCAGTAGCGGGCGAGATGCTCCCTCGCCCGCGTGCTCATCGCTGACTCGGCGCTCGCCGATCGTGCCGCTTGGGAGGAGCCGAGGGCGGCAAGCGTCTCACGCACGCACTCGCCCAGCGTGATCGGTTCATAGCCACCCTCGAGGACGACTCCCAGCGGCACGTCGAGCCGGGCTGCGAGGTCGCGGACGTGCCGGGCCAGCTCCGCGAAGGAGCTCGTCTCCAGCTCGCACCCCGCCAAGGGGTCCATGCGGTGAGCGTCGAAGCCGGCAGACACGAGCACGAGATCCGGCGCGAACGCCTCGGCAGCCGGCAGCGCGATCTGCTCAACCAGCGACAGCCACAACTCTCCCTCCGAGCCGCCCGGGACGGGAAGGTTGATCGTAAAGCCCTCTCCCGCGCCCGAGCCGACGTCCTCGAACGCACCGGTGCCCGGATAGATGCCCCACTGATGGATGCTCGCGAACAGGACGTCTGAGCGAGTGCGGAATGCCGCGGCGGTGCCGTTGCCATGGTGGACGTCCCAGTCGAGGATGAAGACTCGCTGGGCGCCCAGGTCGCGGATCGCGTGCTCTGCGGCGAGCGCGACGTTGTTGAAGATGCAGAAGCCCATCGCGCGGTCGGGTTCGGCGTGGTGACCAGGAGGTCGCACGCCACAGAAGCCGAGCATCGACTCCCGCGCGATCAGCGCGCGAACCATCTCACATGCGCCTCCCGCAGCGTGGAGCGCCGCGCGGTAGGAGGCCTCGCCGACGAACGTGTCGGCATCGACCGCGCCTCCGCCGGCCATGGAGAGCTCTCGTATTCGCTCGACGTGGCGGGCGCTGTGGACCCCTTCGAGCAGGGCCTCGCCGGCCAGGGTGAGCTCGACGCGGTGCGTGGAACGCCGCAGCAGGTCGCAGCCGACCAGGCGTTCCAGGCTGCGGATCTGCCGACTCAGCGCGGGCTGGGACAGGTACAGGCGCGCCGCAGCCCGGCCGAAGTTCAGTTCGTCGGCCACCGCGACGAACGCGCGCAGGTGACGCAGCTCGATCGCGTCCGGCGCCTGGGGCAGCGACACGACCTCGGCGTTGTCGTCGTCCATGGACCGATTATCGCTGGCCGGCCCGGCCGGTGGTCATGCCGGTTATGCACGACTGTCATGCATACTCGGCCTTTCCCTTCGCGGGGGTCCCGATGCCAGCGTAGTGGCATGCCTCCCAACCGGATCGCCGACCTGCAGCTCAGGGGCAACACCAGCCCGCTGCCGGTGCGCGTCTACTGGCCTGGCCAGGCGGCGCCGCAGCCGGTCCCGCTGCTGGTGTTCTGCGTGGTCGGGGCCGGTGCGGAGGTGTCTTGCCGGAGCCTGAGCGAGGACCTTGGGCTGCTGGTGCTGGCCGTGTCCTGCCCGACGGGGGCCCAGAACGGAACGACCGCGCTGGAATGGGCCGCCGAGCATGCTGCCGAGCTCGGCGGCGATCCCGGACGTCTCCTGGTCGCCGGGCAGGACGCGGGAAGCGCCATCGCGGCGGCGGTCGCGTCGCAGGCGCGAGCGGCCGGGTGGCCTGCTGTGACGCTGGCCGCCGGGCGGAACGACGCCGAGCTGTTCGGAGCCGTCCAGAAATTTACGGCCAGAAATTAGGGCCAGCGATGTATATCGGCGGCCTGCGTCGTCCGACTAGTGAATAACGAACAAGCCCGATGAGGAGAACGACAATGAACGACACGGCCGAACTACCCGGGCTGGCCGAGGACGCGCTTGACCGGTCAGCCAACCGTTCCCGCTGGTTGGCCCTGGTGGTGCTGTGCACGGGGATGCTGATGATTGTCCTGGACGCCACGATTGTGAACGTGGCGCTCCCGTCCATCCAGGCCGACCTCGGTTTCTCCCAGACCGGGCTGGCCTGGGTGGTCAACGCCTATCTGATCGCCTTCGGCGGCCTGCTGCTGTTCGCCGGGCGGCTGGGTGACCTGGCCGGACGCCGCAACGTCTTCCTGGCCGGGCTCGCCCTGTTCACCGTGGCCTCGATGATGTGCGGACTGGCCCAGACGCAGGAGATGCTGATCGGCGCCCGGTTCGCGCAGGGCATCGGCGGGGCGCTGACCTCGGCCGTGATCCTAGGCGTGATCGTGACCCTGTTCCCCGAGCCGCGAGACATGGCCAAGGCGATCGGCGTCTATGCGTTCGTCGCGTCGGCCGGCGGCGCGGTCGGCCTGCTGGCCGGAGGCATCCTCACCCAGGCCCTCAACTGGCACTGGATCTTCTTCGTGAACCTGCCGATCGGCGTCGCCACCGCGGTGCTCGCGCTGCGGGTCGTCCCGCGGGACCGCGGTACCGGACTGCGCCAGGGCGCCGACGTGCTCGGTGCCGTGCTGATCACCGGCGCGATGATGCTGAGCGTCTTCACCATCGTCAAGCCGGCCGCCGAAGACGGCTGGCTGGCCGGGCGGACGCTGACGTTCGGCGCCGTCGCGCTGGCCCTGCTGGCCGGGTTCATCGTCCGCCAGCTGACCGCGCGGCACCCGCTCATGCCGCTGCGCATCCTGACCGCCCGTAAGAT
>Ga0209772_10000246_pt1 | contig 13634 bp, 8 predicted proteins | sample BogFormECP03_OM1_FD_188235 | JGI IMG/M metagenome (GOLD analysis project Ga0209772, IMG submission 188235) | Bog forest soil microbial communities from Calvert Island, British Columbia, Canada - ECP03_OM1 (SPAdes) (version 2) | ecosystem: Environmental > Aquatic > Freshwater > Wetlands > Bog ... | reverse complement strand
CCTTCTAGCCGGCACAATCCTCTCTTTCGCCCGCGCCCTAGGCGAATTCGGCGCCACTCTAATGCTCGCCGGAGACATCCCCGGCCGCACCGAAACCATCCCCCTAGCAATTTATTTCGCAGTAGAAGCCGGAGACATGCGCCGCGCCATCCTCTGGTCGGTAATCGACGTAGCCATTTCTCTAGCTCTGCTCTTCAGCCTCTACTATTGGGCCCGCCCGCAATCCAATTCCCGCGCCCAATTAGGACGCGGCTGAAATGCCCCTCGAAGTCCAAATCGAAAAGCGTCTCCAGGCCTACACGCTCTCCGTCGCCTTCGCCACCGGCGAAAAGCCGCTAGCAGTACTCGGCCCATCAGGCGCCGGCAAAACGATGACGCTTCGCTGCATAGCTGGCCTAGAGCGCCCCGACAGCGGCCGCATCGCGCTAAACGATCGAGTCCTCTTCGATTCCGCAAAAAATATAAATATCCCCAGCCGCGATCGCCACATAGCCCTGCTCTTCCAAAACTACGCCCTCTTCCCGCACCTAACCGTCGCAGAAAATATCGCCTTCGGCCTCGATCGCCTCGCTCCCTACGAGCGCCTCACGCGCACCCGCGATCAAATCACCACGTTGCATCTAGATGGCCTGGAAAATCGCCTCCCCCGCGAACTTTCCGGCGGCGAACAACAACGCACCGCCCTAGCCCGCGCCCTGGCCACAAATCCCGAAGCCTTGCTCCTCGACGAACCTCTCTCCGCGTTAGACACGCACCTCCGCTCGCAAATCGAGCAGCAACTCCTCGACACGCTAAGCCAATATCGCGGCGCCGCGCTCCTCGTCACCCACAATATCGAAGAAGCCTATCGCCTCGGCAACGATCTCCTGGTCCTCTCCCGCGGCCAATCCGCAGCCTTCGGCCCCAAAGAAGAAATCTTCCGCCATCCCCCAACAGCAGAAGTAGCCCGCCTAACCGGCTGCAAAAATTTCAGCCCAGCCCGCAGCCTCTCAACAAACGAAATCGAAGCCACCAACTGGCGATGCCAATTGCGCGTCACGCAAAAAATCGCCAAGCCAGTAACCCAAGCAGGCATCCGCGCCCATCAAATCGATTTCCTCGAAAGCCACACCGCCACCCCAAGCGACGCAAACGAAAACGTCTTCCCCTGCTGGCCCACCAGCACCAGCGAAACCCCATTTCGCATCACGCTCTACCTAAAACTCCACAAGCCCCCGACCACAAACGATCCGCCCGACCTACAAGCCGAAGTCTTCAAAGAAAAATACCAGCAATTCAAAGATGCCCCACTCCCCTGGCACGTCCGCCTGGCACCAGAATCCCTAATAGTTTTCCCAGAGTGAAAATCAAAGCCGTCACTGCTGTCATCCCGAATCCCTTCTAGGGGCGAGAGATCTTCATTTGCATTTGCGGATGCCCCATGCGCAAATTCGGCGCATGGGGTTCTTTCGATCAGCTTTTTGCCTGTCATCCCGAACCCGCCTTTCAGGGTGAGGGATCTCTCTTGCTTTTGCCGTTTCCCCAATCTGAAATTTGAAATCTCCGCAGTCATTGCTTTTGCCTCGGCCTTTGCTTTTTCCCGTAGGGGCGCCGCTTGCTGCGCCCGCCCGTGTAACGCCTGCGAAAATGTGGGCTATCGCCGTCGCGTGACCAGCCTCAAGGTTTTCCGCGATCCATCGTTCGACTTCGTAGAAGAATTCCGCAGCTAGGCGCGGACAACTCCGCAGCGCGGACAAGAACCTTGGGAGGAAAGCAGGAGAAGAGCGGTGCCACAAAAGGGACAAACCGTATCAGAGGCGGGAGGAACTCCAGCCAGCTTCTGTTTAAGCGATAGTCCCTTGGGCCTCCGCAAAAGACGAACGAGGATAAATATCGCGCCGAGAGGCGTGCCAATGCGCATTAACCACCCATAGATACGGATATCCGGCGTGATATGAATTGTCCAGAAAATCACAGCCAAAATCACAAGAACCGCAAAGCCTGTCCCCATGAATCCGCGGCTCGCTCCGCGTGGAACGTGCGGCGAGCGTCCGCAAGCCGTACAACGCCAGCGCCGGCGAAACCCCAGCGGAAGAAGTGGAATCCAGAAAAGGTGGCAAACATCAAAGCTACGGATCTGCTCGGACCGGCGAGGCCGCGCACAAAAGAGGCAGTAGTCGTTGCGAAACGCTGTGCGTTTAGGGCGAAAGTTGTAAATACCGTAGACAAGCAACACGGCAATTCCTGACCTACTTGAAATGCTTGGTAAACACCACGCTCAAACTATAAGTCCCATTAATATCCCGCAATCCAACAATCGAAATATCCCGCCGCACCGCATACGCCACCTGAATCACCTGCTCCTGCTGCGAAGCCGCATTCGAGCTATAGGTAATCGTAACCGCCTTGCCCAACTGCTCCTCAATCGTCACGCGCGCCGCAGCATTCTGCTCCGAAGCCGTACCCGCCAAAAAAGGATCCACGCGAAACCGCGAAATCCCAAATAATCGTTCAATCGTTCCGCCAAACTGGCTGGAAATCGCCTCCGAAAGCAGCGCCGTAGCCCCATACCCCTGGGTGGTATTCGCCGAAGAAGATCGCAGCGCACTCTCCGTTCCCGTGCTCCCCAACGCCAGCAACGCAATAATGTCGCTATCCGGCAAAGGCGGATCCGACCGGTAAGAAAGCGAAAGATTGCTGGCCGCCCCGGTAAAATCCAAAGTCACCTCATACTGGCTGATCGTGGTAGTAGCCTCCACGTTCAAAATCGGGTCCAGCCGGAACGGATTCGAAAAAATAATGTCCCCCCGCGAAAGCGAATACTTATTCCCGCGAAAACTCATCTCCCCATTCAGCAAATGAATATTCCCCAGCAAAATCGGCCGCTCCCAGGTCCCCCGCAAACGCATCGTTCCTTCCAGCTCCACCTGCGCCCCGCTCCATTGCATCCGGGCGTTCGGCGCGGTGGTTCCCTCCAAATCAAATTGCAAATTCCGCAAAAAAGCCGAAGTAGTAGCCGGACCCTGCACGCTTCCCGACGACGCCGTCAAAAGCGTAGCCATATCCACGCCCTCGGCGAAAAGCAGCCGCATCACCTGCACGCTCCCCGACAAAATCGCCGCGTCCGTCCCGCCCGTCAAATGCAGCGTTCCGCCCACCAGCCAACTCATTCCCACCGGATAACGAACCCGCACCTGCGGCGCCACCGCATCCAGCTGATAACGCAACGGCCCATCGCCGTAACTCATCGATCCGCTCAAAGTCAAATCCCCGCCGCCAGTCTGCGCCCGCAAATTATCGAAAAGCGCCTGCGTCCGATCGAAAACAATATCACCCTTCAGATGGCTCAACCCCGTAGGGAAATCCGCATAACTCAACGAAGCGTCGGTAAATCCCACTCGCCCGGTAATCAAGGGATTCGACATCGTCCCTTCCACCACCACGCGCACATCCGCCCCGCCCCGCGCATGCAAATCCGGCACAAGTCCCGCCAGCAATTGCAAATTCACTTTCCCCGAAACGTCCAAATTCACCGGCCGCGCCCCATCAAATCGTGCCGATCCGGCGATATGAAAATCCGAGTCGGCCCCCTGCAAATTCGCCTGCGAAATCGAAATCTGCTTCCGCCGGAACGTAACTTTCGCCGGCCCTTGATTCTTCAAACTCACAAATTCGTAATTCAGCTCGATCGTGGAAATATTCGCGTCCACGGAAAGCGATCCCAGATCGGCCAATCCGCCGGCCACCACAAAATTCCCGCTAACAATCGTGTGCCCAGTCAATCCTTTAGACCGCGCCCCAGCTCCCATCAAAGGATCAAGATCGAAATTCAAAGCCGTCGCGCTCCCGCTAACCGGATACTCCCCGCCCAACCCCAGATCGAAACTTCCCTGCAAATTTCCGCTGCCCATCTGCGAAGCAATCTCCAGATGCACCTTCCGTCCGTCGGCCACCGCATGCGCTTCCAGATTTCCCTGCGCCTCCGCCCCAAATTTCAATCCCTCAAATCGCAGCGCCGCTTCACCCTGCATCCCGGAAATCGGCCCCTGCCCGTGCGCATCAAATCCAAATGTTCCGCCCACCGGAACAAATCGCGTCTGTAGCTCCGGAATATTCTCGAGCGCGATCCCGTCGCCGTTCAATGCGAATTCAAATTCCTTCTCCTTCACCTTGTAAGAAACTTCCCCGGCAATCTGACCTTTCGCGCTCTGCACCAGTTGCGCCTTCGCAAATTGAATCTGATCGCCGTCCGAGTGCAATTGCCCCGTCAACTTCTCAAACTTCACCCCCCAAGCGTCAATCTGCTCGAGCTCCACATTCCCGTCAAACGTCGGCTCCGCCCGCGTTCCACTCCCCGAAAATTGCCCCGAAAGCAATCCGCTTACCGGCAGATGCGTCCCCGCAAATGTCTGCAACTCCTCCAGCGGATTGCGCGTGAACTCCACATGCGCATCCCACAAACTAGTCGGCAAAAAATCAAATTCCCCATCCAGCTTCAAACGCAATTCCCCAGTCGCGGAAGAATGGCCGCGCTTCAACGCCACATTCGTAAGCTCCAGATCATCCGGCGAGTAATCCATGTCCGCCGTCATTTCGTCCCACACGATATCGTCGTATCCCGGACGCTCCACGCGCAGTTGCCCAACAAACGTAGGCCCCACAATCGGTCCAAGCAGCCGCCCGTTCCAATCCACCACCCCTGAAAACACATGCGTCCCCGTTTCCTTGCCGCGAATCGCACCGATAAATTCATCCCATCGCTGCAAATCCTCGGTGTGAAACGTCACCTCCAGCCCTGAGTCGCGCCCGCCCAGCGGCCCGTCCATCGTAATCCGGCTAGTCGGTGTGGCGATTTCGCTCGGCTTCAACAACACCTCCAACTTGTCCTGCGAGTAATCGAAATCGATCCTCGCCGTCGCCGGGATTTTTCCGGGTGCCAGTTGTTCCGGCTCCGACCAATGCATCAACCCCTTCGTTTCAAAATGATCGAACCCGCCGCTCCAGGTGTTTACGGCGTCCGCTTCCAGCACGGAATCCCACTCCAACTCTTTCACCGGAAAATCCGGATTCTCCAGCGCCGCAAAAATTTGCGCCAGGCTCATCCCCCGCAGTTTCGATTCCACCCGGAACGCCGTGTTCTTGAACTGCATCGTCAGCCGTCCATCGAGCGTTCCGCCCAGCGCCTTGGCATGCAATTCCGGTACCAGCAAAGCCTGCTGCGATATCTGGTAATCGCCCCAAGCCTCCAGCCCATCCACGTGAAACCACACGTACGGCAAATCAATTCCGTGCGCCGCGAAATGTCCGTCGCCCGTCCAATCGCCGTTGGTCACATTTGCCGTGCCGGTAAATTCCAAGTCGCAATCCGGCGTAGTCGGCTTCCGCAATATCGTGCGCACATCTTCGAGCGATAGATGCCCGCGATACCGCAATTTCCAATCATTGCTCGCAAAGCTCGCCATCTCCGCCCGCCCGTCCACTTCCGAGTGCGGCAATTTCAATTTCAATTCATCCAGCGAGATCCCATCGCGCGACAGTGTAAATTTCGTCGCAATATCCGCGCGGAACGGCATAAATCTCTTCGCCGCGATCTCCACTTTTTCCCAGCTCAATCGTCCCGCGTAAGTGCTCGTTCTAGTTGCGCCAGGCGCGCCCGTGTCTCCGTTCGCCTCGTAATTCATCACAAATTCAAAATTCTCGCCCTCCGCCGCCAGCGGCGCCTGCGCGTCGTTGTAAAAAAGCGTCCCATCATTGATTTGCAGTTTGCCGATTTCTAGATCGAAGAGCTCCGCCTGCCACGCTGCCGCCGGCGCACTCGCTCGCGGAGGCGCGGGCACGTTATTTTTTCCATCCGCGCCGTAGCGGATCGCCACTTCCGGCCGGTCCAGAATCAATTCATCGAGCGTATATGTCCGCCGAAAGAAGGAAACAATTTTCAGTGTCGCCCGCACCTTGTCGGCATGAAGCAGCGGCGGCATTCCCGAATTTTCCAGCCCGTGCAGCGTCAAATTGTCGAGCTCGATGTGCAATCCCCACAGATGCAATTGAAATCGCCCCAGCTCCACTCGCGCCCCTGTCGTTTTTTCGATTTGCGACACCACGTAACGCCGCATCCACAGATTCACCAACCCCGAATTCCAAATTAAAATGATCGCTGCGCAAATCACCAGCCCGCTAGTCCACGCCACGTGCCACAAATGTCTCCAGCGCAGCTTCATGATTTTCCCGGCGTGGCAAAAACTTCCACGCGCAATCGCGGCCGCGCGTCGTCCAGCCACTTCGCCGTCCGCTGGTTGATGATCTTTGCGGTCAACAGCTGCCGGATCTCCGCATGCACGTCGTCGAGCGGCGGCACTTTTTCGCGGTGCGCTTCCGCTTGCTTGGTGAACTCTCCGTTGTAATACTCTTCGATCTCGCTCTCACTCACCTGCGCCGCGGGCCGGAATTTGTAATCCATAAATCGCGCCAAATAAATCTGCAAGGCAAGCTGCCGCCGCACCGACGTTTCCGTGAGCCCCGCATCCACGACTTCTTTCTCAAACGCGGCCGGCGAAGGAAACCGCTTCTGCAATGCGTCGAACGCCTGCGTCACGTCCCCCGCTTTCGGCTGCCCGAATCGCGCCGTCTGCGCTTCGGTGTTCACGATCCACTGGTCCGTCAACTCGCGCAACAAATCCGTCCGCGTCCCCGCCTTGCCGTCCACCAGCCGCTGAAATCCCGCCAACTCGTTAAGCTGGCTCTCGGTGACGATGTCTCCTTCGATCCGCGCCGCAATTCCATCCACAGTGATGGTCCCGCTCGCAGCTTTCGGCATCGGCGCAGTATCCGCACCGCTCTGCGCGCGCACGCCCCGCCCCGCAGCGAGCGATCCAAAAATAAAAATCACGATCGCCGTCCGACGCGCCATCAAAACACCGGCCCAATATTGAAAAAGAATTGGAAATGCGGCAATCGCTGGATCTCCGGCTGCATCGTCGTCTGATTCGTAAACGAAAATTGCGCCGGATTGATCTGATATCCAAAATCCACGCGCACCGGCCCAATCGGCGTCGCATAACGCAGCCCCGCTCCCACCGTATGCGAAAAATAATTCAAATCCGTCAACGAAGCCGGCGTGTAGCGAAAAGTGATGTGGCTCAAATCCGTGTACACGTTTCCCGCATCATAAAAAAGCGTCCCACCGATGCGATTCCCCGCCCAAGGCAGCTTCAACGGAAACCGCAATTCCTGATTGAACGCCAGCAGCGCCAAGCCGCCCACCGGAAATCCGGTAACCGGATCGCGCGGCCCCGCCTGATTCAATCCAAATCCTCGTATCGATTGCCCGCCGCCCGCAAAAAACCGTTCCGGCAAAGGTATTTCGTCCGGCGTAGTGTCCGGGAACGTATGTTCCACTCCGAATCGCACCGCTCGCGCGAACACAAACGACCGCCCAAACGGATGAAAAGAGGAATTTTGCGCAAACACCCGCATGAAGCTAGCACTCGACCCAATCGGCTTCCCCGCCACGCTGAAATCCACCGAGTTATACCAACCCTTCGTAGCGTCCGCCGCATTGTTCCGCTTGTCGCGCACCCAGCTCACACCAAATCCCGAAATCAAAGTAGGCTGGCTGAATAGTGGAATTTCATCCGGCGCAATTTTCAAAGAACTCGCAATCACGATCACATGCCGGAAGAAATATCGAAACAGCAGCGAAGTCTGCCGCGAAACCGAATCCACAAACTGCACCGCCCCTTCATACCGCTCCGAATTAAACGTATTGATGTCCTGCGACTTATCCGCATAAGCCGTAAGCTGCACGTTAAAATGCGGATTCGCCAAGAAATGCGGCGCCGTATAAGTCAGCACCGCCCGGTACTGCAGCGTGCTAGCACGCACCTTGAACGAAATGGATTGTCCCCGCCCCTCCACATTATTTTTCCCGAATTCTAAAATCACTCGAGGGCTGGCCGTGAACGAAACTCCGGTAGGATTCGATCCATTCCCCGGCAATTCCTGTAGTTCGATTCCGCCGCCATAGCCGAACGTATAGCGCCGCCCCTCTTCCACAGCCACCACCACGGTTTTATCCGTATCCGTCCCATCCGGATTCTGCGGCGCGATCTGCACGCGATTAAATATCGCCAGGTTGTAAAGTTTCCGCTGCGATTCCACCACGTCGCCTTCGCGCAAAGGCCCGCCCGGCTTCACCGCCACTTCCCGCGCAATCACTCCATACCGCGTATGCTCGTAACCAGTCAGCAGCACCTGCAACACATTCACCCGCTGCCCTTCCCTGATCCGGAAAACCACATTCACCTTGTCGGCTTGGTCCGCCGCAGGTGTAGCTTGTCCTTCCACCTGCGCATCCGGAAATCCATCGTTGTAGTACAGCGCCAAAATATTATTCCGGTCCCCCGACAGGTTGCTCTCCGAATAAGGCTCACCCGGCGACAATCCCAACACCCCCGACAATTCCTTAGTGTCAATCGTCTGATTCCCGTCGATCTTCAAATCCGCCACTTTAGTTTGCGGCCCTTCCGCGATCTCATAATGAATCGAGAGGTCGCCCGCCTTCGCATTCAAGTTGTCAACCACCGACGACTTCACGCTAGCCTGCAAGAATCCGTTCGCCTGATACAGCCCCAAAATCGAATCCGCATCATCTTTCACCAACCGCTGGCTGAATTTTCCGCGCACCGCAAACGATTTGGTCTGCAATTGCAGCCGCCCAGTCAGCACCGGCGTGCTGAAATATTTGTTCCCCGAAAACGTAACGCTTATAAGCCGGTGCTTTTCCCCAGGCGTCACCGTGTAAGTGATGACGCGTTCGTTCTTCGCGGGATCCTCGGTCGAAGTGTAATCCGCCTGCGAATCGAAATAGCTTTCGCGCTGCAAATCATCGCGAATATTTCGCAATCCCTCTTGAAGCAAATCCTCATCCACCGCGCCCTCAGCGTAAATCGGCAGCAGCTTTCGCAATTTGCGTTTACTGAAGTGCGCGCCAACGATCTCCACGCGCACCCGCGGCCCTTCCGTAACTTCCAGCGTCAAAGGCAGCCGGTTCGTCGGCGCGTCGTACACCCCGCGTTTCACGCTGGCATTCGCGCCAAGATATCCCTCGGCCACCAGCTTCTTTCGCAATCGGTCGGTCGCTTTGGTCAGCCGCGCCGAAGTCACTTCCTGCTTCGTCTTCAATTTCGATCGCTTCAAGAGTTCCGCGTCCGTCACCTTGGTGTGATTCACCACCGTGATCGTTCCGATTCGCGCCCGCGGTCCCGGCGAAATCGCTACATTCACGTTCATCTGCTGCGTTTCCTTAATCGGCGCGAGCGAGTAGCCCACATGCGCCGTATAAAGCCCTTCATCGCGCAACGAATCACTCAATCGCGCCATTCCCTCAGCTAAAACCGGCTCGCGAAAAGGTTCTCCCAGCGGCATTCGCAACGCCGCCAACGCGCTAGCCTCCGTCGGCGGCTCCTTCAATCCCTCAATCCGCAGCACGTTGTTAAATAAATTTCTCTCCACCACGAAATCAATCCGCAATCCGTCAACGACGGGAGTCGCGTCCGTACGAATCTGCGCATACCGCCCCGTCGCATAAAGCAACTTCAAGCTCGTCCGCTCCGCCTCCATATCAAACGGCTTCCCAACCTCCAGCGGCATCTCCGGCAATTTGTCCGAGAGCACGTAACCGGTGTCATCCACAATCCGAATCTCCGCCACCTGCTTCCCCTCCACCGCCGCCTCGCCCACCTGCCCCCGCGCACACAACGCCGCGCAGACGCACACCATCGCCACTAGCGCCGCCCGCGCCGCGATTCCTACCCCCGCGCGCGCCAAGCCCCGTTTATCTCCGCGAAATATGATTATTCGACCCCGTGACGCGCCCATGCCCAAGCCAGCGCAGCAACGCACATTGGTGAGACGAGCGGCTAGTATAGCCGTGTTGCCCAGCCGATTTGAATTGGCGCTATGATGGATTCGCAGAATGTAGCTCAGGTCTTTAGACCTGAGGCCGTTAGGTGTCGGCTCGAATCATCGCTGCGCCGTTGAAGCGCGCCAATGGACCCTCGCCAAAAAGAACGCTACTCGCGCCAAATCCTCTTCGCCCCAATAGGCGAAGCCGGACAACAACTCCTACTAGATTCCAAAGCAGTCCTGGTAGGTTGCGGCGCGACAGGCACAGCCGTAGCCAATCAACTAATCCGCGCAGGCCTGGGCACGCTCCGAATCATAGATCGCGATTTTGTAGAGCCCTCAAATCTCCAACGCCAAACCCTATTCGAAGAATCCGACGCCCAAGAAAATCTACCCAAAGCCATAGCCGCCGAAAAACGCCTTAGCGCGATAAACTCCGCCGCCAAAATCGAAGCCGTAGTAGCGGATCTAACTCCCGAAAACGCCCGCGATCTCCTATCCAATTTCCCAATAATCCTCGACGGCACCGACAATTTCGAAACCCGCCTGCTAATCAACGACGCCGCCATCGCCCTAAACATTCCGTGGATTTACGCCGCAGCAGTAGCCAGCACCGCCGTAACAATGACCATCATCCCGGGCGAAACCGCATGCCTAGCCTGTCTACTTGAGACGAACGAGTCCGCGAGTGAAGCAGCGCAACAAAACGACGCCACCTGCGACACCGCCGGCATCCTAAGCCCCGCCATAAACGCCATAACCGCAATCCAATCCACCGAAGCCATCAAACTCCTGATAGGCCAGCGCCAAGCATTACACCAGCGCCTGATCTCTCTCGACATCTGGACCAACGAAACCCGCGCCATAAAAGTAGCCCGCAACAAAAACTGCCGCTGCTGCGCCCAAAAAAAATTCCGCTACCTGGAGGGCGCCGCCCAACCCCACATCACCCTATGCGGCCGCGACAGCGTACAAATCCACGAGCGCCATCGCAGCCTGGATCTCCAAGCCTTACACCAAGCCCTGACCAAAACCGCCACCGAAGTCCGCAGCAACGCCCATCTCCTACGTTTCCAAGTAAATTCCTACCAGGTAACGGTATTCCCCGACGGCCGCGCCATAATCAAAGGCACAAGCGACCCATCAATAGCCCGCACCCTATACGCGCGTTACATAGGCGCATGAAGCAGTAGCACTCGTAGCGGTGCCCTTAAGGGCAGCACAGGCAAAATCGCCCGAAGTCCGCAACCCAAGCCCAAGCAACCAACCCCAGCCGAAGAATCCGTCTTTAAATTTTAAAATTAATTTCCGTCAGCAGAAAGCCAACGTCCCAACGAACCGCAGCGCCACTCTACGCAAACCGTTTCATAGCCGCCTGCCGCATAGCCGCCCGGTCCATATTCTCCCGAGTATTCATCAAAGTAAGCAAAGTACTCAAAACCCGCGCCTTCATTTCATCAGTCATCGGAAATCCACTCATAGCCACTTTCACCAACCGTTCCCCACGATCCGCAATCTGCTTATAAAGTTCCTGCTGCCGCTCATGCACGGTCCGCCCCAGCGCCGTCTCCCGCCGAATAGCCGCGCATTCCTCATCAATGTGCAAGGTATAATGCAGCAAACAAAGCCGCACCTCCACCAACCCCCCAGGCATGGGAGCCTTGCACCCCTTCGATCCGCAACTAACCTGCACACCAAGCATAAAATGTCTGTACCAACCTGTAACATCCTATCGGCACAAAATCCACAATCCTGAATCCCCAACGCCGTCAATGCGTTACGTCCTACCTCCTTCGTTCGATCCGTCCCCCGCGTAGCGCAGGTTTATCCTGAGCATCGCGAAGGGCAGCCTGCCGGCGTTTTTGACTTCGGGGTTGCCCTTCGTAGGGGAGGGTCTTCCAACCCAAATCGCGGCGATCCGGAAAACGCGACAGACCCTCCCGCCGTTCGGCCCCGTCGCCAGGCCCCGCGCACGCAACCACCATCACCGTCCGCGCAGCTCCCGAATTTTGCGTAAGATAGCCTTCCTCCCAGAAGGCCACACAGGAATCCCAATCCCGCGGTATTTAGCAAACGCACCAGCAGGCACTTTTTTCTTCGCCGCTTTCTTCAACTTCTTCACGCTAGCCCTCCCGCCTTCTTGCCCTGAGCGAAGCCGAAGGGTCGGCCCCGCAGTTCGGCTAACCGTCCGCCTCGCTCTCCGGGTATATTCAATCGCCATTCATCAAGCGCTGCCCGGCGTACCACCCTCAGCCAGCGGCGCGAAGCGTCCATGCGACTCAGCGTCATCGTCTGCACCTGGAATCGCCGCGATCTGCTGAAAGCAGCGCTCGACAGCATCGCTGCGTCCGAACTCCCGCCCACCCTCGCCTGGGAAATCCTAATCGTGGACAACAATTCCACCGACGGCACGCGCTCCCTCTGCGAAGAATTCGTCCACAGCAACCCCGCCCGTTTCCGCTACTTCCTCGAAAGCCGCCCGGGCAAGTCATTCGCGCTAAACACCGCGGTCGAAAACTCACAAGGTGAAATCCTCGCCTTCACTGACGACGACGTGAAAGTCGCCCCAAACTGGCTGGCCGAAATCCTGCGCACCTTCGACACCTGGAATTGCGCCGGCGTGGCCGGAAAGATCATTCCCGTCTGGTCCATGGCCAAACCGCGCTGGCTAGCCTCCAACGGCCCGTACCGCCCCATGGCCGTAATCGTCAACTACGACCTCGGCGAAGCCCCCTGCGAAACCACCGTCCCGCCCTTCGGCGCCAACTTCGCTTTCACCCGCCAGGCCTTCGCCCAACACGGCCTCTATCGCACCGACATCGGCCCCAGCACCGACAGAAAAGTAGGCTGCGAAGACACCGAATTCGGCCGCCGCGTCCTAGCCGGCGGCGGCAAAATCGTTTACGCCCCCCGCGCCGTCGTGTACCACCCGGTAGAAGAAGCCCGCCTCCACAAGGATTACTTCCGCAACTGGTATTACGATTACGGCCAAGCCATCACCCGCGCCTACGGCGTGGCCCCCCAATTCCCCAAGCTCCTAGGCGCCCCCCGCTATCTCTACCGCAAGCTAGCCGCCAACGCCCTGAACTGGCTCCTGAGCGCCGACGAAAAGCGCCGCTTCTACTACAATCTCCAGCTCCACCAACTAGCAGGCGAACTAAAAGAATCCCGCCGCCTATCGCGAACCCGCGCCTCCATGTAGCTCAGGTCTTCCGAAAGGCCTATTAAATGCTGGGTCACTCGTGAGGCACCGCACATGGGGTTGGCGAAAGCTGATCCGCGGCTCTGATCTGCGGGCCGAACTCCCTTCCTTTGCGCGCCATTAAAACAGACTAGAGTCCCATGACTGCTACGTGGTAAAAGGTGAGGTGGACACTTGAGAGGTCACGTTCCGATTTCGCACGTTCTTTTTCCCGAAATGACAACGAGCAAGGAAAATCCTTGGATTACCCGTCTGAGTAGTTGGCGTCCGGACGGTCAATCTAAGATCAGCAAGCTCACCGCACTGGAAGTGTGCGCAGGTGCCGGAGGGCAGGCAATTGGATTTGAGCAGGCCGGTATCGAGCACGCCGGTCTGGTAGAACTCGATAAAAACGCTTGCGCTACTCTTCGACTGAACCGGCCGCGCTGGAATGTGCTGCAAGAGGATCTCAATAAATTTTCAGCGGCGGCCTACAAGGGCGTCGACATCGTTTGCGGCGGCTTGCCGTGTCCTCCGTTTTCTGTTGCTGGGAAACAGCTCGGACGCGACG
>Ga0209772_10000245_pt1 | contig 13660 bp, 9 predicted proteins | sample BogFormECP03_OM1_FD_188235 | JGI IMG/M metagenome (GOLD analysis project Ga0209772, IMG submission 188235) | Bog forest soil microbial communities from Calvert Island, British Columbia, Canada - ECP03_OM1 (SPAdes) (version 2) | ecosystem: Environmental > Aquatic > Freshwater > Wetlands > Bog ... | reverse complement strand
ATTCGCGATAGCATTACTGCGCCGCGACGTAGCATCTGTCCGAGTTGGTTCCACGCGCGTCTCAGGCTATCTAACGGCTCGTCTAGATGAGGGCTGCGGTGTTGAGGCCGCACACACCACTCACAAAAGTGCTCACAGTTGTTCTTTAGCACGTGATAGCAGTCCTCGCCGAGTCTGGAATGCGCACGAGTAACCACTTCCAGTCGGTCTCTTTATTAATCCATTGGGATAATGGCCCACGGGCAAAAACCACACGGGCGACACACAGGAGTACCGACAAGTTGGCGCGACTATTGAGGAGTGCATCACGGGTTCTCTGGAGCCACCAACGCAACGATCGCGGGCTACACCTTCGTGCAATAGATGCTTCCCAACATTTGTGGCTGAATGGGTTACCTTGTGATGACTTCTCTGCGTGCGCGCCGACGGACGTTGCTCACTTACCGCGTGTTACCAAGCGCGCGAATTTCGATCACACATAGGAGGGAGGGGTTTTGTGAGAGAGAATCGATGAAATCTTTGCGCAAGCGAGACAGGTTGCAGCAGCCGTGCATCCTTTAGGTGAGACACGTCCGCTGTGGGCAATTGTGGTCGGCGACGATCGCTGCCCAGAATGGGTGCCCTACGGCGCGTTCGATCTGAAGGCGGTGCCGGTACAGTACTGCCGCCTGAGGGCCTTGGCATCCCCTTTTCAACGAGCGGTGCACTTGGCCGCATCAATCGCGTCCGCCTCGCGTGTGATGGTTACTGCACTGCCCGAACACCGCGCTAGGTGGGAACCTCATACTTGGTTCGTGCGCCCCTCGATGCGATTCATTAATGAGGGAAATGCGGCGTCACGGATCGCCTTGGCGGTCGCGATCTTGTCAGTCGCCGACCGATCGCCATCGAATGTGCTCACCATCATTCCAGCGCGAAGTTACGTGGTTCATGAGTTTATTCTTCGGGACGCATTGAAGCAGATGGTGGCAAGGTTACCTGAGGTGCCGGAAGGCGTCGCCTCCTTAGGCATGATCGATATGGATGATTCGGTGGATGAGGACTATCTTGTGTTGCAACGTTCATCGGGCGGCCCAGGATTGAATGTGACCGGGATTGCGCGACGTCCCACCGCCTGGGTGGCACGACACCTTCGCCGGCAGGGCGCGGTGGTCGCATCGGGCATTCTTGTGGGTTACGCAGGGGCATTCGCCGCGCATTTGTCGAAGCATTGGCCAGGCGCAACGGCGAAGCTGACGCGCCTGTCACAAGGAGCTAGGGAGGAAAAACAAGAGTGTATCGTCCCCTCGACGGTCGGAGTTGGAGTACCAAGTGCGGTGCGTCATTGTCTGAGGTGGGATCCTCCGCTCTTCAAACAACGTGTGTTCACGGTGAGTCAATGCGGTTGGAGCGGGCTTAAGTCACCCAATGCTGTCGCGCGAATCGCGGATTTCGTGTCCAAAGAAGAGACCTACAGGCGACAACATCTCGACCCGGAGAACCAGTTTGAGCATGCGTGACTAGTGGGAAGGATTCTGCCGCCGCAGTTTTAACGACAATCACTGACCGGAGAGATTATGACGAAGCCGATTCGCCCTACACTCGCGATGGTGCGTGCAGTCGCGTCACTACTGGCCGCTCTCTCGATATCGGCATCGGCATTGGGCTCAACCTCGCCGCCACCGGTTGGCGGCGCTACAGCCTGGCTCAATGTGTCAACCCAAAGCGCGCCCGAGCTGCGAGGCAAAGTAATCCTCGTCCAGTTTTGGACCTACACCTGCGTCAATTGGCGCAGGACACTCCCGTACGTGCGGGCTTGGTCCGCTAAGTATCGTGACCAGAATCTGTTGGTCATCGGAGTGCACACGCCGGAGTTTGATTTTGAGGAAAACCTGGACAATGTGCGCGCTGCAATCAACGAGGTGCACATCGATTACCCCGTAGCGGTTGATAGTCAGCGCGCGATTTGGGATGCGTTCCACAACGTCTACTGGCCCGCCCTCTATCTGATCGACACTCGAGGAAAAATAAGATATCGGCAATTTGGCGAAGGCGAATACTCGCGCACGGAGCGAGAGATTCAACAGCTGCTTGCCGAGTCCGGCAGTCAGCCCGCGAGCGATCACGTGGCTGTCTCTCCCGTTGGCGGCGAGGTTCCCGCAGACCTGGCGAGCTTGCGATCGCCTGAAACCTATGTGGGACTTGACATGGGAGAAAGATTCGCTTCCAAAGGCGGGGTTGTGCCAAACCGTCCGCATGAATACTTGTTCCCTAAAAATCTCGCTCTCAATGAATGGGCGTTGTCGGGATCATGGTCCATCAAGGGCCAGGCGGCATTTCTAAACCGCGCCAACGGCAAGATTGCGTATCGATTTCATGCTCGAGACCTCAACGTGATCATGGCCCCTCCGGCCGGTGGGCTAAATCTTCGCTTTCGCGTGTTGATCAATGGTCAACCGCCGGGAAGCGCGCATGGCGAGGATATCGATGAGCAGGGATACGGTTCCGCAAGAGAGCCTCGGATGTATCAACTCATACGACAAGCCGGAAGCATCGCAGATCGGGAAGCAGAAATTGAATTCATCGACCCCGGCGCGGCCTTGTACGACTTCACATTCGGCTGAGTGCGACATCCGGACTACTTGGCGAAACCGCGGCGGTCACCACTGTAGTACACCCCCGTGTGCCTTCGAGCGCCTCCCGAGGATCTTCACGTCGCTCTAGAACTTCGCGCTGAATCGCAAGTCAATGCTGGTCGGCGGGGCGCGGGTCAGGAAGTCATTACCGAAATACGGAAAGGCGTTGAGGACATTGTGTCGATCGGTGATATTGTAGATCGAAAGCTTGAATAGGTAGCGCTCCCAATCGTAGAGGAGCGCGACATTGAGCGTGTACTGCCAGGGAATCTGCGGCGGCTTGTAGTAGCCATTGGCGCCGACCACCGAAAGTGGAACGATGCCGCCTGACCCCACTAGCTTTCCCAGACCCAGGACGGCTGCGTTGGCGTTGGTCGCTGCGAGGTCGAGATAGCCGGCCTGGGTGGCGTCGATCGGTCCTGTCACCTGAATGTTCGCCTGTACGCCGATCCCGGACTGGAGCTTGTAGCTCGCGAGAGCGTTGAACAAATGTTGCGGTACCCCGGGGTCCAGAAAGCTCTGACCGGGCTTGAATACCGCCAAGTTGCCGGCACCGTCAACATTCAACCCCGCTTCGGCGGGGAAGTTGTAGAAGCCCGCCGCGGTGTCGAGGATCGTGTGGAGGTAGGAGTAGCTGGCGGTCGCAAAAAACCGGGGGCCGGGCTGGAAGTTGAGTTCGACTTCTGCGCCGGTGATATGGGCCACGGTATTGGAGACCCCGACCCCGATCGGTTCGGCACGCGTCTGATGGAAGACGGCGCCAGAGATGAATAGCGCCTTGTCGAACAGGTCGTACTTCGCGCCGACCTCTTCCAGAGTTGTGTCCTGTCGCAGCTGGGCCGCCGGGGCCTCACCCCACGTGGATACCGCGCCATCGTTGCCGGTGGGCAGGACATATTGCGCATTGTTGTAAGTGACGTACGCGGAGGCGCGCGGCGTCGGGCTGTAGACTAGGCTGGTGTTTGCATTGCGCAGACCGTACCAAGCTGTAGATGCCCGTTGCGGCAGACCGCCGTACAACCCAGGACCCCCGAGTGGATCGGCGAAGTCCAACTGCACCAGATCGCCACGCAGACCGTAAAGCACGCTCCACCGCGGCGAGAGCACCAAGCGATGTTCCATGAAAATGGCGACGTCCTGCAGATCAGAGATGGCGCTGTCGTTCAAGAAACTCGGGTTGCGCCCCGGGGAACCCCACTGGACGTGGTTGAAGGCCGCAGTATAGAAAAACGCGCCAGACGGACCCTGCAAGGCGGATGGAAAGATCCAGCTGATTGGGTTGCCCGACAGATCGTAAGCACTGACCGGTTCGTTGATGTAATTCTGCACGTCCCATACGTGCGCGTAGCGCCACGTAACGCCGGCGTCAATGGTTTGGTTTATCCGAGCAGTTGAGAATTTGAAAGTGAAATCCGTCTTGTTTTCGACGGTGAAGCTGCTCCTCGTGGTGTCGGCATAGTAGGCCATCGTCTGGTTGTAGCGATTGAGATAATCGTAGAATGTGTTGTTGACGACCGAAAACGCATCCGACACGTTGATCGTTTGAATGATCTGCGCTTTGATGCCCTGGGCGTGCGCGCCGGTGCCGGGCGGCTCCTCGATGATGACTCGGTCATTGAGGCGAACCGTCTCCCCACTCAAGGGAACCGGAGTCAGAAATCCTTTGATCGCACCAGGTGAGGGGCTCCCTACTAGGTACGCTCCGTTGTCGATGAGGTCTTGGTTGACTCGATTTATGCCGTCGTTCTCGCGGTAGCGCGTGTCAAGGAAATCGAAGGTGACCAGAGCGCTATAGCGCGAGGTGAACTGCGTGAGTAACGCGGCATAGACGGCCTGTTGGTGGAAGAACATTCCGTAGTAATAGCTACCGCTGTCGCTGCTAGTAACACTGACGCGGGCCGCCGTATTCTGCGCCAGCGGGCTGCCGAAGTCGACGGACGCGACCCGCTTCTGTTGGGTGTCGCCTTCGAGATCGAAGGTGAGCGAGGACTTCGTCAACGAGGGCATCTTCGTCGTGATGTCGATTGCCCCTCCCACACCCTGGCCGGGGCCTGCCTGTACGCTCGCTGGGCCCTTGACAATGTTTATCGAATCCACACTGTTGAAGCTGATTGGCGCCCCGTATCCGTTCAGTGTGAAGCTGTCGCGCATTCCGTTGAAGAAAATGTCGCCGAACTGCCCGCGGATGCGCGGCACGTTCGGAACACCGAAGGACGCATCCGAGTAGCTGCTCGATGTCAGATAGGAAAATCCGCCAGGATTCTGGATGGCGAGGGCGTCGAGCTGCGCTTGCGAAATAACGGTGGTGTTGCGCGGTGTGTCCATCACCCCTAAATCGATCCCGTACACGGAGCTCGAGTTGACCGTGGTCGGAAGGATCAGGTCGCCGCGCCGGATGCCATGTATGACTATCTCGTCGAGATCACCCGTTGGGCCTCCGGAACCTGGCGAAGATGAGGAGGATGGGTTTAGCGCCGGCTGAGCAGGTGGGGACGGCGAGTTTGCGGTGAGCTCTTGCGCGGGGGATTCCAGGCTAGCGGTCACTATCGTGCAAAACGCTGTGACCCATCCGGCAGTCCACGGGCGTCGGCACATGCGTCGGTCCCCTTCATTTTTTGTTGGCGCGTCAGCAGCGCGTCTCCGCCTATCTACTCTCCCGGAAGCGAGAAGGCAAACAGAGCACCGCCCGCGGGGATCACGACGAATTGTTTACCGTCCAGCACGTAGGTGACGGCCGCGGAGAACACCGGGGCGCCGAGCTGGATGTGCCAGAGATCCAGCCCCGTATGCGCGTCGAGAGCCATGAAGTTTCCGTCGGAGTCCCCAGAGAACGCTAGTCCGCCGGCGGTCGACAAAATTCCGCCGGTGGACGACGAAAAATGCTTGAAACGCCATTTCCTCTGGCCGGTGAAAGGATCAAATGCCTCGATCGCGCCTGAGGGCCTCTTGTCAGCTTTGGGAACGTAAGCGCTGCCAACAAAATCGTGCCCCACCCGGTAGGTTTGTGGCATGCCGCTGAAGACGTCGCATTCATCATTGGTTGCGACGTATACGAGCCCGGTGTCGGGGTCGTAAGACGGCGAAAACCAGTTGGTAAGTCCCCCCGAGCCAGGGCAAACGAGGACGCCCTTGTCATTCGGCCGGGTCGCCGGGTCGGCCACAGGCCGCCCGTTTGGATCTATTCCCTTGGTCCAACTCACCGCGCCAAACGGATTGGCAGTGAGGAACGTTCCATTGGTTCGGTCGAGCACATAAATGAAACCGTTGCGATTTGCCTGGACGAGGAGATGTCTCGGCTGCGCCTCCCAGTCTGCATCAATCAGGAGGGGAATCTGAGTCGCGTCGTAGTCGTAAAGGTCGTGCGGCGTGAACTGGAAATACCACTTGAGCTGCCCGGAGTCGGCGTCGAGCGCCAACATGCAATTGCTGTAAAGGTTGTCGCCACCGCGCTCGCCTCCAAAATTGCTCGGAGCAGGATTCCCGGTCGGCCAGTAAACAAGATTCAGTTCTGGGTCATAGGTACCGGTAATCCACGCCGGAGCTCCGCCGGTTTTCCACGTTTTCCCGGCCCACGATTCGTGGCCCGGTTGGCCTGGCCCCGGCACCGTGTCAAACCGCCAGACGCGACGACCGCTCTTCGCATCGTAGGCGTCGATGAAACCGCGGATGCCATATTCACCGCCTGAGACACCTACAATCACCTTATCCTTCACCGCCAGCGGCGCCACCGTGAACGAGTAGGCCCTATGGTTGTCGGCTGCGGTCACGTCCCAGAGCACATTTCCCGTCTTCGCGTCGAGCGCTATCACGTGCCCGTCGAGAGTAGTCATGAAGAGCCGGCTTCCCAGTATGGCGAAGCCGCGATTCACCTTCCCGCAGCAGAGCTGGAGTTTGTCGGGCAAGATCCTCTGGTACCGCCAGATGGCGCGCCCCGTTCGAGCGTCAAGGGCGAAGGCACGGTTATTCTGCCCGGTACCGTACAGGACGCCGTCTACCACCAATGAAGTAGTTTCGAACTGACCCAATTCTGACGTTTGAAACGCCCACTCCAGCCGCAAGCGACTAACATTATCGGTGTTGATCAAAGCGAGAGTGCTGTACCGCCATCCCGAGTAGCGACCCGAGTACGTGAGCCAACTTCCAGCTTCGGTCGGAGCACCTAGCAGGCGCTTGAAAGTCACCTCTCCGGGAACATTCTCCTGGGCCTGCCCAACGACTTGGACGCATAAAAGAAGACAGCAGACCAATGAAATAGTCGGCCATTGTCGAAATGCTTGCGCCGAGTTTGAGATTTTACAAGGGCGCGAACCACGTGCGCGTCGATCGCATTTCTCATTCATTGTCTTCCCCGCAGACTCTCGAGGTACGCTATTAGGTCCTGCAGTTCCGCATCATTCAGCACCTGTTCGGTGTAAACAGGCATCAAGGACTTGCGCTCGTGTGTCACTGATTCGAGATCCTTCTTCAGCAACAGATGCAGCTGTTGACTCGTATCGAGCAACTGGATAGAAAAAGTGTCTTCGTTCTTGGCGATGCCGGTGATCCGCTGTCCTGTCCTGGCCATGACCGTTACCGTGTCGTACACCAACACATTGCCATAAGGATTGTTCGGATCGATCATTCCAAGGCTCAACTCCCTGCTCGGCTCGCGGATCGAATCAATTAGATAGGACTCGGAGCGCGCTGCGCCCACGCGCGACAGATCCGGTCCGAGTGCTCCGCCCTTTCCCCGCACCATATGACACCCCGAGCAGGCGCCCTTGCCTACGAATATCCCCTCGCCTCTGATGCGGTCTCCCACCGAGACGGACTCGGATGAAGGACGGAGCGACCTCAGATAAGCAACGATGGCCTGCGTCTCGGAATCCTCGAAATTATTGGCGGGCATTTCGGTCCCCGGGATGCCTTGACTGATCGTGCGGTAAATCGCCGCGTCCGTTGCCCCGTGCGGCCACCGTCCGGAGGTCAAGTCCGGTCCCCTCCCCCCGCCGCGAGCGTTCAGACCATGGCAAGGCGAGCAATTAGCACGAAACAGCGACGCGCCTTCCTTGGTCTGACGCGCGATCGGCGCGGAGTCGCCGATTGTAGCTCTCCGATCGTCCGCCTGGGCCTGTAGGACCAAGCCCAGGAAGATCACTGCGGACATAGCCGCTGCCGTCAGCAGTCGTATCCCAGATGTCTTCGCAACTTCGCGCACAGTGCACCTCCCGACCTACGTGTAATCACAGCTGATCTGCGTCGCCAATACTCCGGAGGTAGAATGGCCGCCTTGGCGCTTTTGTGGCACCACCTGACTCGCGAAAGGCGCGTCGGCCCCTCCTCCCGAGGGTGTTGAGTGTCGACGGGGTGAACGGAGTGTAAGCCTGTGACCAATGTGGTTCCAATCCGACCAAGCCGCCAGCCATGGTTACTGCTGTGTCTGTGGTTAGTTGGCGGCGCGGCTCCTAGCGTGGGTGTGGCTGGGCCGCCAGCTCCGCACGGAACCGCATCGCCGGTCGCCATCTCCGAGCCGATCACTCTACCCATCGTCGATGCCACCGATAACCGGTTTCTGCGCCTCTCCGCAGCTGAAGGTGCCTCACAGACAAAAGTAGATTTCATTCTGCAGGACGATGCGGGTTTTATGTGGTTTGGAACGCATTATGGACTCTACCGATACGATGGCTATTCCTTTAAGGGCTTCGTTCACCAACCCGAGAATCCCGGAAGCCTCGATTGCACCGATGTTCGGGCCCTCTTCAAGGACCGCGCTGGCGCCCTCTGGGTCGGATGTCCTAAATCACTCGATAGGTTCGACCGGACGACGGAGCGCTTCACGCACTATCCAATTCCGCTTGCAACTCACGTCACTCAAGATACTCGAGGTTATTTGTGGGCGACCACTCGTGGTGGGCTATATCGTCTCGATCCAACATCAGGAGCGGTACGACTCTACTCGCACGATCCAAGCAATCCTTTGAGCGTCAGCAGCAACGACCTTGCGTACTGTGGGGTCAACAAAGAGGGCTCCCTCTGGATTGCAAGCAACGCCGGTCTCGATGAGTTTGACCCACGCAGCGGCACGGTCTCGCGGCACATTCCGCTGCCCGATGTTCAGAGCTCCCAGGCCGAAGAGGGTTTAAGCGTCGGGTTCTACGAGGACCGTTTTGGCAAGTTGTGGATTTTTCACAGCTCCCCGAATCCATTAGCCGTCTTTGATCTCGCTAGCAATACATTCACCCGTTACTGGCTTCCCGAGGGCGCACCGACGGTCACGAGGGTGCACGCGATGCTGGAAGACGGGCGCGGCACTTTGTGGATCGCCACTCACGGCCTCGGTTTGCTCAAGTTGGACCGAGGGCACGGGACTTTCATCCGGTATGCAAACGTGCCCACGGACCCTGAAAGCCTTCCGCAGGACAAGCTGGACGCGCTGTTTGCCGACCGTGAAGGAAATATCTGGGTAGCAACGGGTCGAATGGGTGCCGCTCTTCACGCTACAGCGCCTGCGCCGTTTGCAAAACTGCCAAAGGTCCCCGGCACAACGATCCAGCCAGCCATAGGCGCACTCTTTGAAGATCACCAGGGAGTTCTCTGGATGGGCACGCCGGAGGGCCTCTTCCGAGTGGACCGGAGGCAAGACAAGATCACTGCCACTCGGTGGGGCAACGCAGCTGACTACACAGATGTTGTGTCGATTGTGGAAGACCCCTCGTCAAATCTCTGGGTGGGAACGTGGGGCCATGGGTTACACCACATCGATCACCGCACCGGAAAATCCCAGACCTACCGGCACGATCCCGCCGACTCGCACAGTCTCAGCAGTGACATTGTCATGCGCTTGCTTTTTGATCATGACAAAACGCTGTGGGTTGGCACTGCAGACGGCCTCAATCGCTTCGACGCCGCGAACGAACGATTCACCACGTTCAGGCTCGGATCGCAGACGCCTCTTATCCGCGCACTGGTGGAGGACAGTGATGGCAAGGTGTGGGCCGGCTCCGATACAGGCCTTTTGGAATTTGATCCGGCGAGCGCTCGGTTCGCCGTCGCCCAGCATGGCACTGACGCCTTGGGCAGGCTTGGCGGCAACCGAGTAAATTCGGTGCGCTTCGATCACACAGGCACCATGTGGGTTGGCACCCAGGACGGACTGAATAGCCGCGATCCAACCGGTAGAGTCGTCGCGTTTACGCAGCTTGATGGTCTGCCAGGGAACGCGGTCGATTGTATCCTTGAAGACAAGAGCGGCAATTTGTGGATGAGCACCAATAACGGTGTCGCGCGATTCAACCCACGTGCGAGATTGTTCGCGGGTTTCTCGACGGCGGACGGGCTTCCGGGGCCGAATCTGACCGGTGGCGCTGCCTGCTTCCAAAGTTCGAGTGGAGAGATGTTCTTTGGGGGCTTCAATGGCGGGACGGCATTTTTTCCCGACAAGGTAGTCGATTCTTCGTATGCGCCGCCCATTGTCCTGACCGATTTCCGTTTGTTCGGTAACTCTGTGCCGATCGGACCGCATTCAGCTTTACAAAAATCCATCTCATACACGCGCGAATTGACTCTCTCCCACGAACAGAATGTCTTCTCCTTCACCTTTGCCGCCCTCAGCTACCTAAGCCCCGATACCAATCGCTATCGCTATCGCCTTGACGGCTTGGAGCGCGAGTGGAACGATGTGGGAAGCGATCGCAGGCAACCTATCTATACGACCCTTCCTGCAGGGACATATACGTTTCGAGCACAGGCAGCCACCCGTGGCGGCCCCTGGAGCGAGCCTGGAGTTGCCGTGCGGATAACGATCGAGCCGGCATGGTGGCTGACGTGGTGGTTCAAGGTGCTGATGGGGATGCTGGTGCTTTTGGGGGTGGCAGCGTTGTATGCGATGCGCGTTCGGCAGCTTCACAGGCAGTTTGACGTGACGTTCGAGGCGCGCGTGGCTGAGCGTACACGGATTGCCCGCGAGCTTCACGACACCTTGCTGCAAAGCTTCCATGGCTTGCTGCTTCGCTTTCGGACCGTCCATTCGCTGTTCTTGGCGCGGCCAGGGGAAGCTCGGCAGATGCTCGAGGGTGCCATCGACGAGGCCCGAAAGGCGCTGACCGAGGGGCGTCAGGCCGTGCAGGGGTTGCGATCTGCACCTCTCGACAGCCACGAATTCAGCGAAGCGATGAAGACGCTCGGGGAAGAGCTCGCTAACAACTCGGTCCAGGGGAATTCCGTTGCTCTAAGCCTCAGCATTGAAGGCACACCACGACCACTGCAGCCGCTGGTGCGGGACGAGATATACAAGATCGGGAGCGAAGCCCTGCGTAACGCCTTCCGCCATGCCGAGGCCAGCCGTATTGAAGTGCAGCTCGACTACGGCAAGCGGCACTTCGAGCTTCGCATCCTGGACGATGGCCGAGGCATCGATCCTAAACTCCTGAATGCCGGAGCGCTTCCGGAGCATTTTGGCCTCACAGGCATGCGCGAGCGCGCCAAAGAGATCGGCGCCATACTGACCATCTGGAGCGCGCCCTCCTCGGGCACGGAGCTGGAGCTGACTGTTCCAGGCAGGATCGCCTACGAAGCGCTTCAGGCAAGGCACCGCTCATGGCTCGCCAAGAGACTGTTCGCCGTATGGAGCTAACGCAGACAATGAGCACAGTGTCTGACCTGATCCGGATTCTGGCGGTCGACGATCATCGGCTGATCCGCCAGGGAATCAGCGGGCTGGTGGCGACTCAGCCGGACATGAGTGTGGTCGCCGAGGCAACCAACGGACGTGAGGCGCTGCACCAATTCCGGGCGCATCGCCCCCACATCACGCTGATGGATCTGCAGATGCCGGAGATGGGCGGCGTCGATGCCATCATCTCCATTCGCGGCGAGTATCCCGAGGCACGAATCATCGTACTTACGACCTACTCCGGCGACGTGCAGGCGCAGCGGGCTCTAAAGGCGGGAGCACGCGCCTATTTGCTTAAAGACGCGCTGGATAAGGAGCTTCTGGACACGATCCGCGCGGTCCATGCCGGTCGGAAGGCGATCTCGCCGGAGATCTCGTTCCAGCTCGCCGAGCATGCGACCGATGACGCGCTTACCCCGGGTGAGGTTCGCGTCCTGCACCTGATCGCGCAAGGCAAAGCGAACAAGGAAATTGCCACACGCCTGTCCTTGAGTGAGGCTACCGTAAAGGGTCAAGTCCGCAGCATCCTGTCCAAGTTAGGCGCACAGGACCGCACGCACGCCGCCATGATCGGCGTGAAGCGCGGGATCATCCAGCTCTGAGCCTGAAGAATCAAAAGAGCACGAAGCGTTATCCTTTTGGCCCTGCCCCCGCCTGAACCATTTTCCGTACGCTTTGATGCGTGCTTCGTCTATTTTCCACTTTCGCGCACGGCGCCCCGGGTGCCGGACTACTGCTTCTGCGCCTGGCGGCGGGTGTCACCCTGATCAACCATGGCCTATCGGCATGGGCTAGGGGCGAGCCCTTCGTACTCGAGGCTTACTACGCGGTCCTGATCCTTCTTGGCCTACTACTGCTCGTTGGGCTGTGGACGCCGATTGCCTCGGGACTCGCGGCTGCCAACGCTATATATGAGGCTATCGCGGGATCGAGCTTCGGGCTGCAGTGCGTGTCCCTTGGATTCCTAGCCGGAGGCCTTGCGTTACTGGGACCCGGCGCGTGGTCCGTCGACGCGTGGCTTTATGGATGGAAACAAATAAAGATCGCCGATCGAAAACGGGACCAAGAACCTCCAGGCTAGTCCGATTCCTCAGGTCGATCAGCCGAAAGAATCCCCGGGGCGCTCGAAATACTCGCAAAGAACCGCCTTTCGGCGGTATTCACGTTCGCTCAACAGGTTCCATACTGCCTGTGAGTACAGAGCCAATATGGCGTAACGATCAACTGTTACTGACCTGAGGAGGGCTGAGACGTGAACCAGGCAAACGACGCGTTTTCGGCGGGTTCAAGCGCCGGCAGCCTAGGCACCCAAGCGGCGGGCTTCGCTTGGCGTTCCCCTGGACGCCCCCCGTCCACAGAAGCCCCTACTGTCTTCGTCGTCGATGGCGACTCATCCGTCCGCGAAGCGCTGGATGTGTTGATCCGGGCCGGTGGATGGCAGCCGGAAGTAGCTGCTTCAGCTGAGGAGTTCCTCGCACGTCCGCGGCTTATGGCCCCCGGCTGTCTGCTAGCGGAGCTGCACCTTCCAGGCCTCACCGGGCTCGAACTGCAAAGGCTGGTATGCAACCGCTGGGAGCTGCCAATCGTCTTCATGACCGCTCACGCAGACCTGCAAGCGGCAGTTCGGGCTATGAAGGGAGGTGCGATCGAACTACTGACAAAGCCACTCGCAGTCGACCTTCTGTTGACGGCGATCCACCACGCGATTGAACAAAGTCGCTCCGCGCTCAATTACCTCGCGCGCATCGAGGCGCTGCAGGCGCGCTACGCGTCGCTCAGCGCGCGCGAAAAGGAGGTAATGGCCCTCGTGGCAACGGGCCGGTTGAACAAACAGGTTGGCGGCGACCTGGGTATTACCGAGTTCACAGTGAAAGTGCACCGGCGTCGCGCGATGCGCAAGATGCAAGCGAGATCATTAGCCGGCCTAGTGACCATGATGGAGAGCCTTCGCCGCGAAAGCCCGACGATGGCGCCAAGCCTCCAGACGACCTCGGAAGGCCTGAATAGTACACGAAGCTTTAGGCAGTCCCGTCGCAACAGCGATTTTGTCTTCATGCCCGCCTGATGCTCGCGGCGAGCCCGGCGACCCGGAAGACAATCCGACGATTGCCTGGCCCGAGACGCGGAAGGATCTCAGGGAAAGTGTCGACTACTGATCCCGTGCTGCTTTAACTTGACTCGCTTGAGCTTATCGAAGGTTTTGCGACTTCAACGTGTGATAGCGCGTACGCCTTATCGTGCGTTGAAAAACGGGGCGCCTTGTCGGCGTGAGTGATCATCGCTGTGATAACGGCCGCTAAGCGAAGCCTTATCATAATGTGCAAGGGTAAGTACTGCTTTGCCGCCGCGGCAATCCTTCGAGGACGGCAATTAGGATATTTGTCAGTCGTAAGTA
>Ga0209772_10000244_pt1 | contig 13678 bp, 13 predicted proteins | sample BogFormECP03_OM1_FD_188235 | JGI IMG/M metagenome (GOLD analysis project Ga0209772, IMG submission 188235) | Bog forest soil microbial communities from Calvert Island, British Columbia, Canada - ECP03_OM1 (SPAdes) (version 2) | ecosystem: Environmental > Aquatic > Freshwater > Wetlands > Bog ... | reverse complement strand
CCGAACACCGGGATATTCAACATCGCCACCATGGTGATCACCATGGTGGCCGGCACCACCGTCATCATGTGGATGGGCGAGCTGATCACCGACCGCGGCGTCGGGAACGGGATGTCGGTGCTGATCTTCACCACGGTGATCTCGGTCATCCCCGGCGAGATCCTGGCCATCTACCGCGACAAGTCGGCCTTCTACGCCGGCGTGGCCATCCTGGTCGTGATCGCCATCGTGGCCTTCATCGTGTTCATGGAGCAGGCTCAGCGCCGCATCCCGGTGCAGTACGCCAAGCGGATGGTGGGTCGGCGGATGTACGGCGGCACCTCGACCTACATCCCGATGAAGGTGAACCAGGCGGGCGTGATCCCGGTCATCTTCGCCTCGTCGCTGCTCTACATCCCGACCCTGGGCGCGCAGCTGTTCTCGTTCTTCTTCGTGAGCGTGGTGTCTTCTGCAGCCGCGCTGCTCGCCGCCGTCGTGTACCTGCGTGGGCGGGTCTCGCTGCTCCCCCGCTTCGAGCTGTCGTCGTGGCGAGGCCTCGTCCGCGACGCGCTCCCATACGCGGCGGCGACGACGGTGGCCGTCCTCTATCCCCGGGTGGGTCTGATCACGGTATCGCTGATCTCGAACGCGCATCAGACCGGCTACTACTCGACCGCGTTCAAGGTGGTCGAGGTGCTGGGCGGCACTTCTGGACTGATCGCAAGCTCAGCTTTTCCGGTGTTCGCGCGCGCCGGGCGCGACGATCACGAGCGCCTGCGCTACGCGGTCGGCCGGGTGAGCGATACGACGCTCATCGCCGGCTCCTATGTGACGCTGAGCCTCGTTGTGGCTGCTCCATTTGTGATCAAGGTTCTGGGCGGGCCGTCCTTCGCCCCCGCCGTGCCGGTCCTGCGGCTGCAGGCCTTCGCCCTGCTCGGCGGCTTCGTGGCAGCGACGTGGAGCTACACGTTGCTGTCGCTGCGCATGCACGGCGCGCTGCTGCGAGTGACGGTCGCAGGTCTCCTCGCGTCGATCGCGCTGTCGGTGGCGCTCGTGCCCGCGCTCGGGGCCGAAGGAGCGTCGATCGCCTCGGCGGTGTGCGAGCTCGTGGTCGCAGGCGGTTATCTGCTCTCCCTCTCACGCAGGGACGGGCAGCTGCGTCCCAGCCTGGCGGTGCTGCCGCGTGTCGCGCTGGCCGCAGGAATCGCGGTGAGCGTCGTCGCGCTCCCTCTGCCCAGCATCGTGCTGTGGGTGATCGCCACCGGGGTGTACTTGACGCTGCTGCTTCTTCTGCACGCGGTCCCGGAGGAGCTCCTCGATGTCGTGCTGCGCCGCGGCGGCGCTCGCTGAGCGCGGCCGGCCACTACGCTGTGGCCAGAATGGGGACCCCCGAGCACGCTGACGGTTACTTCGAGGCGGTGGCAGCGCTGGCCGGCGCCGTCGACCGCGAGCAGGTCGACGCGATGGCCAGAGGATTGGCCGGCGTGCGCGAGCGTGGCGGGCGGCTGTTCATCCTCGGTGTCGGCGGTGGCGCCGGCCATGCGTCGCACGCCGTCAACGACTTTCGCAAGCTCTGTTTGATCGAGGCATATGCGCCAACGGACAACGTTTCCGAGCTCACCGCGCGCACCAACGACGACGGCTGGGAGAGCTCGTTCGTGGGGTGGCTCGAGGTCTCGCGCCTGGCCCGGCGCGACGCATTGCTCGTGTTCTCCGTGGGCGGCGGCTCGCGCGAGCGAAACGTTTCGGTCAATCTGGTCAACGCGATCGAGCGGGCGAGCGAGACGGGCTCGGCGATCTTCGGCGTCGTCGGCGCCCCCGGCGGGACGCTGGCGAGCCTCGCCGACGTTGCCATCCTGATCGATGCGCCGCCCGCGCTGCGCACGCCACTCGTGGAGTCCTTTCAAGCGGTGGTCTGGCACGCCTTGGTCTCCCACCCGGAGCTCGCGGCGAGATCCGCGCACTGGGAGTCGCTCACCGCCGCCGAGCCGCGGTGAGCGCCGGAGTTGCCGAACCAGCCGCCGGTCCTCGGGCCGCTGTCTTCCTCGACCGCGACGGCGTCCTCAACGAGCTCGTCCCCGATCCTGACGGCGCCGGTTCGGAGTCGCCGTTGCGCGTGTCCGATGTCCGTCTCATGCTCGGCGCCGCCGCGGCTGTTGTGGCGCTCCGGGCCGCCGGCTATGCGTTGATATGCGTCACCAACCAGCCCGCCGCCGCGAAGGAGAAGGCGTCGCTGGCGGAGCTCGAAGCGATCCAGTGCCGCGTGCGCGAGCTGCTCGCCGCCGCCGGGGCTCGCCTGGATGCATGGCGCATGTGCGTCCATCACCCTGAAGGCACGGCAGAGGGGTTGTCGGGGCCGTGTGACTGTCGCAAGCCCGCGCCCGGAATGTTGCTGGACGCCGCCAACCAGTTGGAGCTCGAGCTATCTGAATCGTGGATGATCGGGGACACCGACGCCGATGTGGCGGCCGGCCGCGCCGCCGGGTGCCGGACAGTGCTCGTCGAGAACCCGGCTAGCGCGCACAAGCGCGCCGGGCACACGAGCGGTGATCTGCGGGCCCGAGATGTCGGCGACGCCGCCGCGCAACTTCTCGCCCTCCGTTGTTCTTGTTAGCGTGTATGGCCCAGTGGGACCGGGTCGACCGGCCCGTCGGACTTGCCAGTGCTCGAGCAGATATCTACCCGCATATTCGCCGACGGAGCCGACCTCGACGGGATCTTGGCGCTTGCGGCCAACCCGCGTATCTCGGGATTCACGACGAACCCGACGCTGATGTGGAAGGCGGGCCTGACCGATTATGAGGAGTTCGCCAAGCGCCTGCTCGAGCGGATCACCGCGCACCCGATCTCCTTCGAGGTGTTCGCCGACGACGTCGATGAGATGCGCAGGCAGGCTCGCCTGATCGCCTCGTGGGGGGAGAACGTCTACGTCAAGATCCCCGTGACGACGACCACAGGCGAGTCGCTCGCTCCGCTGGTTCGAGAGCTGGCGGAGGACGGGGTGAAAGTCAACGTCACGGCGCTGTTCACGACCGCGCAGGTGGAGTTGATCACGGCCGCGGTGAAGGACGGCGCTCCGTCCTACATCTCGGTGTTCGCCGGGCGCATCGCCGATGCGGGGATCGAGCCGGTGCCGATCATGGCGCGCGCCGTCGACATCATGGTGCAGGCTCCCAACTCGCAGCTGATCTGGGCCTCGCCGCGCGAGGTCCTCAACGTCGTTCAGGCCGACCAAATCGGGTGCCACATCATCACGATGACCCACGACCTGCTGAAGAAGCTCGACTGCCTTGGCAAGAACCTGGAGCAGTATTCGCTGGAGACGGTCAGGATGTTCCACGGCGACGCAGTTGCCGCAGGCTTCACGCTCTAGCCATGACAGGCCGGCTCCGACGGGGAGAACCTTGTAGTCAAGACGCGCGCGGAGCTTGGCGGTGAGGCGCGTGTGCGTAACCGGCGGCGCCGGCTTCATCGGCAGCAACCTGGTCGACCGCCTGCTCGCGCAAGGCGTCGAGGTGGTGATCCTCGACGACTTCCGCACCGGGCGCCGGGAGTTCCTCGCAGACGCCTTGGAGCGTCCGGGCGCGAGGCTCGTCGAAGGCGACGTGCTCGATCCCGCCGCGCTCGAGGACGCGACCGAGGGTTGTGACTGGGTGTTTCATCTGCAGGCGAACGCGGACGTGCGTCGGGGACTCGAGCACCCGCGACGGGACCTCGAGCAGAACACGATCGCGACTTCCAACGTGCTCGAGGCCATGCGTGCAAACGGGGTCAAGCAGATCGCGTTCTCCTCGACCGGGTCGATCTACGGCGAGCCGGAGATGTTCCCGACGCCCGAGGACGCGCCGTTTCCGGTGCAGACCTCGCTTTACGGCGCCTCCAAGCTCGCCGGCGAGGCGCTGATCGCAGCCTACGCCTCCGGGTACGGGTTCACCGGCGTGATCTTCCGCTTCGTCTCGATCCTCGGCGAGCGCTACACGCACGGTCACGTGTTCGACTTCTACCAAGCGCTCAAGCGCGACCCGACGAGCTTGCGGGTTCTCGGCGACGGCCGCCAGGAGAAGTCCTACCTGTACGTCCAGGACTGCATCGAGGCGATCCTCACCGCCACCGGGCACCACGCCGACCAGGCCGGGGCCCACATCTACAACCTCGGCACCGACGAGACGATCGTCGTCGACGATTCGGTCGCGATCATCACCGAGCAGATGGGGCTGTCCCCGCAGATCGAGCACACGGGGGGACGGCGCGGCTGGACCGGCGACAGCCCGCTGATCCGACTCGACGCGACACGCATCCGAAGCCTCGGTTGGACGCCGCAGCTGACGATTCGACAGGCGGTCGGGCGGACGCTCGATTGGCTGAGGGACAACGAGTACGCCTGGCGCGAGGGTGCGACCGAGGAGGATGGCGCCGTCCAGGAGACGGCCAGCCGATGAGCGTGATCTTCAGTCGCGCGCCGCTGCGCATCTCACTCGGCGGCGGGGGCACCGATCTGCCGTCCTACTACCGCGAGCACGGCGGCTTCCTCGTGTCGGGAGCGATCGACAAGTACGTCTACATGCTGACCCACACCGTCTTCCAGAAGCGCTATCGCATGAAGTACTCAGAGCTCGAGGAGGTCGATGAGATCGCCCAGATACGCCATCCGATCTTGCGCGAGACGCTCTCGCGCCACTGGCGGGGAAACCCACTGGAGATCGCCTCGGTGGCCGACGTGCCGGCAGGCACCGGCATGGGCTCCTCGGGCTCCTACACGGTCTGTCTGCTCAAGGGCCTCGCCCACGCGCGGCGCACGTCGATCACGCCTGGTGGGCTGGCAGAGGCCGCATGCGAGATCGAGATCGACGTGCTCGGCGAGCCGGTCGGCAAGCAGGACCCCTACGTGGCTGCTCACGGGGGGATCTGCGCGTACACGTTCAATCCAGACGGCACCGTTGAGGTCGATCCGCTCGAGTTGGGCCCGGAGGTGCTCGGTCGGCTGCGCAACCATCTGCTGCTGTTCTACACCGGCGAGGCCCGTTCAGCCTCGCGCGTGTTGGCAGACCAGGACGAGCGCTCCAAGGCCGGCGACAGCGAGATGCTCGAGAACCTGCACCACACGAAGGAGCTCGGCCGTCGTAGCTGCGAGCTGCTGAGCGCGGGCGAGCTCGAGGCCTATGCCGAACTGATGCACGAGCATTGGGAGCACAAGCGCCGCCGCTCGCCCGGAATGGCCAACGAGACGATCGACCGGCTGTACACGCTCGCTCGTCGCAGCGGCGTGATCGGCGGCAAGCTCGTGGGCGCCGGCGGCGGTGGGTTCCTGCTCCTCTACACGCCCCGACCCGAGGACACGAGGCAGGCGATGGCGGCCGCGGGCGCCTCCGAGCTCGAGTTCGACTTCGAGTTCGGCGGCGCTTACGCCAGCGAGTACGCATGAGCTCACTGCGCGTAGCGATCGTCGGCTGCGGCTTGATCGGGGCGAAGCGTGCAGCCGCGTTGCGGCCACAGGACGAGCTCGTGGCCTGTCACGATCTCGACGCTTCAGCGGCCGAGGCGCTCGCGGCAGAGCACGGCGCTCGCGCCTGCTCAACGCTCGAGGAGCTGCTTGCGGCGAGCCCCGACGTGGTCGTCGTGGCGGTCGTGCACGACCAGCTTGCGCAGCTCGCCGAGCGGGCTCTGCAGGCCGGCGCGGATGTGCTGGTGGAGAAGCCGGCGGCCGTCTCGCTCGCAGAGGTCGAGCGCCTGATCGAGTGTGAGCGAGCGAATCGAGGACGGGTCAAGGTCGGCTTCAACCACCGCTTCCATCCGGGGATCGCACGCGCCGCCGAAGAGGTCCACGGCGGCGCTCACGGGGAGCTCATGTTCATCCGCGGCCGCTACGGGCACGGGGGACGCATCGGGTATGACCGCGAGTGGCGCGCTCAGCCGGCGCGCTCGGGAGGCGGCGAGCTGATCGACCAGGGGATGCACTTGCTCGATCTCACGCATTGGATCGCGGGCCCGCTCGAGCTGCACTCGGCGCTCCTGAGAACGCAGTTCTGGGATGCGCCCGTCGAGGACAACGCGGCGCTGATCCTTGGGGAGGGGAGATCGCGGACCGAGCCGTGGGCGATGTTGCATGTCAGCTGGACAGAGTGGAAGAACATGTTCTCGTTGGAGATCTACTGCCGCACCGCGAAGATCCAGGTGGACGGGCTCGTCCGCTCTTACGGGCCCCAGCGCTTGCGCGTCTATCGGATGGGCCCGGAGCTCGGGCCGCCAGAGCTCGAGGAGGTCTCATATCCAAGCGACGATCTCTCCTGGCGCCGGGAGTGGGAGCACTTCGCACAGGCACTGGAGGCGCAGGACGAGCGCACTCTCCTCGGGGATCTCGAGGACGCTCGCTACGCGTGGGCGCAGGTCGAGGCGGCCTATGCCTGTGGTCCGTACGCAGAGATCCGCGGGGCGCTTGCAAAGTGACGGGCAGGCACGTGCTCTTGACCGGTGGGTCCAGGGGTATCGGACTGGCGGTCGCCCGGATGCTGGCAGAGCGGGGCGCACGGCTGACGCTGCTGGCGCGCAGCGTCGACGATCTCAGCATCGCCGTGCGAGAGCTGCCGGGCGACGGACATCGTGTCCACGCCCTGGACGTCGCCGACGAGGATGCCTGGCGCGCGTTTGCCGCGGACATCGGCGAGCTGCACGGGCTGGTCTGCGCCGCCGGGGCCCTCGGTCCGATCGGCATCCCCGGCTCCTACGCGCCAGCGGACTTCACGCGGACGATCGAGGTCAACCTCGTGGGGACGCTTCTGGCCATCCACCATTGCCTGCCCGCGTTGCGCTTGGGTCGTGGCGCGATAGTCCTCTTCAGCGGAGGCGGCGCCACAGCCCCCTTGCCTCGCTACGACGCCTACGCTGCTTCCAAGGCTGCGGTGGTTCGCCTCGGCGAGAACATGGCCGGCGAGCTCCGCGAGCTGGGGGTGCGCATCAACAGCGTGGCGCCGGGCTTCGTCGCGACCCGAATGCACGAGGGCACGCTTGCGGCCGGAGCGGAGATCGCCGGCGCTGACTACTACCGCAAGACCCGCTTGCAATTGGAGTCGGGCGCCGTGCCGGCCGAGGAGGCGGCGGAGCTCACGTGCCTGCTGCTTGGCCCTGAGGAGCTGGCGCCGTTCACCGGAAAGCTGATCTCCGCCCAATGGGACCCCTGGAGGGAGGAGGGCTTTCGAGCACGGCTCGCCCGCGAGAAGGACCTGGCGACGTTGCGACGGATCGACGAGACGATGTTCGGCGCGCTCGTCGCGGAGGCGCCGGCATGACGGCCGGCGAGGCTCCAGACGCTGGCATGACGGCCGGCGAGGCTCCGGGCGCAAGCGATCGCGAGCTGGGATCGCGACGATCGATCAGCGTGGTCGTGCCCGCGTACAACGAGGAGGACAACGTCGAGCGCACCTACGATCGTTTGAGCGCCGTGCTCGACGGCCTCGGGATGGACTGGGAGATCATCTTCAGCGTCGATCCCTGCACCGACCGAACCGAAGAGCTCATCCTCGCCATACGCGCGCGTGACCCGCGGGTGAAGATGCTGCGCTTCTCGCGGCGCTTCGGCCAGCCGATGGCGACGATCGCCGGGCTGGAGGCGGCGAGCGGCGACGCCACCGTGGTCATCGACTGCGACCTCCAAGACCCCCCGGAGTTGATCCCGAAGCTGGTGGAGCGCTGGGGAGAGGGCTATGAGGTCGTCTATGCCCAGCGGCGCACCCGCGCGGGGGAGACGCTGCCCAAGCGGATCATCGCCGCCGTCGGCTATCGGGTGATCGCCCGCATCGCCGAAGTCAAGATACCCCCCAATACCGGTGACTTCCGCCTGTTGAGCCGCCGCGTGGTCAACAACGTGGTGGCTCTGAAGGAGAGCCATGGCTTCCTGCGCGGGTTGGTCGCGCTGGTGGGGTTCCGCAGCACGAACGTGCTCTACGACCGCGACCCGCGTGCAGCGGGAGCGAGCAAGTACAACCGCTTCTGGGGATCGCTGGTGATCGGGCTGAACGGGCTGATCGGCTTCTCTCGTTATCCGTTGCAGCTCATCTCGATGCTGGGCGTCGGGATCTCGGCCCTGGCCTTCCTGGTCGCGATCGTCTACCTCGGGCTCAAGCTGGGTGGCCAGAACTTCCCGGTGGGCAATCCCACGATCGTCATCGTCGTGGCCTTTTTCAGCGGTATCCAGTTGCTTTCGCTCGGCGTGATGGGCGAGTACGTGGGCCGTATCTACGACGAGTCTCGCCAGCGCCCGAAGTACATCCTCGAGTCGCGCTACGGATGGGAGGAGGAGCCCGGCGCATGACCGCGCTGCCGCCAGTGTGCATCTTGGCCGGTGGTCTCGGCACGCGTCTGGGAGATCGCGTTCGCGACACGCCCAAGCCGCTCATCGAGGTCGCGGGGGAGCCTTTTCTACTCCACCAGCTGCGCCTGCTGGCGCGGTACGGCGCGAGCGAGGTCGTTCTGTGCGTGGGCTACCTGGGCGAGCTCATCGAGCAGCGCATCGGCGATGAGCGCTTTGGCATACGGATCCTCTATAGCTTCGATGCGCCGGAGTTGGACGGTACCCTCGGCGCCGTCAGGCGCGCGCTCCCGCTGCTCGGCGAGCGGTTTCTCGTGCTCTACGGCGACACCTACCTGCGGCTGGACTACGCGACGTTTGCGCGCGTGTGGGCCGAGAGCCGACTGCCGGCGGCGATGAGCGTGCTCCGCAACGGGGGCCGCTGGGACATCTCCAACGTCGTCTACCGCGACGGGATTGTCGTGAGCTACGACAAGGACAATCCCACGCCGGAGATGCAATGGATCGACTATGGCCTCGGCGGCCTCAGCGAGCGTGCGATCACCTCGGACGGCCCGCAGGAGCGGAACCTCGCCGCCCTCTACCGTCGGCTCGCCGAGCGTGGCGAGTTGATGGGGTTCCCGGCCGAGGAGCGCTTCTATGAGATCGGCAGCCCGGCCGCTCTTGCCGAGACGGATGCCTTCCTGCGCAAGCTGGGCACGCTGGAGGTCCGATGAGCGACGTTCGCGCCACGATCACGCACCTGCGCTCACCGGGCTCGGGGCTGTTTGGCCAGGTGGTTCGCTTTGGGCTGGCCGGCGGCTCTGTCGCGCTCCTGTACCTGACCGTCACCACCGTTCTCTACAAGGTGGTCGGCCTTCCCTTTCAAGTCGCGCTGGCGATCGGCTTCGCGTCGGGGCTGCTGCTGCACTTCAACCTCCAGCGCCTGTTCGTGTGGATCCACGATGAGGACTTTGCCCTCGGGCTGCAGCACCAGGTCGGGCGATACCTGACGATGGCCGCGGCGCAGTACGGCGTGACCGCGGCGTCCACCGCCTGGTTGCCAAGCGCGCTTGGGGTCGAAACGGAGATCGTGTACCTGGTCACGATGGTCTTCGTGACGGCGATCGGCTTCCTGCTCATGCGCCTGGTCATCTTCCACGCTGGGTCCTCATCGAGCCCCGATCCGGCCAGATGAGCCGTTAGCTCTGCGTCCCGTGTCGTCCATCTTGGACCCGACATCGGGTCGATCTCCCGCTCGAGAACCTGGAGCGCCGTCCGGCCACCGGCGAGCCCGCAGCAGTGTCTCGTTGCGCGCGTGCTGGCCCCTGCTGGTGCCGTTGGTGTTGATAGCCGCGCTGATGGCGCCGATGGTGCTGACCGACAGCACCTTTGGCGGCGACTGGCCCACCCATCTATGGCTGATTCAGATGCAGGCCCGCAACATCTCGGCGCTCGGGCACCCCAGCCTGTTCTTCCAGTCGGGCCTGGGCGGATTCGAGCCCTGGTACGCGTTCTATGGTGGGACGCTGTATTCGCTGGTCGCCACCGGCGCGGTTCTCTCGGGCGGGCATACCCTCGCCGTGTACATCCTCTCCTATGCGCTGACCATGGCGATGGCCTTCGGCGGATTCACGTGGATCTCGCGGGAGCTGGGCCTGCGGGGATGGACGGCGCTCCTCGCCGGGTCTGTGTTTCTCACCTCCACGTACTTCGTCACGGACGTCTACGCGAGAGGTGCGTGGGCGGAGGCGGTTGCGACATCGGCGATCCCCCTTGTGGTGGGGGCCGCGATCGCGCTGCTGCGCGCCGACTCCTGGCGGCCAGCCCCGGTGCTCGCGCTCGTGCTCGGCGTGGTCATCTTCAGCGGCTCGCACAACATCACGCTGCTGTACGGGACCGTGTTCCTGGCGCTTCTGACGCTGACCGTCGTTGTGGCGATCGGCCGCAAGGCGCTGCCGCCCCGACGACGCATCCTCGCGGTCGCCGGACTCGCGCTGTTGGCGGGGGCACTCAACCTGTGGTTCCTGCTGCCCGACGTCATCTACGGGGAAAAGACGATGATCGGGCATTCCTTCACCAAGCCGCCGCAGATCACCGGCGGGACGCCCTTCGGGCTGCTGTTCGACCCCCTGCGGCATTCCAATTTCCCGGGCCTTGGAACGTTCGACCTGCAGCTGCCCACGCTGGCGCTGGTGTGGGCGCTCATCGTGCTCGCGGTCTGTTGGCGTGGTCTCGCGCCCGTGTGGCGGCGCATCGCGGTCGCCGTGGCGGTGACTGGCCTGCCCTTCCTGCTGCCGTTGTTGTTTCCCCACCTCTGGTTTCACGTGCCGCACGTCTTCTGGTCGATCCAATTTCCCTACCGGCTCCTGACGTACGTCGACTTCAGCGTTGTGGCGCTCGTGATGATCGCCGTCGTCGCGCTCGTCAAGCGAAGGCGGACGCGTCTCACGACCGCGCTCGTGATCGTCGGCGTGTTGTTTGCCGCCTTTGAGCTGCGAGGGGCGATGGTTCAGGAGTGGAACGGCCCGTCGAGCTTGAAGAGCCGAAGTGAAATCTTTCCCGGCGGCGCGACGGTCCCGTCGTTCTGGACGCGGTTTGTCACTTACCACCAATATCAGGACAACTCGCTTCCCACCGTGAGCGCCTCGATCAACGAAATACCGGGGGTCACGGGCTACAACGGCGAAGGTGAAAACGTGATCTCGGTGCCGGCGGTGGGACGGATAAAAAACAGCTACACCGTCACGTTCACTCCTCCCAAAAGCGGGACGATCAACACGAACGTTCTCACCGGGCCGTATCTGGTGGGAGTCAAGGGCGCGAAGATCGTCGGGCGAAGCCCCAACCAGAACATGGTCATCGAAGTGAAGAAGAAGCCGACAGGGCCGACGAGCGTGACGTTCGCGACGGCAGACACGTGGCCGATCGTGCTCGGGAGATGGGCGACGATCCTTGCCGCCCTTGCGCTCATCGCGTTGCTTGTGGGCCTGACGGTCCGCCGTCGCGGTCGGCGAAGCGCCGGCGAGGCTAAGTCGAATGCAGCGCCCGCCGGTAGCTAGCGAGCGTCCCCTCGGCCGCGGCCGACCAGCTGAACCTCGCGGCCCGGGCTAGCCCCTGCTCGCGCAAGCGCCCGGCTAGCTCGTGGTCGGAGATCACCTCGGCGATCCTCGCTGCGATCTGACGGGTCACGCGCGGGTCGAAGTACAGAGCCGCCGTGCCGGCGACCTCGCGTAGAGCGGGGATGTCTGAACAGAGCACGGGCAGCGAGCGTGCCATCGCCTCGACCACGGGCAGCCCGAAGCCCTCGTGCAGCGTAGGCAGCACGAGGCAGTCGGCGAGCGCATAGAGCGACTCGAGCTCCTCGCTGGAGCAGTGCCCGAGCAGGCGCACGTCCGCGCCGATGCCGATCGCTGCCGCGTGTGCCGCGAGCCGCCCGTCGTCGCTTGCGTGACCGGCGATCACGAGCACGGGACGCTCCTCTGCCTCGAGCAGCGCGAGCGCGTCGATCAGGACCGGAAGGTTCTTGTGGGGGAGGTTGCTGGCGACCGACAGCGCGACCGTTCGCGCACCCAGCCCCATCCGCTCGCGCAGCCCGGCGACCGGCGCCGGGTCCCCAGGCGGCGGGCGCACGCCGTTGGGAACGACGTCGATCCGTCCGGGGTCGATGCCGAGTCCGCTCACGATCTCATCGCGCCCGGCGCCAGAGACGGCGATGATCCGTTGCGCCCGTCGCGCGGCCGTCGAGATCAACGCCGCGGTGCCCGTGCGCATCTGCCAAGACAACAGCTCGGGGCGCGCCTTGTACTGGAGGTCGTGAATAGTCACGACGCGCCGAAAGGGTCCCCACGCGGGCGCGAAGTTTGCCAGCGAGTGAAGCAGCTCTACCCTCTCTCGGGCAGCGGCGACCGACACGAGCGCGAGCTCTCCGAGGGCCCACTGCGCGCGGCTGCGCTCAGAGATCGGCAGAACGATCGCCCGCACCCCCGACCCCAAGTCCGCCGCCAGCTCGGCCCCCGCGTCGCGGTTGACGAACGCGATTAGCTCCAGCTCCGGGGCCAGGTCCAGCAGCGCCGGCACGAGTTCGCGCGCATAGCTCTCTCGCCCGCCGGTCTCGCCGGGGGTCAGATACAGCAGGTCCAGGCCGACGCGCATCAGCGCGCAAAGACCGCGAGAGCGCGGCGAACCAACGACCAGTACAAAGCCTGTGGCACGCGCAGCAGTGGGCTGTGGGCGGCGGCGAGATAGGGGCTGTCGAGCGAGGCGCTGAGATGCCCCGCGAACTCGCTCACGCCGATCCGCCGCGTGCGCTGCACGGCTCGCCGGCTGGCCAGCGTGCGCGGCAGGTCGGCCAGCGTCGCGGCCTGTGCGCGCAGCTTGGGCGCCAACCAGCCTTGACGGGCGGCGACGGCGAGCAGTCCCAGCTCGGCGGCGAGGAGCGCAGGCGCAAGCAGGATTAGCAGCGGAGCCGGGTACACCGACAGGACGGTCCGCCAGCGGTTTCGCTCCATCCAGAACCACTTGTAGGCGCCCTTGTCGAACTCGTAGCTGTGGATGACGTGCGCACTCGGCACGAGTCCCACCCCGCGCCCAGCCAGCCATAGGCGAAGGCCGAGGTCGAGGTCCTCGCTGTACATGAAGTACTCGCGCTTCATCCCGCCGAGGGCGAGCCAGTCGCTTCTGCGCACAATCATCGCTGCGCCAGAAGGGGCGGCGATCTCGCGATCCTCGCTTGGCAGGTCGGTCGTTGGTCGCCCGCAGTCGCCGGCCCAGCCGATGCCGAGGTAGTGCACGATCTCACCGCTCGTGTTGATCTGACCGCCACCCAGCAGCACTGCCGCCTGCCACGCGCCCCACTCGGGGTGCTCCCCCGCGGCGAGACGCAGCCGCGAGAGGCAGTCAGGGTCCGGTTGGGAGTCGGGGTTGAGGAACAGCAGCAGCGGCGCTGAGGTGGCTTCGACGCCGACGTGGCAACCACCGCCGAAGCCGAGGTTCGCGCCGGTCTCGATCACCCGCGTGGGCCCTTGAAGTCCGCGGGCAGTCTCGGGCGTGCCGTCGGTGGAGGCGTTATCGACGATCACCAGCTCATCCCCGGCGCGCAGCTGAGGCAGCAGGGCGTCGCTCAGCGCGGGCAGGTGCTCGGCCGACTGGTGGGTGACCACCACGACGGCAATCGCGTCGTCGTCGTCGCTAGGAGGGTGCAAGCGGGCGCGGCCTCATGCAAGAGCAGGCGGGGAGATGCGGGTCACTCCGCCGCGCGCTCGTCCACGGGCGCCGCGGCGGCATGTAGGCCGTCGCTCTCGCTGCCGTTGCGAGACCGCGCGCCGAGCAGCGCGATCTCCTGTGTCATCGAGACGACGCGACGCTCGAGATCGCTGACTCGCACCGAGAAGTGCAGCAGCAGCAACAACGCGAGGG
>Ga0209772_10000243_pt1 | contig 13733 bp, 10 predicted proteins | sample BogFormECP03_OM1_FD_188235 | JGI IMG/M metagenome (GOLD analysis project Ga0209772, IMG submission 188235) | Bog forest soil microbial communities from Calvert Island, British Columbia, Canada - ECP03_OM1 (SPAdes) (version 2) | ecosystem: Environmental > Aquatic > Freshwater > Wetlands > Bog ... | reverse complement strand
GCCGTCGAGATCCAGATCGGAAATCGATTTGCGCACGACGTCGGCCGCCGCGAGCTCGCTCGCCGGCGCCATGTGGCATAGCGCGAGCACCTTCATTCCGGCGCGATGACCCGCTTCGATTCCAGCCTGCGTGTCTTCAACCACCAGGCATTCGTCGGCCAGCACCGGATCGCGCTGCCGCAGCAAATATCCGATACGCCCGAGCGCCAGGATAAAACCGTCGGGCTCGGGCTTGCCATGCTCGACGTCCTCGGCCGCGATAATGTCGAGAAACAATTCGCGCAGTCCGGCGCGGCGCAAAATCGCCTCGGCCTCGGCGCGCAGCGTGCCGGTCGCGATCATCAGCGGGAATCTTTGTGCGCAATCGCGCACGAACTTTTCGGCGCCCGGATAAAGAACGTCGCGCTCCGCAACCATCGCCTGGTACACGACAGTCTTGCGCGCGATCAATTCGGCGACGTGCTCGTTGCTCGCGTCCTTGCGATTCTCGCGCAGCACGGTCGCGAAGCAATCGCGATCGTTGAGGCCAATCAGCCGCGCGGAATATTCGTCGAGCGGAATTTCGATTCCGTCGGGACGCAGCACTTGGTTGAACGCCGCGAAGTGAAGCGGCTCGGTGTCGACCAGCGTCCCGTCGAGATCGAATATCACGGCGCGAATCATGATCGGGCTAAGTTGCCACGCCCGGTTTGCGCTTGGAAGTGGGCACCGCCAGGATTGCGGCTATCTCGCTCTGGCGCGGCTCTCCGCTGACCATCGCACGCCCGTTTTCGATCGTCATGTCGAGTTCGCTGCGCACACCGAATTTGCCCGGCAGATAAATACCCGGCTCGACCGAAAAACAGGTGCGGTCCACCAGCGTGCGGTCGTCCAACGTTTCGAGCGAATCCAGATTCGCGCCGGTGCCATGGACTTCGCGGCCGATCGAATGGCCCGTGCGATGCACAAACGCGTCGCCGAAGCCGGCGGCCTCGATTACTGAGCGCGCCGCGCGATCGGCTTCACGGCCACTGACCGGCTCGTCCGCCGCGGTCCGTCGTTGCACAAGATCAACCGTTGCGTTGCGCGCCCGCGCGACAATCTCGAACACGCGCGCGTGCTCCGGGGGAATCTTGTCGCCGGCGAACGCGACCCAGGTGAAGTCGGCGTAGATACTGTCGCGCGCCGATTCCTTGGCCCACAAGTCGAGCAGGATGAAATCGCCGGCGCGAATGGCGCGGTCCTGCGCGGGGCTCGGTCCATAGTGCGGGTCGGCGCTATGCTCATTGACCGCGACAATCGGCGGTGCGTGAGTGACGAGGCCCGCCGCGGCGAATCGCGCCATCACCGATTCCTGCACCGAGACTTCGCTCACGGGTTGTCCCGCTGAAATCAGCCGGCCGATCTCCGCGAATGTTTCATCGACGATCGATCGAAGCGAGCGCGCGGCGCGGTGATGGCTGGCAAGCTGATCGCGCGTCAAGGTCGCTTCGAAGTGCTGAATCAGATCGGCGGCCGTGACCACCTCGACTCCCATCGCGCGGACGATTTCGACCGTGCCCGCATCGACGCGCGAGACGTACGGGATCGCGCAGCCGGGCGAATAGTCCATCGCGATTCGGCGCGCGCCGCCGAGCGCTGTGCGCAATGCGGCGAGCATTTCGTCGTGCGAACGATAGACGATCTTTTCGGCGGCGAGCGCGTCGAGCCGATGCGCTTCGACGGCGGACACTATCGCGTGCGGCTGGCCGTGGGCCGGGACGAAGCAGAACCATCGACGGGTCGCGATACCGTCGCCGGACAGGCCGAGGATTCGATACGCGAGCGGGTCGCTCATGCGAAAATCGTAGAACAGCCATCCGTCGAGTTGCGCGTCGGCGAGCGCGCGAGCAATTTCGTCGAGGCGCGCCGTCATGAATCCGCTTTGAAGCGCGCGCCCCAAACGTGCACGCTGGCCGGCTCGATCTTCACGATTGGATTATTTTCGGGCGTCATATTCATCGCGCGATACTGCAGATACTTGTCGCGCAAATGACGCATCGCGCCGAGGTATTCTTCGGGGTCTTCGACCACGCGCGCGACGCCGCGAATCAACACGTACGCGAGCTGCGGCCAGTCTTCTTCATAGTGATCGATCACGACCGCGACCCGCGGATTCTCGGAGATGTTACGCATCCGCTTGAGCGCCAGGCCTTTTTGACGCTTTGGCTTTTCGTCGATTGCGAAGTAGAGGCGCTCGCCGTCGAACCAATAGCAGAACGGCACGTTGTGCGGAGCGCCGCCGCCGTCGGCGGTCGCCAGATGTGCGACGCGCGCACCGGCGACAAACTCGCGCACCGACGGTTCGGCGAATCGAGTGGCGGGATCATTTGCCGCAGACCGTATCGGTTCTGTTTCCATCAGCGTTTCTCCAGACGATCGAGCGCGCCACGTGCAGCTCGCGCGAGCGACTCATCGGCGGGGTCGGCCGCGGCGGACGTGAGCGCGGTGATCGCGTCGGCGCCGGCGCTCCGAATATTGCCGAGGGCCGAGGCGGCGGCGCGGCGCACGCCCGCATCGGGGTCGGCCTTCAAACATTCCAGCATGATGCGCACGGCCTGACCTGATATGTCACGAATTCGCGACAGCACTGACAGTGCCGCCAGGCGCACGTGAACGTCCGAGTCGTGCACCGCGCGCTCGAGTACGACGAGCAGTTCCGGGCCGGAGAGTTCGAGATCGCGAATGCAGTACAGCGCCATCTTGCGCGCGTTGCGATCGCCCGCGGCCGCAAGCTCGAGCAGCCGCGCACCAATCTCCGATAGATTGTCGCGCCCGAGCTGGACCATCAGGTTGGTGGCGGCCCAGCGGATGTCGCCGTCGTCGTCGGCCATCGCCTCGCACAAGGCGTCCGCGGAATCCATCGCAAACGCGCCCGCGCCAATCTGGCCGAGCGCGTAGGCGGCGGCCCATCGCATGCGGCGATCGACGTCGGCAACTGAGCCGCGAAGTTTTTCAACGACGAGCGGATTGCCCGCGGCCGCGAGCGCCACCAGTTCATCGATCGCGCGACGTTGGACGGTTTTGTGCGCGTCGCCGAGTTCGCGAATCAGGCTGTCGACCGCGCTGTCGTCATTGCCGTTCAATTCACACCCGCGATCAGGCGCACGAGATTAGAAAGTTCGCCGCCGCCGAGAAAGTAGTTGTCGTTGTGGCCGAAAATTTTTGTGACCGCCTGAGAGATCGAAGGCAGATCGAGGGTGCGGCCGCGAAGTTCGCTCTCGAGTTCGGCGATTGCCGGCGAGTTCGCGATGAAGTCCCCGCTTAACAGCACGTCTTCTATCTTTTTGTCGGGGTCGAGCGCGACCGCTGCTTCGATCGCGCCGAGTTGCGATGCGATTCGATGCTTGAGCGTGGGCACTTGCCCGACAATCGACCGGCGCAGCCAATCCGAACTGGCGAGAGCACGGCCGCGATGCTGCGCCTGGGTGGTTTCGATCGCCGTCAGCTCGCGGTGCCGGGTCTCACCGAGCGAGCTTTGGTAGCCGGTCGCGATTGCGTTTGCCAGCTCGTCGAATGAGATGTCGCGGGCAAGCTCGCGCACTATCCTGGTGGCCGATGCGGCGTCATACATGCGGCACGAGAGCGCGCCGTCGGGATCGATCCGTTCCAAATCGTGGACCAGTTCTTCCATCCCGCGATTGTGCGCAATCGACGCCTCGAACAGTAGCGCGCCCGCGGCGTTGGTCTCGAACGTACACATCGCAATCTCCCGCTGCTCGAAGGTTATCGCGTCGCGGCCGGGGTAGAAACAATCGATGCCCAGCGCGCGCATCGCAGTGAGCAGGCCGCGCGCGTAGCGATTCATGATCTGATCGGGTTTCAAGCGCGCTGTGTCTCCGTTCAGCAGCGCCGTGCGAGTCGGAAGAATGAGCGCCAACCCCAGCCATCCTTGTCCCGCGCCGACGACGCGCCCGCCGGTCAGGCGGCGTGCGACAGTGATGCCGTCGCGTTCAGACGGTCCGCTGTATAGATGATAGCGGCCAATCGAGATGGAACGGCCCGGCGCCGCGTAGACGAGCAGAACCGGCGAGGTGTCGCGCGCGGCGATCGCGTCGAGCAGGTGCAGCTCGAGGCCGAGGAGCTCGTCGGGAGCGAGCGCGGGCGCGAAGATTACGTCGAGCACAGTCGAGATTATAGCAGGCTCGACAATAAGCGGCGTCGGCGCGCTTTGAAAACGGATCGCGGTGCGGACCTCTCAGGCTAGGCGTTGGCGGTGCGGCCCATGCGGTCGTCGAACTCCTGCGCGACTTTTTCGTCGTTCTCCATCATTTGTTCGCTGTCGAGATCGGCGAAGGCCATCACGCCCATGTTCGAATAGGCGCGGCGAATCTTCGGACCCCACAGGCCGATGTTCTTGATGGTCGGGACGATTCGCGAGAACAACCGCGACTGGAACTCGCGCATGTCGGGCGACGAGTCGACGTACTCGACGCATTGCTCGACCGGCAGTCCCAGCGTTTCCCATACTTCCTCGGAGCGGAAGCGGTCGCGCATCAGGTACGAGGCCTCGACCACGAATTCTTCGCGCTGGTCGCGCTCGGCCTGGGTGAGCTGCGGATAATAATCGCGCAATGCGAGCCGGCCGAAGGCGACATGGCGCGCTTCATCCTGCATCACGTAAGCGTTGACGGCGGCGGCCAGCGAATTTTTCGCCGTGTCGCGGATACCGGCAAAAGCGGCGAGCGCGAGTCCCTCGATCATCACCTGCATCCCCAGGTACGTCATGTCCCATCGCGAATCGCTGAGCACGTCGTTGAGCAGGCGCTTGAGCGGCGGCGTGATCGGATAGGCGAGGTCGAACTTTTCGTGCAGCAGGCGCGAGTAGGTCTCGACGTGGCGCGCCTCATCCATCACCTGGGTCGCAGCGTAAAATTTCGCGTCGACGTTGGGTACCTGCTGGACGATTTTCGCCGTGCAGATAAGCGCGCCCTGCTCGCCGTGCAGGAATTGCGACACCGACCACGCCTGCATGTGGCGGCGGAGCTTGGCGCGCTCCGGCCGGTTGAGGCGGTTCCACAGGTCTGAGCCGAAAATCGAGATGGACTCGTCGGGCAGCTCCTGCGGATTTTCAGGATCGAGGTCCTGCGACCAGTCGATGCGCGTGGTCGTGTTCCACTGAAGATTTTTGCCCTTCTCGTAGAGCTTGCGCAGCGCGTCGCTGCCCTCCTGGTATTCCCACTTGAAGACGGTATCGAACTTGCCCGGTACCGCCCATTCCGTCGCATCGACGGGCATCGCATAGCGCTGTTTTGTGCTCATTGGAGAACCTCGCGTGTGGCAGAGATTTTCCTTGTAGCCCTCGCCCCGTCGATCCGCAAGCGACCGAGCTAATCGCGCGGAACTAGTCGCGCGATCTTGGCGGCGCTTCGGTCGGCACGATTTCCAGCGTCAGTTGCTCGGTGCCGCGAATCAGCGTGACCGGAGTGCGAACACCGACCTGGCTCATCGTCAGATAACGCTGCAAGTCGTCGATGCCGGCGATCGGTGAATCGCCGAGCCGCACGATCTGATCGCCTTCCTTGATGCCACCGAGTGCGGCCGGGCTGTTGACCTCGACCGACGCGACGCGCACCGCCGTTTCCGCAGGCAGCCGGTAGAAGCGCACGAAGCGGCGCGGCAGCTCGACGTTGTGGCCGGCGATTCCGATATAGCCGCGGCTTATCTTGCCGTCCTTGATCAGATGGCCGGCGACCAGCTTGGCGCTGTTGATCGCGATGGCGAAGCAGATTCCCTGCGCAGGCAGAATGATCGCCGTGTTGACGCCGATAACCTCGCCGCGCGAGTTGACCAGCGGTCCACCCGAGTTGCCCGGATTGAGCGCCGCATCGGTCTGGATCACGTTATCGATCAGGCGGCCCGAGCCGGCGCGGAGCGACCGTCCAAGCGCGCTGACCACGCCCGCCGTCACGGTGCATTGGAAGCCGTACGGATTTCCAATGGCAATCGCCAGCTGGCCAACACGAATCGACTGCGAGTCGCCGAGCGGCACGGCGGCCAGGTTCGAACCGCTGATTCGAATGACGGCGAGGTCGGTCTCGGGATCGTCGCCAATCAACTCGGCCTCGGACTTGCGGCCGTCGGACAGCGTGACGGAGATTCGCGACGCGCGATGCACCACGTGACTGTTGGTTACGATGTAGCCGTCGGGCGCGACGATGAAACCGGAGCCGCTGCCGGCGGGCGCATCCGGATTGCGAGGATTGGCGCGCGGTCCGGTGGCATGCGCGACTTCTATATTCACGACCGCCGGGCTGACGGACTCGGCGGCGCTCGTCACGGCGCGCGAGTAGGCGTCGAACAGCTGATCGTCAGACGAATCGTGAGAAAACGGACGGCTGCTGTCGAGAGCGGCGCCATCCGAAACGAGTTTCAGAGATGAACGCATCGTGTTTACTCCTGACGACTAAGGTAATCACGATTTGCGATTTGTGAGGCGGCTTGATTCGTTATAAAACCTTGCCAGAATGTAGGCCACAATATTGAATGCCGATGGAGGGAGGGTTATGGGAGGAAGTGCGGTGAGGGTGGCAGGAGCGGCGGTGGCGGCGGCGATGCTCGCGTTGTCTGGGTGCTATATCTTCTCGCCGTCGCAGGCGCAGGAGAACAAGCTGCAGACCGCGATGCACTTCGACGTCTCGCAATGTCAGCAGACGGCCCCGAATCTGTATAAGTGTCCGGGAGTGGACAAGTCGATCTGCGGGGCATTTTACGCTGGGCAGCAGGTCGATTGCGTGTCGCTGGACAAGGACGGCAACGTGATCGTCATGAAGCAGCAGTAACGTTATTCACCTGAAAGTAGGAATTTTGTGGCGATGAAAATCATATTCGTTGCGGCAAATTGCTGTAATTTCTGACTTACGTAGCCACCCGATAAAATAACATAGCTTGCCTTGACACAAGCTGGGTCCATCTGCCATGGTCGCCTGACCGAGGCATTGGATTGCCCAGCGTCGCTCCGATTCTCATCCGAATTCGGATCTCCGCAATCGAAAAGTTTGGCCTTAACTTAAAATGAGCGGTAATCTGCAGTGGTGAGGTATATTTGTCAGCGACGGGCGCTGGAGATTCCTCACTTGGACATCTACGCAAGGTATTGGACGTAGAGAGACGCGCTTGGCCAGTGGATTGGTAATAGCACTTACGCCGACAATTGCGTTTTTGCTCGTCATGGCGATGATGCCGCTGGCCAAAGCCGCATCGCTCTACTTCGGGATCGTTGCCCATCCGTCGAGCGACCGCCCGCATGAGAAGCCGACCGCGCTGTTGGGCGGGCTGGCGGTGATGGTCGCCTTCGTCGCGGCAATAGGCCTCGTCGGAATCGTTTCCGGCTTGCCTTATCATAGTATCCCCTGGCTCACGGGATTCGCTGTCGCGATGTGCCTGGTCGGCCTGCTCGACGACGTCGTCGATCTCAGGCCGCGCAACAAACTGCTGCTCGAGCTGGCCGCGATCTGCATGCTCGTGTGGTGGGGACCGCATCTCGACTTTTTTCCGTACGATCCGCTGAACATCGCGCTGACGATTTTCTGGTTGGTCACCGCCACTAACGCGTTCAATCTGATCGATGGGATCGACGGCCTCGCAGCCGGCGTCGGAATTGTCGCGTCCTTGAGTATCGCGGCCGTCGCCGGACTGCATCAGCACAGCGGCACGATGATCGCGGCACTAGCGCTGGCCGGCTCGCTGGCGGGATTCATGGTGTTCAACTTTCCACCGGCTTCCGTCTTCATGGGAGATGAAGGCGCGCTCGCGATCGGCCTGGTGCTGGGAGTGCTGTCGATCCAGGCCAGCCATTTTGGCGAGGGCTCGCTGCCATCGCGCCTGGCGATGCCATTGCTGGCGCTGACGGTTCCGCTGCTCGACATCGTGACGGTCACGGTGACGCGGCTGGCGCGCGGCAACCCGATTTCACGCCGCGGCCTCGACCATTCGCATCATCGGTTGACTCGCCTCGGCATGTCGAGTGCGCGCGCGGCGGCGGCGCTGATTGGCATCCAGGCGATCGCGGGTGCTTGTGCGATCGCGCTCAGCCTCGTGCCGGGCTACGACGCAGTGCTGCTGATTCCGTTCATGGCGCTGTTCTTCGCGCTGGTGGCGTTGTTCCTGATGGATCGATCGTTCGACAACGAGGCCCCTGGCCAAATCGAGCACCTGCCCGCGATCGCGCGCGTAATCCTGAGCTTTGGCTACAAGCGCCGATTCGTCGAGTTCATCCTCGACATGGCGCTGGTGTCGGCGGCGTACTTTGGCGCGATGCTGCTGCGCTTCGACTTCGATCTGAGCATCACGCAGGTGGACGAGATGCTGCACGGCTTGCCGTGGATCGTGGCGATTGGCGTCGCGTCGTTCCTGGTGTCGGGGATCTATCGCGGCATCTGGCGCTACACCGGACTGGCGGAAGGCGTGCGATTCGTGCTGGCCGCGATGATCGCCGGACTGGCAGTAAAACTGTCGGCGGCGTTTCTGCCGATTACCTTGTCGCGCGCGGCGGCTGTAGTGTTCGTGCTGCTGCTGTTCAATTTCCTGGTCGCCACGCGCTGGTCGTTCCATGTCTTCGAGCGCGTCGGGCGGTTCCTGGCGCATTCGGTGCGGCGGCTTTTGATAGTAGGCGCCGATGCGCGCGGCGCGGCCGCGGTTCAGCATCTTCACTCGACCACCGGAGCAGGCGTGGAACTGTTGGGACTGGTGGACGACGACGGTTTCAAACACGGCAAGCGATTCCACGGCTACCCGGTGCTGGGGTCGCTCGCCGACCTGGACGGGATCATTGCGCGCATGCCGTTCGACGAAATCGTCGTTGCGCAAGAGACGCTGTCTGCCGCACAACTGGAGGCGCTCGAGTCGTTCACCCGCGTTCACGGGATAACGCTGCGGCGCTTCTGGCAGGGAGTCACCGACGTGAGCGCGTCCAAGATTTCGGACCGGCAGCTCACGACGGCCTAAGTCGGCAGAGGCTGTTCGCGCCCGCTTGCCTCTCAGCTGTTCCGCTTTCGAATCCCCCGAACACGGAAAAATCGATCGGCCTTCGCCAGAGGTTTCGACCGGCGGGGATGCTATTATGCGAACCGGAATTCGTTGCGAGCGATGAAAACTCCGAGTCGCAGGCTTGCGTCAGAAGCTGAGTTGAAATCCCCAACGCTCGAGGACTCGATACCCGCGCCGTCATTCTGGCGATGGTGCTTGCTGTCGATCCTATTCGTATTCGGATCGATTCTATTTTACCTCGTCCTCAAGACCTCCAACGATATCGCCGGCACGCGATACTTCGCGCTTCCCGACGACGGCATGATTTCCATGCGGTTCGCGCGCAACCTCGCGTCGGGGCTGGGCCTGGTGTGGAACCAGGGCGAGCGCGTGCAGGGATTCACCAATCCGGCGTGGACGTTGATCATGGCGGTCGTGCATTGGATCGGAGTACCAGAGAGGCTGGCCTCGTTGCCGATGCAGCTCGCGTCGGCCGCGATAGATCTGCTGACTGCCGTCTATATCTGGTGGCGAGTGAGCGAAAGAACCGGCCCGGACTGGGGGATAGGCGCCGCTGCCGCGTACCTCGCTTCGTCGTGCGCTATTTGCTGGGCGATCTCCGGCTGGGAGACCTCGGCGGTTACGCTCGGCTGGGCGATTGCGCTGGATCCCGTGCTCGAGGAGAACCCGCGAACCATCGATGCGTGGCGGTCGTTGATCGCCGCCGGAATGACCGTGCTCTTCCGGCCCGATGCCGGGTTGCTCCTCGCCGCGCTGGCTCTCTACTGGGCGTCGACGGCGAAGAGCAATGAAAGATCGAGTGTCATTGCAGCGGTGATGGTCGCCGCAGTTCCCGCATTGGCGCTCGGAGTTTTCCAGCGCAGCTACTACGGATCGTGGATTCCCAATACCGCAACGCTAAAGCGGTCGGCAGGAATCCTGAGCATAGGTCCGGGGATCGAATACCTGCTGATGTCGATATTTCGATATCCGTTCAATGCTGCAGTTTTAGCCGGTGGCATATACGGAGCGCGCAGGTTGCGAAGGCCCGCTGCAGCGCTGCTCGCCGCGGTGGCGGGCACCTACCTGGTCTACGTGGTCTCGGTCGGCGGCGATCATTTCGCGCACGCTCGATTCCTTCTTCCAATTCTGCCGACCGCGACGGTTCTCGCCGCAGACGCATTTTCGAGAATCCGGATCGGGTCGGATTCGAGGAGAAAATTTCTGATCAGAGCCGCCGCCGTGGCGATGATTGGCCTGATCGTCATGGACTTTGGCGATGAGGCGCTCGTCGATGTGCCATTCCAGAAGGATCTCAATCGGTGGGCGTTGAACACCGCCCTGGCCCTGCGGGATCTCGCGGCCGGGAAGAACCCCACGGTCGGAATCTTCCTCGCCGGGACGATCCCGTATTTCAATCCGTCAATTCGATTTCACGACATGCTGGGAAAGAACGACTTGCACATCGCCCGCACCAGAGCTCATTGCGGAGAACCGGGGCATAACCGATGGGATTACGATTACTCTCTGGACCAGGTGAAGCCCGACTTGATCTTCACCAGCTATCCCATCTTGAAACAAAAGCCCTCACTGCGTGAGACAGGCTTCCGGCAGGTCAGCGATTTCTATCAAGACCTATACAACCAGTCACAATTTGCGGCGCTATATCTCGACAACCAGGTTCCCATCCGGTACGGCGGTGAAGACGTTACTATCTACGAAGCTTACGCCAGGAAGGGCGGCGTTTTCGATCCGGCGATTGCGGCATCCAGCATTTCCCAGCCCGCGCACTGAAACAGCATCGCGAATCACGAGGACTGCGGTTTGGGTGCGCGTTCCGGACTAGCGTCGACGCCGGTGGGCCGAAGCGCGGCGCCCCGACTTACCCGATCCATCTGATTGGCGCGATATTCGAACAGCTGCGTGACCTTCGCCTTGAAGAGAGCCTGGTAGACAAACTCCCCGACACGGCCGAATGGCGGCACGAACTCGAACCGGTCGCGCACCTGTGCAGCCCTGTCGCCCGACGCGGAGAAGGTCTCGAGGTGGCGCCAATGCCCGAATGGTCCCCGCTGCTGCACATAGACGAATGAGTTGGGCGCCTCGACCGACTCGACCCGCAGCCGCCATCGGAGCGGGATAAAGTAGAAGTAGAATCGATACTGAATGATGGTCCCGGCCTTGATCGGCCCAATTACCTCGTTCGTCAGCCGAAATCGCATCGTCGGGGGCATTACCGACGCGGCCGTGTGCGGATCGGAGAAAACCTCAAAGGCTTCCGCGAGAGGAAGCGACACTACCGAGGTTCGTTTTACGATTCGGACTTTCATGCATTGCAATTATACGTCAATGTGCACTTTACTGCGCATGGATTGCTGTTAGTGCCGGGTACCCGGAATTTTTGATCGGCGGTGATCGTAAAATTTACTAATTCAGCGGCATGAAAATGACCAGTTGATTGGAGAGGAGTCGCAGCGATCCGCGAGATCCGCAGCTTGAGTCGAAAACACTGCATTGTGCACGATTCTGACTGTAGATGCCAAGCGACGGATGCGCTAAATAATGGGGACTTAACTTCAGGCGGCGTCCTCTACGGCAAGATTTACGATAATAAACTTGACTAAAACAGCATTAGTTAGTTAAGACGATGCCATGAAAATCAGGCTGGCGCTTGACGAGCAGTCCCAGCGGAACCCGGATAGTTTTGGGGTCCTTTCGCTTGGTCGAAAGCCGCTGACCTATGCGCGACTGCTGAGTCATTGTAGCCACGTGGTTGCTGACCTGAACGGCGCGGGGATTTCGCGCGGTGACCGGGTCGCAGTCGTGCTGCCCAACGGGCCCGAGATGGCGGTCTGCTTTCTTGCGGTCACAATGGGTGCGTCGTGCGCCCCACTCAATCCGCTCTACCGCGAGCCTGAGTTCGAGTTTTACCTTTCGGACCTGGCGCCGCGGGCTTTGATTGTTGAAGAAGGGACGGATTCGCCGGCGATTGCAGTAGCCAGGTCGCTGGGTATCCGGGTCATTCGACTCAAAGCTGCGACCGATGATGCGGCGGGAATCTTCACGCTCGATCTCCCGCATTCGGATTCGTCGCCGGCGCCGTCTTACGGACAAGAAGGCGATGAGGCACTCGTCCTTCACACCTCGGGCACGACGGCGCGCCCGAAGATGGTGCCGCTCACGCAGGCGAATCTGACGGCCTCGGCGCGGAGTATCGCGGCGTCGCTTGGACTGGATGCGTCGGATCGGTGCCTGAACGTGATGCCGCTGTTTCACATTCACGGCCTGGTTGGCGCGCTGCTCGCCACGATGGTGACCGGTGGCAGCATCGTATGCACGCCCGGATTCCAGGCGCCGCGCTTTCTCGATTGGTGCGATGAATTTTCGCCGACGTGGTACACGGCGGTGCCGACGATGCATCAGGCGGTGCTGAGCCGGGCGACCGAGAATCCCGCGCGCGTGGCAGACTCCAAGCTTCGTTTCATTCGATCATGTTCGGCGCCGCTGCCGCCCAAGTTGATGGCGGAGATGGAGCAAGCTTTCCGCGTGCCGGTGCTCGAAGCGTACGGAATGACCGAGGCGTCGCATCAGATCGCCACTAATCCGCCGCCGCCGGCCGCGCGCAAACCCGGATCGGTCGGGCTCGCATGCGGCACCGAGGTCGCGGTGATGGATGGTGAGGGAAAGCTGCTGGCGCCCGAAGTAATCGGCGAAATCGTTTTACGCGGTCCGGGCGTAACGGCGGGCTACGCAAATAATCCGGACGCCAATCGCACGTCGTTCATCAACGGATGGTTCCGCACCGGCGACAACGGAAAGATCGATCGCGACGGCTATCTTTTCATTACCGGTCGTCTCAAGGAGATCATCAATCGCGGCGGCCAGAAAATATCGCCCCGCGAAATCGACGAGGTCCTCGGCACTCATCCCGCAGTCGCCAGTGCGGTTGCGTTCGCGATTCCTGACCAGCGCCTCGGCGAGGATGTGGCGGCCGCGGTCGTGCTTCGCCCGGGACACGTGGCGACTGAAATCGAGATCAGGAACCACGCTGCCGATCGGATCGCGCAGTACAAAGTGCCTCGTCGCATCGTCTTCCTGGATGAACTGCCGAAGGGGCCGACCGGGAAGTTGCAGCGAATCGGACTGGCCGCTCAGCTTGGGCTCGATAAGTTGGAAACAACTTCGGGCTCGAACGAGTACGCGGCGCCGCGGTCGCCGACCGAGAGGACGCTGGCCGACATCTGGCAGCAATTGCTGGGAATCGAACGAATTGGAGTGAACGACGATTTTCTCGCGCTCGGCGGCGACTCGATGCTGGCGGCGCTGATCATTGACCGAATCCGCGACACGACCGGCGCGCCTGTCTCAATACTCGCATTCTTCGAGCGACCGACTATCGCAGGACTTGCGGAGTTGATCGATCGCGGCGGCGAAGAGCGTCTCCATGCGAGCGATCCGATCGTCGCAGGGTCGATGAGCGGTGATTTGCCGCTCTCTTCGGCGCAGCGGCGCATGTGGTTTCTGGCCGAACTCGAGGAAAACACGACCGCCTACAATCGATCCAACCTCTACCGGCTTCGCGGAGCGCTCGATCTGCGCGCGCTGGAGCGCGCATTCCATCGAATCGCGGCGCGGCACGCCGTCCTGCGCACGACGTTCCAAAGCCGCGACGGCGATCCGGTGCAAGTTGTCGCAGCTACCGCACCCATCGAGATTGCGAATCTGGATTTGAGCCAGGCGCCGGAACC
>Ga0209772_10000242_pt1 | contig 13750 bp, 12 predicted proteins | sample BogFormECP03_OM1_FD_188235 | JGI IMG/M metagenome (GOLD analysis project Ga0209772, IMG submission 188235) | Bog forest soil microbial communities from Calvert Island, British Columbia, Canada - ECP03_OM1 (SPAdes) (version 2) | ecosystem: Environmental > Aquatic > Freshwater > Wetlands > Bog ... | reverse complement strand
ATCTCACGTCAACCTCCGGTCGATCCGAAGCGCTCAGTCTTGATGCTGTCGGGTCGCTGGCCGCTCTCGACCAGGGCCGCAGCTGTCGTCTCAACGAAGGCGGTTGGTCCACACACGTAGATGCGCGGCTGGTCCTGGGCCGGCCATGCCGCGTCCTCCAGGAAGTCGCGGTCGATGCGTCCGCGGTGCCCGCGCCAGTCGTCAGGCCATGCCCGCGTCAGAGCGATGCGCACGTCGAGTTCCTCGAAGGCCGCGAGCCGGATGAGCTCGTCATGGTAGATCACGTCATCAAGCGACCGTGCCGAGTGCAGCAGACGCACCGCTACCGGCGGACGTACTGCCGCCCAGTGGCGCAGCATCGCGCGCAGCGGCACGATTCCGGAACCTCCTGAGATCAGTAGTAGGGGGCCGCGGAGCGATGCGTCCCACACGAAGTAGCCACCGATCGGACCGCGCAACTCGAGTGTGTCGCCGGGCTCGAGAACGTCGGTGAGATATGGCGAGACCTCCCCGTCCTCGAGTCGATCGATCGTCAGCATGATGCCGTCGTCCTCGGGCGCGGACGCGATCGAGTAGGAGCGCTCCGCCTGATAACCGTCATCCGCAGTGAGGCGCACGTCGACGTGCTGTCCGGTGCGGTGACCGGGCCAGTGTGGGACGTCGAGCACGAGGGTCTTCGCGCGCGCGGTCTCTCGGGCCGTGGCGGTGACCCGACCGAGCTGCCAGCTCAGTCGCCCTGGTAGCGCTGCTCGAGCCACGGGTCTCCGTGGTTGTGGTAGCCGTAGTTCTCCCAGAAGCCGGGTTCGTCCGTCTCCGTCAACCTCAGACCGCGGACCCACTTGGCACTCTTCCAGAAGTAAAGGTGGGGAACCAGCAGCCGTGCCGGGCCGCCGTGTTCCGGTGCGAGCGGCTCGCCGTCGTACTCGTAGGCGACCCAGGCCTTGCCGCCGAGGACGTCCTCGAGCGCGAGATTCGTCGTGTAGCCGCCGTCGCACCAAGCCGTGAGGTATTCGGCCTTCGTCTCGACGGTCTTCAGCAACGTGTCGAGCGAAACTCCGCGCCACGACGTATCGAGCTTCGACCACTTCGTGACGCAGTGGATGTCAACGGTGATCTGGTCCGTCGGAAGCGCAATGAAGGCCTCCCATCGCCAGGACGTCGGTTCCTCGACGGCCCCGTCGATCGTGAAACTCCAATCGGCCACCTCCGTGCGCGGTGTCGGGCCAGCCGAGAGCACCGGGAAGCCGCGGGTCAGGTGCTGACCCGGCGGGACGCGTGAGGGATCCACGCCGGAGCGGCGGCGGCCCAAGAACCCTCGACTCGGCGGCGACATCAGTTCTCCCGCAGATCACCGAACTGCGCGCGAATCATCCAAAGTTGCTCCTCGAGTACGCGGAGGACTTCGATCATCACATCCTGCGTGGCGGCATCAAGTTCGCCCAGTCGTTGCATTCGGTCGCGGGCACGCTCCGCGACCTCGGCGAGTCGAGCGGTGAGCTCGCGCACGACGAGGTTGTCCGCGAGCTCACCTCGCTCCACGCGACGCAACGGACTTCCTGCCGCGACTGCTGCGCCCTGCCCGTCCGGGATGAAACCGATCGTCACAGCCCGCTCAGCCACGGTGTCGCCAAGCTCTCGCCACAGGTCGACCAGTTCGTCAAGCTGCAGATGCAGGGGACGGAAGAGCGGCCCGACCACCGTCCAGTGCAGCTGCTTACCCAGCAGCGAGAGGTCAACGAGCTCGACCAGCATCGCCTGCAGTTGGGCGCCAACCTCCTTGCGCTGGTCGACGCCAAGGGGCGGAAGATGACCGGAAGTCTCGGTTGCAGACAAGCGTCCCTCCTTGTTGTCGACTCTGCGGATCCGCCATTGCCGCTTGGCTCGTGCACGCTGCACGGAGCCGGACGGTCAGTGCTTATCGTGGCTCGTCACGTCCGGGTTCTCTTGAGTCATGCGACTGTTTAGTCGGCGACGCTCGTGGCATTCGCAAGCGCGTCGCGCAGCTGGACGCGCGAGGTGATCTCGAGCTTGGGGAACGTCCGGTATAGGTGCGAGCCGATCGTTCGGTGAGACAGGAACAGCCGCTCGCCGATCTCACGGTTTGAGAGCCCCTGTGCGGCGAGCTGCGCGATTTGCAGCTCCTGAGCCGTGAGCCGATCACGTGCATCCGGTGTACGCTGCCCGATCGTTTCGCCGGTCGCTCGCAGCTGTTGTCGCGCGCGCTCGCTCCAGCGGTTCGCGCCCAGCGCGTCGAACAGATCGATCGCGTCGTGCAGCGGTATGCGCGAGTCGGCAGTTCGCCGCTCTCGGCGTAGCCAGCGCCCGAAAGAGAAAAGGGTTCTGGCACGCAGGAACGGGTACCCGGCCGAGTCCTGTCCGAGTGCCTCCCGGAACAGCCGCTCTGCCTCACCGTCGTCGACGACGAGCGGCCGGGCGCAAGCCAGGCCGACGCACAGGACCGGAGGCGAGCTCTGCCTCGCGACCTCCTCGAGGTCGCCGATCACCTCCTTGACGAGCCCGACGTTCTCGCCGTAGCACCCCGCCTCTACGAGGTCGAGGATCGCCGGCCAGCGCATGAACTGATGGAAGGCCGGGTCGCTCTTGTCAAAGACGGGCCAAAGGTGGCGGAACGCGTCATCGTGTCGACCGTCCCCGAGAGCCGCGGCACCGCGGGCGAGATGTGCGGGGGCGAGCAGCGGCCCGCCGTTCATCGCAAGGAGCGTCCGCTCGGGCGTGGCGAGCATCGACTCAACCTCCTGCTCCATGCCACGCATCGCCGTGGCGAGCGCGGCGACGAGCTCGCCGGTCAGGCCGTAGTGGGGCTGGCGGCTGTCGCGCGCAAGGCGCGCTCCGTGGGCAGCGGCTGCGGCTGCGCTCGCCCACTTACCGGTGTAGGTGGCTGTCCACGCGTGGTAAACGAGGGCCTGGGTGTGCGTGAGCATTCCGATTCTCCCCTGCTCACAAAGGCGCTCGACCGCGCGGGCGAGGAACCGCTCTCCGGTGACGAAGTCACCCGCCTTCTCCGCGGCGATTCCGAGGTACATCTCGAAAGCCGGATCAGCAACCGCGCCAAGCGTCATCCGCGAGACGCGCTCCAGAACCTTGGGCCCCGTTAGTTCCGGATGGGCGAGTGCGATGACGGCCAGCATGCACGGGTCGTCATCGGGTACACCAAAGCTCTCGGCGGCGTCGACCAACAAGTCCCGCGACCGGCCGCCGGTCCACCAGCACCGGTGTGCGACGGGCAGGAGCGAGCGCAGCGCCATACCCGCGTCGCCGCCGCCGAGTATCTGCCTCGAGATCCCGACGAACGTCTCGACCGCGCCCGGGTGCGTCCAAACGTCGCCGCTGATCATGTGCTGCAGCCAGGCTGAGCGGGCCAGCTCTGATGAGCCGAGCCCGACTGCTTCCACCTTCTGAAGCAGGCCGCGGGAGGTCTCGACGAGACCGAGTTCGTATGCGACCTCAGCAGCCCGAACCAGCCGCTCTCCCTTTCGTACCGGCTCGCAAGTAAGCGCGGCGGCACGTTCGAGCGCGGCCGCGGCTACGGTGACGGCACCTCGATCCCGTGCGACCGTGGCGTGTGCGTCCAATGCCGCGGCGAGCTCCTCGTCGCAACCGACGGCGGCCATCGCGCGGTGCCAGAGCCGACGCTCGGGATCAGCGACGACGTCCGCGAGCACGCAGTACATCTCACGCACCCGTCCGGGTGGCGCGGCCTGCCTGGCCGCTGAGCGAATCAGGGGGTGCCGGAATCGTAGCTCGGCGCCGACGATCTCGACCAAGTCCGCCTCAACCGCTGGGTCAAGGGCGGAAAACGCCGTCGCCTCACCGCGAAGCTCTGAGGCGGCCGTTGCGACTTCGTCCAAGGAGGCCTCACCGTCGAGCGATGCTGCCAGCAGCATCGCACTGGTCTCCTCGGATAGGCCGTCGAGTCTGGTCGCGAACGCCTGCGCCAAGCGCGCGGTAAGCGTCGCGGGCGTCGAGGAGAGCCGCTCGTAGGCACCGGCCGAAGACGGCAGAGCACGCGCTAGCTCGACGATCGCGAGGGGGTTCCCGGCGGCCTCCGCCAACACGCGAGCTCGCACGACGGGATGCAACTCCGGCGCGTTGTGATCCAACACCTCGGCTGCGGCGTCCGCCTCGAGTCGCTCCAACCGCACGCTCGGTAGACCTGCCTCTCTGAACGGGTCCGTGCGGCCGTCGCGGGCGGCAACGATCATGACCGCCGACTCGTCCTCGAGCCGGCGCGCGATGAACGACAGCACCCCGAGAGTCGATCGATCGAGCCAGTGCGCGTCGTCCACGATCAGCGCCACCGGACCCGCGTCGGCCGCATGGCAGACAAGCTGATGGGCCGCAAGGGCCACCAGAAACGGGTCGGCCTCGAGGTCCCCTCTGGCACCAAACGCCGCGTCCAGAGCGCTGCGCTGCGGGGTTGGCAACAGCTCCGCGGGCCCGATGATCGGTCCCAGCAGCCGATGCATGCCAGCAAAGGCGAACTCCGCCTCGGACTCCACGCCGACGGTGACCAGCGTCCGCGCGCCGACTTCGCGGGCCCGTGCGGCGGCGTGCTCGAGCAGCGCCGACTTTCCGACACCAGCTTCTCCACAGATCACGACCGCGCCACCCCGTAGCTGCTCGATTAGAGCGTCTAGTTGCTCGGTCTCAGCCTCGCGCCCGATCAGCGGAGAGATCGCGCCGGAGCTCTCCAGAACGTGGGAGACGCGCGGGTCGTCGCCCTCGGGAGATTCAATCGCTCGGCTCAAACCAGCGGGTGCGCGACTGGATGGGAACGAGTCCGCCGCACGCGGCTCCGCGTCACTGAAGGAAACCCCGCGAACATCGGCGCGCGCCGTATGTCGCGCTACGCCGTCTGCCCAGCTTGTTCCGATCGTCACGAGCAGTGACCGAGCGGGACGATGATGGGTTTGGCCGAGATGATCGAGTCCCTTCTTAGCTTGGGAGCAGCGTGGACTCGACGGTACGCCCGTGATGATCGACTCGCGTCTGGCAAACGACGTGGTCGGCGACTAGTTTTTCGAGTCGGGCGATGGACTGGTGTCGATGGAGTGCCTAGCTGACGTGCCCCAACCCGCGCGCCTTCAGTGCGCGGGATAGATAGCCGCTTACCCAGACGCGCCGGCGAGCTCTGACTCTGCGTATGGCACGCCGGCGGCGGCGTAGGCTTCGGGTGCGTCGAGTGTCTCGGCCTTGAGCAGCGCCTGCGCGAGGCCTTCAAGCTGGTCGCGGTGCTCTTCGAGCAGCCGCGTGACTTCGTGGTGGGCTTGCTCGACGACCGTGCGCACCTCCTCGTCGACCGTCCGCTGGGTCTCCTGGGAAGTCTCGCTCGCGCCGGGTAGCAACGGGCCCTGGCCTTCTGAGGGCAGGACTGTAATCGGGCCGATCGCTTCGCTCATGCCCCAGCGTCCGACCATCTGGCGTGCGATCCGGGTGAGCTGCTGGATATCTGACTCTGCGCCGGTCGTGATCTTGCCGTAGACGACCTCCTCGGCCGTGCGTCCGCCGAGCGAGACCCGGATCTGCGCGAGCAGTTCATCCAGCGAGTAGGAGACGCGGTCCGAGTCGGGTGTCGAGAGAGTCACGCCGAGGGCCATCCCTCTGGGGATGATCGAGACCTTGCGCACGGGGTCGGCGCCTGGCGTGAGCATCCCCACGAGCGCGTGCCCGGACTCGTGGTAGGCGGTGCGCTCGCGGTCGGCCGGCTGCAGCACTAGACCGCGCGGGGCGCCGAGCAGGATCTTCTCGAGCGAGTCCGTGAGGTCCCGCATCGTCACCTTATTGTGGCCGCGGCGCGCGGCGAGCAGGGCGGCCTCGTTGGTGAGGTTGGCGATGTCGGCGCCGACCATCCCGGGCATGCTGGCGGCGAGCGCGTCGAGGTCGACGTCGTCGTCGAGCGGGATCGAGCGCGTGTGCACTTTGAGGATTTCCACGCGTCCTTTGCGGTCGGGCGCCTGCACGGTGACGCGCCGGTCGAAGCGCCCGGCGCGTAGCAGCGCCGGGTCGAGCACGTCCGGGCGGTTCGTCGCCGCGAGCACGATCACGGCCTGCGAGGATTCGAAGCCGTCGATTTCGGTCAGGATCTGGTCGAGTGTCTGCTCGCGCTCGTCGTTGGCGCCCGTAAGCGCCGCCTGCCCCTGGCGTGATCGCCCGATCGCGTCGAGCTCGTCGATGAAGATGATCGCGGGCGCGGCCTCCTTGGCCTTCGCGAACAGGTCACGCACGCGCGAGGCGCCGACGCCGACGATTGCCTCGATGAACTCCGAGGCAGAGATCGAGAAGAACGCTGCGTGCGCCTCGCCGGCGACGGCGCGCGCGAGCAGCGTCTTGCCTGTTCCGGGCTCGCCCGAGAGCAGCACACCGTGGGGCATGCGCCCGCCGAGACTGCCGTAGCGCTCGGGGTTGCGTAGGAAGTCGACCATCTCCGAGAGTTCGGCCTTGGCCTCATCGATCCCGGCGACGTCGTCGAAGGTGACGCGGATCTTTTCCGGGTCCACGCGTCGCGCCTGCGATTTACCGAAGTTGCCGAGCGCGCCCATACCCCTGGCGCCCTTGGCGGCGCGTTTGTAGATCAGCACAAATAGGCCGACGATCAAGAGCGTCGGGCCGAACCCGAGCAGGATCTCGGCCAGCAGCGACTCGCTCGTGGTCGTCGATTCGGCGTTGATTCGCACGCCCTTTTCCTGCAGCAGCGCGGACAGCTGCGCGCCGTTCCAGAAGCTCGGCACCTGCGTGGCGAACAGCTTCGTAGGCGTTGCCTTCTCGTCGTTGATCGGGTATTTCAGCTTGGTCCTGAACTTGCCCTGGATCGTGTCTCCCTTGGAGGCGATCGTTTCGACCGTGTCCCCTTTGACCTGCGTCAGGAAGTACGGGCTGAACGGGATGGTCACGCGTTCTTCGCCGGTCCTGGGGTGGAAGAACAGGACCGAGAGCCAGTTCAGCGCGATCAGGGCGATCACGAAGTACCAGAAGCCACGCAGGCGGTGCGGTGGGGGGCCCGTGTTCGCGTGTTCGGGCATACCGCGACCGTCGGGAGCCGGCGCGACCGACCAGCCCCGCTTGTCGCGCCGCAACGGCGGATGGGCTTCAGAGCGATCGCCGCCTGCGCCGTTGGACGTCGTCGATGCTGGGGAATCGGACATTTCCTGAGATCACCGCTGGACGGTTCCGGTTGCACTGGATCGGCCGTAACGACCTGACTGATTCGGCTTAACGCTACGCGGGGGCCTCCGTGGTGGCATGAGTCACCCGACTGCAATCCGGCTTCGTGGCGGAGCCAGTCGCCGAATCCGGGGGGCATCGAGTGATCCCCACTCAGGATCTCGAGACGCGTCGCGAGCCACGCACTCGAGCCCTAGCCAAGTTTGCCAACCACCGACTCCGCGGCGTCCGCGGGGATTGCAGTTGGGCTACGCACCAACAGCAGTCGGCCCGGATCGACGATCAGTCGCGTGACTCAAGAGAAGGCGGACGGCCGGGGTCAGGATCGGGGTCCGACTCAAACCGGATCTAACCGAAAGGAAGACACCATGTCTCCGCAAAGCAAACCGAGCATCGTTTTTTGCCACGGCATCTGGGCCGACGGTACGTGCTTCAGTAAGCTCATCCCCCCGCTGCGGGCGGACGGGCACGAGGTGATCACCGCCCAATACAACCTCGACACAGCCCAGACCGACGTTGACAGCGTGATTCGCTGCCTCGGGCGCGTCTCGAGTCCAGCCATCCTCGTCGGGCACTCCTACGGCGGTGCCGTCATAACGGCAGCGGGGACCGACGACCGCGTCGCGGGGCTCGTCTACATCGCTGCGCTCGCGATGGACGAGACCGAGACCGCAGCCGGGCAGCAGGCAAAGTTCGCGACCACTCCCGCCTTCGGCAACATCGAGGTCGCAGACGGGCGCATCTGGCTGCTCCCAGACGGCATCGAGGACTTCGCGGGGGACCTCTCCGAGGAGGAAAAGCAGGTCGTGTGGGCAGCGGCGGCGCCGCCTGCCACCGGCCTGTTCGACGAAAAGGTCCCAGGCGCCGCGTGGAGGACGAAGCCGAGCGCCTACATCGTCGCCGCGAACGACCGCGCCGTCAATCCTGAGCTGGAGCGGTTCTCCGCCGAGCGCATGGGCGCCACCACGTACGAAGTCGCGAGCAGCCACGTGCCGATGCTCTCCCACCCCGACATCGTGCTCGAGGCGATCCGCACCCTCGTGACCAAGCTCTCGGGATCCCTGGCCGCGGCGTAACGAACTCGAGTCCAACCGGAGTTGCGAGCCAGGTCGGAGCGGAGGCCCACTCCGACCTGGTCTCGCCTCCGACGCTCCTCGACACCATGATCACCGATCGACTCTCACACGCGAACAACTCGGCGCCCCCGGCGGCTAACTCAATGGACCCAGCCCACCGGCTGGTGAAGCCGGTGTCACCTTCGTTGCTCGGGCGCCAGCTAACCGTCGAGTTCATCGGCACCTTCGTCCTCGTCCTCACCGTCGGCTTGGCGACGTCGAGCAGAGGAGCGGGGGACCTGGCCCCGCTCGCCATTGGCTCAGCCCTCATGGTGATGGTGTTTGCGGGCGGGCACATCTCCGGGGCGCACTACAACCCGGCGGTCAGCCTCGCGATGTTGCTGGCAGGCAAGCTCCGTCCCCGAAACGCTACGCCATACGTCATCACGCAGCTGGCGGCCGGCGCGCTCGCCGCGCTCCTCGTGCGAGCACTTGTGGGACGTGCGACGCCTGCTCTCTTGGGATCCGACTGGAAGATCCTCGTCGCCGAGTTCATCTTCACGCTCGCGCTGGCCTACGTAGTGCTGAATGTCACCGTGCCTCAGGCCACCGACGGCAACTCCTTCTACGGTCTCGCGATCGGATTCACGGTCGCCACGGGAGCCTTCGCCGTGGGCGGGATCAGCGGCGGGGCCTTCAATCTCGCCGTCGCGTTGGGCGGCAGCATCACAGGCGCTCTGACGTGGAGCCACATATGGATCTACGTCCTTGCCAGTCTTCTCGGCGGAGGAACTGCAGCGATTCTCTACGCCTACCTCCACCCACTCCCCGCCGAAGAATGATCGGTCATCGTTCGAGCAGGTGGCCGGCGCGAGAGCCACAGAGTGGGCCCGCACCAAGGGACGAACCTCCCGCCGGGGCGGGGCCGATGAGGAACCTGGCTCGAGCCTCCGCCAGCGGAGCGGTCAGCCTCGCCGCGGCTCAGCTCATCGACATGCGGCTCACCGGCCGACCGTCGAGTGACACGCCCATTCGCGCTGTCGAGCTTCTGATCCAGCGTCCGGTCAAGGGCCGCCTGCTGCGCACGGTACTGGCGTATGGAGTGCAGTCGTCGCTCGCTCCGAGCGCCGCCTTCGCCGCCTCGCTGGCGGGCGGGCGCCCCACGCGGCGACTCGGGGCGGCGTTCCTGGCACCGTTCGCGTTCGTCGCACTCGTCAATCCGGCGCTCGGCGTCTCCACTTGGCCCTGGCGCTGGACGGCAGGGGACTGGGCGCGCGAGTTGACCCTGAAGAGCGTGCTGGCTGTGGCCGTCACTACCGCGCTCTGACGCACCCGATTATGCGATGAGACAAGGCGCCCCGACTGCGAACTTCCCTCAGACCTCGAGGCCGAGCGCCTTCACGGGAGGTGGCGTATGCCTTTGACAGCCGACCCAAAAGTGATGGAACCCGCGAAGCAGCCTGGCTTGACTGGCCGGTGCGATTCGAAGGCACCCGCGGGACGCCACTATGTTGGCGAGCGCGGCGCCGCCGGCTGCAAGGTCACGGTGATCGACGACGCAGGGGAACGTCCGCTGCGCCCCCGGACACCCGATCTGCTCTGGAGCTTCAGTTGGGGCCGCGGCGGTCGGTCGGCTCGGGAGCTGGCCTGGTCGATCCTCTTCGACAGCGCGCAGGACGCCGGTCTCGCCGACGATTGGTGCCCAGCGTTCACCGCAGATGTGATCACTCGTCTCCCGCACAACGAGTTTTGCGTTACCTCGCACGACGTCCTCGAGTGGCTCTATCAGTGTCACTGCCGATGATCGCCGCGCACGAGGGTCGTAAGCGAAACCACACGTCTGAGCACTTCGCAACGGACCCGCGCGCCCAACCGGCACAGAAGCCGGCTCTGCCCTCGCTCGTCCGTATCGTCGCACCAGCGAATCCGACTACGCGGCAGCAAAGGCATCGCGGAGCCGAGTCGCCGCCTCATCGAGATCCTTGACGGGCACAGAGAGGGCCAAGCGAAGCCAGCCGGCCCCAGAAGAGCCAAAGACCTCACCAGCCATAGCCGCTACCCCATAGTCGCGCAAGAGTCCTTCTGCATCCAGTCCCTGAGGCGCTCGGCACCAAATGGACATCCCTCCTTCGGGCCGCGCCACCACGGCTTCGGCTGCAACGAGTGCGGCGACCAAGACGTCTCTGCGGTCTTGGTGCGCAGAAACTCTTTCTTGGACTTCGTGTGAGCCGCCCTCAAGTGCTGCGGTAAGCCCGACCTGGAATCCGTGCCATACGGCCGCAACGTTGAGCTCGACAAGCGCGCTAACGCGCTGCACTAGATCTGAGTTACCTACCACGGCCCCGATTCGCCAGCCAGCCAAGCCGAAGCTCTTGGAGGCTGACCACATCTCGACTGCCACGTCTGTCGCCCCTGGTTGTTGGAGCATGCTCATCGTGGGTCGACCGTCATAGCAAAACGCTCCATACGCAAGGTCATGCGCAACCCAACATTTATGCCGCCGCGCAAAGGCGAGCGCGTCGGCGAAGGTCTCCTCATTCGCGCAAGCCCCACAGGGATTGGATGGATAGTTCAAAAAGAGGAGCGCCGGGCGAGAAAGGGGATAGCAAGCACCCCAATCTGGCTGGAAATTGACACTCCGATCGAGAGGCAGGCACGTGATCGCGGCGCCCGCGGCCCGCGCAGCTGCAGCGTAGTCCGGGTAGCCGGGGTCTGGAATCAAGATCTCGTCGCCAGGCTCAGCAGTCGCCACCGCGAGCGCCATGATCGCAAAGCGAGTACCCGGGACCACACAAATCTGGCTTTCGGGATCTAATGTGACTGAGTACTCCTCCTGGTAATGAGCAGCAATCGCGTCACAGAGGCTCGGACGGCTGACCACATCCGCATATCGGGCGCCATCGCCGGTGCCTACGAACTGGCGCACAGCCGCAAGGGCCAATCGAGACGGAGGCATCTCAGGGTTGATGCGTGTGAGGTCGATGACTCCGTTGGCTTTGAACCTACATCCCGCCTCGGCAAACGCCGACGGTCGCAGGTCCGACCGCGAACGCGGCGCCTCTTTCATTGTCCGCTGCTCTCGCGCCCTTGTGCGAAAGCCGCTGTGAGTCCACCGTCGACGGGCACATCCACCCCCGGTAACATAGCTCGCCTCGTCGCTCAGCAACCACGTCGCTTCCCCAGCGATGTCAGACGGTCGCCCAAGTCGTCCAGCCTTAACGTTGACTGGGCGGCGTCGAAGCTCGACGTTCCTGAGCGAAGCAAGCGCGGGCGCTACATTGCCCTGAAATCAGCGCAAATACCGCCGAAACTAGGCAAAACGGCCTCGAACGGCTGACTCGCAGACGATTGGTGCCCAGGGTTCACCGCAGATGTGATACCTCGTCTCCCGCACGATCGCTTCTGCGTTGGCTCGGACGATGTCGTGTCGCTCTATCTAAGTGTCACTGCCGATGAGCGCGGCCGCCGCCCGCCGTACGCAAACCCTAGGATCTGAGCGCTTCGCAACGGGCCCGCGCTCCCAATCAGCACCAGAAACGGCTCTAATCCCGCCTGGCAGCATCGTGATAGTAGTGAAAAGCAACTAAAAGCGGTATGCTCGCCGCTCTGCACGGACAACGAGGAGGACAGGGCGTGAGCGCAGCGACGAACACAGAGACGACTCGGGAAACGGCGGTGACGGTCGAGCGGCGTGGACACGTCCTGCTGATGGGTCTGAACCGACCCGAGAAGCGGAACGCGTTTAATCTCGCGCTGATCGACCAGCTCGCGGTCGCCTACCACGAGCTCGAGGAGGACGAGGATCTGCGCTGCGGCGTCTTGTTTGCGCACGGGGATCACTTCACGGGCGGCTTGGACCTTGCTGAGGTTGGCCCAGTGATCCAGGAAGGCGACCTGAGAATGACCGGCGATGGTCGGCGGGATCCCTGGCGCAAGGACGGCATCTGGACGACCCCGATCGTCGCGGCTGTCCAGGGGTGGGTGATGACGCTTGCGATCGAGCTGCTGCTCGCCGCCGATATCCGGATCGCTGCCGAGGACGCCCGCTTCTCGCAGATGGAGATCAACCGCGGGATCTACGCTTTCGGCGGTGCGACGATCCGGCTTCCGCGCGACGCCGGCTGGGGCAACTCGATGCGCTGGCTGCTCACCGGCGACGTGTACGACGCCGCCGAGGCACACCGGATCGGACTTGTTCAGGAGGTCGTGCAGACCGGCACCGAGCTCGACCGGGCGATCGAGCTCGCAGAGGCGATCGCGACCCGGTCAGGGCCACTAGGGGTCAAGACGACCCTCGAATCAGCCCACCGAGCGCGGCTTGAGGGCGAGGAAGCCGCCTTCGCGCGACTCGAGCCGGACATGGTCAGGCTGTTCGAAAGCGAGGACGGCCGCGAGGGGCTCGCTTCGTTCATTGAGCGCCGCGAGGCAAGGTTCACGGGACGATGAGCGCCACCGACCCGAAGGTCACCTTCACGCAGGACGGGAGCCTCGGAACGATCACTCTGCGCAACCCGCCAATGAACCAGATCGGCGAAGAACTGATCGCCGACCTCATCGCCGTGATCGGTCGCGTCGAGCAGGCGCAAGGACTGCGGGCGCTGATACTCAAAGGAGACGGGCAGGCGTTCAGCGCCGGCGCTGAAGTCCAGCTGTTCGTCGGGCGAAGCGCCGAGCAGATGCGGCCCCTGATCGCATCGTTCCTGGATCTAGGGCGCCGCATCGAGGCGCTTCCGTTCCCGACGATGGCTGTGGCGCACGGCATCTGCATGGCGGGCGGCTTTGAGCTCGCGCTGTTCTGTGACCTGATCTGGGCGGCGGAAGGAACGGTCGTCGGGCTGCCCGAGTCGAGTCTGGGGATCGTGCCGCTCGCCGGCGGCATCGAGCGTGTTGCGGCCCGCGCCGGTCTTGGCAGGGCCCGCTCGATCGCCATCGGCGGCGCGCTGCACAAAGCTGAGGAGTTCGCCGCGTGGGGCGTGATCGACCGCGTCCTGCCCGCGGCCGAGCTGGAGGAGAAGGCCGAGCGCTTCGCGCGGAAACTCGCCGACGGCCCCACGCTCGCATACGCGGCGATCAAGGACATCGCGGCCGCATATGCGCGAGCAGGGGTACCCGGCGCCGACGAGCGCCTACTCGACGCGGCCGTAGGTCTCTTCGACACCGTCGACGCCCAGGAGGGCATCAGGTCGTTCCTGGAGTCCGGCGCCGGGCACGCCGTCTACCGCGGCGACTAAACCCGCGGCAGTGCAAGCGACGGTTACGCCCCGCCATCACCGCCAACCACCACAAAGGGAGAAGCATGCCAAGCACGGTGCTCGACCGTTTCCGACTCGACGACAAGGTGGCCGTCATCACGGGCGCGTCCTCCGGACTGGGGGTCGCGTTCGCCACCGCGCTCGCGGAGGCGGGAGCGGATCTCGTCCTCGCGGGTCGGCGAACCGACCGACTCGAGCAGACGCGTGCGATCGTCGAGGCGCGCGGCCGGCGTGCGCTTGTCGTGACCGCCGATGTTTCCC
>Ga0209772_10000239_pt1 | contig 13765 bp, 10 predicted proteins | sample BogFormECP03_OM1_FD_188235 | JGI IMG/M metagenome (GOLD analysis project Ga0209772, IMG submission 188235) | Bog forest soil microbial communities from Calvert Island, British Columbia, Canada - ECP03_OM1 (SPAdes) (version 2) | ecosystem: Environmental > Aquatic > Freshwater > Wetlands > Bog ... | reverse complement strand
GATGCCGCGCTCAACAGCCGGGTCGTAGTAGGCGGTCTGCTTGTACAGCACATCGGCCACCTCGCTGAGCACGCAGAAGCCGTGCGCGACGCCCACGGGCAGGTATAGCTCGCGCATGCTCTCGTCGTCGAGCTCCACCGCGTCCCAGCGTCCATACGTGGGGGAGCCGCGGCGCAGATCGACAGCCACGTCGAGGATGCGCCCACGCGCACAGCGCACGAGCTTGGCGACACCGTCGCCGACATGAAAATGCATGCCCCGCACGACGCCGCGCGTGGAGCGCGAATGGTTGTCCTGGACAAAGGACGTCTGCGGCGGAATCCCCGCCTCGGCGTGCCACTGCAGGCGGTAGGTCTCGATGAAGAAACCGCGCTCGTCGCCGTGGACGGCCGGCTCGATCGCAACGACACCCGGAAGTCGGGTCGAAATGACGCGCATAGCCGCAAGAGGGTAGCCGTCGAGGCGCGCGGAGCGCCGTCACAACAGCCTCCGAAGCGTCGGTCTCAGGTGGGTCTCGCTGGCCGCCTGGGCATACCATTGCCTCGATGCCCGCCACGGTAGAGGGCGCCTGGACGCCGGGACCTGAGCGCCCGCCCTTCCTCGACGGCGCCGTGCACGTATGGCGGGCCGACCTTTCGGCCGCGAGCGATGAGCTTTGCGGGTTGCTCTCGAGCGATGAGCTGGCGCGGGCGGATCGCCTGCTGACGGCCGAGCGGGAGCGGGCGTTGTGGATGCGCTCGCGGGGGATGCTCAGAGCGCTACTCGGGCGCTACATGGGCAAGGACCCGACGATCCTGCGCTTTGGCGCAGGCGCACACGGCAAGCCAGCCCTGCTCGAGGACTCCCCCGCGCCACCCGTCGAGCGAAGCTCGACCGCCCCGGCGCCCCGCACGATGTCCTTCAACATCTCGCACTCCGGCGAGCATGCCCTCTATGCGTTCGCTCCTGCAGTCGCGGTCGGCGTCGATGTGGAGGTCCCCCACAGGCCGATCGATGCCGTCGGCATCGCAGCGCGCATGTTCGGCGAGTTGGAGGCCGCGCGCCTGCGGGAGCTCGATCCGGCGAGTCGCGAGCGCGAGTTCCTGCGCTCGTGGGTCCGACACGAGGCCGAGCTGAAGTGTCTCGGGGTCGGCATCGGCGCGGCAGACATGAGCGGCTCAGCCACCCGGCCATGGATCGGTGACCTGGAGCTTGGGCCAGGAGCTGCAGGCGCCGTCGCAGCGGAGCTGCAGCCGCGGGAGCTGCGCTGCTGGGAGTGGCCCACCGAGGGCCAGCGCTAGACGGCCCTCGTCGCTTAGAAGATCTAGAAGATCTTGACGGTGACGGTCTGGGTGAACGACTTGCCGCCGACGACGGCGGTAAGCGTCGCCTGCACGCCATCGTGCTTGCGGATCATCGCCATCACCTTTGGCGCCAGGCGAATCGGCAGGTGGCTCGTGTTATCGCCGGGAAGGCTGAAGGAGCTGTTGCCGACGCTGACCTGTTGGCCACCCACGCTGAGCGTGACCGCCCCCTTGCAGCCCGTGCTCGGCCTGCAGTAGACGGCGACCGCGACGATTCGTTCATGGTTGATGCCATCGGTCTGGCGGCTCACCCGGATCGCGGGCAGCACCGGCGGCAGGCCGGCGGTGCCGCCTGCGCAGATGTGCGTCGCATCCGCGCCCGTCGCGAGGGTCACCCGCAGCAGCAGTTCCTCGCCGTGGTTGACCTCAAAGCCTTCGTTGGCGTTGAGGTCTGAGGAGGACAGGATCGCGCCGTTGCCGGTTCCGTCGTTCTTGACGAAGGAGTCCATCGTCGACCCGGGCAACGAGCCCATGACCTCGTACGGGACGCCATTGCGGTAAACGTCCGGGACGTAGCCGCCCTCGTCGTTGAACGCGACGTAGTCGCCCGCGCTCACGCACAGGTTGACCGGTTCGTAGGTGCTGACGGTGGCGCCGCTCGCGCCGTTCTGCCCACATACAGGGATTTCAAAGCCTTGAGAGCTGATGTTGACCTTGGCGCCGCCTTCTTCGGGCAGGGGCGTGATGTCCTGGAAGTGGATCTGGGTCAACGGCGAGGGTCCGTCCGAGGCCTCCTCGGCACAGCCCTCCAAGCTCACCTTCACGGCCTGACCGGTCGCCGGGGCTTGGGGAATGCCGGCGGTCGACGCCACGTTCCAGAGGACGGTGTCCGCCCCGAAGTGATTGGTGTGGAAGATTCCGTTGGGCGCGTCAGGCGCCGGCGGCACCGCCGTGTTGGTGCCGGGATAGCCGAGGTCTTCCGCTGTGTTGAGCGTCGCGGGCACGTTCAACGGGCTGCCGAACCTCATGATCGCCGCAGAGCTGGCCGCTGGCGCAAGGGCCCCGACGAGCACGATCGCACACGCCAAATCGAGCACTCGTCGCGACATCCGGCTGATTAGACGGTCTGGCATCCCCACCTGAATCGGCAAGATAGGCGATCGAGTTGAGAGGATGCGCCGCTCGTTCGACGCATGGGACCCACGGGGCTCCAGCCGCTCGCATGCCGGTCGAACGCCCCGGTAGGCTGACGCCGTGCACCGGACCCTGGAGAACGCGCGCTCCTCGATCTCGCGACGCCGCGCCGACGGGGCGCCCTCTGCGATCGACGCTGCGCCCAGGCACGCGCAGCCATGACGGAGGCGCGAGGCCCATCGGCGTGGCGCTCGAGACAGGTGCTGCTGATCGCTCTGCCGTTGCTCGTGATCGTGCTCAGCGCCATCGTTTGGGCGATCGCGCTGTCGCGCAGCAACTTCTGGGCAGATGACTTCCTGAACGTCACTCAGTTCTCCCGATCGCTGGGCGATCTGTCAAACGACCGGATCAACGCCGGTAGATACGTGGCCAACGTATTTTGGGCGGTGGGCACCTACGCCTTCGGCGCGGGATCGGTGATCCCGTTTCTCACGGTCAACACGCTTGTGTTCGTGACGGGCCTTCTCACGTGGCTGTGGGTCGGCGCCAAAGCCAGGTGGAGCTCCCTTGCCGCCTGGTGGGTGTGCGGCCTGTTCCTTGCGACGTCGGTCTGGTACCAAACGGCCCTGTCATCCTCGGCGATCGGTCACTCGTGCGGGTTTCTGGCCCTCGGCCTCGGGCTGCTGGCCCACGAACGGTGCATGAAGACCACGACGGTGCGCAGCGCCGCGCTCTGGTCGCTTGCCAGTGGTGGCGCCTGGACCCTGGGGGTGATCAGCAACATCCTCTACATCGGCCTGCTGACCATCGCCGCGTATTGCGCCTTTCACCAGTTCGCGCACGGCCGTCGGCTTGGGGCGCCCAAGATCCGCGCGGCGGTCGCCGTGTGCTTCTGGAACCTGGTCCTTCCGATCATCTATTTCGAGACCGTCGCGTATCCAGCGACCACGTCCAAAACCCAGTATGCGAGGAACGGGCTACGGTACATCCACGAGAACCTTTCGTTCTACAAGTCCCAGTTGGCGCCCACGGCGGCGCTCACGGTGGCATATGCCGCGGTGATGATCGTCGCCCTCGCGGGTGCGATCGTGGCGATCCGCCGGAGGGATTGGTTCCCGATCGCGGTGTTGAGCGCCGCCGGCGCCACGGCGCTTCCGGCGCTCGTGCAGAGCCAGCAGCGGGCCGTCTTCTATATGGCCATGCCGCTCCTTCTCACCTTCAGCGCCTTGGCGGCAGGTTTGCGTCCGGTCTTGCTGGGCCAGACCGCGCGTCTCGCATGGCCACGTGTGACGCTGTTTCTCGGGACGGCAGTAGCGCTGCTGCTCATATTCGCACAGGGCGCAGAAGTGCGCGCGTACTTCGTCCGAACTCCGTTCGGTGACGCCTACGGGCTGGCGACGTTCCGCTCACAGGTCGCCGCGCTGACACCCGAAGGTGGCGCCATCTGCGCCCAGCTGTCGCTGGATGCGCCGCATGAAGCTCTGTTTGTCGCCGCGATGTCCGGTCAAGACGGCTTTCTGGTGCCGCCGATCAGCGCGGCGCAGGCGTTTCTGGTGCCCGCGGGCCAAACGTGCCCTGCTGGCGCGTCCGCTGCGCACATCACGGTCGGCCTCGATGCGCGCGGGGACTTCGTCGCCGCCGGCTGACCTGCCGGCGGCGGTGTTGACTGCTCCAGCCGTTGGCCTCAGACGGCGAGGGAAGCGAGGTTGAGCTCGACCAGATGCGGGTGCTCGGTGTAGTAGTCGTAGAAAGCCTGAACAGCCTCGCTCGGCTCATACCTCGTTCCGCGTATCGTGAACGGCGCGCACCCGGCCCGCACCCGTTCGCCGAATGTCAGCGAGAGCGCGCGCACGTCGTTGGCATGCAGCGGATAGAAGGTCGAGCCGAGTATCTCGTCGAGAATTCGCCGCTGATCGACATCTCCAGGAATGCCGAGCAGCTTGGTGATCTCTTGCGCGACATGACCCAACAGGCGGTTGGTCGGATGGTTCATCGTGAAGAACAACAGCTCGTCGCGAAAGCTGGCGGTGATGAACGTCGCGACCTCGATGTCACAGTCACTGCCGCGAGTCGCGAGCTCGGCCGTCGCCTCGGCGGCCCACGAGGGCGCAATGGAGGGCCGCTCGGGGTCCTCCAACACACGACACGCGCCTGCCACGTCGAGATCTGCAGCGTAGGCTTGGAGAATCGTGCGATCGTGATAATCGAAGGCACCGTCGAGCACCGGCGCTCCGGCTGCGTCTCGTAGATAAAAGAGATCGGGAACATACCCCGCCCAATACAAGCTCGGCCAGCGCACGACCGCTGAGGTGCTGGCGATGTCTGTGAGCGTCTCGCTGCCGAGACCGATCCCACCGCGATATGCCTCGTCGACTCTTTGGGGCATGACGATCGCGGCAGCAGCGACCGCCTGGTGGAGCTCGGGAACCAGCTCGTCGGGTATCTCGTGCACCGGCGGGAAGCTCACGAACTCAAAGCGCGCCGCAAACTCGTCGTTGGTGTTCAGCATCATCTCCAACGCCCCTGCCTGGCAGTTCCCGACTATGACGACCTGCTCCATGCCGTGCCAGCCTACGGCGAGCTGAGCGTCATCGCGCCGTCGGAATCGCTCGTCGCCGCCGACTCCTCCCCCAACAGGAGCCGCAGCTGGGCAGCTATGACCTCTGGGGAGCACGCGGCAGCCACGACCTCTTGCCCGGACGCGGATATCCGGCTCCACAACGCGTCGTCCCGGTTGATGCGGACGATGCGCTCCGCAAGCGCCGCCACCTCGTCGGCGATCATGATGTTCTCGCCGTCGGTCACGTCAAGCCCCTCGGCGCCGACCGTGCTCGTAACCACCGGGAGCCCGGCCGCCAGGCACTGGGTGACTTTTCCCTTCATCCCGGCTCCAAAGCGAAGCGGCGCCACCATCAGGCGCGAGCGCTCCAGCAAGGGCCCGAGGTCCTCCACCCATCCTGCGACATCCACCAACGGCGAGGCCAGCTCCTGTACCTCCGGAGGAGGGCTCGAACCGACGATGGTGATCTGCAGATCGGGAATCTCACGCCATACCGCGGGCATCACCTCTCTTACCAGGCGCACGGCCGCGTCCACGTTGGGAACGTGCTCGAATCCGCCGACGAAGAGGATGCCAGAGCGCTCCTCGGGCGGGGGCACATACGACTCGACATCGTGCACGGTTGGGACGATGAGCACGTTCGCTCCCGGTACGTCACGCTCGACCTGTTCGCGCTCACGGCCACTGACGACCATGGTCGCGTCAGTCGCACGCATCATCGCGAGCTCCAGCTCGCGCAAAGCGTGGGCCTTTGGTGAAATCGAAGCAGCGTTCATATTGCCGTTGCTGGGGCCCGTGTCATCTGTGCTGTGGCCCGCAATCGCGCTCCTGCGCGCTTCCCGCAGCCAATGCAGGTCGACGGTGTCGTAAACGACCTTGGCTGTGGGAGCGAACTCCCGCACCGTATCGAGCCATTGGCTGGTGGGGTGAGGGCGGCACAGAATCGCCGCCCTCAACGTCGGACCGAGCGCAGCCAGCTCCGCGCGGGGATCGAGCTGACCGTAGAGCACCTCGATGCCCAGCTGTTGGAGTCCGCTCGTATAAGGCTCGATCGGCGCGAGGTTTTCAGGCATGAACGTGACGCGTGCTCCAAGCCCTACGAGCGCTTCCATGATTTTCAGAATCCGCAGCGAGCCCGCGTCGCGGTCACACATCGGCACCCGATGGTCGATCACGAGCACATGCGGCCCCCGGTGACGGTTGGCGGCGGCTCGTACGTTTGCGGCCGCGGGGCGCCTCTGCTCAGACTCGAGCCGGTTGCGCCACTTCGCGACGAACTTCGGGCGATTGCGCTCCTGAAAGCGCTTGTGCCCCGACTCGACGTCATTTCCGGCCGTCGCGCCCTCGACGTGCACGACGACGGCCTTTGGCTCATACAGCACACGCAGCCCACGCTCGCGCGCCTCGAAACAGAGGTCGGCATCCTCGTAGTACATCGGCAGATAGCGTTCGTCGAAGCCGCCGGTCTCCCGCCAGAGCTCGGCGCTCACCATCAGGGCAGCGGCTGATCCGTAATCGGTCTCGCGACGGTACTCATACTGACAGCGGCTGGGTGCATCCCCGCGGCCGTAATTCACACCGGTGCCGTCGCGCCAGATGATCCCGCCCGCCTCGTTCAGGCGACCGTCCGGATAGATGAACTTAGGCGTGACCACGCCGACGTCGGCGGCCGACTTGGCGCAGTCGAGCATCGCCCTCAACCAGCCCTGTGTCACTTCGGTGTCGTTGTTGCACAGCACAATCCATTCACCTCGTGCCGAGCTTGCACCGAGGTTCATGCTGCGTATGTACCCAAGGTTCTTCTCGTTGCGCAGAATCCTCGCGCCCCGCAGGCCAGCGAGCAGACGTTTGGTCCCAGCGTCGGCGGCGTCATCGACGAGGATCACCTCATAGCGCACACGCGCCGTGTGGTCGCGAATCGAACGCAGACAGGCGCTGGTGAGCTCCGCGTGTGCGTGCACCGGAATGACGAGCGAGACCTCCGGGCTCTCGTAGTGAGGCAACTCGATTGCCTCCGTCTGGCCCTGCTCCTCACCTTCAGCGGCGGGCGGTGGTGGCTGTGGCCGCACTGTCAAGTTCCGTCCGAGCAGCCGCAACGAAGCGCCCAGAACGCGTGCGAGAATCGACCCTTCGCCGCCGATCGCCCCGTACAATTTGCTGCGCAGCTTCTGAAACGCCTGCCAGCTCACCGACTCGTCGACTCGACGAGCTACGAGCCTAGCCGCCGCGAGCTGCGCCTCGAGCGAACCGATGTGCGCCTGTGCCTGCAGTGCCGCCTGCCGACTGCTCGCCGCAGCCTGCTCACCGCGCAGCGCGTCCTCCTCCGCCCACACGATCTGCTGTTCGAGCTGGTCGCGAGCCGCTCTTGCCTGAACGCCGAACTCGCGCATGGCGCTCGTGTGCTCGGCGCGCTCGCGCTCGATCTCCGAAGAGAGCCTCTCCCGATCACGCGCGAGCGCCTCTTCCCATTCGTGCTTCTCTCTTTCGATGTCGCCCTTCTCGGCAAGCGCAGCGGCCGTGTCGCGTTCCCTCGCCCGCACAAGCTCGATGCCACAGTCGGCCAGAGTCGAGCCGGCGGAGACCGCCGGCAGCGGCGCCTTGGACGCGAGCGCCACGCAGTAGAGCGCCGCCGGACCGCCGGCCACCCGCCATTCCTCGCCGGCGCGCTCGATGAAAAAATCCGAATCCGGCCCGCTCTCCGCGCCTGCAACCGCCTCGATATCGAGTGGATTCAGGTGAGAGCCGGTGATCGTCCGCTGCCCCCACGATCCAACATGCGGGAAATGAGATCGAAGCAGCTCGAGGAACTCCTCGAGCGCGAGCTCGCGTTGATGGAATGGGTTGGGCTCGGTCCTCGAGTCGCTGTAGGCACGGCGGTCCGGTGTCGAGATCACGAGGATCCCGTCGTCGCCGAGGAGACGTGAGATTTCGCTCAGCACCCGCTCGTGCTCGCGCACGTGCTCGATGATCTCGAACGCCACGACCGCCCCGAAGGACCCGTCCTCAAAGCGCGAGAGGTCGACCGCTGTGCCCAGTTCGAAGTCGAGATTCGGACCCGCATAGTTCAATCGACTGTGCTCGACCGTCAACTCGTCAACGTCGACTCCAACGACATGCGTGGCTGACTCCGCCAGCAGCGCCGCGCCAAAACCCTCACCGCTTCCGAGGTCCAGGACTCTGCGGCCGCCGACCAAGTTCGCCGCCCACAGATAGCGGTGGAAATGCTCGTAGATCACCTGGACATCGGGCGCCCACGGCACACAGCGCTCGCCTGTCCAATCGATGAGGCGCGGCGCGGCCGCACGACGTCGGATGCTCACCGCTCAATCATAGGGGCTGCCGTCTCCCGCCAAGCACCTCCGCGGCGCCACCGCAGCGGGCTGGGAGTGACCGTCGGCGCGGCTAACCTGAGGCGCCGAGATGCACTTCTGCTTCGTGAGCACCAGCCGGGGCAGCTACTTCATGACCGAGTTGCTTCGGGCGATCTCCGCGGCGACCGTGTCGAGCGGGCATACCGCCGAAATCGTTTATGACGAGTACCCGCGGGGTGACGGCGAGCGGACATATGTCGTGATCCCACACGAGTTCCACGCGTGGGGAAATCCGCGGGGATTCCCCAGGCCTGAGCAGCGAGCACGCACGATCGCGCTCTGCACGGAGAATCCCGGAACCGAGTGGTTCGAGGCGACCTATCAGCTGGTTGAGGAATTTGGGGTCGCGGCGTCGATCAACCGTTCGAGCGCGACCGAGCTTCAGCGTCGAGGCATTCTCTGCGCGCACCTTCAACTCGGTTACACGCCGCTGTGGGACACGTGGTCGCGCAAGGAGAGCAGCGAGCGCCCGCTCGACGCTCTCTATCTCGGCGCGGCCGACCCCAGACGCGACCCGCTCCTGGCCGGTATCGGCAGCCGCCTGTGGGCAAGGGAGTGCCAGTTCCTGGTTCCGCCGCTGGAGCCGAGGAGCGGCCCGAGGCCGGACTTCTTGAAGGGGACGGACAAGTACCACCGTTTGCGCTCCGCGAAGATCCTTCTCAATCTCCACCGCACAACATCTGCGGCCTTCGAGTGGATGCGTTTCCTGGAGGCGATCTGCAACGGTTGCGTCGTCGTCTCCGAGCCGTGCCTGGACAACGAGCCGCTGCTCGCGGATGAGCATTTCGTCGAGGTAGAAGTCGGGAGCATGGCCGGCGTCGTCGAGCGCCTCTTGGATGACCCCGAACGGCTGCGAGAGCTGAGCGCCCAAGCCTATGACTTCGTTCGCAGCGAACTGCCGATGACTGCGGCCGGAGAACGCCTCGGTGAGCTCGCGGCCGAGTTGCCGCGCCGACCGCCGAGGACGGGCTCGCAATTCTACGCCAGCGCTCAGCCCCCGCAGACGCCGGCGCTCGAATCACCGGAGGCGTTCGACGAGGTCTCCGAGGCGCTGGCGACCGCGACAGAGACGAGCCGCCGGGCGCCGGGCGCGAGCCGAGGCGCCTCCACAGGACACGTGAGAGGCACGCTGTTTCGCAAGCTGGCCAAGCGCGTGCTCCGCGGCCGAGCGAACGGCGTTGAGGTCGTCGCCCAGACGCCCTCGTATCGCGACAGCAGACCACGGGTAACGACCCTGAGCGTCATGCCAAGCGGGCGTGAACGTGAAGGCATCGAGGTCCTTCGCAGTGTTGCCGGCGCCTCCCGCGGCGGGCTCGAGCTTCTCATCCACAGCGACTCGAGCGACCGAATCGGCCCGGACCTCACGAGCTTCCTGGACGCTCATCCGGCGCTGCCGGCAATGGTCGTGCGAGAGGCCTTCGAGCCCACGCTCGCCGGCGCCCGCAACACCCTCGCCGAGCTCGCGCGTGGCGAATATCTGCTGGTTCTCCCAGCCGCCGGAGGTATCTATCCCTCCACGGTCACACGTCTGTCGGCGGCGCTCGACCGCGACCCGAGCGCGATCTTCTCCTATCCGATGATCGCCGCACTGGATGGAGAGACGCCCGTTGAGCTTCGCGGCTCGCTCCCGTGGGAGCCGGAGCGGCTGACGCGCGGAAACTGGATCGACGCGATCGCGCTCATCAGGCGCCAGGGCCTGGCGGACCTGGGCGGCTATTCAACCGACCCCGCCCTGTCAGGCTACGAGGACTTCGATTTCTGGTGCAAGTGCGCGGAGGCCGGGGCCACGGGCGCACACGTGCCTCAGGTTCTCGGTTGGCATCCCCAAACTGAAGACTCAGAGCCAGCGGACATCGCAGCGCTCTCCGTGCGCGCGAGGACGTTGATGCAGGAGCGCTACCCCACCCTTTTCCTGTCCGCGGACCACGCCTCAAAACATCGCTGAGCAGAAGGCGGCGGCGCTAGCCGAAGCTCAGGGACGAGAGCGCGAAGCCGAGTGAGCGGTTCTCCGGCGGTAGCGAGGGGTCTTGCTGGCCACGGTTGGACCAGGTCCTATCGGCGTCGAACGTCACGAGGTGTTCGCCCGCCGAGAGGCGCAGCGGAAAGCTCTCCTCGTGCCAGTCCCCGTCACGCCAATCGATACGCGTGTCCCACGCAATCTCAGATGACCCCAGCGGCCGCACGGAAACACGCACCCCGCCGATTGGGCCGGGAGGCATCGAATAGCAGATGCTTACTGTGCCAGCGCCCTGTGCGAGGCGCACGACGAGAGCAGCGCTTCCAGCGGCCCACCGATAGCTGCGCGTAGGGCTTTGCTCGGCTTCGAACCAGCCGCTCACCAACTGCTCCTCGACCGCCGAGGAGGACATGTCGGCGCCATCGGCAGCGATCTCGAAGGAATCCTCGAAGGACATCTTCGAGAGGGCGAACGCCAGCGAGCGGGTTTCCAGCGGAGGCTCCAACCAGCCGTCAGCGACGCTGAAGAGAACTTCATAATCGCCCGCCGCCAGCGCCAGCGGATGGTTCTCGACCGAGCGGGCGAGGTACCGCCACTGAAGGCGCGTGGACCAAACGGCGGCCAGCGGGTCGGGCGAGCCCATCCTTCGCACCCACACATCCACCCCGCCGATGTCGTGCGGCACGTGGGCGTAGTCGAGCCTGAGCCGCCTGGCGGGCTTCTCCAGCCGGATCAAAGCCGCCGCCTGCACGCCGGCCCAGCGGTAGCTGCGCCCGTCGACGTGCTCGGCCGGGAACCAGCCATAGGGCAGTTGCCCAACGTCTTGCTCCTCCGCCATGTCGATGCTGCTGTCGGCGCTCTCCGGGTGGGGACTCGACAGGGGCGGCACTCCCGCGGGGAACGCGTCCCCCCAGGAGGGGTCGAGCAGCACAGCGGGCACAGCCAGGGCCCCCCGAAGGCGCCAGCGGCTCGCGAGCACGCTCGGCAGGCGCAGCAGGTTCCAGAGCGTCGCCCTCAACTTCTGGACGCGGACAGGCGGGGAGGCTCCTTTGAGCGCACTCGCCTCGTGCGCCGTCCAGCGCCCAAGCGAGCCGGGCGGGGCGTGCTTGAGCACGACCCGCATGCGGTGGCGCTCGCACAACAGCCGCTTGCGGGCGCTCTGGTCGCCGCCCTGACCGAAGCCGTGGTCTATCCACGCGTCTGGCGCAACGTGCACTCGGTAACCCGCGCGCCACAGGCGCACGCCGTAGTCGACGTCGTCGTAGTAGTTGAGCATGCGATCGTCGAACGGTCCGACGCGCTCCACCGCCGAACGTCGCAGCGCCATGCCGCAGCCCATCGGGTAGAGCGCCTCGGAGGCGATCTCCGCCCGCTCATAGGACTCGTTCATCGACAGGTCGGCCGCCCAACCCTGGCGGTTGACGATCCCGCCGGCGCCGTTGACGACGAGCGGATTCCGGTCGAAGAACACCGTCGAGGCGACACCGCCGATCGTCTCATCGCCTGCAAAGGCCGCGATCAGCTCGCGCAGCCAACCCGGCGCCGCGAACCCATCGGCGTCGATGAACGCGACGATCTCCCCACGGGCTCGAGCCAAACCAAGGTTGCGGGCGTGAGGAGCGCCCCGGTTGCGGCTGCTGGCCACGATCGTCAGCTCGCCACGCAACGACGCCTCCTGCGCCACCTCGAGCGTGTCGTCCTGAGAGCCATCGTCGACGACAACGACCTCGTAGTTGGCGTAGTCCTGTGCGAAAAGATGGTCCAGGCAGCGCCCGAGCACGGTGCCCGAGTTCCAGCACACGACGATCACCGACGCGAGCGGAGCAGCGTCCGGCAGAAGCCGTGAGAGACCCGCTCCCCCCGGGCGCGCGGCGCGTACAGCCTCCCGGAGCCCCCTCTGCTGCGCCCTCCACCGCTGAGCCTCCATCGCTGGGGCGAAACTTACCGCCTAGCAGGGCGTTGCAAGGGCACAATGCCATCTGCGACGCACGTCAAGCTCCCATCGATGACCCCCAACCCATACGCTAGGTCCGTGTCGAGCGGCAAGCTGCTGATCATCCTCCCCGCCTACAACGAGCAGGGACGGGTGGGGCAAGTGGTGCGTGACGTCAAAGATACGCTGCCAAGCGCCGAGGTGTTCGTCGTCGACGACGCATCCGCCGACGACACCGCGCGGGAGGCGATCGAGGCGGGCGCGATCACGGTCACGTTGCCCGTCAATTCGGGCTATGGCGCCGCGTTGCAGACCGGCTACAAGTTCGGCACCCGCAACGGCTTCGAGATCATCGGACAGATCGACGCCGATGGCCAGCACCGCGCCGAGTATCTCACCACGATGCTCGAAGCGCTCGAAGAGCACGACGCGGATGTGATCATCGGCTCGCGCTTTCTCGACCGCGACGGCCATTACCAGCCATCGCTCGCGCGAGCGATGGGAATAGGCCTGTTCGGGCGGATCGCCTCCCTGATCACGCGCCAGCACATCTCCGACCCGACGTCCGGCTTCCAGCTGATGCGCGCGGAGGTGGCGCGCTTCTTCTGCTCGGAGGTATACCCGACCGACTATCCCGACGCCGACATCCTGATCCTGCTCCACCGCACCGGCTTCACCGTCCGCGAGGTGCCCGTCCAGATGCGTCCCTCGCCCGGTCAGTCGATGCACTCTGGCCACCGCAGCGCCTACTACGTGTACAAGATGATGCTCTCGATCTTCGTCACTCTCCTGCGACCCCGAGCCCGGACAGGTGCCTCATGATCACTACCAACCTCCGTATCGTCGCCATCGTGGGCAGCGTTGCGCTGCTGCTGTTCATCATCGAGCTCGTCCGCCGGCGCCGGCTCAAGGAGGAGTACTCGGTCCTGTGGGTGACCACCGCGGTGCTGCTCCGGCACGTCACCGACGCCGGCGCCGCGTCACGCGGACGGTAGGGCACGCACCAGGGTCCGTTCGGAATAAAAAAGATCTTTTCTACCGAACGGGCCGTGGCGTGACGCGGCCGTCCAGGTCGTCCGCGGTGCCGTCGTCGGCCGCCGAGAGCAGGGCCAGGAACGGGCCGACCCGGAGGCCCTCCTGGGCCGAGTGGCGGAAGAGGCTGTCGTGGTTCACGGTGTACTTGGTGCGCCGGCCGGCCCGGGTCCGGGTCAGGTAGCCGGCGGTCTCGAGGTCGGCCACGATGGCCTGGACAGTGCGCTCGGTCAGCCCGACGGCGGTGCTGATGTCCCGGATCCGGGCTTCGGGGTCGCGGGCGATCTCGACCAGGACGTGCCCGTGCCCGGTCAGGAGGGTCCAGGTGCCCCCGTTCTCGCCAGGGTCGTTCATGCCATCTGATCATATACTCGTGAGAGGATTGTCGCGAGTATATACACGTGAACTTTGTCTCGCGTTTCTCTTGACAGGTGTCTGCTTCGGCGCCGATCCTGATAGCGCGATCGGGTCACCGGTCCGGGTCATGGGAGGTGA
>Ga0209772_10000238_pt1 | contig 13782 bp, 9 predicted proteins | sample BogFormECP03_OM1_FD_188235 | JGI IMG/M metagenome (GOLD analysis project Ga0209772, IMG submission 188235) | Bog forest soil microbial communities from Calvert Island, British Columbia, Canada - ECP03_OM1 (SPAdes) (version 2) | ecosystem: Environmental > Aquatic > Freshwater > Wetlands > Bog ... | reverse complement strand
TCCGTGAATCTTGGAGACTGCTTTGGCGCCGGTTATTTTCAATGGCAGCTTTTGCCGCTTCCACGGCGGCCTCAGCTTGCGCAAGCTGCGCTTTGTAGTCCTCATCTTCCAGTTGAATGAGCACATCCCCTTTATGCACCTGCTGGTAGTCGCCTACATTGACCTCACGAACAAGACCGGGCACTTTCGTACTAAGAGGCGTGAGATCGCCGCGTACAAAAGCGTCATTCGTAACTTGCTCGCTCGCGCTGCCTTCCCATGCATTCCAATTGCGCGTGAGCGTGAGAATGACCGCCGTCGCCAGTAACAGTACAAGAATAGGTATGCCGTACTTTTGCCAAGTTGCCTGCAGCCGCGGAGGCTCGTGTTCAACGCGTGTTGGCGAAACCGGCGAGACGGGTGCGGCTGCCATGATCAATCCCCTCCTATAGTCAGGGCTTCAAGCGGCAACATTGGGACGCTGGTCATTGATATATCCTCGATTCGCAAGTTGATCGCTTATCTTCTTTGCTCCCATTAGCTGCGTTTGCCTCGTAGGACCCGGAACGTTCAGCGAGGGAGCAGGTTGGTAGTGGCCAGATCGATTATTTCGTCTCCTCTTCCGCTGAGAATCGCTCGCATCATGTACAAACTGAATCCCACGGCTTGCTCCAACATGATTGTGGGAGGCATTGAAAGCTCCTGCCGGTTTACCTTTACGTCCACAAGACATGGGCCATCATGGTCAAGTGCAGTTTGTAAAGCCGGCCGAAGATCTTCCGGCGCTTCCACTCGAATTCCCTTTATGTCGGCGGACTCCGCGAGCTTGGCGAAGTTGGGATTCAGCAAGTCCGTGCCGTAGGAGACCCATCCGGCGGCCTTCATTTCCAGTTCAACGAATCCCAGCGCACCATTGTTGAAAACGACAACTTTGACCGGCAGGTTGAGCTGCCGCAACGTCAACAGGTCGCCCAGCAACATCGCAATGCCTCCGTCCCCCGAGAGGGTCACGACTTGTCGGCCCGGCATCGCAGCCTGTGCGCCGATGGCTTGAGGGAGGGCGTTAGCCATCGAGCCGTGATTAAACGAGCCGAGCAGCCGCCGTTTTCCGTTCATGCGCAGATAACGCGACGCCCAGATCGTCGGCGTGCCTACATCGCAGGCGAAGATTGCATTCTCCGACGCCAGTTCATCAAGCAGCTTTGCCACGAATTGCGGATGAATGGGGGTGCGCCCTGGGCTACCTGTCGCCAGTTCGTCCAGTCCTTTGCGAATGTGGGCATAATGTCTCAGGCAAGCATCGAGGTAGTGTCGATCGGATTTGTCCTCAAGCAAGGGAAGGAGAGCGTCCAGGCTCTCTTTTACGGTGCCCACAACTCCCACATCCACTCGTGTTCGACGGCCGATCTGCTCGCCGCGCATGTCGACTTGGATGATCTTCGCGTCTCTTGGATAGAACTGTTGGTATGGGAAATCGCTGCCGAGCACCAGCAACGCCTCACAGTTCATCATGGCTTGATAACCAGAGGCGAACCCAAGAAGTCCAGTCATCCCGACGTCGTAGGGATTGTCGTACTCAATGAATTCCTTTCCCCGCAACGCGTGAACGATCGGAGCCTTCAGCCGCTCCGCGACCTCGAGGAGTTCCGCGCGTGCTCCGGAACAGCCCGCGCCGCCAAGAATAGTGACGGTCCTCGCATCGTTCAGCACTTTCGCCGCTTTCTCCAAGGTCTCTGAGGAGGGCAGCGTAGCCGAGGCCGACTGATCCAGGTCGGGAGAGAGCGGTTGCGAATTACAGTGCCGCAAGGCGATGTCGCCGGGAATGATCACGACCGCCACGCCTTGTCTCGCGATGGCAGTCCGCATGGCGATTCCGAGCACGCGCGGCATCTGTTCAGGTTGCGAGACCAATTCGCAGTAGTGGCTGCAGTCCTTGAATAAGTGCTCCGGGTGAGTCTCCTGGAAATAACCGCTTCCGATTTCGGAACTGGGGATTTGTGCCGCGATCGCAAGTACGGGCACACGCGTGCGATGACAGTCATAAAGACCATTGATAAGGTGAAGATTCCCGGGACCACAACTGCCGGCGCACACGGCGATTCGTCCAGTGATTTGGGCATCGGCTCCTGCGGCGAAGGCCGCTGTTTCTTCATGACGCACGTGCAGCCAGTCAATTTGTGTACTTTTTCGTATGGTGTCCGTCAGACCGTTAAGCGAGTCCCCCACAACACCGTAGACCCGTTGTACTCCGGCCGCGATTAACGTCTCGACGAACACCTCACTAACGGTCTTAGCCATAGTTCTCTCCTGAGTTAGAATCGGCCAGCGGGCGTGACGGACGTTCATGAGTTTGCGGCTGGGTGCCGTCTTCGGTCCGAGTGATCATCTCCAGTGCGAAGATGAAAGACTCGTATGGCTTGCCGGTCGCTTGTTGTAGGCCCATTTCACAAGTTCTGTTCGCTGACAGGTAGACCTCGGTAGGATGCGTGTCGAGGTAAGCCTTTTCTTCCCGCGTCGCCGAGACAACGAGCTCAGGGTGCAGTAAGCCGCGATCGCCGGCGGTTCCGCAGCACGTCGTTCCGATTGGCACGATCACTTCGTGTGCGACGGCGCTCACTATCTCGATGAGCTTCTTTTCGAGACCGAGATGAATCGTGGAGCATGTGGGATGTACCGCCGCGCTGGACAGCTTTCGTTTGATGGGGAGGCTTGGGAGTAGTTGGTGAGCCCAGGCGATCGCGTCGAAGATCTGGATCTTGTTGAACCGCTCTTGTCGCTGGGCGTCGATGTGGGTTCGTACGTCGTCCAGTAGGCCGTGAGTGCATGAGACAGCGTCGATCACAACAGGTAGCGTGCCTGCATTGCTCCAGTCCCACATCGCGTCCGCGATCGCCGTGGCCATCCATTCATGCCCGAGCCGGTAGCCCTTGGAACTCCATGGCGTTGCACAGCAGAGGCCGCGCACGTTATCGGGGATCCATATTGGTTGCCCGGCTCGGGCGGATAGCGCGACCAGAGCCTCGGGAAGACTCGGTCGTCGCGCCATGCCGGGCGCACGGCCGAAGATGCGATTGATGCACGCCGGAAAGTAGACGGCTGCGGCGCCTTGCCGCGAAGTCTCGGGAAGTTTGCGTGGCGCCTTCTGAGGCATCGGTCCAGGGACGGACGGAACAAGGTCTTGGCTCAGGGCCATCCTGGCCACGGCAGTCAAGCCTGTTAAGGCACTGACGCCGACGACTCTTGAAATGAGATCAACCGCGCCCATTCCCATACGGGCGAGAGCTTCGACGCGCCGCCAACGTTTGGCGATGGCAAGCGCAACTTTCTCCCGAGCGTCGGTGTTTTCGCGCTGACGGAATGACTTCATCAGCGCCCCAGTGTTGATCGACACAGGACAAGCAACGGCGCATGTTCCATCGGCGGCGCACGTCTGTATGCCGTCGTATTCAAATTCTTTGAGCAATTGCGCAAACATCCGCGAGCCGCTCGGCTGTCGTGCCATCTCGCGCCGGATCACGATGCGCTGGCGCGGTGTCATGGTGACGTTACGCGACGGGCAAGCCGGTTCACAGAAGCCGCACTCGATACAATGGGTGGCATCGGAGATGTTCTCGATCGTGGGGGTCGACTTGAGTCGCCGAAGATGGATCCCGTCGTCGCGACTCAGGACGCTGTCGGGTGCCAGTATGCCGTGCGGGTCGGCTAACTTTTTGATTCGCCACATCATCTCTGTCGCTTTATCACCCCATTCACGGCGAACGAAAGGCGCCATATTGCGCCCAGTCCCGTGCTCGGCCTTAAGCGAACCGTCGTATTTATCGATCACGAGTTCGACTAAGTCATCCATGAATGCGCCGTAGCGCTTCAGATCGGCGGGGTCGTCCAGCTTGGGCGTGAGAGTGAAGTGCAGGTTGCCAAAGGCTGCGTGCCCTGCTACGCCAGGCAGAAAGCCGTGCTTGATTAGCAGTGCCTGTAGGTCGTGTGCTCCTTCGGCTATCCGTGCCGGAGGAAAGCAGACGTCCTCATTGAGGACCGCCGTTCCTTCCGGCCGCAGCTTGCCGACGATCCCGAGCAGGCCTTCGCGTATCCGCCAGTCAATCTCGATCGCCTCGGCGTCACGTGTGAAATCCACAGGATGGAGTAGCTTCGAGCCAGCGACAAGCGCGCGTGCCCCGGCTTCGACCTGGTCAAGTGCCGCGTAGTCCGCTGCTGCAAACTCGACCAGGAGTGCTGCGGCCTTAGGATCAAGCGTCCTCCAATACTCAGGGGTCCCCGGGAAAGCCTGGGCGGCGGCCGCCAGGGCTGGCGCGACCATGAGCTCGACGGCCTCAGCGCCCAGCGAGACGAGGCTTGGCACTAGAGCAACGGCCTCGTCGATTGACGGCAGTGGAATCCATGTAACGGAAGTTGCACCCGGCGCCGGAAGCGTGTTTATCACTACTTCGCCCATGAATGCGAGCGTCCCCTCGGAACCAACGACGAGATGACGGAAGATCTCGAGCGGCGTGTCGGCGTCGAGAAGAGCATCAAGCCGGTAACCGGTTGTATTTCGAATCGCAAACTTGTGGCGCACTCGGTCGGCGAGAGCGCGGTCTGCAATCAGCTCGGCGCGCAGCTTGAGCAGGCCCTGTGCGAGGTTGGGTTCGGCTCGCATGAAGGCCGCCTCAGCATCGAGCTGCGCCGTGTCGATGACGGTTCCAGAGGCCAGTACAAAGGTCATGGATCGGACGGTATGGTAGGAGTCGCGTTCAATCCTGCACCGCATCCCCCCGGCGTTGTTGGCGATGACGCCACCGATAGTGCAGGCGTCGATGCTCGCCGGGTCGGGCCCCAGCCGCCGTCCGTGTCTGCGTAAGAAGGTGCGGGCATGCCCGAGAATGACGCCGGGCCGGGCACGAAGCGCCAGTCCTCTGTCCTCGATTGACATTCCGTACCAATGACGACGTACATCGATAAGGATGTCGTCGGATTGCGATTGTCCGCAGAGGCTCGTCCCTGCAGCGCGGAAGGTTGCGTGATGTCCGTTCTCGCGGCAGTAGTTCAGTAGAGCTACGATGTCATCGATCGTGCGCGGCGTTACCACGACCTGCGGAATGAGGCGATAAGGGCTGGCATCAGAGGCGTAGCGGACAAGATCAATTGCGCGGTGCAGAACCTGGTCGGCGCCGATCAGCGCACTAAGCGCCCTGCGCAAATCCTGCGGCGTGCCAGAGGCGAGCTCTTGGCCAACGCGATCTTCGGCTGGTTTACCCGGCGGGTGGCCGATTCGAGCGGTGTCCGGCTGTAGTAGCGCCATGATGGGATGGTCTCCTAGTCTCGTATGCGGTCAGCGTTCGACGATCCGGTTGGTTATGCGCCCAATTCGCTCGATTTCGACTTCCACCGTGTCGCCGTCGTGCAGAAACATGGGTGGTTTCCTGGTAGCCCCGATGCCGTCCGGCGTGCCAGTCGCGATGAGGTCGCCGGGCTTGAGCGTCATCGCGCCTGACGCGTAAGCTGCTATCTTGGCGCCTGAGAAGATGAGATCTGACGTATTACCGTCTTGCACGGTGTTGCCGTTGACGCGGGTCTGAATTCGCAGTTGATCGGGATTGGGGATTTCGTCCGCCGTAACGATCCACGGGCCAAGCGGTCCTGAGCTGTCGGTGTTCTTGCCGAGAGCCCACCGCTCGCTGGCCATTTGAAATTTGCGGGCGCTGAGGTCGTTGAAACAGGCATATCCGAGGAAACCGGCTTGGGCGGCCTCAGGTGTGACGTCTCTGAGCTCTTTGCCGATGACCACGGCCAACTCGCCTTCCCAGTCGAAGTTGTTATCGCGCGGTGGGATCGGAATGGATTGGCCATCGACAGCCAAGGTGGAGCGCCAGCGCGCGAAAATGTCGGGCTGCTCTGGCACCTTAAAGTGTGCTTCCTGGGCGTGGGCCAGGTAGTTCAGACCCGCGCAGAGCACACGGGCGGTGTCGGGCAGTGGTGGAACTTGAACCAAGTCCGCAATCGCCTCTACGCCCGATCGCGCCTGGGCAGCTGCCACTAGACTCTGCTGCGGGTCGGCCCAGAACTCATCGAGGGTGGCGAATGGCAGCGCTTTGTTGTCGAGGACCCTGGCTATGATTCGGCGGTCGCCCTTTTGATAAGCGATGAGCTTCATTAGTAGGTCTCCTTGATCTCTGAGACGAAGTCAATGTCTTGTGGTCAGCCCGTCCAGCCTTCGAGGAAACGTAGCAGTTCTTCATTGACAATGTCCGGCCTCTCCTCCTGACAAAGGTGTCCGCATTGAGGCATACCGCGACCGCGGACGTCTTCGGCCATTCCGCGCCATACATCCAAAATGTTGAAGAAGCGACTGTTCACCTCGAAGTCCTCGCCCCATAGAACGAGGACCGGGCAGGTTATCAGTTGTTCGACATCCACCTTGTCCTGCTTCACGTCCTCAGCAGTCGCACGATAGTCCATCGCAGAACCGCGAACGGCTCCCGGTTGCTGGTAGGCACGGACATAGACGTCGATCTCCTCGGGAGAGAGCAACTCGGGGTTGTACGACCAGGAACGGTAGAAGTGGGTCAACCACACCTCCTCGCGTCCGGCGATGAGGGCCTCCGGCAGGTCAGGAACGCCAAGAAAAATGGAGAACCAAGCGGTGTGATTCAAGCCGGGGCTCGAATTCTCTACCAAGATTCTGGTGGGGACGTTATCCAACGCGGCGAAGCGGTCGATCCGGTCCCTATGGTCCTTGGCGAAACGCGTTCCCACCCTTGCACCTCGGTCATGACCGATGATGGGGGCGCGCTTGTGCCCATGGTGGTCCATCAGTGCCGCGAGGTCGTTGGCCATAGTGCGCTTGTCGTAACCCGAGTGCGGCTTCTCGCTCTCGCCGTAACCGCGCAGATCGGGAGCGATGATTGTGTACCGCTCTGCGAGCACCGGTATCTGCTTGCGCCACGCGAACCAAGTCTCCGGAAAGCCGTGTAACAGATAAATCGGCGGGCCGTCTCCGGCAGTCACCCAATGCTGAGTGATCCCGTTGAGGCGAGCGGTATGATGTGTCACTCTCAGCGATACGGTCAAAGTATCCATTCCCCCTCGCTCTCTTTTTGTTTCGCAATCAGAATGAACGTGATTGGATTTTGTGACCACACCAAATGCCGTGGGTTTGACACTACATTTTTCTGTAGGGGATTCGGCGGGGAAGTCGGCGACGCAAGTCGGTGTTTCCCCTGCTTCCATTCTCGGCAGCTTCTTGATATTCGCGGCGTAGGATGGTGCTTTGGTAGAGACACAAACAACGACTACAATTGCCGGGATAAGGCGCAGCTATGGTTCAGGACAAGCCAATTCGCATTCTGAGCGTAGAAGACCATCCGGTCTTCCGCCAAGGACTGGCAGCGATCGTCAGTGCTGAGCGCGACATGCTTCTTGTTGGGCAGGCGTCAAATGCGGTCGACGCTGTAGCTGAATTTCGTCGTCGTCGGCCCGACATCACTTTGATGGACGTTCGGCTTCCTGGTACAGACGGCACCGACGCGCTCATTGCAATTCGTGGCGAGTTTCCGCAAGCCCGCATCATCATGCTTACAACCTCCGATGGCGATGGCGACATCCAGCGTGCGATGCGAGCAGGAGCCTCGGGCTATATCCTGAAGAGCATGCATATGGACGAGTTGTTGAGCGTGATCCGGTCGGTTCACGCTGGCCGACGGCACATTTCGCCCGAGGTGGCGGCCCGCCTCGCCGAGCATCTGGGTGACGACGATCTTACGGCTCGAGAGTTGGACGTTCTTCGACTCATTAGAGATGGCCATCGCAACAAACAGATTGCCGATCAACTGGCGATTTCGGAAAATACCGTCAATTTTCACATCAAGAACCTGGTGGACAAGCTCCAGGCCAATGATCGAACGCACGCGGTTACCATCGCGCTCAGGCGCGGCCTGCTACAAATCTGATCGCGTCGCAAAAACAACCTGCGGAAAACCGCACGACGGCGACTTCAATGTGTCCGGTTGCTCCCTGCATCGGGCGACACACTTCAGAAACCTGAGTAGATTTACTACCAGATCTTATGGTTGGTATGGAAAACTCTGCGAATCGCAATCAGTCCAGATTGGATGTTTTGGTCTTTTCAGCGAAAAATGGCCCTTATCCTTGTGACTAGAGACCGTCGAACGGGCATCTTCTCCCGGAAGATGATGACGCCGGGGACTACTAGACTAATCTCAGTTCCCGAGTTCGAGGAACTCACGAGCGTGAGCTTGCCTCCGATGCGAGCGGCACGCTCCCGCATTCCTTGCAGTCCGAAGTGTCCGTCCTTTCCTCGATCCGCAATAGCGGGGTCAATCCCTGTGCCGTTGTCAAGGACACGCAGGTCAAGGTCGTCAGCATATCTGAGTTCCACTTGCAAGCGACTGGCCCCCGAATGTGTACATGCGTTGCGGATGGCTTCGTAGCCGATACGGTAAATTTCATCACGGACAATGGGATGCATTTCTCTGGCATCGCCAATTACAGTGAATGTGACCCCCATCGAGGTTGGGATTCCCCCGTCTTCGGTTACGCGCCGGAGAGCTTCAGCGAGATCGTTAGTCCGCGTCGTCGCCGTGCGCAGAGAGTTCAGCGCTGCTCTCCCCTCCTGGGTTGCCTGTCCAAGCCAGGCGGATACCTGTTCCATGGCTCGACGCATTTCAATGAGATCTGTGGAGGGCCTTAGCGCTTGATCCGCAACCAACTTGCTGCCTTGGATGGTCTGGAGGAAGGTATCATGCAACTCCCGCGCCATTCGCGTGCGTTCTGCCAATCGCTCGTCGAAGCGGGCGGCGATGGCTCTGGAAATTCGCAGAACACGTAATCTGAACGTGGCGCATATGATGCCGCCACCTAAGATAATGCACAGCGCTCGGAACCAGTTTGTTTGATACCACGACGGCGCGACGCTGAAGTCCAACAGGGCGCCGGCTTCGTTCCAGAGGCCATCGTTATTACATGCGATCACGCGAAACCTGTATTTCCCAGGTCGAAGATCGCTATAGAAAGCTTGCCGCCTTGTTCCTGGCTCCTGCCAGGCCGCATCGCGGCCCTCCAGCTTGTAGCGAAAGCGCACTTTCTGCGGAACTACAAAGCTCAGCGCCGTATAGTCAATTTCGAGATCACGTGTAAGCGGAGGAAGACGAAGATCCTTGTCAGGAGGGTAGTTCTTTCGGTCGGCAATAAGCCCTTCAACATGAACCGGCGGAGGTAGTGCATTCCTAGTGAGATGACCCGGATCGATCATTTGCAGCACGTCACCATTTGCAAACCACAACCGTCCATCGGGAGATCTTGCGGCTCCCTCAAAAGGGGCACGGCCCGGTTGGACACCATCAAATACGTCAAGAATCTTAAGCTGCACCGTGACGTCAGGCTGTCCCCACCATCGTTGCAATTCCTCACCTGCAATTTCGACGAGCCCGCACTGCGTGTATAGCCAAAGAGCCCGTTGGTCGTCCTCAATAAGTGCATACACAGTATTGCAAGGAAGGCCGTTCTGGACTGTGAGAGTCTGCTGTTTTCCTTCCCTCCATGCGACAACTCCTAGCGGTGTTGCTCCTAATACCGAACCATCGGAATTCACGATGAGCTGACTTACGCGAGAGTCCTCCCCGTGCTTGAAAGGGAAGGTTTCTGTCTTGCCCTGCCGATATCGAGCCAGATCGCCGTTCATTAGACCTAACCAGATACCGCCGCCGGGATCGCCCGCTACTTTGCGGGCCGCCGGCATCTGCGGCACCGGAAACTCTTCTTGCACTTCGAAATCGTGAATCCGAATGAGCGTCCTCGGAGGACCAACAGTCTCAACCCAGATGTTGTTGTCTACATCTTCCGTCATCCCGACAGCTAGTCCGATCGGCCTGCCATCGCGCCTGTTGATCCTCCTGAACTTTCCGTTCTTGTAAATCGACATCGTGTGATCTACGCCGACCCACAACCGGCCCGCGTGATCTTCGAGCAGCGACGTAACCTGATTCCCCGGCAAGCCTTTCCCCGCGTGGACAGAAGACAGCCCGTCCTGATGAATGGCATCCAAAGCACCATCACCTCCTATCCAGACAGTGCCATCTCGTGCGGCGAGAACAGAATCCACCTCTGGCGTGGCTAGTCCTTCGCGGGTTGAAAAGGTGGCAACTGGAACATCACGGAAACAATCAATGCCCTTGGTCGTCGCAACCCACAGATTGCCTTCACGATCCTCATAGAACGCGTTCAGTTGCGCGGAGTCGCCGGAAAGACCATCCGCACTGCGGAAATGATCCACCTTGCGACCACGAACACGGTAAATGCCTTGGTTGGTCGTCCCAATCCACAGAGCATTTTCGCGGTCCAAGAACAACGCGAAAACCTCCAGCGTGCTGCCATCCAGTTCGGGCGTGACAAATGGCTTCCAGGCGCCTTGCACCAGTTGCTGTAATCCCAAGCCCCGGCCAGGCAAGTCTATTCCAACCCATATGGAGCCATCGGGGTTGGCGGCAAGGCTCTTTGGCCCGTTTATCCCTTGGTGCGACTTTAATTTCGTTAACATGAACGTAGTCGATGAGTCTGGCTGCCAGCGAGAAACCGCTGTATCGCTGCTGAGCCAAAAGTTACCCAGGCTATCCTCGATAAGAGCTACCCCATAGTCGGCACCTGGGAGTCCATCTGCCTTCCCATAGCACCGCATGCCAGTGCCAATGATCTGGCAAAGACCTCCGGCCGTATCGCTTCCTCGGCTACGCGTGAACCAGACTGTTCCATTGTGATCTTCAATAATGGAATTGATGAGTTCCGGCGTGATCAGATAAGTGCTTAGGTGCTGCTTGTCCCAGTGGCTCAGACCACCTTCCATCCCGATCCATAAACTCCCATCGCGCGCACCCCAAAGAGAAGAGATATAAGAGGACGGCAGATGCGTTCCATCTGGAGGAGTCCACGGAACGAATCGCACACCATCGAAGCGGAGCAGACCGGATTCCGTTCCGATCCACAGATATCCATCCGTAGTTTGTGTAATTGCACGCGGCGCGCCGCTAAAGACTCCGTCCTGAATCCTCCAGGCGGTGTGTGCGTATTGGGAGATGTGGCGGGACGGATCGACTGCCCAGACTGAGCTGACTGCGAAGAGAAATAACAAAAGGGAAAGAAAATGAGACCGCGGAACTCCCAACGCCTCTGCTCTTGGAGCAGAGTCTGCACGCCGCTTTTCGAGTGGGCTCATGGCCGATCTGAGCTCCTTCTCCCGAACAACATACATGCACCGCGAAATGCTGCAAGATCTGTGAGTCTTTAAATAACTCCGGCCACAAACGCTGGGATCCCGTTTAAGCGCATCCGTGACCCTACCGAGTTTCCTGCTTTCGCGGAACACCAAGATCTATAGCCAGTATCCTACATTTTTCTGTAGTCCTTGGAATGCGATCAAATCTGTAGCAGGGATATCGATCACCTACGGAAAAATGCAGTGAAAAAACTACTAGGTCTGGTGTGGTCGCAATTCATGACTTCGTTCATTCTTGTGCACAATGGACCGCCAGGAAGTGAACGTCGAATAGTAGTTCCGTTCTCACAACGTTTTGGCGGAGAGACAAGGTGACTCGTGTTTCGTTCCAACCAGCCGAAGATCAGAAATTTCCGGATCGACTATGCGAAGCACGCTGACTTCTGCGACGTATTTAGAAACGACACGAAACAATTGTATCTGCTCGCATTTTTACTGACAGCAAATCACGAGGAGTCTGAGCAGTGCTTTCTATCGGCAGTCGAAGAAGCTTTCAAGGAACCGGCGGTGTTCAAGGAATGGGTTCGATCCTGGATAAAGCGTAGGCTAATCGAGAACGCGATCAAGATTGTTTCGCCTGCGTTAGCTGGAAACGGTCAAAGACGGGAACTCTGGAGCGCAGGGCAACGCGAGGCACAAAGAAAATGCGAAATCGATAGCGTGACCAAACTGGCTGCTTTAGAGCGCTTCGTTTTTGTCATGTCGATTTTGGAGCGCTATTCAAATTGGGACTGCGCTCTGTTGATGGGATGCAGCATGAACCGAGTAGCACAAGCGCGAATGAAAGCTTTGCGCCGACTTCCAGACCTCGCCGCGCTTTTTCCGTGCGGCAATGGACTGCCAATGCCTCGTCTAGGAGTCACGGCGTAAGTGTCAGCCGTATAACTTCTAAATAGAAGCTAGCTTTGTCGAAGAAAGACAGACTCGAAAAGGAGAAAGCGATGTTCATAGCGACGAGAAAACACCATATGGCTCGTAATCGAATCGACGCTCGCACGCACCCGGTTCCTCCATTTGATATTTCGCGCCGCGACCTTATCGTTGGCGGCGGGGCTATGGTGGCTGCTTTCGGATTGCCGATGCCCTTACTTGCCGATCAACCAAGCCCTGCGAGCACGCCAGCTCCGCACGGCGATAGCCAAGGAGAAAATCTTATGAACGTGATCACCACCACAGACGGGACGAGAATCTATTTCAAGGACTGGGGTACTGGACAACCGGTTGTCTTCTCACACGGTTGGCCGCTCACTGCGGATGCATGGGACTCACAGATGCTTTTTCTAGGCGAGAAAGGCTATCGCGTCATCGCTCATGACCGGCGCGGCCACGGTCGCTCAAGCCAGTCGTGGAACGGCAATGAGATGGACACATACGCCGATGACCTCGCCAAGCTCATTGAAACGCTCGATCTGAAGAACGCCACTCTGGTCGGCCATTCTACGGGAGGCGGCGAGGTTGCGCGTTACATCGGCCGGCACGGCAGCAAGCGCGTGTCGAAGGCTGTACTGATCGCCTCAGTGCCGCCCCTGATGCTAAAGACAAAGAACAATCCCGGAGGCTTGCCCATCTCTGTATTTGACCAAATTCGCGCCAGCGTCGTAGCTGACCGCTCCCAGTTCTTCAAGGATCTGAGCCTGCCCTTCTACGGCTATAACAGGTCAGGCGCTAAGACTTCGCAAGGCGTTAGGGATTCGTTCTGGCTGCAGGGAATGCAAGCTTCGATCAAGGGGGCGTACGACTGCATCAAGGCGTTCTCAGAAACAGATCAAACAGAGGATCTGAAGAAGTTCGACGTACCGACGCTGATCCTACAAGGCGACGACGACCAGATCGTGCCGCTCGCCGACTCTGGCCTTCTCCAATCCAAGCTCATCAGGGACGCGACCTTGAAAGTTTATCCTGGGGCACCGCACGGTCTCTGCACGACTCATGCAGACCAGGTCAATGCTGATCTGCTCACGTTCATCAAGTCTTAAGACTTAAAGGCTAAGGACTGGCGCGGTTGTACTTATTAGCAGGTCAGCGCTCCGAGAGATTCTTCGCTATTCCCTTATACCTGCAGTTTTGTTCACAATAAACCATAAGGAAGGAAGGTAATTAACATGGCAACTCTCGAGCGCGGAATTGGGTTCTTCTGCATTGCATTATTGCTGTCTTACTCTTCATCAGCAGCCCAGTCCACATGGCTTGAAAAAGGAGCTTTGAGACTGCCTGTTCATGGTGCTTGCATTGACGAGCAGTGAATCCTCATAATCAAATGTTCTTCCCCCAAAATCCATCCAACTTCCTGTTTCCCAAGACATCCTTCATTGCATCTTTGCAAGTCTCCACCAATTCCTTACATCCAAACAGCTGCAACTTATGTGAATTGTCTTGTAGTGGTCAGCTGCTGTAAGCAAGACCTCGGCAAACAGACGCAGTTGATACCATGCATCTTGTCACTGATGATGGAAATTATTTGTGTGCATGCAAGGTAGACCTCGAAAAGATCGATCTTCGAGACGGGAAATGGGCCGGTGAAC
>Ga0209772_10000237_pt1 | contig 13783 bp, 13 predicted proteins | sample BogFormECP03_OM1_FD_188235 | JGI IMG/M metagenome (GOLD analysis project Ga0209772, IMG submission 188235) | Bog forest soil microbial communities from Calvert Island, British Columbia, Canada - ECP03_OM1 (SPAdes) (version 2) | ecosystem: Environmental > Aquatic > Freshwater > Wetlands > Bog ... | reverse complement strand
TTGTTTTGTGATAATGGAATTAAATGTTTGTGAAAGTGTATTAGGATAACGATGTGGACGTTGTTATTTATATTAATCATTGCAATTTCGACGTATGAGTAGTAACTAGGGTACACAGCCAGTACCAGTGGGTTTATAACGCGTGTAAGATAGGGGTATGTTGATAACCAAGGAAGGACATGAGGTTCCTTATACTAAGTTTATAGTGTATAAAGTATATACTTATCATGATGTATCGTTTACCATTCAGTCATACATAATCCTTCAAAGTGTCAAGATGTCGATAACTTCTATTATCCCATTATGGCTAAATGCAAATGTAAAGTACCAACATGCAGATAACCATTTGGTCAAATCAGTTGGATTTTGTAATTGGAGAAATGAAAATACGTATTGCTACGTATACTTTTACATGGAGAAGGAAGATAAAATACATATACAAGTACAAGTGACAGGTTCAGACGGTGATGGATATATAAAATCAATTGTGAAACAAAAAGCAAAGGAAGATGAATATAGTTTTACGGTAGCAGCACATGCGTCTACTTTGGTGGATATTGGTGAATATGATGTCAAACAGGGTTGGGTGTGTGTCAAATTTGTTGGATTAGCAAAACTAAGAACTGCGTTTGCAGAAATTGTACATTTGGAAATAAAATCCAAAGCCAAAATTATTTATAATACTGACAGAACATTAGAACGGAGAGTTAGTGGCAGCATCCAATATGATTTACCAATAGGTGTACCAGTGGACACATTCTTTTGTAAAGTAAAAATCCCGTCAATTGAACACGCGACCAATTATTATCCAATTGTTTGTAATGGTGCTGAATTTGGTTTTGAAATTGATGAAAATCGTAATGTACATATTGTATTTTATGTCCATTCAACTTATGAAAATAATAGGGCACCAAATCTGCAAAGCTTACAACATAAGACAATTGCAATAAGTCATCATGAATACACAGGAGTACAGGAAGATGGTCGCGAAAAAACATCAATGCACTGTTACTTTAATTATAAATATGAATGGGTAGATAACGAAGAATATTACTTTTTACTTCACATCACTCCTGATACTCAAAAGAATAGTATGTTTTATAAGGCATACTTTTGGCATAAAAATATAGGAAAGGGTAGTTGGATTCAAATTGCTTATATTCGCAGACCTAAAGAATCCAACACAATGGAACGTGTATATTCCAAAATTATACATAAATCAAGAAAGGCCGATTTATTACCAAGAAAGGTTCTTTTTGGTTCACAGTGGGCGTACTCTAAAGTGAATGACCAATGGTATTCGATCAAGTCAATGAGAATTGATGAAACCGACGATTTCCATCTCAGACCAGATACTGTATATGAAATAGAAGGTAAAGACCTGGCTATCACAACAGGAAATCACTACGATGGGGGTACAGTAATCAAATCTTTCAAACGAAAGGCGGATGGTCCCTGCAAATTACACAAAATGGTTTCGCTGTAACACAAAGTCGTTAGTACTATACTAGCTCTCGTTGCCTCATCATGAATAACAATTTCTACTTTTGGGTGTTTAGTGATGCTTCGGCAGATATTTATCCAAGCAATACAATTAGTAATTTTCGAAATCATGTACATACACCAATTGAATTGGAAAGTGGAATGTATGAAGTTGCACTTGTTAAATGCTCATACATCTATACATCACCACGAATTAAAAAAGGGGAAAAACTATTCGATCTGATTGTGTACAATGGACAAAGACAAAGACGAGACACTCCTCCAAATTATTATACCGATTACGATGGTACTCAATACGGAACCCGAAATGAAGAAAAATCTACACCACAGGAAAACAGTATACCCAATAAGGTAACCTCCAAATCTTGCTACGCAACACGTGATTTGCTGACATATGATGAATTGTTAATTCAGATGAATAAATTCGACAAATCTTTAAAATTTACAACTCAAAACAATTTTGTAAAAGTAACTTTAAGTGGAGAATATAACGAGGTTTTATTTACTGAAAAAGTGGGAGCAAAACTTGGATTTACATGTAATCCTTCTTGTATCAAACGCGATGAAAATGGTACTGTAGGAGATTTTCAACCATATTTTCAAACTGGAGAAACGCAAATGTTTATCTATAGCAATATAGTAAAACCTCAATACGTTGGCAATATGTTAGCACCATTAATGAGAATGGAAAACTATGCAGGAGAAGACGGAAAACCTTACACCACAATGTTTGAAGACCTCCAATATTTGGAACTCTCAACCAATCTCATTGAAAATGTACACATGTACATAAAAAGTGAAGTTGGTGCAGATTTACCATTTACTTTTGGTAAATTTACAGCTCTGCTCCACTTTCGAAAAAAGATATTATAAATAGAGTATACTTGTAAATATCATTCATTATTACTTTTACCTTTGATCAATACACATGTTCTCTTGTAAAGACGATCCCAAAATGTATTATCAACAATGTCAAGTAGGTGGCAGTCTTTTATATTACAAGCCTAGCGTGTATCGACAAAGGGGTTCAGGATTGGGGGCTGTTTTTGGTGCAATCATGAGACATCTGTTGCCATTTGCTAAAAATTATGTTCTCCCAGCTGCCACAAAATACGTTTTACCACATGCAAGACAGGCAGTCAAAACATTAGCAAATGACGTTTTGAGTGGAGCTGATACATTTGGAAACAGTCTTAGATCAAACACGAAAAATGTATTAAAGAATTCAATGAGTGATATAATGAATCAGTCGGGTAGCGGACGTCCAGGCAAGAGGAAGGCAAAATCAAAGCAGAGAAAAATCAAACGATCAAAATCATCTCATAATACGAAACGTAAATTAACCACTAAAAGAATTTCAATTTTTTAAAAAAAATTTCTGAAAATGGCCCCAAAGAAATCTCAAAAGCAAGAAGAAGAAATGCATTTTATTAGTAGTGACACTGACTTGTTTACAGAGCCCGGAGTCGATATTACAATTTTAAATACCAACGAAGTTACATACCATGCCCAAAATAACTTGGCTGATAAATCAGCTCCACTTTCATTTTTTATTCCTGGAAACGATAGCCAATACATTAATACAGCGGAATGTAATTTGTTTTTACGTTGTAAAATAGTAGACGGTAAAGGTGCAGATTATGGGCCAACTGCTGACAAGGCCAAATACACATACGCACCTATAAATAACTTGATTCATTCAATGTTTAAGTCTGTCGATATAAAATTGAAGGACACACAAATCACACATAACAATTGCTACTATCCCTATCGTGCGTATATGGAAAAGCAGTTGTCATATGGAAAAAACTACAAAAAGACACAAGGTGAAGCTGGAATGTTTTACAAGACGAAATCCGAGAAAAATACTACAGACGATGGCTGGGTTCGCAGAGAGACAGAAGTATCATCTTCTAAGCCATTTGAACTGTATGGACGTCCACACAGTGAGTTATTTTCTCAAACCAGATTATTGATCCCTGGAGTTGATATACGTGTGGATTTTGTACGTTCTCCAGATGCTTTTTGTATTCAAACAGCGGGAACTGATAAGGGGCTACATAGTCCACAGTTGATTATTTTGGAAGCAAAATTACTTGTTACAAAACATACCATCAGACCATCACTCGCTCTCAACCATGCAGCACTCATTCAAAGCGGTCATCATGTTGTTTACCCTAGCAGGGAAAATGAAATGAAGGCCTATGTCATTGCTAAAGGTGAACATCAAAACACTAACGAAACGCTCTTGAGTGGTGTTTTACCTGACAGGATTGTGCTGGGATTTGTCAACAGTGAGCACATTCACGGGACCTATGCTTCAAATCCACTAATATTTGAAGACTTTGGTGTTTCCCATATTACAGTTGCATTAAATTCTGATGTGCAAACTGTAAAACATATGGATTTGGATTTTGCCAAAAATCGATTCACGCAAGCCTACATGTCTATTTTCGAAGGTCTCGGGATTGCAAACACTGATGTATGCATTGATATAAATAAAGAAGAATTTAAGTCTGGAGGGAAAACACTTTTTGTGTACGATTTGCAGCACACACGTGACGCCTACACTCCTGCCTTGCGGGGAAATGTGTCCATTGATTTGAAGTTCAACACGGCTCTGCCCCACAGTATAACTGTAATGTGTTATGCAGAATATCAATCAGTTCTGTACATTAACCGGGACAAGCAAGTTTCCAAGAAAGACTACTCTCAAGACTAAACATGGACACGTTACAAATAAAATCAATTCTTACAAGACTTCTACGAAAAACTGCACAAATTGCAGTTATTCCATCTGATGGTTTGGATATCTACAGAATCAAAAAGTATCCAGTATGCCTCTGTGTAAATAATCAACCTGGATCGATGCCCGGAGAACATTGGCTTGGGATTTACATTCAAAAACCAAATGACAAGATGTACTTTTTCTGTTCCTACGGACTTGGAATGAGTTTTTATGCTGTTAATTTTAAACAATTCGCAAGACGGATGAAGTTATCTGTGGTACAAAATAAAGTATGCTTGCAGGATCTAAATTCAGATGTATGCGGTTTATATGTAATTCATTTCCTATACAAAATGATGAAGGGATGCTGTTTGATGAGTGTTTACTGTACATTTTCAAATAATAAGTTACGAAACGACAACATTGTTAGAAGGTACAATAAATTTTTATTATCAAAATCAAAATACAAATCATTTACAAATCAATCATGTTGTAAATTTAAACATGTAATAAAATGATTTATCCCAATTGATATGGTGACCATCGCACAATTTTTTTAACTCTTCGACCACTTCGTCGAAGTTGAGCATCTGTCATATATCCACCCGTTGCATCAGCATCAGGCACAACTTTACTTCTTTTTATACTTTTCGATGCATTTGATAAGGTTTTCATACGTTTCAACGTCATATGCTGATCAAATTGTTCAGAGCGTTTGTTGTTGGGTGCATACTTGTGTTTTTTCTTTGTAGACTTGCCCATGTGGTGTTCGTTCACGTAATCATCCCACAATGTTTCCTTGGTCACCCTTTTTGGCCTTTTCCTCAGATTTGGAGGGTCGAAATTCTCAGGAACCCATGAAAACTTGTTAGGATAGTGTGGTTTCACCTTTGGTGTAATTTTGATCTCCATAGGACTATATTTGATAATGGGGACCTTTGTAGTTCCCAAAGCCCTACGAAAGGTGTCCTTTTTATGAATCTTTTCAGCGATGACTTCGTCCTCATCGAACGTACTTGTCCGTTTACGTGATACAGCATCTGGGGAAGTCTGCATAGAGTCTTCAGGAAGTATGCGATTTACAAGACGTCTTTTTTTCGGATTAGGGGGTCTAGGTAAGAGTGCTGGAGCTGGTTGAGTAGGTATCTCTGGCGATGATTCTGGAATAGAAGATAAATCTATTGTAGGTTCATCTTTCTTTTCCTTTTTAATTTGTACAAGTAATGGTTCATTTCTTTTTCTTTCCCTATCTTCATACATCTCTCTAATTTTATTTTGATATAAAACAATTTTTACATCATCAGGCAGATTTGAGTTGAGAATTCGATCTGCATCTTTCTCTGATTCAGTGCTTACATTAGAAGTCAATAATTGTTTAAGAAAATCAGGAAAAGATTTTTCTACCTTTTGTTGTTTTGATTCAGTTTTGGGTTTGATCACATCATTATACAAGGATTCTGGAACAAGTCTCATTCGGTTCACCATTTTTCACCGTATCAGTTTTTGTGCCAATAGTCCCAAAACAGTTGAAATCACGAAAGGTAACCAGCCGCCCTTCTGTACAAAAAGTTGTTTTTTCTTGTCGATGGGTAACTTAGAATAGGCAATTTTATGTATTGTGTTTTTGTGCTTTCGTAGTCTATTTATTTGTTTTTGAGTTACTGGAACGTTCTTATTTACAACGTTCAGTGTAGCTTCACACAAACACCGCACTTCGTCAGAACTTGCTTTTTTTAAAAGTTTTTTCCGTTTATATGGGGAAGACTGTACATATTTATTAAGAAAGTGTTTGTTTTCTCTTAGTGACTTAACCATGTTGTTAGCACCATTGCAGTCAGATGTATAATGACAATAATGTAAAGTTTGTCACTATTTATAACACCTACGACTTGAAAACTTTCAAAATCGCAGTTGGTCTTCTTCGACAAATTGCACAAGTTTCCACTGAGCCAACACAGTCACAACAGTAACAGAGATGACTGCAGGGAAGCAGCAGATACCGTGCTTCATTCGTCAAACAAATTTTGCACAAGTTATTCTCAGCCAATTGAAGTGACATGAGTTCACGTTCGTCTTTCAGAGGTCCATTCTTTTCGATTTGAGTGTGGAAGCTCTGTACCAGATTTTCAGCAGCTGTCATAGCTGTGAAGCCCTGTTCAGAGATCTTATGTTTGTTTAGCAAAAGGAATGCACACGAACCAGAATGTAGTGCGTGTTCCAACCATGGATTGTCTTGAACCTCCCATTTATTGATTCCAATCCCGCAATAGAAGCAAACAGTTTTGTCACCTTCCCCCAGATAGTAAAATCCACATTTAGCCAATTTCTCGGGATTCTGTACTGTGCCTGTCCATGTAGCAAATGTTTGAAGCCTACTTTCGTAAGTCACCATGGACGGTATGACGATCCTCTTGGTAGGTATGCAGGTGGTAGTACTGAGAGCGACAGAGCAGGATTGCATGGTAATGTTTGAGGGTTGAGAGCGATTGGTTGAGCGTTGAGAGCGAGTGGAAGTGTGTGAGTGCTGAGAGCGACGCGAGAACTGACAACCCATCCTGTATTTATACAAGAGTTTTAGTAGTGTGGGGTTAGTATGTTGTGGGTGCTGAGATGGGGGACATAGAGAAACAGTACACTAACTTAAGGAATCCAGGTGCGTTCTCTGGACGTTCAGGTTTTATCAGGAATTCAAAGGTCAAAGATTATCCACCCTATGTAAAAAAAGAATTAACAAAAATACCAGCATATACCTTACACGTTCGTGTTCCAAAACGTATTAAACGCAGACGAGTTTATACCTGGGGGATAGATTATCAATGGCAAATGGATTTGCTGGACATACGAAAGCACAGTAAATCTAATTATAGAAAGAATTATATTGTATGTGTTATAGACTGCTTCTCTAAAAAGGCATGGATAGAAGCTATATCGCACAAGACAGCTGAAATCGTATTAATAACGTTTAAAAATATAATTAAACGTTCTAAACGTACATGTGAACACTTACAAACAGATGACGGGACAGAATTTTTCAATGCTAAAATGAAAGCTTTTTGTAAAGAAAAGGATATAATTCACTTCTCCGTTACTACACCAATGAAGGCTTCTATAGCTGAAAGGTTTATAAGGACTATATCGGAAAAGATATCACGATATATGACTCATTATAAGACTAAACGTTTTGTTCACAAATTACGGGACTTTGAGCGTCTATACAACAATTCTTATCACAGAAGCATCAAGATGAAACCTGTTCAAGTGAGTAAAGATAATGAAGCAGAGGTCTGGCAGAACCTGTACGGACAAGAACCAAGTCAGTCAAAACAAAAATCTTTTAAAGTTGGCGATCGTGTTTTGAAGTCTAGAACGAAAGCAATTTTCGAAAAAGGACATTCTAAATTTTTTGACGACAAAGTACACTATATAAGAGCTGTAGTGCAATCTGACCCACCTTTATATTTCTTGAAAGATGAAAGTGGAAAGAGCATCAAACGTGGTTATTATCGTCAAGAAATACAAAAAATTGAGTAATGTGTTTTAAAGACTTGTGCGATTCAATAAAATTTTCAAAATTATTAATAAAATGCGATTGTAAATCGTCACGCTGCAATATTTGTAATAAATCAACACTTAACAGACAACTTACAATCCCACGTAGGCAAGAACATGGAGTATTTTATGATCCAGGAAATAAGTGTCTCATCATGTATTATCATGAAGTAGAGTCCACAACTATTATTGGAGATATTACAAATTCTGCCCAAGGCATTCAACAATTTTTAGAACAACAAAATGGCTCAAGCTTACGTTGACTATATTCGTAATCGTGTGAAAAACATTATAGAGATACCTATAATAATACCTGGAACGCTCAGTGGAACGATAATAACTTATAATACCGATAAGAAACGTTATGCAGTGAGGTGTCGAAACAAGTGGTCATACGATTGCGAAACGTTTGAAGACGTCATTGACCTATTAACAACTGCACTGTGTATATCATTGGAGACATACATCCTAAATCATGATGAAACTTGATGAAACATGGTGAAACGTGTTCGATTCTGTAAAAAGAAACCTATTATTATCACAGTACCCAAAACTGATCCTTGCCGCCAGCGTTTTTGGGAATTTCATGCTATTGATAGATATCGGTGGGAGGAAAGGGTGAGGGAGATCGAAATAATACTCAATAGAGTGTTACTCCCTCGTCCGAGTATTTAAACCCAAAGTTGAGAACTTCGTACTTTCATTAAGGCTTGAGTCTTGCTCTCGACAACATGGCAAATGTATCGGAATCGAAAGAAATTGTTGGCGAGGCTGAAAAAACGTACACGTTTCCCAACATTGAAGAATACCTTGAAATGGACATTGACGATAACTGTCAACTCGAATCGGGAGACGGAACGAGTAGTGACATTAGCGATCACTACCAAAGAGGGACAGAAACTGGAAGTTCTGACTACGATGATGACGAATTTGGCACTAAAACCGGACTGAGCGTTTGGTACTTTCGTCCAAATAAAAATCATCCCACCAGAGATTTCTGTAACATTTACTTGAGACGGACTGACAGTACTGGAGTGAACACACTGTTCTTTTCTATTGAGGATCTTGTCTATGTTGTGCGGGAACTCACTTATCTACCTCTCAAGGATGCGAGCCTTTGGGGTGGAATGCAATCTCTTCTACCCCTTGCTTATTCACCAACCTGTCCAACTGTGAAATACAATGGGAAGAAAATGTGCGTTACAATGACAACTTCCCGATGTCTGGAATTCAATTTTGGACTTGGTGCTGTCCCTACTCTGGTTAAGAAGCTTTGCCTGTTTTACTCATTGAACATATCGGTCGCCATTCAAAAAAAGCTTGAAGCAGAGCAGATTCAAAATGAGCAGCACTTGTCTAATCTTGAACTGATTAGTACTTTGTCCTCAAAAATCGAACGATATGAGCAGAAGGAGAAGGACAATGCGGTCAAAATAGTTCAAGTGGGTGGTGGTAATACTAAGGAGGAACCTTGCCCGACTCTGCTCAAAGCAATGCTTGCCGAGGTCATTGCTAATAATGGACGTATGGCTCTAGATGATGGGGGAAGACGCAACATGCGACTTGCCAGGGGGAAAGCAGCTGTGTGGCTCGAATCTTCCAAAACTGTTCTCATTCCATTGGATACACCCAAGACCCCTGGCGATTGTGAATGTCAAGCCTGCACTTACAGGAGATGTTACCTATCATATACTGCGAAACATGAAGTACCAGCTCCAAAAATTACACATGGCTTCTGCCCGAAACTGGTTGAAATGATGTATGCCTGGCCAGATGGAAACCCTGGGGAGTGTCCCAAGATGGACAAGATAGCCTTGAAAAGAGCTGAACTATGGACAGAGGCTGCAAAGTCACCTTTCACACCTCTGGATGAGGATATCGAAGATGAAGAATGTGGTTGTGATCCTTGTATCTACCTAAAAATCTTCTATCAGTATGACAATGGATTCGGATACAGAGACCCACCAACTGGACCATTTACACGTGAACTGAAATCTGTACCCACTTGCAAAAATCTCCACGATTTTCTTCACAAGCGTGGTCTGAGAGGTTCCAGACTTAGCTCTGATTCTTTCAATTGGTGTCAAGCTGGGATGAGAGCAATGATGCCCCAAAACAAGAAAGGATGTCCTTGCGCAGGATGTAACTTTATCAGCAACTACTTTCGACTGACTCAGGGAATGGAAGATGTTCGTCCACCAAACTTCAGACCTCCTTGTCTTACACATTGCGATAAATTCTCTGGATTTTGTCGCAATCTCATCGATTCGTTGTATTTGATAAATTCATTGGACACCGAGTTCGAGACTGACGACTTTAATGAATTCATCATGGAAATGATAAAGCAACATGCTGATGACTGGATTGAAGCATCGAAATCCCCCCTTGTGCCACTTGATTGGAACTTGAAGGGGGGAGAATGCAACTGTGTACCATGCGTTTACTTACGAAGTTTTCGGAAGCTTGATGGTGACTACTTATACAAGGAGCCACCTACTACACCCCCCCACGATGAGGAGATGCCCTCACCCCCAAAACGGCTTTGCACCGTCGGCAGTATCGAGATGGAGGATGCTTGTGTGTTCACAGACGGCTGTTAATATTTTTTGAAATGTATATATAAACTTTTCTTTGATTAAATAAAAAACTTACTAAAATTCAAAATTTGTGTTGTCTCATGTTCATTTCATCATGGAGAGTCAAGGCATACACATCTGTGACACGAATCACGAATCACCCACGGGTTCACTCTGCACTTTGAACATAATTCTCATAATTCATTTATGCATCCTTATACCACTCTTGATATTTACACTTATTCTAATTTCGGAGGATGTTGGATATCTCAACTCATTGAAACTCATCACCAATGAAACGGTTCTTACACAGCTCCTGGACTGACGGCGGCGGGGGCGGCGGCGGCGGGGCGGCGGGCGGCGGCGGCGGCGGGCCCCGTTTACGCTCTGCGTATATATGCCTATGGCATAGACCTCTACGCTCCGCGTATATATGCCTATGGCATAGCCTACGCTCCGCGTATATATGCCTATGGCATAGCCTACGCTCCGCGTATATATGCGACTGCATAGCCCGCGGGGGGGCCACCAAATAAAGAAAACGACAACACATTTTTATAAATTGTCAAAAAAACATTTTATTTCGAATAAATAACCATGTCTTCTGGAAACAAACCAGTTCGTACTCGATATTCATTATTTTGCATTTGTCCATAATCCAACACAAGATAACCATATGGTTTATTCATTACATCTTTATATGCAGCCTCCACAAGATCATTCTTTTTATTACTATTCATTTGCATGCCCAAGTAGTTTATAAATGCACTATCTCTAGGATTTTTCATGGCTACAATATATTTACATTGCCCAACCATGTCTTTAGTATTTTTGAAGAATAAATTTTGAGTTAAAAATATTATGGACACATTTTGATGATGAGATGTTCGTGTAAATGCATTCACTGCATCCTTTGATTTAGCCGCCTCAACCATTAGATCATCCAGCACCATCAGTTTATTCCCCGGCAAGTAGCTCCCATAGTCTGTTGGTAGTCCAAGCTGAAATTGTATGTCTGGTACATGATTTTGCAGTCGCTGAAATAATTTTGGTTGATGTTGCGTATAGTGATACATGACGTGATCAATATGTGGTTCAATGATTTCATGTCGCCTTTTTAAAATTTGCTCAGTTAACGTACTTTTCCCTGATTGTGTTTGCCCGGCTATTGTCATGCAAAAGGGTGCTTTTAATGTATAATCAAATAAAGGTCCGTCCAGCTCCATGTTTGATTTACAAATGTGCATTTATTTTCAAAAATCAACAATTTATACAAGAACAACAGAAGGAATGTCCGTATGACCAAATGCGAATGTATCAATCCCATTTGACCGGACAAACCTTTTCACATCATAACCATTTAATGCCTTTTTTCTCATCTCTATATTATAAATATTATGATTATAGGCACGTATAGTTTTCATTTTCTTGTGTATTTGTTGTCTACCGTCTTTGAATGTATTTACATAATCCTCATAAGTTAATTCTGTTCGAACAACATGTGTACTTATACCTTTTGCACGCTTTTTATATTCATATCCTGTACCATCTGCGCGCCAAACCTTACAGGCATACATTTTCGGTTTACTTATAACAACCTCACTCAGAATACCCTCAGGAACCTCATCTTTAAACATTAATAATTTCTTATGATTTTTCATGCTAGCAAATGATCCAAGTACTGGATCTTCTTTGTTATAGTCGGACATGTCAAAGAAATTCTCTTCATTTGTCTTACAGTCTTTGTAAAAGTCCTTGGTATATATCTTATATATAAAACTGTCCGTGTCAGTGTACAGTAACTTATGTTTGCCAGGGTACTTTTCACCCATATAGTTGTAATGGAAATCAAACATTGTCATTTTGCTTAATTCTAAACATGCAATTCCTGCTGCTATAGGCCTATCTAAAGTCACCTGCAGCTTTTTAAGGGTGAGCAAGACCAAATCATCTCTTAATATTTTAAAGCCAGAAAATGTTGGCTTGCGATTATAAAATAAAGCCTTCTCACGATCTTTTACTAACACCATTCTTGTTCGATCTCTCTTATTCTCAATTAGCTTACCATACCCTGTGTTGTTCATCAACTTCCAGAAGCTGACCTCAATCTTATCTTTTCTTTCTGATGCTAGCGTTCTACGACGCGTATTTTCATCTACATATTTTTTCATCCAACAAGTCTGCTCAAATTGAACAGCTCTGTGAAATTTAGTGATTTTTACTCCGAGTTTTAAATACATTTGAAGGATCCTATAATCACAAATGTATTCCTTCTTGTCATTCAAGTCAGCAATCAAACGCGGCTGCTTACTAACATTTTCTGTTTTAATACCAAGATCATGAGCCATTTCCTTTTGAAATGGAGATAATTCATGTTCATTAACTGAACGTTTATACGGAGCTGGAGGATACGCATTAAACTTATCATGTAACTCTAATGGAATTGATAAATCCACCTCAAAAAACATTCCTTCCTCAGCATCCTCTTTCATCTGTGACACATATTGTGAAACTTTATCTGCAAAGCTAGTCCCATAAATTCCTTTTCTATCAGGTAAATTCCTTTGTTTATTATAATTATTAATTTTTACAGTCATCTCCCTAACATCAACCCATTCAAATCCTGCTCGTGGTAGCGGTTTACTTAGAGCCCCACCATATAAATTGTTCGCGTCTAAGTATGCCAGATACGAAGTTTCTTCGTCTGGTTTATAATCTGGTAGATAGGGGTTATTAGCTTTCGCAGCTCTTATATCTCCTACACTACATAGACCTCCTCTTATAGCACTCTCAAACCAATTATACATGGTTGGGTCTTTTATGTACTGTAATTTTACACCTGTGAACTTAAGGGCTGCATCCATACTGTACATTGGAAGTGAGAAATAATGCGACACATCTAAACCATATGCATCATATAATACATACCGTAGTTTAGCAAATACATCGCACAATAATGCAACATCCAACATGACATATAAATCATGCCATTCACCCATGTCCTGAATTTCAAATGCTTCCCATACTTTCTGTGCATTTTCATAGACTTTGTCATCAATATCCTTGCCTGTCAAGTCGCATTTAAAAACTTCCTTTGGTGGTAAAGAGGTGACTTTAAACTTCTCAACAGAGTCCATATAACTATATGGATATGCACCTTTCTGATATAGGAGGTTCAACTGCTCGTCTGAAACTGCTTTCCCTTTCCACGTACTAAACTCATGTCGAGTGTTTACAAAATCAGTTGCTTTGTCTAACTGATCAACCAAGCTAGCTAAACTACTGTTAAGAAACATAAAGCTGTCAATGAATTTAATTTGTTTGTTTATAATTATGCTCATGTACTTCTCACTAGATTGCGGAATAATTTCCATGGACTCTATTATATCTGACTTTGCAGATTTAACCAAAAAATGGGAGTCATAAC
>Ga0209772_10000236_pt1 | contig 13810 bp, 10 predicted proteins | sample BogFormECP03_OM1_FD_188235 | JGI IMG/M metagenome (GOLD analysis project Ga0209772, IMG submission 188235) | Bog forest soil microbial communities from Calvert Island, British Columbia, Canada - ECP03_OM1 (SPAdes) (version 2) | ecosystem: Environmental > Aquatic > Freshwater > Wetlands > Bog ... | reverse complement strand
CCTGAAAGCCAAAAGCACGCGGCCGCTACAAATTCAGAGGCAAATTCAAATACGAAATCGAGAGCAAATTCAACGGCGGCTGGCGTTTTGAGCTTTTATTTTTCAGGGCAACTGAAAATTGGGCCGGCGTAGCCTTGCAGGGCGCTGGCGGAGCTGTGGTCGGGACATTCGGCGTACGGGCAATTGTTGTCGGCGAAGGCTTGGTCGTATTTGCCGGATTTAATCTCGGGGACTAGTTTGGCACCCAGGGCTTGCGCTTCGCGATCTTGCTCGGGGGTGAGCATGGCGAGGGAAAAATCGTCGCCGAAGGTGCGGGCTTCTACTACGGCGGCCAGGTCCCAGAAGGCGGCGAGGCGGGAGTCGGCTAGCGAGAGCCCGTTGAAACGGAGGGAGTCTTTGTCGGGGAGTTCGAAGAGTCTTTGTCTGGTGCCGCAATGGGCGGCGATGGTTTGGGAGGCGGAGTCGTCGCCGTCGGAGGTGGGAGCGCCGGTCTTGCGTTTGGAGGCGTGGACCACGGATTCGACATCGTCTTCGGTGAAGGCGCAGAGGTCGAAGTGGAGGGCGACTTTTTTTACGGTGGTGTTGGGGATTACGCGTTCGATGGCGCGGACGGTGACGTGGTGGGGGCAGGTGGGGCTTAGCGGGGCGATGCGGATTTCGCGGACTCTTACGCCTTCTTGTTCTGGACGGACTTCCAGGATGTGATCTACCCATTTTGGATCGGTGTGAAAGATGGCTTGGGTTACTACGTAGAAATTTTCGAGTGGGGGTCTGGGTTTTGGTTTGTCGGCGGTGGCCAGGGTGATCGCGGCGATTGAAAGGGACGCGATGAGTAGAGGTTTCGAGTGGCGTTGAGTGGGCTGGGGGCGATTCGCCATGGGATGAGTATAAGGCAGGCGTGGCGGTGTGGCACGTGGGGACGGAAGGCGACGGCGACGACGACGACGACGAGAAAAGATTTAACACAGAGGGCACGGAGGAAAGACGGAGGGAAATCGGAGAAAGATAGAGGCGTTTACCGCAGAGGCGCTGAGGGCGCAGAGGAAGGCGGAGTAAGGATTAATGATGCGGCGGAAATGCGAGGGTGGGTCTGAACCCGCCCCTACAGATTCAAGAGCAACTTCAGCTGCGCCCGAGTGTGGAACGCGATGAAACGCCAATCGGGAGATTGGCGTTCCCAGGTAGTGCGGCGCGACACGCGCATTGTGGTTGTTGCTTTGCGTGTGTCGCGCCGTTTTTTGGTTAGAGGGAGCGCAGGAAGTTCAGGAGTTCCTGCTTTTGGTTGTAGCTCAGGTTGTTGAACTGGCTGATTACGCTGTTGGCCTCCGAGCCGGAGCTGGCATGGGCTTGGATGGCGTTGAGCAGGCCGCCATTGGACGGAGTGGAGCGGCCGTCATGGAGGAAGAAAATGCGCTGGCCAACGCCCCAGAGCGGAGCGGTGCGGAACTCATCGGGACCGGCCGCGCCTTGGGAGACGTTGTCGGCAAGACCCGAGCCCATGTGGTGGACCAGCAAGTCGGAAAACAGAGCTGCCTGCTGATTGCTCAGACCTGGCGTGAAGTTCGAAGGGCCGGTTTGGAGCGACGGAGTGTGGCAGGCGGCGCAGCCGATCTGGGTGAAGATCGCCTGGCCGTTGGCGATGGATTGGGCAGAGGGATTGCCGGGAATTCCTGTGGTCTCAGGAGCAGGAGGAGTGAGGAAGCGCATGAAGTTGGAGAACTCGACGGTGTCGCTGGGAATCTGAGCGCCGGAGAGAGTGAAATTGGTTTCGTCCTCGGGAGTGGGATTGTAAAGGCAGGAGGACGGGGGATTGGCGCGTTCGTTGGGGAACAGCTCGTTAGTCACGCCCATTTCGACGTTGTAGGCTTCGCCGGAGAATATTTCGAGCGATTTGTTCTGAGCCTTCCAGCCGAAACGAGTGATCGAGCCGTCGTTGCCGCTGTAGTTGGGATGGCCGGTTATGCCGAGCTGTTGTTTGAGATTGGAGTTGGCGGACATGTTGGCGAGGATGGCGGCATCGGGGATATTTTCCAGGAGGCCGGCGCCGAAGAGGGGAGTGGGGATGCGGAAGATGAGGTTGCCGAGCTTATTGGCCTGCTCGAAGTTGGGCTGGGGGAAGACGCAGCCCGGAGCGTCCTGGCGACCGGCGATGGTGAACAGGTCGTGAACTCCGCCGTCGGGAGTGCTGGTGACCGCGCCGGAAGAGACTACAAACGGAAAGCGCGCTTCGCGCACCGGGCTTTCGAGCGAAATGAAGAAGGGAATTGAGTTCGCGCCGCCATAATCCGTGGCGACGGCGATCTGTGGATTGGGCCCCACGAATGGGAAATACGAGGTGCTCGGGCTGGAGCCGCCGACGGTGGGCTGAGCGTGGCAACTGCCGCAGCTATTGGAATTGAAGCTGGGGCCGAGGCCGACGCCCGGTTCGCCAGCCAGTAGGCCGTTCACCGAATCGGTTTGCACGAAGCGCGAGAGGCCGTCTTGAAAGAACTGGAGCTGTGCGGGGGTAAGGGTGGAAAGCGGAGTGCCGGCGTTGACGGTGCCGGCGCGTGGGCCGGGATCTTGCGCGCCGCCAGAAGAAGAGGTGGTGGCGCTTGAGACTTCTTGCCTGCCATCGCCGCGGGGACCGAAATTATTTTGAGCGTCCACGCGCGGGGTGGTGAGGAGCATGAGCAGCGCGAGCACGGGAATAGACAGGGATCGAGTATAAGCTTTCATGGAAAGCCTCCTTGGCCAGGACCACGGGAGAGAACGGACACACTCCCAGCTAGTGTTAATTCGAAGTTAAATGCTGGGTGGTTAACTTGTGGAGCGACCGCGACTGCGGTCCGCGTCAGTACATCGAGAATACGCGGACTGTAATCATGGGCGCGAGGATAGTGCCGGCGAGAGGCGGGGTCAATACGGTTAAGGGACAGTATTGGTACAGGGCAAATCGGCAGGCGAAAGGTTTTGATTAATTGATAGGAATACTTATAGAAACGGTAATAACGGTGGTGAATGATCGCATAGGGCGCAGAGAAAATCGCAGGCGAGGGCGTGCGCGGTTCGATGCGGACGAAGCGCGAGGGCGGGTCTGAGACCCGCCCCTACAGATTCAAAAGAAACGTCGACGGTGCCCAGGTGAAGAGTCCGTGTGACAACCACTGTTTTGCGTCAGGGCACGGCTTTGCAGATTGCGGGAAAATGCCTAAAAGCGTTTCCTCAGGGGCTGAAGCCCGATGCAAGCCAAGCACTTATTGTCGGAGCTAAAGCTAAGGCTCCGACCCCCTAAAAAACCGCCTTTTTCCGCAAGCTGTTCAGCCGCTGAGGCCATGAATCTCGAGTTGCCGCACAGACTCTGAAGATGGCCGCTGCGAAGTCACAGCAACTTCTTGCGGAGCTAGCGGAAGGCGGGGAATTTGTTTAGTAATTTGCCGAAGAGGGACTTGCGGTTGCCTTCTTTGCAGTTGCGGCCGTTATAGGCGTTGAAATCGCGGCCGGGAACGCGGGTGGGATCGGCGGCGTGCGGAGCGGAGGTTTTTTCGATGTGTTCGGGCAGCGGAGCCAGGAGGCGCACGATGTGGCCGAGGCGCTCCTGTTTGTAGGGCTTGGCCATGCAGACGATGGCGCCGAGAGCGTGGGCGCGGGAATAATCGCTGGGATAGGCGGAGAAAGTGGTGAGGACGACGGGGATGCGGCGGAGGCGAGGGGTGGCTTTGACGTGGCCGCAGAGGTCGTAGCCGGGATTGCCTTCGCCTTCGATTTCAGCGACGAGCAGAGAAGGAGTGAAGAGATCGAGAACTTCGCGAGCGTCGGTGGCGTTGCTGACGGCGATGACGTCGTATCCTTCGTTCTCGAGATACATCTTCAGTGATTCGCGGAGTTGACCATCGGAATCCACTGCGAGGACCATGGGTTTTTTTGATTTAGCTACCGCGGTTTCGGCGGGGGCCGGTGGGGCGTAGATATCATTCTCGGCCGCCTCCAGCGCCGCCTCGCGTGCAGCGGAGTAATCTTCCGCGGGCGCCGTGGCGAAGGTGACGGCGACGCCGCGGAGGCCATCACCGAGATCGGTGACGCGCACGACCCGGCCTTTTTGTTCGTGGTGAACGGCTTTGGGAGATTTGCTGTAGGGAAATACGACGGCGACTTGCATGCCGCGGGAATAGCAATCGAGCTGGGTGTGGAACAGGATGCCGGAGCGCGAAACGTCGAAGGTGGTGGCGATTTCCTGGGAACCGCTGGTCTGGGCTTCGACGGTGCGCACGCGAATGGGCGCGGAGATGAGCGCGCGGCGCTTTTGACGACGATCCTGGGGGCGCTCGTGCGCGGAGGGCGCCGCGGATGCAGGGGCGTGCTGGCGCTGCTCGGCAACAAATTCTTCGGCGACGGCATTCATTTCCGCGACGGCTTGTTTTTTTACGAGTTCGGACGCGTCGGGATCTTCGCTTACGGCGGAGGCGAGTGAATCCGCGGTGGCGGCGCCGGCGGATTCGCGGGCGGAGGCGGCGATGGCTTCCAGATCCATAACTTCGGTGAGAAATGAAGCGGGGGGCCGGATGGGAGCAAGTGGCTTTTCGACGATGAAGAGTTCAGTGCGGCGCGATTCCGGAGAGGAGGCGTTGATGATGGCGGATTCGTCCGGGAACGACGCGGCGAGTGCTTCGGCGTTGCTGAAATTCTGAGTATTCGCGGCGGAATCGATGGTTTGCAGGAGGACGGCGAGAACTTCGTCTGGTTCCGAGGGATGCGCAGCGGCTTTCGGAGCGAAGGTGAGAAGCATGTGGGGGGCGGGCGCAGAGTCGCGGTGGTCAGCAAAGGGCGCTTGGGAGATGATGTCCGCGCTGAAGTCGTGAGGAAACGCGTCGGCCGGGGAGTTGTAAAGGGCGGCGAGGCAGGAGCTTAGGTCGGCTTCAGAGAAAGTTGGAAGGTCGAGTTCAGCGACCGGGCGGATGGCCAGATTGGCTGCCTGACTCGATCTTGAGCGAAACATTCTGGACGCCTTACTCATGCGTTGCGAGCCTCGCGTCGGAAAGCCTTTCCGACGGATTTAGAGTACTTGGTGAGGCAGAACGGCACAGTAGGGTAAAGGTCACATTCTGATAGTACTTCTGGTGGGAGCGGGTATTAGTACCAGGTTTGGCAGGCTGTATCTTATAGATAATATGGTGCTTGTTGGAGGATAGGGCGCGGAAGCGAGAGTGAGCTCGAGGTGGCGGTGGCACTGGTCGCGGGTGAGATGGGTGGTTGCGAAAAAGGCAGTGGCTAGTGTTGAGTGGCTAGTGGCTAGAAGGGGCGACTAGGATCTGTTTTAGCGCCCGGCACGGTCTTCGCTGGTTAGATCGCGTTCCTTCCTTAGCGGGACGGTGCCGTCAAGCGGGAGGCGGAGTTCAACGACTAGGCCGCCATCGGGGCAATTTTCGGCGGCGACGGTGCCGCCGTGGAGGCGGATGGCACGGTCGGTGATGGAAAGGCCGAGGCCGGAACCGCCGGAGGAGCGGTCGCGGGAATCACCGACGCGATAAAAGGGAAGAAAGATATCGCTCAGGGAATTCTCTGGAACGCCTTGGCCGTGATCGCGAACGCGGATGATGGCGTAGCCGGCGTTTTGTCCAGCGCCGTCCTCGACGGTGACCTGTACGGCGGTGCCTTCGGGAGTGTATCCGACGGCATTGCGAATGACATTCTCGATCGCGCTGGCGAGCAACTGGCGGTTGCCGGAAGTGCTGCAGGAATCCGCGCGGAGGAGGCGAACGTGACGTTGCAGGCTCTGGGCTTCGAAGTCGGCGTCGGCGACGACATCGCGGACCAGGGCGCCGAGATCGAAGGATTCGTGGCCGATATTTTCGCTGCCGCTTTCGAGGCGGGCTAGGCGGAGCAGGCTGCCGATGAGGCCGTCCAAGCGGCCGGCTTCGAGTTCGATGCGGTCGAGGCCGCTGATGGATTCGGGATTGGCGCGGAGACGCGTGAGACCGAGCGCGACGGTTAAGCGGGCGAGGGGCGAGCGCAGTTCGTGGGAGATGTCTGCGATGAGGCGGCGCTGGGAGGAGATGAGCGCTTCGATCTGCTCGGCCATGTGATCGAATTCGCGGCTGAGGTCGGCGAGTTCGTCGCCGCGGTTTGCGGCGCTACCGCCGACGCGAGCGCCGAGGTTGCCGGCAGCGAGGCGATGGGTGGCGGTACGGATATGGCGGATGGGAGCGGTGATGTGGCGGGCGAGCCAGAAACAGACGAATCCGGCGATGAGAAAGACGATGACTGCGCGGATGAGCTGGGTTTGGAGAGGAGCACGGAGGGCATCGGCGGCGGATTCGACGGGGGTGCTCATCACCATGACGTAGCGGCTGCCCGTGGGGCCAATGGTTCTGCGGGCGACGAATTTGGCGCCGCGGGAGATGACGATCTTGGTTTCGTCGGTTTGCAGGGTGGTCTGGGCCAGGGCTTCGGCTTCGCGAGGGGCGGGTTGCGAGAGGATCTCCTTGCCTTCGTCGTCGAAGAGATAGGCTTGGGCGTGCAGGGTGGTGTCGAGGGAGGCGAGAAAGTCGGAGAGGGCGCCCATGCCGTGATCGTCGAGGACGTCGGCAGCGCGGGCGGCGACGAGCGGGGTGATGGTGCGGTCGGATTGCGCGGCGCGGCTGGCGGTGAACTGAGATTGGGTGGTGACGACGGAAAGAATCAGGGTGCCGCTGACCAGCACCATGGCGAGCCAGAACCAAAGAAAAATCTTCAGGAACAAAGTGCGCAAAGGCGATTCACCTGTTTAGTACGAGTTCCCCGGTAAAACATAAATATAGCCGATATTGCGGATGGAACGGATGCGTTCGGAACCGTCGGGCGAGGGGCCCAGCTTTTTGCGGAGGTTGCTGATGTGCACGTCGAGTTTGCGATCGGAGGCGAGGAACTTGGTGCCGAGGACGCGTTTGCCGAGTTCATCGCGGGCGATAACCTGGCCGGGCAATTTGGAGAAGGCGGCCATGAGTTCGAACTCAACGGAGGTGAGCTGCAGGGTACGACCGTTGTGGCGAACGAGGCGGGCGCGAGAATCAACTTCGAGATCGCCGAGGATGGTGCGATCGGGAGAGGGCGCGGCGGCCGAGATTGCGGGAGCGGCAGAGGCGGCGCGGCGCAAGACGGCGTGAATTCGCGCGGCGAGCTCGCGGGGATTGAAGGGTTTGGAGAGGTAATCATCGGCGCCGATTTCCAGTCCGACGATCCGGTCCACGTCGTCGCCGTGCGCGGTGAGCATGACGACGGGAACGGTGGACACGGCACGGATTTTGCGGAGAACCTCGAAGCCGCGCATGCCGGGAAGCATCACGTCGAGAACGATGAGGGAATAGGCGCCGGAGAGAGCGCGGCCGAGGCCGGCGCTGCCGTCGTGAACGGCTTCGGCGCGCAAGCCTTGAGAGACGAGGTATTCGGAGACGAGCTCGCATAGCTCGACATCATCATCAACGATGAGAATGCTGGCGGCGAGCGCTGGGGCCGCGTGGTCCGAGGGCATGGGAAGCATCATAGAACCTGTCACCACGGCGATGGGCGGAACCGGGTGAAGGAACCTGGTTGCTGATTCTAGCCGATTTTGGCGGCGACGCAACCGGAAGTAGCGAGGCGGAAAGCGGGACTAATCCTGGCGGCGAAGTGAATTGCGCGGGATGCGGAATTTAAGCGCGAACAGTTCGCCGAGTATTTTTTGATGTTCACGCTTTTGAGCATCGCAGCGGCGACGTTGGGAGGAGTGATGCAGCTGAAAGCGCATCACGGGAATGCGGCGCTGCCGCAGTAGCTGGAACAAGAAAAGAGCGGCGGGATCAGGACAAAGCGCGAGCGGGAGGGAAGCCGCCGCATTCTGTGATTGCGAGTGCGGGGACGGATGCGACTGTTGTAAGATGTTGCGCTGTTCTCACGGGGTGCGGGGCTCGCGGACGACGTAATTGACGTGCAACCGAATCTTGCGTGCTTACCTCTAAGAATTGGAACTTTTTCTTTTTGGACGGGAATACAGAAAACCACGTGTGTGTCCGGGAGCGGCGTGCCGGAACGAGCGGGCCGAGGCAAATGATAAGACAGCAGACCAGGAATTCTTGGATGATGCAGATGGCAACGGGATTCGCAGCAGCGCGGGCAAAGAGGAAAGGCCGGACGACGCGGAAGGGGATTTGCGCGGTGCTGTTGCTGCCTGTGGCAGTGGCCGGGTTGCTCGGCATTTCGTCTTGTGGGGGGCCCGGAAGTGGGACGGTGACGTCGGTAACGATCTCGCCAGCGTCGGTGACGGTGCAAATCAACGAGACGGCGGAATTCAGCGCGCAAGTGGCGATAGCGGGCCAGACGACCACGAGCCAGACGACCACGATCGTGACGTGGTACGTGAATGGAATTGCGGGCGGGACAGCGACGACCGGAACGATCGGAACATCCACACTGGATCAATTGGTGGGTGTTTACACCGCGCCGGCGGTGGTACCGGAAACGAACAGCGGGCAGGTCAACATAACGGCGACGACGCCGCAGATTCCTGGTTCCACGACCAACACGAATTTGATTACTTCGAACACGGCGGTGCTGACGATCGGGATTGGGACGGGGCTGTCTGTGAGTCCGCTGACCGCAGCGGTTGTTGCAGGCCAGACCGTTCCATTTGCCGCGATTCTGAATAACGTGGTCACCACTCAGGGCATTACCTGGTCGGTGTCCTCGACCGAGGGCGGAAACATCGGCACGATTAGTCCCACAGGATTTTACACGGCGCCACCATCGCCGCCGCCGGGCGACACGGTCACGATCACCGCGAACGACGGAACAGCAACCGCGACGGCTACCGCGACAATTTCGTTTTCGAATGTCTCTTTGACCGGGCCGTTTTCGTTTTCCTATACCGGCAACGACAGTGCGGGTTTTGTGGCAGTCGCGGGAAGTTTTCAGGCGGATGGGCAGGGCCACATTGTGACCGGCGTCGAGGATAGCGACAGTTTTTCGACGGGTGTGGCCAAGCAGGTGCCGTTCACGGGAACGTATACGGTGGGTCCGGACGGGCGCACGGGCGTGACGCTTAATGTCGGATCGGGTTCCGGCGCCGGACAGGGAACGGTGCAGACCTGGCGGTTGGCGCTGGCGAATTTCCAGCATGGGGTACTGACGCGCTTCGACGCGGGAAACACGGGTAGTGGCACAGTGGATCAGCAGAATTTGAACGGATTGACGACGGCGCTCACGACGCTCAGCGGTCCTTATGTATTTAAGGTGGCGGGGGCGGATGCGGAGTTTTTTGCGCAGGGGATGGCGGGGAAATTTTCCGCGAATGGCGCGGGAAGTATTACGGGTGGGAGCCCGATTTTGGACGTGAACAACAGCAGTAATCCGGCGGGCCACGTGAGCACCGAGGACCGGAGTCTGGCGGGAACGTACACGCTGGACGCGACGTTTCCAGGGAGCGGGCGCGGCACGCTCACATTAACGAGCACAACGACCGGGCCGGTGCAATACGCGTTTTACATCGTGGACACAACGGCGTCGGAGCAGAGCACGCAGCTGCATCTGGTGGAAATTGATACCAATAATTATCTGGCCGGCGATGCGTATGCCGCGCCCACGGGAAGCTCATTCAATGCTGCGAGTCTGGTGAGCGGCAACTATCCATTCACAGTGGGTGGCACATCTCCAACGGGCGCGTACGCGGCTGGCGGAGTGTTTATCTCGAGCGGCAGCGGAGGGACGAGCGGTTTGCTCGATAGCAACAACGCGGGGACGGTGACGCCAGACACGACGTTGGGCACGTGCACCTATACGGTGGATGCGACAAGCGGGCGCATTGATTTGCTGCTGAGCACGGCGGCCGGAACCTGTGTTGCAGGCCCGAGCGCGACGACGCAGGAATTCGCGATGTACCAGACGGCGGAAGGGCCGGCGGTGATGCTGGAGCTGGACGCGACGGCGGTTGCGAGCGGTGCGGCATTTGTGCAGGCGGCGGCACCATCCATTTTGGGCGGGAGCGAGACGTTTGGAATGGCAGGGCAGGGGATTTTCCACAACGAGCCGGCGCTCTATCAGCAGAATCTATCGGGGCAAGTGACCTGGAGCGGTTCCGAGGCGCTTTCGGGAAATATTGACATCAATAACTTCACTGCGGTGTTTCTGACAGACCCGATATTTACGACGGGCACCACGCTGCTGACGCTGGACGCCACGAGCGGGCGGGGGACGGCGACGATCCAGGGGATGAATCCCAACGTCACGTACAACGTGGCGTACTACGTGATCGACAGCAATTCGGCGCTGCTGCTGGATACCGATAAGACGCGCGTGCTGATTGGAACGATCAATTTGCAGTTTTAGGGACGTCGCGAAGTAGCGAGCGAAAGCCAGTCGCTGATCGGGATATTGGCTGTCGAGCTGCTCTGGCGGCGTCCCTGTATTCCTACATGCCTCCCGACTCGAGGCGATCGTACAAGCGCCCGCCTTTTAGACATCCGCGAAGCCGCCAGGTGGAAAGCTGGCGCTGACAGCTAGTCCCACATTGTGGTACATCCTGCGCTGTGGTATTCATCGGATCTCGCTCGTTTACGCGACGGCTGGGACAGCTGGCCGGAGCAGCGGCAGGGGACGTCTTAAGAGAGCTGCAAAACGATCTGCCGCGAGATCCGGCGAGAGGGGACGTAGTGAGAGGTTTGGGCGGAATACGTAAAGCGAGGTTGGCGAACCCGGGCCGCAGGAAAGGAAAGCGCGGCGGATACCGCTACATGCATCTATATCTGGAACACCGCGGCCATATTCACCTGCTATATCTATTTGATAAGGATGAGCAAGAAGACTTGAGCGAGAACGAACGCAAGGCTCTGCGGCAAATGGTCGCGGAGCTGCGGAGCATGTAGGAGGCAAGGTGGCGAAGAAAATCAAAGTCAAAATTTACGATGAAATGCGGGAATCGTTGCGTGACGCATTGGCGTTTGAACGCGGGCGGACGATTGACCTGCGGGCAACCGAAATGCCGGCGTGGCCGAAACCGATGAAGCCGGAGGAGATTCGCCAGGTTCGGGAGAGCCTAAATGCGAGCCAAGCCGTGTTTGCGAGCTATCTATGTGTGAGCACGAAAGCCGTCCAAGCATGGGAACAGGGAGCTCGGCGGCCGCGGAGCACGGCGCTGCGCTTGCTCGGTATCGCGAAGAAGAACCCGGCGGTGCTGTTGAAGGCGTAGTGGGAAAGGGAGTCGGACGCCAAGCGAGGAGGATTGGGCGGTGGGGAGGGGATTGCGGGGAGGGGCGAAGCGTGTTAAAGTGGAGGTGCGTTTGTTGCTTTATGGTTCGTTATTGACACGTGCGATGAATGGCTGCCGGGCTGGTGCCCGACGGCTTTTTTTTTGCGCGGGGCGATGCGGGCGGGGCGACAGGCAGCTTTCCGGGTGGCTAAGCGCCATCTGCTGAATAATTTAGGAGTAGTTTCCGTGAGCAGAGAGCAAGGTACAGTGAAGTGGTTTAATGCGGCCAAGGGCTATGGATTCATCCAGCGCCAGTCTGGCGAGGATGTGTTCGTGCATTTCTCCGCGATCCAGTCCGAGGGATATAAGTCCTTGAACGAGGGTCAGGCGGTGGAATTTGAAGTCAAGCAGGGACCGAAAGGTCTGCAGGCCGAGAACGTCGTCGGTCTGTAAATCTGCCGAAATCTGCAGAGCTGTTTAGGGCTGCACCGGCGGGGCGATTGTTGGCGCGGTGAGTGGGTGAAGGAACGCGCTGGTTGCCGGTTGGTGCCAGGCCTACGAAGCGCAAGTTCCGCGCGGTCGCTGGATGTGTCTCTTTTTTTTACCCGGACGCGTAGGTCTTCCTTTTTCGCAGCGGCCGGGGAGCAGTGAAAGAGTCCCGGAAGGGGCGGGCCCAGCCCTTGTCCCTTTGCGGGAGTTATCGCGGGTCATACTTCTGGTCAGACGTGGCGACGGGCGGAAGCGCGTCGCGACGATGGGGTTAAGTGAAGTTGAAGTCATAATCATCCAGGGAGGGATTTGTGCAAACACTGGTCGAAGGGCAATCCATACGGCATGAGCAGTACGGAATGGGAGTGGTGACGGAGTCAAATACCGAGCGCACCACGATTGATTTTGACGATCACGGTGTGAAGAAGTTTGTTACAGCAATTTGGTCCGCAGAGCTGGTGGGTGAGCCACCCGCCACGCCGCCGACGAAGCGCCGTGGCCGCCGCAAGTCCGCCAAGAAGGCATAGCCGAAAATAGAAAGGATTGAACATCGCTTCCGGGCTGAATGGCCCGGGGGCGGTGGTGTGTTCGCGCGGGTTGCGCGAGGTTTTGCGGATTGGTGTGCGCGTGGGGTCGAGCGATTGCATTCGTTGTTGGAAGCCGGGAAAAGATAGTGACAAGTTCAAACGTACGTCAACGGCTGCCCGGTTCTATGGAACTGGGCCGGCCGGTACAGGTTCGACAGCGACATCAAAGTCAAAGGCAAATTCGACGTGTGAAACCTGCCGGGATGATGGCGTGGGGGCGGGTCTGAGACCCGCTCCTATAGATACAAAAGCAGAGACAAAAGCAGAGACAAATCGGACGGCAGATTCAAGGTCAAAAGCGCCCGCCTGAAAAGAGAAAGCAGGCGGCCGCTACAAATTCAAAGGCGACGGCAAATGCAAAGGCGACGGCAAATGCAAAGGCGACGGCAAATGCGAAGACGACGACAAATCGAGGGCCAATTCAGTTGCAACATGTGAAGCTCATGAAATTGCTCGCCTGGGACTATGGAAGGGCTTCTTTTTGTGGACGGATGCTGGCACACTCGATTAGAGGCGAGGCGTGCGGAGCAATGGGCGGATGAGCGTCGGGCGTAACGGATGGAGCCGACTCGCGGTGGCAGCAGCGGGAATGCTGTTGGCTTGGGGAATCAGCGCGCGGGCGGCTGGCGCGCAAACGGCGGCGAGTGCCGAGGCCGATGAAAGCGTGGCGCGCACGATTGTGCACGGGATCACAAACGATGTGTCGGTAGAGCTGCCGGTGGCTTGGAGTGAATTCAATCCCGGGGACGCGCCGGCGGCGCTGGGTCCTTATGCGCCGCCATTTCATCTGGGTGGAATACTGGCGCTGGAGAATTCGCCGGGGAATGCGATTGTGCAGTTCGCCACTTCGGACAATCCGTTGCTGGGGCGCGATGCCAACTGGTTGGACGGTCAGCTGCACATGCCCAGCGGATCGGGAATGAGTCTGGTGGATTTTCTGTTTTATTATTTTTTCCCGCCGTCGGCGAGTTGCATTGATGAAGCGTTGGCGAATAATGCGCGGGCCAGCTTCGCGGCATCGCCGAATAACAGTTCCAGCGATGCGCCACCGGTGTTGCAGGTGACGTACGCTTGCCGGCATGACATGACGTTGCAGGGGTTTTTCGGGGCGCAGGTGAGTTCGGGGATCACGTTCGTGCAGACAAATGAGGGGCCGCGGGCGTATGGGATGACGGCGGAATTTTATCTGGCACCGATGGAACGAGCCAGCTCTCCGGGGATGACCTGGTACGTATTTGCGGCGCAGCGGTTGAATCCGGTTACGGCGGGCGCTTCGACGCATTTCAATTTGCCGGCGAATTTGCAGGGAGCGCAGGCGGAGTTTTACTGGGCGATTGGCGCGGTGAATCCTTTCCCCTGGGTGTACGACGGAGGGCGGGAGAATCAGCAGCTTATTCACGTGGCGTACGCGGGGGTTGGATTGAGCGGGAATAAGCGCGCGGAGTTTATGGCGCTGCTGCAGAAAGTGCAGGCGCGGGGTGCGAGCGCGAGTTCCGGCTCCGCGGAATAGTGGTGGTTGCGTGGCGGGAATGGTGTTGCATCCCGGCGTGGATGTTTTGCA
>Ga0209772_10000235_pt1 | contig 13814 bp, 15 predicted proteins | sample BogFormECP03_OM1_FD_188235 | JGI IMG/M metagenome (GOLD analysis project Ga0209772, IMG submission 188235) | Bog forest soil microbial communities from Calvert Island, British Columbia, Canada - ECP03_OM1 (SPAdes) (version 2) | ecosystem: Environmental > Aquatic > Freshwater > Wetlands > Bog ... | reverse complement strand
TTCATGCCGGAGCCCCTTCCTTGGAGCGCAGCTCCGAGAACGGGATGCCCTTGTCCAGGCGCGGCTCGGGCGGCAGGCCGAGCACGCGCTCGCCGACCGTGTTGCGCAGGATCTCCTCGGTTCCGCCGGCCGACTTCAGGCCGGGCAGGAACGAGATCATGTACGCCCACTCGCTGTCCTTCGACAGTGCGTCCGGGCCGATGACGTCGGCGATCAGGTCTCCCGCTTTGATCGCGCCGTTGACGATCGTCACCTTGGCAAGCCCCGCCTCGGGGCCTGGGATCTGGCCTTTCTGCAGCGCCGTCAACGTCCTGTAGCCGGTGAACCTCACGGCGAGCAGTTCGCTCGCTATCTCGCCCAGCTGGTGGCGCACCTCGGGGTCGCGGCGGGCGTGCTCCTCGCCCGCGATCGCTGCGGCGAAGCGGATCGAGTTGTAGCCGAGGCCCTCGCCCCCGAGCCCGATCGTGACGCGCTCGTACATCAGCGTCGTAAGGCCCGTGCCCCAGCCGTTTCCGACGCCGCCGACGACCGCGCCCTCCTCGAGCGCGACGTCGTCGAAGAAGACCTCGTTGAACTCAGCCTCGCCCGAGATTTGACGCAGTCCGCGGACGGTGACGCCCGCGGCGTCGATCGGCACGATGAACATCGTCAGGCCCTTGTGCTTGGGCACGTCCGGGTCGGTGCGTGCGAGCAACAGCCCGTAGGAGGCGAACTGGGCGTTGGTGGTCCACACCTTCTGCCCGCTCAAACGCCAGCTGCCGTCGTCCTGCTGGCGCGCGCGCGCCTGCACCGCCGCCAGGTCCGAGCCGGCGGCCGGCTCGGAGAACAGCTGGCACCAGACCTCGTCGCCGTGCAGCATCGGTCCGAGGTAGCGCGCCTTCTGCTCCTCGTTGCCGTGCGCGATGATCGTCGGGCCGAGCATCCCCACGCCGATCGCGTCGAGGATCCCGGGGACCTTCGCGCGGGCGATCTCCTGGTTGCAGATGACCTGCTCGATCGGGCCGAGACCCTGACCGCCGTACTCCTTCGGCCAGGTCACTCCTGCGAGACCGGCCTCCGCGAGCCGCCCCTGCCAGGCACGCCGCGCGGCCACTATCTCGTCCTCGTCCTCGAGCGCTCCCGGGCCTTGAAGGACGGGCGCCTCGGACTTGTGCTCGTCGAGCCAGCTGCGCGCCCGCGCGCGGTAGGCGGCCTGCTCAGGTGTGTCGTCGAGATCCACGGCTTCTCCTTTGGCTGACTGGCCAGTCAATCTTTCGCAAGAGAACGGTACTGGACCGCGCGCGAGCGCGTCGAACGCGTCGGCGGTGCGCGCTCAGGCGCCGGGCGGCATCGGCGGCTCGGGCACAGGCGGCAGGTGGTAGACGTCCTGAAAGCCCCGATCGAGCAGCTGACGCGCCTGTGTTCCCGGGTCTTCTGAGTGCAGCACCACGACGCCGAGACGAACGCCGTGGCGCTCGGCCGTTGCGACCAAGCAGCGGCCGGCGGCTTCGGTGTAGCCGGTCTTCATGCCCGTCACGCCCGGGTAGCCGTAGATGAGCAGCGGGTTGTTGTTGTAGAGGTAGAGCTTGCCGCCCTTGATCGGAAAGGGCAGCACGGCGGAGTAGGTGCGGACGATGCTCGCGATGCGCGGCTGTTCGAGGTCGACATGAGCGAGCAGCGCGAGGTTGGCGGCACACGAGAAGTTGCCCGCGTCGTAGTAGCCCGACGGCGAGGAGTAGCGAGTGCAGCCCATGCCGAGCTTTGCCGCCTCGGCGTTCATGCGCTCGACAAAGCGCTTGACGCTACCGGCGACATGCTCGGCGAGCGCGACGGCGGCGTCGTTGCCCGATGGCAGGAGGAGACCGTAGAGCATGCTCTCCAGGCGCACGTGGCGGCCGAGCGGCAGCACGCCAACCTTCGAGCCGTCGGCGTTGATCGCTTCCTTGGTGACGAGCACGGGTGCGTCGGGCGGCGCAGACTCGACGGTCAAGAGCGCGGTCATCATCTTCGTGAGGCTCGCGATGCGCACGCGCTTGAACGCGTTTCGCTGCCACAGGACCTGGCCGGTCGAGAGGTTGAACAGCAGCCCGGCGCGCGGTGGCGAGCGGAAGCTGACGCGCACGGGGTCGGCGCTTGCGCTTGCGATCCCGCCCAGCGCCAGCGCCGGCGCGCCGAGCGGCAGGCCCGCGGGTGAGAGCGCTCGCGGCACGGCGCTGCTCGCGGCGGCGCTGGTCGAAGCGATATGTGTGTGGAGGTGACGGGCGCCCTTGGATCGGCTGGCCAGCGCCATCGTCCCGAGCACCGCCGCCACCGCCAGCGCCGCGAGCGCCACGACGGTTGCGGCGATCCGTCGTCGCCGTCTTCGCCGGGCCACCGCGCGTCGCCGGCGGCTGCGATCGGGTGTCAAGAAGGGCGAGGTGCTCATCGGCGGCTGCGGGCGGACGGCGGCTGACGGTGGGGCTGACCGTGGGTATCCGTCGCTGAAATCCTCGCAGGCGGGTCAGCCGGGAGGATTGATGAGCGCGCCGATGATCCCCACGGCGAGCAATATGACGATGAAGGCGGAGAGCAGGCTGCCGACCGTGAGCCCTTGTTCGACGACCGCGCCGATGGTCAGCAACGCGAAGCCGCCGATGAACAGGACCGCCACCCACAGGATGAGCAGGCGGATGATGCGGGTTCTCATCGGTGGGCGCATCGGGCTGTCAGTACACAGCAAGCGGCGGCTTGCTCCTGCCTCGCTCGGCCAGCAACCGGATCGTGAGCAGCCCGAAGGCGAAGCTGCCGATGTAGGCGAAATAGGCGATTCCTTCCTCCCCGCCGAGCGGGCTGGCCAAGCCGGCGAGGCCGAAGTAGAGCTGGGTGAGCAGCCAGAAGCCCAACATGTATGCGGCTGGCACCTCGATGAGGGTGACGAGGAAGACGATGAAGACGAGCGTCAGCACACGAGCGCGCGGGTACAGCAGGATGTAGCCGCCGAGCACCGCCGCGATTGCGCCCGAAGCGCCGAGCGTCGGTCCCGTCGAGCTCGGGTCGGCGGCCACATGCGCGCCCAGCGCGACGACGCCGCCAAGCAGGTAGAACGCTAGATAGCGCGCCCGCCCGATCGCATCCTCGACGGTGGGGCCGAAGATGGCCAGGAAGATCACGTTGACGAAGATGTGCAGGAAGCTGCCGTGGAGGAACATCGACGTGAACACCGTCACCCACGTCGCCGGCTGCGCCGCCGTGATCACGCGCACGCCAGCCTCGCCCTGGCAGGCGACGGTGGCGCTGGCGTGACCGATCGTTTGGTGGTTGAGCAGTTCACAGTGCTCGCCCGGGTGCGTCAGCTCGTAGGGGATGGCGCCGTAGTGAACCGCCACGCTGTCGCTGGGTCCGCCGAAGAAGCTGCCGCCGTGGCGAATCTCGAGCAGGTAGGCGACAACGTTGATGAGCACCAGCGCGATCGTCACGATCGGGAGTCGCGCGAGGGGGATGTTGTCCTTCAGCGGGAAGATCGGCCGAGCTTACGCAGCGGCGCGCCGGGCGCGCGCAACGTCCGCCGCCGCGCCGCGCGTGCTAGGCGCGCGCGGCCAGTGGGCCGACGCCCTCGAGCGACTGCGCGACGTGCTGGTCGGCGTGGTAGGAGGAGCGCACGAGCGGCCCCGCGGCGACGTGGTGAAAGCCGAGCCCGTAGGCCGCGCGCTCGAGCTCGGCGAACTCGTCAGGGTGCCAGTAGCGGACGACCGGGAGGTGGCGCTCGGAGGGGCGCAGGTACTGCCCGACGGTGAGCACTTGCACGCCGCTTTCGCGCAGCGCCGCAAATGCGTCGACCATCTCCTCGTGTGTCTCGCCGAGGCCGACCATGAGGCCCGACTTGGTCACCACCTCTCCTTCACCGAGCTCGCCCGCGAGGCGCAGCACGCGGCAGGAGCGCGAGAACTCCGAGCCGCGACGGGCGAGCGGGTAGAGGCGGGGGACGACCTCGACATTGTGGTTGAACACATCAGGGCGCTCGGCGATGACCTTTGCGAGCGGCATCTCCTGCCCCTGGAAGTCCGGGGTGAGCACCTCGATCTGGCAGCCCGGCGCCTGACGGCGGATCTGACGGATCACACCGACGAACGCAGAGGCGCCCTTGTCGGGCAGATCGTCGCGGTCGACCGATGTGATGACCGCGTGGCGGAGACCCATGCGCGCGATCGAGCGCGCCACCCGCGCGGGCTCGAGCGGATCGTTCCACGTCGGCTTGCCGGTCTTGACGTTGCAGAATCCGCACCTGCGCGTACACGTGTCGCCGAGGATCATGAACGTGGCGGTGCCGCGCTCCCAGCACTCGCCGACGTTCGGGCAGGCGGCCTCCTGACAGACAGTGTGCAGGTTCTCCGAGCGAATCAGCTCGGTCAGCTCGCGGTAGCGCTCGCCGCCGGGCGGCGCCACCTTGAACCACGGCGGCTTGCGCTCGCGCAGGGGACGGACGTTAGGCCCGAGCACGCGCAGCACGTCCATGCCGCCGGGGTTTGCACGCGAGCGCGTGGCGCTCATGCGGGCACCGCCGGGAGAGCCGCGGGGGGGATCGATTCGATCAGCTGCGCCCCTGTCGGGGCTCCGCCGTGGGGGGTCGCGCAGTCGATCGACAGGCGCCATGGCGAGACGAGCCGTTGGCGTCGGCCGTGCGCCTCGGCGAAATGGAACGCCATGCGACGGCGGAAGCACGACAGGCCGGAGGAGCGCCCGGGGGCGAGCTCTCGTGCAAGCGAGGTCATCGCCACGTCGGGCAGGCCGCAGGCCGTGATCCAGGTGAACGGCTCCAGGTCGTTGACGACGTTGACGGCGAACCCGTGGGTGGTGACGCCGCGCGAGACGTGTACCCCGATCGAGGCGATCTTGCGCTCCTTGACCCACACGCCCGTATAGTCGATCCCCTCATCGTGGCGCGAGCGCGCCGGGACCCCTTCTTCGGCGAGCGCAGCTACGAGCGCCGCTTCCATCGTGCGCAAGTAGCGGCCGATGTCCTCGACGCCCATGATCGGATACCCAACCAGCTGGCCGGGCGCGTGGTAGGTGAGCTTGCCCCCACGGTCGGTGTCGAGCACCTCGATGCCTTTCCCGCGGTAGACGTCCTCGCCGAACGGCAGGTCCTCTGCGCCGGAGCGCCGCCCGCGTGTGTACACGGGCGGGTGCTCGAGCAACAACAACGTGTCGGGCAGCTCGCCGGCCTGTCGGCGGGCACGGAGCCGCTCCTGGATGGCGAGCGCGTGGCGGTAGGACACGACCCCCAGGTGGCACACCCAGAGATCCGCGGGCGATCGTTCGGCGGCAGGCATCGTTACGTGTCCAGCCTAGCGCCGCTCGCGCGCCGCGCCCACCTGCTGCGAGAAACAGTTTGACGATTCGCTTGACCTTTGTTCACGGCTCCGCTACACCTGGCATCGCAGCGCGGGGCAAATCCGATATTCGCTAGACATCCGATGCGGCCCGGAGGAGTCTCTCCGATCCGTCTGTCGCGGAGCTCCTTGGGCCGCTCTGGTCCAACAAAGGAGGCAACAAAAATGAAACGCATCGGCATCGCATGGCTCCTCGTCGTCGCGGCGCTCGCGATCAGCGGGAGCTTCGGGGCGTCCTCGGCATCGGCGAGGGCCTGCTTCAAAATCGCTCGCGTAGGGACGGAAACCGGTAACTACACGTCGAGCACGTGTGCCGCCTTAGCCACGGGAGAATGGGTCTTAGGGATCACACGCAACGCCTGGGCGGTCGGGGCGAACAACTACTGCGTGTTAGTTGAAGTCCTAGGCCTCGTGTCAGGCTTCCCCAGCCTGGGCGAATGCATCGCCGGGGGCACGATGGTCGGCGAAGAATGGATCTTAGCGGTACAGATAGCGGTCATGCGGGCGGTGCCCAGCGGTAAAAAATTCCCGGTGAAAGTCAGCGGAAAAGGCGTCAATCACTTCTTCACGATCAAAAAAGGCGGAAAAACAGAGGAAGTCATGTGCACAGAAGACACCCTCGAAGGCGAAATAGCCGAAGAACGGGTCGTGGAAGACGAACAGACCATCAGCCTCAAAGGCTGCAAAATGAACGGCAAAACGGCGACTGTCACCACCTCGAAAGTAAAGTTCTTCACGGAGGGCACAGAAACTCTGACGGGCGACATGGGCGTGACGAGCGCGATCACGATCGAAAAGGAAGGAGCTAGTTGCAAGATCACCATCTTACCCTCAGGCAACGAAGAACTGGAAACCGTCACCTACAGCAAAGGCGGTGAAGAACTCGAAGTGAGCACAGCGCTCAAAGGCATGGCCGTGTCGGTGGAAAACAAAGTCGCCGAAGCCTGTGTCGTGGCAAATGGCGAAAACGAAAAAGTCGGTGAATACGGCGGCGTCGACAAGCTGAAGCTCACGGAAGGGGGAACGCTCAAAGACGAAAGCTAGCGCGCGAGAGCGACATCCCGCTCAAAGCGTCAACGCCGCCGGGGCCTCGAGCAGCTGGCGTATGCGCGCGAGGAACTGTGCGGCGTCGGCGCCGTAGAGGATGCGGTGGTCGCACGCGACGGTGAGCATCATCGTGTGACGAAGGGTGATGCCGCCGTCGCGCGCCACCGCGCGCTGCTCGAGCGAGCCCACCGACAGGATCGCCGCCTGGGGCGGGTTGATGATCGCGGTGAAGCTGCGCACGCCATACATGCCGAGGTTGGAAACGGTGAACGTTCCGCCGCCGAGCTCCGGGGGCGTGATCGTCGCGTCGCGCACGCGCTCCGCCAGGGCGCGCGTCTCCCGTGCGATCTCGCCGAGAGACTTCTCGTCGGCGTCGAACACGGTCGGGACCACCAACGCCTCCTCCGCCGCGACCGCCACGCCGACGTTCACGCGCGAGTACAGCTGCACGCGTCCGTCGCGGTAGCTCGCGTTCGCGCGGGGATGCTCGCGCAGGGCGAGCGCGGCGGCCTTGACGACCATGTCGTTGTACGTCGGCGCCTCTGACGCCGACAGGCCCTTCAGCTCGCCCCGCAGGCGCACGCACTCCTCCATGTCCACGTCCATCTGCAGCGCGAAATCGGGGATCGTGGCCTTCGACTCCGCCATCCGCCGGGCGATCGCCTGCTGCGTGCGCGTGAGCTCAACCGTCGCTGTCTCGCCCTTCGCCGTCATCACGCCCTCGAGCCCCGGGGCGGGCTCGGTGGCCGGGGCGGGCTGCGTGGCCGGGGCGCTGACGCCGGCCGGCGTGGGAGCCGCCCGCGAGGGCTCCGCGGCCGGCGACGGCCCTGAGCCCGACGATGCGGACACAGACGGCCCTGAGCCCGACGATGCGGACACAGACGGCCCTGAGCCCGACGATGCGGCCGCGGACGCCCCTGAGCCCGCCGCCACCACGTCCGCCTTCACGATCCGACCCCCCGGGCCGCTGCCCGCCACGCCGTGCAGATCGATTGCGCTGTCGCGAGCCATCCGTCTCGCGAGCGGCGAGGCCTTCACCCGCTCGCCGTCCTCGCTGCCAACGCGCTGGACCCCGGACGAAGCAGCGGCCGCGGGAGAATCGCGAGCCGCCGTCGCCTCCCCCGCGTGCGACTCATCCGGCCGGGAGGCCGGCTCATCGATATCGCTCGCATCGCCGTCGCCCACGCGCGCGATGAGCGCTCCGACCGCCAACGTGTCTCCCTCGGCGGCGACGATCGAGAGGACGCCTGCCTGGTCGGACTCGTAGGTCATCGTCGCCTTGTCCGTCTCGATCTCCACGAGCTCCTCTCCGCGCGCGATCTCCTGGCCGTCGCGCGCCAGCCAGCGCAGGATCGTGCCCTCCTCCATCGTGTCGGACAGGCGCGGCATCACGATGTCGGCCATCACGCCCCCCCGGCCGGCGAGCCCGTGGCGTCGCCCGCGCCGGTCGCGCTCCCGGCGCTCGTGGGCGCGAGGTTCAGCGCGGCCAGCGCGGCCGCCACGATCTGCGGCTCGTGCGGGTAGGCGAGGTCCTCGAGCGGCTTCGAGTAGGGCATCGGCACGTCCGCGCCGGTGACACGCTGGACGGGCGCGTCGAGCTCGTCGAAGGCCTGTTCGCCGATCAGCGCCGCGAGGTTCGCGCCGACGCCCCCGTGCGGCCAACCCTCCTCGACGATCACGCAGCGGTTGGTCTTCCCCACCGAGCCGAGGATCGTGTCGAGGTCGAGCGGGCGCAGCGTCCGTGGGTCGATCACCTCCGCCTGGACGCCGTGATCGGCCGCGAGCGTCTCGGCTGCGCGTTCGGCCGTCAGCGCCATCCGCGAGACGCCCACGATCGTCACGTCCGTGCCCTCGCGCGCGATCCGCGCCCTGCCGAACGGCACGACGTGATCGTCGCCCTCCGGCACCTCGCCGCGCACGCCGTACAGCGACTCGTGCTCGATGAAGATCACCGGGTTCTCGTCGCGGATCGCGGTCTTGAGCATGCCCTTCGCGTCCGCGGCCGTCGCGGGGACTGCCACCAACAAGCCCGGAACGTGCAAGAACAGCGCCTCGAAGCAGTGCGAGTGGGTCGGCCCCAGCTGATGGCCGGCGCCTTGCGGCATGCGCACGACCAGCGGCACGCTCGCCTGCCCGCCGAACATGTAGTGGATGTGCGCAGCGTGGTTGACGATCTGGTCGAACGCCAGCAGAGCGAAGTTGATCGTCATCAGCTCCACGACCGGTCGCAGCCCCGTCATCGCAGCGCCCACGCCCACGCCCACGATCGTGTTCTCGGAGATCGGCGTGTCGCGTACCCGCCGCTCGCCGAACTCCTCGAGCAGGCCGTCGGTGACCTTGAACGCACCGCCAAACACGCCGATGTCCTCGCCCATCAGCACCACCCGCTCATCGCGCGCGAGCTCCTCCCGCAGCGCCCCGTTGAGCGCCTCGCGGTAGCGCATCTGCGCCATCAGATCCCTCCCTCAGGGCGCTCGCGGTCTTCGCCTGCCGCCAGCGCCTCGGTGAGCTGCTGGGGGATCTCGTCGTTGGCGGAAGAAGACGACGACGACAATGGCAATGACGACGACCCATCCCCCTGACCGCCCTCTCCGTCGACGCCTGCCGCCGCGCCCAGCTGCTCGGGCGTCGGCCCGGCGGTCTCCACCGTGTACCAGCCCTGCGATCCCCGGCTGAGCACGTACACGTCGTCATACAGCGATTCGGGCGTCGGGAACGGAGAGCTTTCGGCGAACTCCACCGCTGCATCCACGCGAGCGAGCGCGTCGGCGTCGATCCGCTCGCGCTCGGCCTGCTCGAGCATCCCTTCGCGGATCAACACGTCGGCGAACGCGGGGATCGGGTCGCGCTCGCGCCAGCTCGCTACCTCCTCCTTGCTGCGGTACTGCTCTGGGTCGGCCATCGAGTGGCCGCGGAAGCGGTACGTGACGGCCTCGACCAGCAGCGGGCGGCGCTCCTCGCGCACCCGCCCGACCGCCTCGGCGAGCACCGCGTGGGTGTCGAGCACGTCCATGCCGTCGCAGCGCATGCCCGGCACGCCCAGGCTCTCGCCCTTGCGCTGCAGGTCCGTCACCGCCGAGTGGCGCCGCAGCGCTGTGCCCATGCCGAACTGGTTGTTCGTCACCATGAACACGACCGGCAATTTCCACAGCGCCGCCAGGTTCAACGTCTCGCCGAACGTTCCCTGATTGGACGCGCCGTCGCCGAACGTGCACAACGTCACCTCGTCGGGGCCCTTGTAGTCGCTCGCCAGCGCGATGCCCGCGGCGATCGGCAGGTTGCCGCCGACGATCCCGTAGCCACCCATGAAGCGGCGGGCGAGGTCGAACATGTGCATAGAGCCGCCGCGACCGCCCGAGCAGCCGTCGACGCGGCCGAACAGCTCAGCCATCACGTTCTCCGGCGGCGTGCCCCGCACCAGCGCGTGGCCGTGCGAGCGGTAGGTGGAGATCAGGTAATCGTCCTCGCGCAGCGCCCTCGCGGCGCCCACGATCGTCGCCTCCTCGCCGATCGACAGGTGCAGGAACCCTCCCACTTTCGCTCGCGCGTACATCTCGCCGGCGCGCTCCTCGAAGCGTCTGATCAACGTCATCGTCGCCAGCCACTCGCGCGCGGCGTCCGCTGCGGGCAGGCTTGGTTGCGACGGGCTCGCCATCAGTGCTCCACGGTACTCCAGTGCGCGATGAACTCCTCGGCCTCCGCCTGTGCCAGGTCGGCGCGAAGCGCCCGAGCGAGCTTGGACGCGTCCTGCGGAGGGCGGTCCCAGAACAGCACCACTTCGCCACTGTCCACTTCGACCACCTCGATGTGGTCGACCCGCGTCGTGTCCGCGAGCAGCGCCGGCGCGAGCCCGCCGCGGGTCACGATCAGCCGGTATGCGTGGTTCGCCTTCACCGCGTGCGCGCCCCCGGCGCGGCCGCGGCTTCCTCGAGCGCGTCCTCGCCGATGAACACCTGCTCGCCGATGACGACAGCAGGCACGTCGCTCACCCCCATCGCCGCCGCCGTCGTGGTCGTGGAGGCGAGCTGCTCGGCCACCGAGCGAAGCTCGGCGCCGCGCAAGACCGCCGCCGGGTGCATCTCGCATGCGGCCGCCGCGATCAGCACGAAGTCCGGATCCGCCAGCGAGCGCCCACCGGCGAACGCCTGACGGAACGCCGCCTGGGCAAAGGGGACGGTCCGGCCGATCGACTTGGCGTACGTCGCCACGCGCATCGCCAGCGAGCTGTCGAACGGGAAGGGATCGGGCCAGCGCAGCGGCTGGACGTCGAGCTCGAGCGCGCGCGCCGCGACCCTCGCGCGGAAGACCTCCCGCTCCTGCTCGCAGCGGAACGCGTCGAAGGCGTCCGCGCCGGGCAGCTCGCGCGCGAGGACCGGCAGCCACTCGACTGGCGTGGGCGATGCGGCGAGAACGTGCAGGACGCGCTCGGCGGCCAGATAGGCCAGCGGGCTGGAGAGGTCGAAGTAGAAGGCGCTCGTCGGGCGGGACCCGTCGAGCATCGTGGTTGGTGGCTGACGGAGCGGAACGGCCACCTCAGCCGTGGATGAGCCAGCCGTCGGCGGCGCGACCCGCCTCCATGACCGCCTCCGAGAGCGTCGGGTGGCCGTGGATGATGCGGGCGAGCTCGGGATAGCCGCCCTCGAGCGCGCGCACGTTCACGAGCTCCTGGATCAGCTCGGTCGCCCGCGCGCCGACGATGTGTCCGCCGAGCAGCTCGCCGTACTTGCTCTCGCCCACTACCTTGATCATGCCGCTGCGGTCGCCGTAGACGATCCCGCCGCCCACCGCGCCATAGGGCACCTTGCCGACGACCACGTCATACCCCTGCTCGCGCGCCTGCGCCTCCGTCAAGCCGAACGAGCCGACGTTCGGGGTGCAGAACGTCGCGCGCGGGATGTCCTCGTATGCGATCGGATGAGTCGCTCGTCCGGCGATGTCCTCCGCCGCGATGATGCCCTCATCAGATGCCTTGTGGGCGAGCGCGGGGCCGGCGACGAGGTCGCCGATCGCATACACGCCCGCGTGGCTCGTTCGCAACGCGCCGTCGACCTTCACGAGGCCGCGGTCGTCCAGCTCGACGCCCGCCTCTCCCAGCCCCAGACCGTCAACGTCCGCGCTGCGCCCGGCGCAGATCACCATGTAGTCGACCTCGACGCCCTCCGAGCCATAGGTGAAGCTCACGCTGCCCTCGGCTGGGCTCACGTCCGCGACGGGCGTGCTGGTGTGCACGGCGATGCCCTGTCGCTTCAGCCCGCGCTCCACCAGCCGCGAGATGTCGGCGTCCTCGGTCGGGAGCAGGCGATCGACCGCCTCGAGCAGCAGCACCTCGCTGCCAAGCCGCGCGAAGCCCGACGCTATCTCCGCGCCCGACGCTCCCGCGCCGACGACCGCAAGGCGGGCTGGGAGCTCCTGCAGCGCCCAGGCCTGCTCGGTGGCGATCACCCGTCCGCCGAACTCGACCCCCGGGACCGAACGGGCGATCGAGCCCGTCGCCAGGATCACGCTGCCCGCGCCGATCGTCTGCTCGCCCACGCGCACGTCGCCGTCGGCCGTCAACGTCGCGTCGCCCTCGATCAACTCGATCGCGTTTTTCTTGAACAGGCTGGCGACTCCCGAGGTCAGCGTGCCGACCACTTTCTCGCGGCGCGCCTGGATCGCCGCGTAGTCGACCTCGACGCCGCTCACCCGCAGGCCGAACTCCTCGGAGTCCCGGATCTCCGTCAGCAGGTCGGCCGATCTCAGCACCGCCTTGGCTGGAATACACGCGTAGTTCAGGCAGCGTCCACCCACCTTGTCGCGCTCGATCACCGCCGTCTTCATCCCGAGCTGCGCCGCGCGTATCGCCGCCACGTAACCACCCGGCCCGGAGCCGATCACGATGCAGTCGTAGGAGGTCTCCGCCATCGGGGCCGCACACTATCGAAGGCCCGCACGCGATCGGGGAACGTCGAGAGTCGAGCGCAGCAAGGACGCAGGGAGCGAAGTGTGCTCTGCGCATGAGCGACCGAGGACGCCGCCGCGCGAAGGCTATCGACGTTCCCCGGCCTGGATGCGGCCCATCACGCGGATCAGCTTCCAGAACAGCCAGCCGCCGAGGCCGACCGCAACCAGGCACTCGCCGGCTGCGGCGAACGTCGAGGCGACCACGAGCGCGAGCGATGTGACGATGATCTGGAACGCCAGCAGCGCCTCGAAGCCGAGGATCGCCCAGTAGCGGCGGCGGTACATGCCCTGCGCGACCGCCGCCAGCACGGCCGCCAGGAAGATTCCGGCGGGAAGCGAGCCGCCGTGACTGGAGAGGTCGTGGACGCTCAATGCTCCGATCACCACGGCGACCGCCAGCAGGCCGCATACGGCCACGGCGACGAGCAACGCCCGCGGGCGCTCGCCCTCGCCCAGCGGCTCGAGGCCCGGCTGGGCAGCGGGGTCGGCGCTCACCTCAACGCTCCTCGATGTGCGCGTCGAGCCCCGCGCTGAGCGCGCTGGCCGCGCGTTCGGGATCCTCGGCGCCGGCGATCGCGCGCAGCACGCACACCCGCGTGGCGCCCGCGCCGAGCGCGTCGTCGAGGTTGCCGGCGTCGATGCCGCCGATCGCGAAGAACGGGACGGGCGAGTGCGCGGCCGCGTAGCGAATCAGCTCGAGCCCGACAGCCGGACGTCCGGGCTTGGTCGGCGTCGCGTGGAGGGGCCCGACGCCGATGTAGTCGACGAGCGCGGGATCGACCGCGTCGATCTCCGCGGGAGCGTGGGTGGAGAGGCCGATCAGGAGATCGGGTCCGACGAGATCGCGCACTTCGGCGACCGGCATGTCCTCCTGGCCGACGTGCACTCCGTCCGCACCCGACTCCAGCGCGACCGAGGGTCGATCGTTGACGATCGACAGCGCGCCCAGCCGCTCACACAGAACTCCCATTGCGTCGGCGACCGCCACCAGCTGCTCGTCGGGCAGGCGCTTCTCACGCAGCTGCACGATGTCCACGCCCCCCGCGATCGCTCCGTCCAACAGATCGGGCAGCCCGCTCCCGTCGGGGAAGGCTCCGCAGACGAGATACAGCCGCGCCGCGGCTAGGCGCTCGCGCCGCTCGCCACCCACGTCGCGGCCCGAGCCGGCGCTCTCATCGTCATGAACGGACATCGCTTTGGAGTCTCGCACGAGCAGGGCCAGGGCTAGCATCAAGCGCATGCCCGCGACGCCCGCCAGCCCACCGTTCGACGTCGTGGTCGTCGGCGGCGGCGTCATCGGCCTGGCGGTCGCCTGGCGCGTGCGCCTGCGGGGGATGTCGGTAGCCGTGCTCGAGCGCGACGCCACCGGCATGGGAACCTCGCGCGTGGCCGCCGGCATGCTCGCGCCGGTCGCCGAGGTCGAGTTCGGCGACGCCGGCCAGCGGGTGCTCGCCCTCGGCTTGCGCTCGGCTGGGA
>Ga0209772_10000234_pt1 | contig 13822 bp, 15 predicted proteins | sample BogFormECP03_OM1_FD_188235 | JGI IMG/M metagenome (GOLD analysis project Ga0209772, IMG submission 188235) | Bog forest soil microbial communities from Calvert Island, British Columbia, Canada - ECP03_OM1 (SPAdes) (version 2) | ecosystem: Environmental > Aquatic > Freshwater > Wetlands > Bog ... | reverse complement strand
CTGCGTATTACCGCCGTAGTTTTGCCATCATGCGCGACGGACAGATTCGTGCCCCACAATCCGGCACTGAGTTCCTCCGCACCGCGAAATAACGGCTCGATGTGACCGCTCGCAAGATCCACCGTGGCGATGCCCGCGTCGCCCTCGACGTATTCTCCAAACAGTATTTTTCCTTCCGGCGTCCAGGTGAGCCAGCTAGCCGAAGCTTTCAGCTCCGGTGTCATATTTTTGGGCTCACCGCCGGCCGCGGAAGTTACGCACACATCTCCGCCCACACTCGGCTCATCGCTCATCAGTCCGGCGATGAAAGCAATACTTTGTCCATCGGGCGACCACGCCGGATTGGCGATTTGCAGCGCCGGCTTGTGTATCGATTTCATCAAGCCCGTGGCGGCATCCAGTGTAAATAACTCCGCGATATACCAATTGTTGTCACCGTTTCCCAGCGCCGCGGTCACCGCAAAACGCTTCCCATCCGGCGACCAGTCATACTCGTAGATGTAAGTATCCGCAGGCGTGATCTGCCGCAACTTGCCGCTCGCGACAGCGACCAGCGCTAGTCGCTGCTCGAAAAAAGCGTCCTTGATTTCGCCAGTCTCCGGCGTTTCTGCAACGAGCGGCCCCGCAGCCCGTGTGGCGTTCTGCGTGAAAAGCACCGCGATCGTTTTTCCGTCCGGCGACCACCCTGGCGTGGCGAGATAACCCTTCACGCTCGTCAATTTCTTCGCCGCACCGCCCGCGGAACTGACGGCATACAACTGAAGCTGCCCAGCCTTCGCAGCATCCGAAAGAAACGCGATCTGCTTCCCATCCGGCGACCACGCCACGTTCCCCTCAGCGTGCGCAATTCCGCCGGTTCCCGCGGTGATCCTCCTTGCCGCCGTTTTCCCATCGCGCGCTGCGACATAGATGGCCGTATTCCCATTCGGCGCCCCATCTTTGCCCACCAGCGTTTCCACCCACGCCACGTTCTTACCGTCCGGTGAAATGGCCGCTTGTTCGAACCGGTGCGTCGCGAAAAGTGTATTCACCGCATCATCCAACGGCCCGACCACTCGCGGTTTTTCTCCCGCTTTCAATCGCACCTCGACCGCCTGTGCGCTATTCCCGTTCTCCTGTGCGCAAATTCCGCCGGCTCCGAGCATCGAGCAAAACAGAGTTGCCGCGAAAGTGACTTTTCGCGCGAAAACAATCCTCTTCATTTGTCCCTTTCTCAATCCCTTTATCCGCCAGTACGATAATCCGCCGCTAACGCGTCCGCAAGCGCAGTCTTTGCGGCCAGAATTCTGCCATCCTTTCTTGACCCTATGCGCGCGTCTCGAATACACTGATAGTTTCGAGAACAGCCGCTGACGCGGCCAGTCGTCTCGCGCGTAACCGCAATGCGGTCAACGCTGCACCATCGCAGGTGAAATGGAAATCCCTGCGATCGCGTATTACCAAAGGGGGATTGCTTTGCCTAAGCGCACCTATCAGCCGCGCAAACGCCGACGCGCCAAGACGCACGGGTTCCGCGTTCGGATGAAGACCAAAGGCGGCCGCAAGGTTCTCGCAGCGCGCCGCAAGAAGGGACGTCATCGCCTCACGCCCGAGTGAACCGGGGCGTTTGGATTTTCCGCGCGAGGCGCGGCTCGTGCGCCGCGGCGATTTTGACGCCGTGTACCGCGCCGGTAAGCGCCGCTCGAGTTCCCACTTCACTGTTTTCTTTCGCGCCAATGCTTTGCCGCAGACCCGCTTTGGCTTCAGCATCAAGAAAGCGCTCGGTGGCGCGGTGGTGCGCAATCGTATTCGGCGGCGGATTCGCGAAATCGTGCGCAGCCACCGCCCGGAGATACCCGCAGGATGGGACATCGTCATTCACCCGAAGAACAGCGTAGCGCGTGCGGAGTTTGCGGCGCTGACGGCGGATCTGTTGCGGATGCTTACGAGCGTTTAGCTCTGGACTCCGCTACACCGCGGCACCCCGGCGGCGTTCGCGCCGCGTTGTTTGCTCTGCGTTTTTATAAGTCCTACTTGTCACTGCTCTTCGCGGGCAGTTGCCGCTTCGAGCCCACTTGTTCTCGTTATGCCTACGAAGCCATCGAACGCTTCGGCCTCGCCCGCGGCATCTGGCTCGGTCTAAAGCGCCTCGTTCGCTGCCAGCCGCTTTCGCGCAAGTTTGGTTACGATCCGGTCCCGGAGAAATGGGAAGACATGCCATCGAAATTCACGGCGTCAGCCGCCAGCCGCTCCGAAGTTACTTCTAATGAGGTGCGGCCGTGAGCGATCCGCAAAAGAAAAAACCGCTCTCCTCGGAGAAGCGCATCCTCATTGCTTCGCTTCTCTCCATGGGCGTGATTCTCCTGTGGGCCCGTTTCTTCGCGCCAAAACCCCCTGCCCAGCTCCCGCAACAGAGTCAACCAGCCCAGACTGCTCCCGTAGCTCCCAACTCCACGACGAGCACGCCTGCTGCCGCCTCGACCTCGCCCGCATCGGCAATCAGCAAGCGCACTGGCTCGACAGTGAGTCCCGCGGCCCCTCTCCCAGTCATCCCTCCCATCTCCGCCACCCAGGAACGCACCATCGTTATCGAAAACGATCTCTATCGCGTAGAGATCTCCAACCGCGGCGCGGTAGTCAAAAGCTGGCAGCTCAAGAAATACAAAGATGATGCAAAACCGCAGCGTGTGCTGGATGTGGTCCATCCAGATGCGGCCAAACAAACCGGCGGCTGGCCCTTTGCCGTGGCTCTGGATGACGCACAATTAGAGGCCGCCGCAAATTCCGGCTTGTACCAGGTTTCCACGGATAGCAACGAATTGCGCGCCCCCGCCGACGCACAATTCTCCTGGAGCGACGGCCATCTCGAAGTCACCAAACATTTTAAATTCGACCACACCTACGTGGTGCAGACCGAAACGAGCGTCAAGCTCGACGGCAAGCCCATCACCGCAGGCCTCGCTTGGCTCGGCGGTTTCGGCGACCTCACCGTCACGAACCCCGCGCCAGTCGAAACTGTCTCGACCTTCTCCAGCGAAAACGGAAAAATTTCGAACACCGCGGCAAAAAAACTCGACGACTTGGACAAAGTGGGCCGCGCCACCTGGCTCGGCGGAAAAGACTTCGCAGGCATTGAGGACCGTTACTTCACCACCGCGTTCCTGGCCGCCAATGGCGCAACCCGCGGTTCGCTCGCAACGCGCTCCTGGAAAGTCAACCGCACGGTCGATTCCAACGGCCAGCAAACCCAGGAACCCGTCGCCGAAGTCGCGGCTACATCCGCCCAACCCCTCGCCCTGCGCGTCTACGTCGGCCCCAAAGACTACGACGACCTCAAAAGAATGAATCCCCCGCTCCACGGCCTGGTCAACTTCGGCTGGCTCGAATTCATCGCCGACCCGCTCTTCCACGGCTTGAAACTGCTGCACAACTACATTCCCAACTGGGGCTGGGCCATTGTCGTCCTCACCCTGGTCATCAATATGCTCCTCTTCCCCATGCGCATCTCCAGCTACAAGACCACGCTGAAAATGCAGCGCGTGGCCCCGGAAATCAAAGCCATCAACGAACGCTACAAGAAATACAAACTGAACGATCCGCGGAAAGCGGAGATGAACAAGGAAGTAATGGCCGTCTACAGCCGCGAAGGCATCAACCCCGTGGGCGGCTGCTTCCAGATGTTTCTCCAGATGCCCATCTGGTTCGGCCTCAATACCACCCTTCGCTACGCCATTGAAATGCGCCACGCGCGCTGGTTTGGCTGGATCACCGATCTTTCCTCCAAGGATCCCTATTACGTCCTCCCGATTTTCATGGGTCTTTCCATGTATCTCGTTTCAAAGATGACGCCCATGACCGCGACCGACCCGCAACAGCAAATGATGCTGAAGATCATGCCCATCTCCATGGCCGCCATCTTTATGATTTCGCCAATTTCCAGCGGCTTGGCGGTGTATATTCTCACCAGCAGTCTGGTCGGCATAGTCCAGCAGTGGTATTTGAACCGGAAGCACCCCGTGGCTGCTCCGGCGGTCGTAAAGCCGGTGCGCGGCAAGAAAGCCTGACGAAAGCGCCTCTTCCGGGTGCTCAGAAAGAACTTCTCTCGAGGATTCATGGCCCAAGAATTCATCCGCGACGGACGTCTCGACCGCGAAGCCACCGCCGACGCATTGCGTCGTTTCTTGGAAGAGATGGTCCGCGTCTCGGGCTTGGAACTAAAGGTCAACGTCCGTTCCGTTGCCACCGATGGCGCAAACCCCGAAGGAGACGCCGAAGTCCTCGCCGATCTGGACGGCAAAGACAAAGAACTCTTGCTCGAACGCAACGCGGAAGTTTTGAAGGCCCTGGAGCATCTCGCGTTCAAAGCCCTGCGCCTCGAGCCCGCCTATCACGAAAAAATCCATATAGACAGCGGCGGCTACCGCGCTCTGCGCTTCGAAGAGCTGCGCATGACCGCCCGCGTCGCCGCCGAACGCGTGCAAACCTCTCGCCAGCCCTTTCGCCTCAATCCCATGTCCTCGCGCGAACGCCGCATCGTGCATCTGGCCCTCAAAGAAATGACCGGAGTGCGCACCGAAAGCATCGGCATCGGCGAAGAACGCCAGGTCGTCATCCATCCCGCGGACGGCAAGCCTTCTCGCTAGCACAAGTTGCAGTGCAGTTGGAATCCCGCCCTACCTTTTCGCCCAGCCTTGCGAGCGAATTTTTCCATCGGCATCCATCCGAACACGATACGTAAACGACGAGGCGCGGTCCGGCCGCACCTTTGGAAAACGCAGATCGGAGATTTCCACCACGGCCTCCGTGCCTTCTTTGTGAAAGCGCGTCACGGGAAATCGGGAGAACCACAGAACTTTTTGCACTTCCGGCAGCCGCTTTGCCGCATCGATATAGGAATTTGGAAACGCATCGGGATAAAAACTGTATTTGATGGACGGCTCGTCCGGCGCGGCGCTCGCGTTAATGTCCATCGCGGCGCTTTTTTCGCTCAGGTCCATGCGTAGTTCGTAGACTCCGTCTGGCACGCGGACCAGCCCATCCCAATGCCACAGCGAAGGCGGAAGCGGTAATGCTCCTATTGACTCCACTTCTAAATGTTTGAAGACCGCAAATTTCTTCAAACGAGCCATTGCGGTGTGGTGGCCGTACCCTGCGCATGCAATATAAATGACCGCAGCCGCAACTCCGGCCCGGTTCCAAGTGTTGTACGGCACGCGCAAACCCCAACTTCCGCGCGTGGGCAACAAAAAGAGCCCAGAAAATACCAGGACAACCATCAGCGCCGTGACGTCAGAAATCGGCGCGCCGACAATTTGCGTTATTTTGACAATCACAAACGGGATTGGCAGAAACATTAGCCACACGCCGAGAGCCCGCCGCTTCATATTCTCCGGTTTGGCATAAATCCAGGCCAGCAACTGCGGCACAAGCAAAATCGTGGTAAATGTGAAATCAATAATAAAGATGAGATCCCACGCGGGGCGCGACCATTGCAGGGGCGACCAGATCATCGTCCCGAACGTCGTCACCAAATCCAGCAGAATGTGGCTGAGAATTCCCACGGCGTAAATTCCCGCGAGCGCGGCAAACGATGGCGCATCCCATTCGCGCCACCGCGCCAGCCAGCGCGTGAGCCCAGCCAGTAGCAATGCAAAAATCGGCAGACATATCAACGAATGCGTGATGCTCCGATGCCACGTAATCATCAGCAATTCGTTACTCGAGAACATATCGCGCAGTGTGTCTGAATCCGGAAAAATCGCTCCCAGCATCAACGACCAAGTGATAATGCGCCCGCGATTCACCGGCTGCGACGAAAACATGTCTTCCCCGCGGAAGACGGCTTTGCCGATCAAAGCCCCTGCGATCCCGTGTGTAATCGTATCCATGTTGGGAGTGTACCGGATGCGTCGAGCGGCCTAAATCTCAGCGGACGAAAATCATCGGTGATCGTTTAGCAATGACCAGCCCGACGCGCCGCGCTGCTACGCCATGGCGCTCGAACGCAGCCAATGCGGCGGCGGCGATTTCTGGGGACACGGCGACAAGCAGACCGCCGGAAGTTTGCGGGTCGAAGAGCAAATCCTGATATTCGGCCGGAACTTTGGCATCGAATGACGCGCAGTCCCCAATAAACGCTCGATTATTTTTCAGTCCGCCGGAAAGATGCCCTTCGCGAGCAGCTTCCACTGCCCCTGGAAAATAAGCGAATGCCGCATGATCGATCTCGAACGACACTGCCTCGATGCCATGTGCCGGATCGCCAAGCGCCATTTCGCGTGCGTGGCCAAGCAAACTGAACCCCGTCACGTCGGTAACGGCGTGGATTGGCTTGGCACCACCAGCGTTTTCCCCCACTTCTTGCAATGCTAACGCCGCGGATCGATTGAGCGTCGTCATGGCAGCCACCGCCGCCGCGAGCGATTCCGGCGTAGCACAATCCTTCTTTAGCGCTGTCGTAATCACGCCCGTACCCAATGGTTTTGTGAACAGCAAAACATCCCCCGTGCGCGCGCCGACATTTCTCCAAACTCGCTTCGGATCGATCGTCCCAGTCACCGCATAACCAAAGAGCATGTCTTCATTTCGAATCGAGTGTCCGCCAATCACGCTGCACTTGGCTTCGTTCATTTTTGCCAGGCCGCCACGAATAATCTGTTCGAGAATTTCCGCGTCTCCCTTCTCCGGAAAACCGACAATCGAAAGCGCGGAAACTGGCTTGCCCCCCATGGCGTAAACATCGCTGAGCGCGTTGGCCGCTGCAATCTGGCCAAACAAATACGGGTCATCCACAATCGGCGTAAAAAAATCTACCGTCTGTACCAGCGCCAGCCGTTCCTCAAGCAAATAAATTCCCGCATCATCGTTGGTGTCGAATCCCACCAGAACATGGGGATCCGTCTGCCGCGGAAGCTTCCGCAGCACCGCATCCAGCGTCGCGGGGTTCAGTTTTGCCGCGCACCCCGCGGCCTTTGCCATGGAAGTCAGTTTTATCGTTTCCGTCAAAGGTTCACCATCCCGCCATGCATTATAAGGATGTCCGCCCACCTCTCATAACGATGCCGTCCACGCCCGGCTGGTAACATCCGTGCGGGCAAGTTGCGCGACCGCTCCGGACGTGTTCTCATCCCCGCATGCCTTGGGACTTCTGGCTCATCTTTCTTTTCTTGGCAGTGCTCCTGCCCTGGCGCGGACACTCGCGCTTAAAAAATCTTCTTGCGACTCCTCATGTCGGCATAGTACAGCGACTCTCGCTCTATGCCTCCACGATCGCTTTCCAATGGTTCGCGGTAGCCGTCGTCGGATGGCGCGCCTGGGCCCACGGCTATTCGCCTTCTGAGCTAGGATTGGCCACTAGCGGGCGCATGCGAATTGCCTTCGTGGCCGTTCTCGGTGCCGCGATTCTCGCCGCGGGGCAATGGCTCAACCTGCGCCGGATGGGGCGGTTTTCAAGTCCCAGAACCGCGTTTTTTCGAGCCCTCGCCCAGCGCATCTTTCCCCAATCTAGCATCGAGTTTCTTCCCTATCTCGCACTTGCTCTGACGGCCGGCCTCTGCGAGGAGTTCCTTTACAGGGGCTTTGCCATGGCGGTGCTCTTGCGTGCCGGGCTCCCCCTCTGGAGCGTGGTCCTGCTCTCAGCCGTTTTGTTCGGTCTCGCGCATCTGTATCAGAGGCGCGGTGGATTTGTGAGCACACTGGTCATCGGCACAGTGTTCGGAACCGCCCGAATCGCGTACGATAGCTTAATTCCGGTCATGGCCTGGCACGCCGCGGTGGATGTGGTCGCCGGAATCGCGGGCCCGCGTTACCTGTCGCAAGCGCCGAATCCCGCGTCGGAACGCGAAATCCAGCCAAGGGGTCACTAACTAGTTACTACCATGCCCACACCAGTCCAAGTCGCTCCGTCTTCCGAAACCATCCAGCGCGCGCTCGGCGAATTTCAACTCCAGGCAAATGACAAACAAGTCATTCAGATTCAACAATATATAAGGATCCTACTCGCCTGGAACGAGAAAGTAAATCTCACCGCCATTCGTGATCCTTTGGAGATACTTTATCGTCACTTCTGTGAGTGCATGTACGCCGCAAACACCGTGCCTCTGAAAAACGGTCGGCTGGCCGACGTTGGCTCCGGAGGCGGTTTTCCCGGTATCCCCCTAAAGATCTTTCGCCCCGATCTCCAGGTATTTCTAGTCGAATCTAATGTCAAGAAAGCCACCTTTCTCGCGGAAGTGATTCGTGATCTTGAACTTACGGACGCTCGCGTCCTCGTCAGCCGCTATGAGGAGCTCAGCGAGGAAGTCGCTCCCCTCGATTTCGTCTGCTCCCGCGCTCTCGGCGACTTCGGTCCATTCTTGGCCTGGGCCGGCTCCGATCACATCGCCGCAAAACAAGTCATTCTCTGGATCGGCGAGCGCGACCTGAAGGAAATCCAAGCCCTCGACGGCTGGAACTGGCGCGAGCCCATCTCCGTTCCCCATTCCTTGCGCCGGCTCCTCCTCGTCGGTACTAAGAAGGTCCCTAGTGTCGGCGCATCGACTTGAAACCAAACGACTTTTGGTACTTCCGTGGGACTCAGAAGACTGGATCGCTTTCAGACCTCTCGCAACCGATCCTCTCGTGATGAAATACATCTCTGACGGTCAAATCTGGCCCAACGACAGAATCATCGCATTCGTCGAACGCCAAAGACGCCATTTCCTTCGATTCGGTTTCTGCCTCTGGAAACTCGTCCTAAAGCCCGAAGACCGTTTGGTAGGCTTCTGCGGGCTCCAGCCGCTCGACGACCTACCCGGCATCGAAATCGGTTGGTGGCTCGCCAGCGATCTCTGGGGCCAAGGACTTGCCACCGAAGCCGCCCGGGAAGCCCTCAACGACGGCTTCCATCGCATTGGATTGCAACGCATCGTTGCCGTCGCCCTTCAGGAAAACTACGCGTCGACGCGCATCATGGCGAAATTAGGAATGTCTTATGAAAAAGAGGTTGTTCACCACGGATTCTGCGTTCTTCTGTACTCGATCGACAGGGAAACCTAGCTAACTGTCCGTTCTGCCCCGACAAGAGCCCCACACAGTTCCACGTGGAACACTCGAGCAGCTATTTTGGTACAAATTCCCAGTGTAGATCGCAACCACGAGCGCGACTGGTCCGCGCCTTGCTCCTTCTCTTTGTTCCACGTGGAACGATTCCAATGGGGGTCGACCCGAAGGTCACCAATCGCTTCACGTGGAACAAATGCGGAAGGAGCTTTACATCAGCATAGCTTGTTCCACGGGGAACACTGCGGATTACGCCCAAGTCTTCCACAGCTACTCCAATGTTCCACGTGAAACATCTTGCAACACACCGCATGCTTTGTTAGATTCTCGTCGAAGAGGGATTGCTTGGCTCGAATTATTGCCGTTGCGAATCAAAAAGGTGGAGTTGGAAAAACTACCACAGCGGTTAATTTAGCTGCCTGCCTCGGTGCCTCCGAACAGCCTACCCTCCTCGTCGATTGCGATTCCCAAGCCAACGCCACCGCTGCCATCGGTTTCCCCAAGGATCCTTCCCGCAGAACCCTCTACCATGCACTCATTTTGAATGAACCCTTCGACAAAATCATCCAAAAGTCACAAGTGGATGGCTTAGATGTCGTCCCCGCCGACAAAAACCTCGCCGGCGCTGCCGTCGAGCTCGTCATGGCCGAAAATCGCGAATTCAAGCTACGCGCAGCCCTGGCTCCGCTCCAGGACAACTATCGTTTTATCGTGCTGGATTGCCCACCTGCCTTGGATTTGCTCACTCTTAACGCCCTGGTATCGGCCAGCGCTGTCCTCGTCCCTATACAATGCGAGTATCTTGCCCTGGAAGGTGTTTCCGAACTCTTGGATACCCTAATGCGCATTCGGCGCACCCTCAATCCCAAACTGGAAATTGAAGGCATCTTGCTCACTATGTATGACGAACGGACCACCCTTTCCCGCCAGGTTGCCACCGACTTACGCAGCTTTTTCGGAACACAGGTGTTCCAGAGCGTAATTCCGCGCAATGTGCGCTTGGCCGAAGCTCCAAGCTTCGGAAAACCGATCATCTTCTATGATATTCACAGTAAAGGGGCGGAAGGCTATACGCAACTCGCCCAGGAGGTTATTGCCAATGCCGAGAAACGCGCTGGGACGGGGGCTAGGAGCGCTTATTCGGGAGCCTGAGCCCGAAGCCGCCGCTGCAGCACCTGCTCCTGCTCATATTCCTACAACCACTCGTGGTGCCGCCGTGGCCCCAGCCCGCGAACCTGCGCTTGCCGGGCCGCACCAAATCGACATCGATCTGATCGAACCGAGCCCCTATCAACCGCGCACGCGCTTTCGCGAAGAGGCCCTCGACGAACTTGCGCGCTCCATCAAATCTAGCGGCATCATCCAGCCCCTGGTAGTTCGTCCTATTGGGAAGCATTTTCAGCTCATCGCGGGCGAGCGCCGCTGGCGCGCAGCACAGCGCGCTGGCCTTACCAAGGTCTCCGCCATTGTTCGCGAAGTCCCCGACGAGCTTGCCCTCGAAATGACGCTGGTTGAAAACATCCAGCGCGAGGACCTAAACGCCATTGAAGCCGCCCGAGCCTTCGAGCGCCTGATGGACGAATTTCAGCTTACGCAGGAATCCGTCGCCGAGCGCACCGGCAAAGACCGCGCCACCGTAGCCAATTCCATCCGCCTCCTCAAGCTCGAGCCGACCATTCAGGACTGGATCGAAGAGGGTAAGCTCACCGCCGGCCACGGCCGCGCCCTGCTCGCTGTACCCGACTCCCAATTGCGTATGCGCTATGCCCAGCGTGCCGCCCGCGGCGGCCTCACGGTTCGCCAGATCGAACGCCTCGGCTCCCGCCGTGCCCGTGGCGGCGCCGCTGCTGCCGAAATTCACGTGGACGCCAACATCCGCGCCGCGCTAGAGGAATTGCAGCGCCACCTCGGCACAAAGATCCTCCTACGCCAAAAAACGAAAATGCGCCCCGGCCAGCTGGTCCTCGAATACTACGACGACGCACAACTCATGGGCATCTATGACCGCTTGATGAAGTAAGCCACTACTGCATTGCAAACGCCCTCGCTGCCACCGCCGCGCATTCGCACCGTCGCATCATTCGACAACTCCCCCTGCCTACACAGTTGACTTGTCCGCAAGCCCCGCTAAAGTGGAAGAGTCGTTGTGCGGGGGATTTCATGGCGTGGAAGTGGCCCGGTGTTTCTAAGAATGGCGCGCACGAAGAGTGGACGGGCTTCATCGATCAAGGCGTAACCCTCGAGGGCACGCTCCAACTAACGGGCACGTTCCGCATCGACGGCAACGTCAAAGGCAACATCATCTCCGAGCAAACCGTCGTCCTGGGTGAAGGCGCAAAAGTCGAAGGACAAATTGAAGGCAACCGCGTCGTGATCGCCGGCCGTTTCGACGGCGTAATCTTCGCCAAGGGCCGCGTCGAAATCCAAGCCAAAGGCGTTGTAACCGGCGAAGTCCATTCTCCCTGCATGGTTATCGACCCCGGCGGAATTTTCGACGGCCGCTGTCACATGCTGGCCTCCTCCGATGCCACCTCCGGCGTCACCATTCCCATCCGCGCCGTCAGCCAGGCTTGAACCGCGAGCAAAGTCTTCCTTTCCAACGTTCCGTCCAATCAGTGAATCATCCAGCCCTGCCTACCGTCCCTTGACCTGCGAAGTTCTCCTATTACTAATTATTATAATATTCTAAATTAGTTATACGAGGGACGCCGGAGTTTGCAGCGCGACTTAGCGTCAGCTTGCTACCACCGGTTCGCGGCGTTGACACTCGGTTGCGCGCCGTCTATCGTTTCTAAGTGTGACTCCAGTGAGGCCTCATCGATGAACATTCTGGTGATAGGCGGCGGCGGCCGCGAGCACGCACTCGTCTGGAAGCTGGAGCAGAGCCCCCGTGTGGAGAAGATCTGGTGCGCGCCGGGAAACGGCGGAATTGCCACAGAAGCCGAGTGCCTGCCGGTTGATGTCGGAGATATTTCAGCGCTCGCCGCCTTAGCCGCCAAGACTTCTCCTGACCTTACCGTCGTAGGCCCGGAACTTCCTCTGGTTAACGGCATCGTCGACGCCTTCACTCAAAAGAATTGGGCCATCGTGGGCCCTTCGCGGCAAGCCTCGCAGCTCGAAGGCAGCAAGATTTTTTCAAAGGAATTCCTGCTGCGGCACAACATTCCGACAGCCGCATCCTATGGAGCGTACGAATCCTCCGCCGCCGCGTTCGCTGCGCTCGAGAATGTGAAATGGCCGCTAGTAATCAAAGCCGACGGCTTGTGCGGCGGCAAAGGCGTCTTCCTCGCGCCGGACCCGGAAGCCGCGAAGGATTTCATCCATCGCGCCATCGAGCAGCAAGAGTTCGGTCCCGGCGGCCAAAGAATCCTGCTGGAAGAAACCCTTGAGGGCGATGAGCTATCCTTCATCATTCTTACCGACGGCCACCGCTATGCCCCGTTAGTACCCACCCGCGACCACAAGCGTGCCTTGGACGGCAATCTAGGTCCGAACACCGGGGGCATGGGAGCCTATTCGACCGATGATTTGCTCCCGCCGGCGCTGGGCGAAACGATCCTTTCGAAAGTCGTTGTGCCCACGCTTGATGGGCTGGCGGCCGACGGCATCCGCTACCAAGGCTTTCTCTATATCGGCCTCATGCTCACCAAGGACGGCCCAAAAGTCCTCGAGTTCAATTGCCGCCTTGGGGACCCGGAAACCCAAGCAATCGTCGCTCGCATGGATTTCGATCTAGCCGAAGTGCTGGCCGATCTGGCGAATCGGCGCCTCGACCCGTCCAAACTGAAGTGGAAGCCGGGAGCCAGCGTGTGCGTGGTGCTCACTTCCGGCGGCTATCCCGGAAAATTCAGCAACGGTAAGAGAATTGATGGACTAACCGCTTCAAGTCAGATTACCGGTGTGCAAGTCTTCCACGCCGGAACCAAACAAGTTGGTCCCGACATCGTCACAAATGGCGGTCGCGTTCTGGGCGTTACAGCCGCCGGCCCGACGCTGGAAGCTGCCTTGAGCAGCGTCTACCTAGCTGCCCACCAAATTCACTTCGATGGCATGCACCATCGCAAAGACATCGGGGCACACGGCACCCGCGTTCGGGCGGCGGGAGATTGACCGCAATGGCCAGCGTTAGACATCTTTTCCGCGCGCCCAAGAAGCCTTTACCCATGGAGGAATTGGCAGAGGCCAGAATTGTGAAGAATCAAGGCATTGAAGGCTGCCGACACGGTCGGCCAGGTAGCGCGCGACAAATACTCCTCGTCGACCACGAAACCCTCGAAGTCATGGACCTGGGCCCAGGAACGATCTGGGAAAACATCACCACCCAGGGCCTCAACGTCAATGGCCTGGCCATCGGCCAGCAACTCCAAATCGGCCAAGCCCGCCTCGAAGTAAGCGAAGTTTGCACTCCCTGTATCCAAGTCGAGCGGCTGCGTCCAGGTTTGCGCAAGGAAATGCGCGGTCGCCGCGGAATGCTGTGCCGGGTCACCGAAGGCGGCACCGTCCGCCCCGGCGATCCCATCGAAAAGCTGCCCTAATATTTTCTTCAAAACTCAAGGATTAGGCTTGCGGCGTAGCGTCGGCGCATCCGGCGGGCGATCTTTGTCTTCCTGTACTTTCTCCATCGGCTCATCCGGTTCCACCACCCATTCGAATCCGCGGTCTTCCGCCATGGTCGCCAGGACGAATCGCGCATTGGGGGCAATCAGCGGCACCACCGCGCGAAGGAAATCCACGGCGTCCGCGCCAACCGCTTTCTGCGCCTGCCCTTTGTCAATGGTCTCCAGGAGTTTCGCAAATCGTTGAT
>Ga0209772_10000233_pt1 | contig 13838 bp, 13 predicted proteins | sample BogFormECP03_OM1_FD_188235 | JGI IMG/M metagenome (GOLD analysis project Ga0209772, IMG submission 188235) | Bog forest soil microbial communities from Calvert Island, British Columbia, Canada - ECP03_OM1 (SPAdes) (version 2) | ecosystem: Environmental > Aquatic > Freshwater > Wetlands > Bog ... | reverse complement strand
TTGTATGTGTGCGACACCGTCCTTGACGACGACCGTGCGGATGTGAATCGCCGTATCGAGGTCGCCGGCGTAGCTGAGGTATCCCACCGCGCCGCCGTAGCCGCCTCGCTTGACCGGCTCTAGCTCGTCGATTATCTGCATGGCCCTGACCTTCGGCGCGCCCGAGAGCGTGCCTGCAGGAAGCACGGAGCGCAGCGCGTCCATCGCGCCGACCTCCTCGCGCAGCGTGCCGGAGACCGAGGAGACGATGTGCATGACGTGGCTGTATGACTCGATCTCCATCATCTCGTCCACCTTCACGCTTCCGTACTCGCACACGCGCCCGAGGTCATTGCGCCCGAGATCGACGAGCATCACGTGCTCCGCCCGCTCCTTCTCGTCGGCGAGCAACTCTTTCGCGATCCGGCGGTCCTCCTCGGGGTTGGCCCCGCGGGGACGGGTTCCAGCGATCGGCTTGGTGCTCACGTGCCGCCCGCTGACCGTCAACAACGGCTCCGGGCTCGCGCCGGCCACCTGGAAGTCACCGAAGTCCAAGAAGTACATATAGGGGCTGGGGTTGACGGCGCGCAGCCCGCGATAGATCGAGAAGGCTTCGACCGGCACCGCGGCCGACCAGCGCTGCGAGGGCACCACCTGAAAGGCATCGCCCGCGTATATGTACTCCACGATGCGCGCGACGATCGCTTCGAAGCGCTCGCGGGAGAGGTTCGACTGGAAGTCCGGCGCCTGCCGCACGCCCGCCTCGGCGGGCTCTCGGCGCGGGACCGGCCCAGCGAGCACGCGGCGCACATCGGCGATCGTCCGTGCGGCGGCAGCGTAGGCGATCTCGACATCGGACTCGGCCTGCAGATCGGCGTTTGCGAGGATCGTGACGGTGTGCTTGAGATGGTCGAACACGACCAGCGCGTCGGAGAGCATCAGCGCCATGTCGGGCAGCCCCAGAGGATCCGCGTCGGCGCCGCCAGGAGGATCGCCGAGGGGCTCCACCGTGCGCACCAGGTCGTAGCCGAAGAACCCGACGGCGCCGCCGGTGAACGGCGGGGCGTCCTCCATCGGCGCCTGCTCGTAGCGGGCAAGGCGCTCGGCGGCGAGCGCGTAGGGATCTCCGCCGTCACCGAGTGACCAGCGCAGCACTGCACGGGGGCGAAAACCGATGAACGACCAGCGCCCCACCCGCTGACCTTGATCGGCGGACTCGAGCAGGAAGGCTGGCTCGCCGGGCGCGAGCGCGCGCAGCTTCAGAAAGGCCGACACCGGCGTCTCGCAGTCCTCGACGAAGGTGAAACGCAAGGGGATCAGGTTGTGGGCGCGCGAGAGCTCGCGCGCCTGCGCGAGGCTTGGGCGCAGCGTCATCGCAGGCGCCTCTGCGAGCGGGCCGCGCGCCCGCTCCTCGCCCACGGCGCCGGCGCTCGCCGGATCGCCGACTGGGCTCCCAGGGGCTCTAGGAGCGACGGCCATCGAGCACCCGCTCGGCATCCGCGAGCGAGCGTCCGCGACTGCGCAGGAGCACGAGCAAGTGGTAGAGGACGTCCGCGGCCTCTTCATCGACACGCTGCTCGGACTCCTCACGCGCGGCGCGCGCAACCTCCTCAGCCTCCTCCATCACCTTCTCACCGATACGGCCCGGATTCTCGAGCAGCTCGACCGTGTAGGAACCCTCGGGACGCTCGCGTGCGCGCTCGAGCAGCGTCCGCTCGAGCGTCGGAAGCGTCTGGAACGGCGCGAATGAGTCGAGCTCGCCGCGGTGAAAGCACGTCCGCTCGCCCGTGTGACACGCAGGCCCCGCGGGCTCGACCAGCGCAAGCAGCGTGTCGCCGTCGCAATCCAAGCGCAGTGCGCGCACGCTCTGCACGTTGCCGCTGGTGGCGCCCTTGTGCCATTGCTCTTCGCGCGAGCGGCTCCACAGGTGTAGCTCGCCCGTCTGGCGCGTGCGCTCGAGCGCTTGCTCGTTCATATATGCGAGCGTGAGCACCTCGCCACTGCTCCAGTCCTGCACGACGCAAGGCACGAGGCCCTGTTGGTCGAACGCGACCTGCCCGTCGATAGAGGCGCCACCCGGTGTGCTCATCGGCACGATTGTAGGAGTCGGCTGAAGAGTCGCGCCGTGGAGAGCCTCTCCAGAGAAGCTCGGCGGGGTAACGCATGCGTAGGCGAGATGTCTCCAAAGAGGTTCTGGGAGACTCTTCGGCGAGGATGCAATCGGTGCTCGAACGCCAACTGCTCGTGGTCACAGGCAAGGGCGGCGTGGGCAAGACGACGATTGCCGCGACGGTCGGCCTGTTGGCGGCGGAGCGCGGACTGAACACGATCGTGGTCGAGGTAGGAGATCAGAGCCGGCTGCCGGGCCTGTTCGGGTTGCCACCGGGCGACCCGGGTGTCGAGACGAGCCTCGGCGAACGGCTGTCGAGCATCTCCATCGATCCCGACCGTGCGCTGCTCGAGTGGCTGCAGGCGCTCGGCGGACGCGTCTCCGGACGTGTGCTCGCTTCCAGCGGCACCTTCCAGTACTTCGCCGCGGCGGCCCCGGGGGCGAAGGAGCTCGTGAGCATGGTGAAGATCTGGGAGCTGACGCAAGCCAAGCGCTGGCATCGGCGCGCCAGCGGCTATGACTTGGTCGTTGTCGACGCTCCAGCAAGCGGACACGCGATAGGGATGCTCCGCTCGCCCCACACCTTCGGCGCGATCGCGCGTGTCGGCCCTATAGCGAGCCAATCGAAGAAGCTGCAAGAGCTGTTGGAGGATCCGGCGCGCACGGCCTATCTCGCGGTCGCGCTGGGTACCGAGATGGCCGTCACCGAGGCGCTGGAGCTCGAGGACGATTTGCGCACCCAACTCAACCAGGGCCTCGCCGCAGTCATCGTCAACGGCCTGCTGCCCCAGCGCTTCACCGCCGCCGAGCTTCAGCGGATCGCGGCGCTCAACGGCGAGCTGATACCCGCCGGCGTCCAGCAGCGCGCCGCCCGCCCCGGGGACGGTCCCGTGGGCGAGGATGCGCTCAGGCGCTCGGCTGTCCGGGCAGCCCGCGGGGTCCACGAACGAGCGCGCCTCCAACGCAACGAGCTCGCCCGTCTTCGTCGCCGAAGCTTCACCGTCGTCAACGTCCCGTTCGTGTGGGACGCACAACTCGAGCTTCCTGCCATACGCGCGCTTGCGCAGCGACTGGGACGCAAGCTGTGAACGTGGCTCGAGCGGCCAGGAGGCAGAGCTGTCTCGGCCGCCTGTGGCGCGCCCCCGCTTTGCCGTATCGCTATTGAAGCGCGAGTCGGTACTTACGCTTTGCCGGCTCCCGCTCGAGCAGGCCGACCGCCAACAGCGTGGTGACATACCTGTGTGTCGTGCTCGTGTTCATATCGAGCATGCGGGCTATTTCGGCTATGCCCAGGTAGCCGCCGTCGGGTGGGAAACAGGAGAGCACCAGCAAACCGGACAGCAAGGACCGCGAGAGGCGTCGGTCCTCCATCTGCGCCGGGTACGCCCACTCCTCCGAGTCGAGCGCCAGCGTCCACTCAGGATCTCTCAGCGCCGAGAGCAGGACGGACATCGTTCCTCCCTGACCGGCGCTGCGAACCACCTGGTCGACCTGGGCCTGTGAAAGCTCGAGGAACACCGTCTCGCTGGCGCCGTCCTCCTCGACCGGGGTCACGCGCCTGCGAGCATGTCCCGGCCTCTGCCACTGGCGAGAAGAGACGGCTTTCGACGCGCTCGAGCTCCCGGCCGTGGAGCGCCGAACACGGCGCTGTTGCTCTCTACCTGGTGGCAAAACTGTGGTTCCGTTCTCATCCAGCATCGTGTGCATCGCATGATGCCGCACGCTCGGACGCTCGCAAAGGCTGTTCTGAATATTCAGTTCTGACTAGTCCGTGCTACAGACGAAAATCATACAGTTGTCTGCGGATCCCTGTCAGACGGAACGACGGGCGTAAGCGACGCGCCACACCCGCAGGATCGGCAGCAGCAGACGCGTAAGTGAACCGCCCGCTTCCACCAGGATCTCGGTCGTGGCGCGGGTCGCGGGCGCGCGCGCATCATCAGAAGAGAGGTACATCGCAACCATGCCCGCGACGATCAGCGCGTGCCTGCAGCCGCCTCGCAGCCTGGCGGCCTCATACATCGACCGACCGACGAGCTCGTGCACTCGCCGCACGGCGATGCCCGAGCTCGGATAGTGCCCGACGTAGCTGTGACCATCAGTGGCGAGGTCGGAGGCCTGGTCGACGTAGCTGTCGAGCATCGTGCTCGCTGCACAGATCCACGGCATATAGGCGATGTCGACTTCCCGGACCTCCTGCTCGCTGCAGCCGGGATCGGCTGCGAGCGCGAGCAGAGCGTGGATCCCGAGCGTGCTGCTAGATGCGGCCGTCAGCTCCCACCAAGCGAGTAAGGACATGCCGGCGAACTCATGCTGCGCCCAGTCCTTGAGCGTCGCTTCGCGCAATTCGGGGTCGGGGATGTGATTGAGGCCCTGCACTCCGCAACGCAAAGCGCCCCGCCGGGCAAACGGACGGACACGACCGTAGGAGGGCAGACGCGCACAGCACTCGCGACAGGCGCTGACGAGCGCGCACAGGTAGCCGCCATCGTCCTTCGACGGGTGCGCGCAGTAGTAGTCGGACATGCTTCTCCCCGGGTCGAGCGCCTCGACGAGCGCAAGGTGGAGTTGATGGCCGTCGGCGATCGGATCTGGCCCAGGCCGCTCGCTCACGCTGTCGAGGTAGTCGAGCAACACTTGGAAGGCGACGAGCAGGCGTACGAGATCGCGGTTGCGCCCGCGACAGAGCACGGCGAACAGCGCGGCGCCCTCTGGGTTGAAGCGCTTCGACCCAAGAGCGCTCAGCGCCTGCTCGCGTAGCGTGGCGTCGGGGATGATGCACGCCCGCTGCCGCCACGCGCCAACCTCCCGGGCGACGATCGGCGTACCCCACAGCAGCTCGTGCGCGGTCACAGCGAGCAACGCCCACACCTGCCGGGGACTGAGGGGTGCCGGATCGTTCATCTGTCCACCAGTCGGAACACTCCCGGAGGATAGGGAGTAGTCCGGTCGGCTTTTGGACGAGCGTCGTCGCTACCGGTGACTCAGTCGGGCTGGCCAATCGCCGGCCGTACACGCGCGGCGGCATGTCCTGGCACACCGACGATCGCGACGGCAACGGCCGTTACAAGTATGAAACTTTGCAACGCTACCCAACCCCCGACAGCGAATACGACTGGGAAGCCAGTGACGGCGGCAAGCGCGTGGCTCAAGAGCAGTTGGCCATAGATCCCGAAGATCGCACCGATCGAACAGCCGGTGCCGAGCAGCAGCGCGCTCTCGAGCAGGAGCGCGCGCCACAGCACACGCCCGCCGAAGCCATCGACCTTCATGTCGGCGAGCTGCGGGCGACGCTGCCAGATCATCGCCCCCATCGCCGCGCCCATCGCAAGCACCGCAGCTATCAGCACGAGCGTCGATATCTGCGTGAGACGAACGAGCCCCTGGCGACTCGTCGCGCGAAACCGGCCTTCTCGCTGGGCGGCGCTCTCCACGACGAGCGCCGACTTCGCTCCGAGCGCCTGCTCGATCTCCTCCATTACATGGACTTGCGAGCTTCCCGGCCGCAAGCTGATTTGGTAGGCGCTCGGGTCGGAGCTGCGCCATGCGCGCGCGTAGTCATTGGCGTTGAGGACGACGGCGCCCGGCGGCCAGCCGAAATTGGTAGTGATCGCTGCCAGCCTGAACGTGCTGGGAGCGGGCGCCGGCAAGGTGAACGAGTCGCCCACGCGCAGCCTGTGTTCGTCTGCGATCGCCTGTGACATCGCGACCCAGCCACCGTCGCGAACGTGGGCGGCCGCATCCATCGGGTCGCCCTTGAGGACTTGGCTGGCGGGAATCACATGCGCATCTGCCGGCGGCGGTGCGATCACCCACACGCGCCGGTCGCCGAAGTCGAGAAACGAGCCGCGATAGATGCGTAGCGCGCCAACGCCTGGCAGCCTCGCAAGCCTGGTTTCCACCGCTGTGGCGTCGAATGCGGTGGTCGTGAGCGCGTTGCCAGGCCCCGCCGGCGAAACCCACAGGACTTGCGTCTCGTTCAGTTGATGGGCGAGCTGATCGAGGCCCTTTTGCAAGTCGTGATGTGCGCCTTGGATGGCCACGCTGCCAAACACCGCGATCGCCCCGGTCGCAGCGATGGCGAGCGCCCGCGGACGATTCGCGCGTGCGCGAAGCTCGATCACCGCGAGGTAGGGAGAGACGCCCGGGAGCGGTCTGCGCAGCCGGTCGAACCCAGCGACCACCGCGCTCAGCGCAGCCGGCAGCAGCAGCAGTAGGGCGACGAGCAGGCTGGCGATCCCGATGACCGCCGCCTGCGGCGCCACGAGCAGAATTATCGTCGTCACCGCGATACAAGCCAAGCCGACGACGAGCGCGAGGACCTTCGTCTTGCGCGAGCGTTCGTGCCGCGAGAAGGCGCTCGCCAGCGGGAGGACGATCTCTCGGCGCAGCGGCGCAAGCACCCCGACGCACGCCGCGACCATCGCGCCGCCAACGGCCAGGGCGATGCACTCCCACGTGACGATCCGCTGGGAGCCGATCGGAAACCCAAGCGACAGATAGCCGGGATTCGAGTTGAACAGCCCCACCGACAGCGCCTCTCCGAGCACGAGTCCCACGATCGAGGCGAGCACGCCGAGGACGAATGCGTCGAACAGCAGCACCCTCGCGATCATCCCGGCGGTGTATCCGTCGAGACGAAGATCCTCGACGAGCCTTCGGCGCTCGGGGACCGTGAGCAGCATGGCGTTGAAAGCGAACAGAAAGCCGACCAGCGCGCTGATCGCCGAGAAGAGGACCGTGGACTGGTTTGTTGGGCCGGCTGCTTGAGCGAACAACGTCGCTTCGTAGTCGCCCGGGCGTACGTTGAGCGTCCCTGCGGCCAAGCGGGCGAGACCGCTCCTGACCACGGCGTCCTCACCCGGGCGCGGTTGGATGAAGATGCGTGTCAAGCGCCCGCTCAGGTCGGTGAGGCTCTGGACGTATCGGAGCGGACCGATGGCGATCGGGCTGTCGACCAGAGCGCCGATGTCGCTGGAGGTCAAGGTGGTCCCGAGCAGTGCCGTCCGGGTGCTCGCGCCGATCTGCAGCTCGACGGGGTGCAGGGAGGTGACGCCGATCGCTTGCGCGATCGGCGTGGGAACCGCGATCGCGTGCAGGCCGGCAAGGCGCGAATATCCGAGACGGCGCACCAACGGTCCCCCGAGGTGGGCGAAGCGGGGGTCGGTGCCGAGCACGTCCACCGTCTGTGTCCCACTCGGGCCGATCATGCTTACGCGCTCGTCGAGCACCGGCACGGCAGCGAGGACACCGGGCAGGCGCTCGACCTTGCCGAGCAACCGCTCATCGAATCCCGTCGGACCGCGCGCGGAGATCTGCAAGCGCATCTGCCCCACGATTCCTGCGTTGAGCTGGCGGACCGACCCGTTCAGGCTCGTGCTGGCGACCTGCGAAGCGAACAGCAGCGCCACCCCCACGGCTATACCGAGCACGGCAAACACCTCTTGAGCGATCCTGCTGCGCAGGCGGACGCGGTAGAGCCGAACGACGTTCGACAGCTTCATGCGTTGGGTGTGCCTACGGTGCGCTGGCCGGCGCGAGCGCTCTATCGGGCTCGTATTCGACGAGCCTGCCGTCTTGCAGAGCGTGTACCCGGTCGGCGTAAGCGGCGGCACGTGGATCGTGCGTGACCAACAGCACCGCCGCACGGCGTTCTCGGCAAACCTCGGTGAGCAGTCCCAGCACTTCACGTGTGCGTCCACTGTCGAGGCTGCCAGTGGGCTCGTCGGCGAGCACGAGCTTTGGCTCGGTGGACAGCGCGCGAGCGATCATCACACGCTGGCGCTCGCCCATCGAAAGCTGCTCGCCCCGATGGTTGACGCGCGCGCCCAGGCCGAGGCGGTGCAATAGCGGCATCACCCGGCGATGGGCCTCGCCGGCCCTCAGGTCAGTGCCCATCAGCTTCAGCGCCGCGTTGTCGATAGCGCTCGCGCTGGCAAGCAGGTTGAGCGACTGGCGCACGAAGCCGAGCTCTGAGAGGCGGTAGCGGGCGGCGTCGCGCTCGGACAGCTCCGAGACGTTGCGCCCGTCCATGATCACTGCACCACTGTCGGGCCGCAGCAGAGCGGCGATCATCATCAGCAACGTCGTCTTGCCCGAGCCGCTCGGGCCGTACAAGGCGACTAGCTCGCCGGCGCCCACCGACAGCGAGACGCCGTCGATCGCGCGTACCGGCTCTCCGTCGCCGAGCGGATAGTGCTTGATGACGTCGCGCAGAACGAGCACTTAGGCTGAGCGCTCCCTGCTTCTGAACGCGATCACGTTGTCCGGCGGCGTGGGCTCAGGCGGCGCGAGGAGCCGCCCGGCGCTCAACGCCCTGATCTGGTGGGCAGCCATCATCTCGGGCATGTCGGGCACGGTCATGAGCACGCCGAGATTGCGCTCCTCCGCCAACGCTCGCAGGAGCTCGAGGACCGCCTCGCGCTCACGTACTCCGAGGTTCCCCGTGGGATCGTCGCCGAGCAGCAGGCTTGGCGTGCGCACAATTGCCCGGGCGATGCCGACCAGCGCGCGCTCTCCGTCGGAGAGGCTCTCCCAGGTCTGCCCGGCGCACTCCGCAACGTTCACCCGCGCCAGGGCGTCCCCCGCTCGCGCGTACGCGTCACGGTGGCGATGCATCGCGAGCAGCGGCAGCGCGACGTAGTCGAGGATCGGCAATTCGATCTGCGGCCCGGTACGGCGTATCCATCCGATCCGCTCACGCATCAAGCTCGCGTGCCGTGTCTCTGACAGGCCCGCGAGATCGCCACCCTCGAAGCGCGCTTGGCCTCGATCTGGCGTCTCCAGGCCGGCGGCGATCCTCAGCAACGTCGTCTTGCCGGCACCACGCTTGCCCCAAACGACGACGAACTCTCCGGCGCAGACGTCGAGCATCAGCTCGTTGAGCACCTTCAACTCGTGAGCTCCGCGCCAGTAGCTCTTGCTGACCCGCTCCAGACGGAGCAGCACCTCGCCCATCAAAGTGCCCGCAGCCGGCCCGTCCGTCGAGCGCCGGCAACGTCCGGCGTCCTCGATCGGGGCGACTCCTCGCGTAGACGCTCGAGCAGCTCACGGGCAGTCTGCAGCCACTCGATCCTTGCCTGCCACATCGCGATCTCTGCGTCTCTGGCCAGCACTCGCATCATCCTCGACCACACCTGCGAGTCGCCTGCGGCTTCCTCGCCAGCCATCTGCTTGAGGTCGCGCAGTTGGCCCATGCACGCCAATTCCTGCCCGTAGACCATGTCGATCAGTCGCGAGAGGTTGCGCGGGCGACACAACGCGATCTTCATGTGCAACTCGTCGCGCAGCGGCGGCGCGGGCGAGGAGCCGAGCATCCAGGCCTCGAAGTGATCGATGCCCTCGGCGGTGGCTTCGTAGATCATCCGTGGCGCAGCGCGCCGGGCGGGACCGGCCCCCACCTCGCCGGCGCTGCGTATGAAGTCATCGCGGCTGAGCTGGTCGAGGGCCGAGTAGACGCCCGACGGGGCGAAACCGGAGGAGCCAAAGCGCTCCTCCAACCTTTGAGCAAGCTGGTATCCGTAACCAGGGTGCTCGATCACGAGCCCCAACACCGCGTACTTCGCCGACATCGTCACCTTCCTCGCCGAGCTACGTCGATGCAGACGGTACCCCATAAGACACGCGCCCGCATCCCAACCGCGGGATGAATCATACGCACTCGAATTCCTACGGGATGGACCGCGTGCAGCTATCGGAACAGCGGGCGCGCTTTCCAGTCTCAGGTGATGCCGAGGCGATCGAGCAGGCCCTCGTCGGCTCGCCAGTCGCGCCGCACGCGAACGGTCAGCTCGAGGTGGACCTGGCAGCCGAGCTCGCGCTCGAGCTCGCGTCTGGCTGCCGTGCCGATCGCCTTGATCATGCGGCCTCGCGCGCCGATCAGAATGCCCTTCTGGGATTCGCTCTCGACCCAAATCAGCGCTCTGACGTGGGCCAGACCTTGCCGAGGGTAGTCGAGCTCCTCGACGAGCACCTCGGCGGCGTGTGGCAGCTCGTGAAAGGTCCGGCGTATGACCGCCTCGCGCACCAGCTCCGCCAGCAAGAGCTCGCGCGGCTGGTCGCTGCTGGTGCCTTGCGAGAACATGAACGGACCCTCGGGCATCAGCGCCGACAGGTGCTCGACGAGCGCTGTGATGCCCGAGCCACGCCGCGCGGAGATGGGGAACAGCTCGCCGCCCAGCTGGAGCTCCGCCGCAGCCTCCAACACCGCCAAGAGCGCGCCTCGGGACAGCCGATCGACCTTGTTGACAGCGATCGTCACGGGTATCTCTACGCTCGCGAGCGTCTTCGCGATGAAGCGGTCCCCGGGGCCGACGCCCTGCTCGCCGTTGAGCATCAGGAGAACCGCGTCGGAGCCGACGAGCTCCTGCTGCACACGGCGCGCCATACGCGCGGTGAGGGCATCCCGCGGACGCTGGACACCCGGCAGGTCGACAAGCACGAGCTGGCACTCGCCGCTGCCATACACGCCGCGGATCGCCCGCCTGGTCGTCTGAGGCCGGTCTGAGACGATCGCGACCTTCTCTCCAACGACGGCGTTGACGAACGTGGACTTGCCGACGTTGGGCCGGCCGGCGAGGGCCACGAAGCCCCCGCGGGTCACCGACCCTCCCCCACCAGCAACTGGCGCTGCAGCGCGAGCATCTCGCCGTTGTCGCGCTCGTGATCCATGCCCAGCAGATGCAGCATCCCGTGGACCACCGCCTCGCGCACATCGACGGTGTGCGCGGGGCAGATCACGATGTCGCCGAGCTCGCGTTGAGCAAGCCCGGCCCGCTCGTGCGGGCCTCGATCCAAAGCAGCGTCCGCGCCACCAAGGGGCTCGACGCCGTCGATTGGGAACGACAGCACGTCGGTGGGCGTCGGACGATCGCGATGCTCGCGGTTGAGCTGAGCGATCCGCGCGGCGTCGACGAACTCGATCGCCACGTGGCCGTCGGAGATGCCTGCGGCGTTGGCCGCCCGCGTGCACAGGCGCCGCACCTCCGCCGGTGGCGGCAGCCCAGACGTGAGCTTTGAGCCGAGCACCTCGACCTCGAGCATCGTATTCTCAGGCGCTGCGGATGGCGGACCGGCCGCCTTCGGACGCCGTCGCCGCGATCTCCGAGCGAGCCGGCGCGTCACGCTGGGAATGGACGTCGTAGGCCTCGACGATTCGCTGAACCAGCTTGTGGCGAACCACGTCCTCGCTGCCGAAGCGGACGAACTCGATCCCCTCGATCGCCTCCAGCACCTCGCCCACGACTATCAACCCGGAGCGCTGCTCGTGCGGGAGGTCCACCTGGGTGACGTCCCCCGTCACCACCATCCGCGAGCCGAACCCAAGCCTCGTCAGGAACATCTTCATCTGCTCAGGGGTCGTGTTCTGCGCCTCGTCGAGGATCACGAAGGAGTCGTTGAGCGTGCGCCCGCGCATGAACGCCAGAGGGGCGATCTCGATCACGCCGCGCTCTATGTACTGGGAGACCTTCTCGGGATCGAGCATGTCGTGCAGGGCGTCGAAGAGCGGTCGCAGGTACGGGTCGACCTTGGCCATCAGGTCGCCAGGCAGGAAGCCCAGGCGCTCGCCGGCCTCGACGGCTGGCCTGGTGAGGATGATGCGGTTGACCTCGTGGCGGGTGAGCGCGGCGGCGGCCATCGCTACGGCAAGGAAGGTCTTGCCGGTGCCGGCCGGCCCGACGCCGAAGGTGATCGTGTTCGTGCGCACCGAGTCCACGTAGCGCTTCTGGTTGACCGTCTTGGGCGCTACGCGCAGGCTGCGGTGTGTCCAAACGACGTCCTCGAGCACCCGCGCTGGGGATTCTTGGGCGTCCAGCGCGCCCGTGACCGCGGTGATCGTTCCCGGTCCGATCTGATGACCGCGGTCGATCAGGTCGGCGAGCTCGCGCACGACCCGCTCGCCGGCGTGCGTCTCTGCCTCGTCACCGTCGAATGTCAGAAGGTTGCCACGCAGGAACACCTTGCAGTCCAGATGCGACTCCAGAGCGCGAAGGACGACGTCTTGACTGCCCGCCAGCTCGGCGGCGACGACGTTTGAGAGCTCGATTTGCGTCCTCATCCTTGCAGCGCAGCTCGCACGAGCCCGGACACACGCTTGCCGTCAGCGCGACCGTCGACTGCGGCCATCGCCTGCTTCATCGCGGCGCCCATGTCCTTCGCCGACTGCGCCCCGCTTTCGCTGACCGCCTGCTCGACGATCTGTTGGAGCTCCTGCTCGGAGAGCTCGGCTGGTAGATACCCGCCGATCAACTCGCCCTCCGCTTCCTCGGCGCCCGCGAGGTCCTCGCGTCCGCCGTCGCGGTAGGCCTTCGCGGCCTCCAGCCGACGCTTTCGCTCACGGCGCAGAACGGCGAGCTCGTCGGCGCTGCCTTCCTTGGCGGCCTTCTGCAGCTCGGAGAGCACGAGGCGCAGGGCCCCCACCCTCTCCTTTTCATGGGCGCGCATCGCGCCCTGGACGTCGGCTTTGATCTGTTCGACTATCTCCATCGCTCTAGAGCAGGATACGCCGCTCGCGAGCAGCCACGCCGGAGAACCGCCTCGCCGGATGCCGAAGCAGCCCGCAAGCGATCACGAGTTGCCGGACACCGGCGAGAGAATAGGGTGCAGTACGTGACCGACTCCCTATATGCCAATGCGCTCGCGCCGTTCCTGGCTGAGGTCCGCCGCCTGCGCCCGCCGGACACCGAAGTGATCGACGCCCACACGCACCTCGGCTTGGACGAGGACGGGCGCTCGTTGACGCTCGTGCAGCTGCTTTCGCAGCTCGACGACGCGGACGCTCGGCGCGCTTGCGTGTTCCCGCTGCACGACCCCGAGCGCCGGCCGGCCTACAGCGTTCCCAACGACCGCGTGCTCGCATGGGCGGGCGAGAGCGAGGACCGGCTGCTGCCGTTCTGTCGCTTGGACCCGGCGGAAGACCCCTTGGCGGAGGCCGAACGCTGCGTCGCGGCGGGTGCCCGCGGGATCAAGCTGCACCCCCGCGCCCAGGACTTCGTCTTCGACGGCGAGGAGATGGATGGCGTGTTCTCGCTCGCGGAAGCTACGGGGGTCCCGATCTTGATCCATGCAGGCCGAGGCCTGCCACCGCTCGCCGACGGCCTGGTTGCGCTCGCCTTGCGCCATCCGCAGACCGTCCTGATCCTCGCCCACGGCGCGATCTGCGATCAGGGGATCCTGACCTCGCGCCTCGCCGACCACCCGGGTGTGCTCTATGACATCTCGTGCTTCTTCCCGCTCGACGTGGTCGAGCTGTTTGCCCGTGCGCCCGCCGAGCGGATCGTGTTCGCCTCCGATCCGCCGTACGGCCTTCCGGCCACGACCCTCTACATGGCGCTTCGAGTGGCATCGCAGGCGGGCCTTGACGACGACACGACAAGGGGCGTGCTGGGCGCCACGATGGCGGCGCTCCTCGGAGGCTTGCCCCTCGCGCTCGGCACCGGAACGGGCTCGGAATTGCGGCGGCCACTCGGCATCAGCATCGTTGGCGGGTTGATCGTAAGCCAGATGCTGACGTTATTCACCACTCCCGTCGTTTACGTTTATATGGATCGGCTACGCCTGCGCCTGGCGCGGCGAAAAGACAAGCCGGAGGCCGCGCGGTCGAATCCTCCGGCACGCGACATCCGTCCGTCGTCGCTGCCAGATTCCACGCTCGGATAACACGTAGGCGTTGCATCGGTCCCCAAGCTCCTTCGGTCACATAGTTTTCCGGATGTCCTGTCGGCTCGATGGTTTTGCAGCTGTGATACAA